>Ga0247765_1000111_pt1 | contig 63182 bp, 60 predicted proteins | sample UWRJL106311C6_FD_179949 | JGI IMG/M metagenome (GOLD analysis project Ga0247765, IMG submission 179949) | Plant litter microbial communities from Arlington Agricultural Research Station in Wisconsin, United States - UWRJ-L106-311C-6 | ecosystem: Environmental > Terrestrial > Plant litter >... | reverse complement strand
AACGATGAGGAGAACAATGTATTTATATCCAAAGAAACCCAAGGTGCTGTTGACCCTCTCGTCTCTGATATTCATTTTCTGCTGGTTGGATTGTCCGGTAGAATGATCTTTATCAAGCCAAAAAAAAAAAAAAAAAAAAAAAAAAAATTTGCAAATGTGATGTTCATGCAAGGGGGACGTTACTTGGTGTTGGCATTGCTTAGGGAGGGGCGGGCTTCAGACCAAAGAGATCTCGCTGGCTCGGTCATCATCCTTGAAACCCGACCAAGGCTTGAAGCAACACACCTGGGCAGGACAATGCCCTCTTTCGCTACTCTTCGAATCTCGTCACGGATACACAGCTCACACATCACACATCCGGCAGTCTGGGTCTTGCACGCAACAAGTTGGGCTCTGGATAGAGTACATATATACAGTCTCTCCCTCCCCTCCTCAGAATCCATCAAGTCAAGCCAAGTCTCTCATCACGCCCACGCCACCTGTATCCAGTCTAATCTCTCGTCTTCGTCGGAGCCGCCGCAAATGTAGGGCGAACATATCTATATTCCATGATTAGTCTCCTTCCCTGCTTTCTCCCACCTTCTCCCCAAGAGCAACTCACCTATCAGAATGATAAACTTTTATATTCTCTCCCAACAACTCCTTCTCTCTAGCCTGGTCCGCCAAATGTCTCCGAACCAGATCGCGATCCTCTTCAGCCTGGAGGAGGGGGATCAGATGGATGCGTCCCCACATTTTCTCGCGGGCAAGTTCACTATTCTCTCGTGTCAGCCGTCAACTGTCCCCATCCCGCCTCGCCCGTATCTCGCCACAGAAGTGGGAACTGGAAAACTATGGTGGATGTATGTTGTAGAGTACGCACTTTCGTTCCCGTAATCCAATGATGACGCGGTACCATCCATAAGTCATGATTAGGCCTGCGCCAGCGAGAAGGGTAGCGGGCCGGAAGCCGCGAGCGGGGAGGTTGCGCTGGTGAGAGAGCGGTGTTAGCTTAGCTTAGCCTAGACCCATGCAACATGTATCATCCCTCTTCCTCAACTACAATAAACGCTGAGAGATCCATTCGGGAGGCTAGAGGACAGTGGAGGGATGGTGGGCTGGCAAGATGCTTCAATGCCCTTCCGTTCCTCTGCACCTCTCCCCTGGTCCACTCTGCCCTTCCGCGGAAACCAAAGTCGAAAGATAGACTGATTGATGGATTGGCATGTACCTTGTATTGCACGGCCTCGTAGCCGCCCACGGGCGGCATGTCCTGCGGCATGGTGGGCTGGCGTTGTGGTTCTCCGCCGAAATGGCTTGATCGATGTCGCCCTCGCGGCCCTAGTTTCAAGCGGGTCAATCGAAACGACGGTGGAGGGATGAGCGCAGCCGCGAGTTAACTCGGCGGGACGTCGACGCGGGGAATTGATCTTTGTTGGGTTGAATTGGCGGCGCGTGAATTGGTGATCTCATGGCCTGTCGTCACGACCAGAGCTGTCGAAGCTCGTGCACGGACGGATGAATTGGATTACTTAATGCGAGTTCCCCACCATCGCTTGTCTTGGCGGACATGCTTCACAGGGACCAACGGGAGAACTAGGTCGGGAAAAGTTCGTCATGATACAGAATTATCGACAAAAAGCCCAACGCTGAGAATAACTCCAAGTCGCTTTAAGCTACTAGATAAATCTCAGAGCTACCGGCCATCCATAGAACACCGTCAATGCAAAAATCGCTGAAAGGCACCATTTCGGACCACTAGCCTTTCTCAGGCTCCCTGGCTTCTGCTTCGCCATATATCGGAGTGGCTTCGAATTCCGCCATCAACTCCGCCTCCAACTCGGCATTGAGCCCCTCCTCATCAAAGTCTTCAAGCATTCCATCCTCCTGAGACACCACCACCGCCTTCTTCAGCAACGTCACTTCATCCTCATCACCCGTAACCTGCGGTGTTGGCAAGCTGCTGTCTCCATCCCCATCGCCATCGGCATCTGAGACGTACTGGTTCCGCAGTGATGACGTGCCGCGTACGCTCTTTGTCCTCCTAAGTTTCTTAGCTTGGTTTGCCCTCTTGCTGGGGGAATTTTCGTCTTGCGTAGATGCCCTCTCAGAGTCTGTGCCGCCACCCCCTCCATCCTCGTCCTCGCCACCTTCAAACTTGCGCTTGCGTGACTGTGTAGGCTCGTCGTCGGTAACGCCCTCTGTTCCCGTACCATCATCCTCATCATCGTCGCTACCGCTTGCTAGAAACTCATCCAGCTCTGCGTCGACTGACCCCCAGTTAAAGGTCTTCAGTCCATCGATGGGAGACGTCTGGCCGTCTTCGAGATCGTCTGGTAACAGACCCTCATCGTCATCATCGCCATCGTCCTCGTCGTCAGAATCTTCGTCAAGCTCTTTTGTCTCGCCCGACGTGCTGACAAGATTTAGCCTCGGCGCCTTGAGCTTCAACGTCCTCTTGGGCGTTGAAGGCTTGGTGTTGTCGTCCGTCTCATCTGCATCACTTACCGCCTCGCGCTCCGGTGGGCCTTTGTCACGCGGCCATTTGATCATGTCCACCCGGTAGATATAGGGTGTCTCGTCGACTGCCCTCCACTGTGAGAAGCATGCGGCCAGCCAGCCTTGATTGACAATTTTGATGCCAGGGATTTTGGCTGCTTGTCTGAGCTTCTCGGTGTAGGGACGGAGTGTACTCATGACAACATGCGTGACGTTGCGACTGACTTTTGGCATGATAGTGGCGCCGAAGGAGGTCAGCTGCTGACCAATCTCAGAATTCTCCACAGTAACTCCATTCGGTATTAAACCGGTCAGAACCACCCTCACACCTCGCATGGCATCAGCCTTGAGGCGATCTAGCGTTCGGCCTACATCGGGCATCGTAGAGGGATCAGCGTCTGCGGCCGAGGTTCTTTGTAGTGCTCGTTTTCGATCAAATTCTTCCCAGTATTTTTTGTGGAGGTCGCTGAGGTGCTGTTCGAGGAATTCCAGTTCGTTGTCGTCGTCGCGAAGGACTTGGTGGCGGTGTTGGGGTGGCGATGATGGAGGAGGTGAGTCGTCGCCGTCTTCTGAGTGTGTAGACGCGCGTGATGCGCGCTCTGCCTCTTCGTCCTCTCTGTCCTGTTTCTCTTGGAGCGCCTGCAGAGGCCTATCTTTTAATTGCTTCTCCAAGGCGCGTTCTTGCTCTTCAACCTGACGTTTCGTTGTGGTCGGGTCAATGCCGCTAGCCATCTTTACCAAATCATCAAGCGCTGAACCCTTCACGCCCTTTGCAGGCTTTGCGCCCTTATCTCCGGCGGCGGCGGCGGCGGCGGCGGTACCATTACCATTCACCATCGCGTCACCCGCGGCTGGCCCACTTAGTAGATCTGTGCGTTTTGGAAGAAAACTGGAGTGGATATCTCCAATGCCCCTAAAAAAATCGTAAGGCATGACCTTAATCAAGTTGTGTCGGTTGCGCGGCCAAACGTCAGAGCGGTCGTCGATGATGACCACCATGTTCTGGCTGGTGGGGAAGAGTCTCTGAAGGCTCTTGGTGAAAATGCTGCCATTTTCATCGCGGCTGATGACACGGTTGCCGAATAGCGACTGGTCGGGATCAACTAATTTCGCAACAGCTTGCGCGTATGCGCGGGTTCCCATTGTGTAGACATGAAGCTCATACATCTCCGAGACGCGACGGAGAAAATCGTCCAGGCCTGGACGCTTCTTGATGTAGTACCAACATGCCTGGACAAGGCCGCGAGGGCCATCCTCGAGCTGGAACGATTTGACATCCTTGACCGCGTTGTAATTGGGGTTGCTGGGATCCGACTGCCATTCACCAACGGTTGGGTCGCAGCAGGCGTGAATGATGGTCTGGTCGAGATCGACCACCAGGCTTAGCTTGCGGGACTGGACCAGGCGACGTTGTAGTTCGGTTTCGGTTCGTTGCGCCTGCACTTGGCTGACGGTTAAGTTGGTCTGGTCGTGAACCATGCTGATGGGTGCTCGGGAAGTGTCCTGGGTCTCAGCAGCCCAGTTGACCTCGGTCATATCCTTGCCACAGAGAGCGCAAAGACCCTGGAACTGGACATCATGAGAACAAGCTTCTTTAACAGTCATGCAAGGGGTATCCCCTTCAATGATTTGACCCTCCCTGATGAGCCAGTGTTTGAGGTCACCGTCGGTGGGGGAGTCCCAGTCGACAATGGTTGTCTGTTCCTCCTCCCATGTTTCCTCACGAATCGTGTCGCCAACCGTCTTCATCCATTTGAAAGAATATTGCAGGAGGGACTCCTGCTTCTTGACGGTGTCGCCAGGCTTCTTCAGGAGCTTCACTATGGTGATGGGATACCGCAAACGGTTACCCAGTAGTATTGTTTTGCTCATCGCGGATTAGCTCTCGTGACTCAATGAGGGTGGCGCCGGTATATACTGGGCAATTGACTATGCAGCCGGGGGATCGGTGCTCCTATCACGCAGCGTCGACAGATTAGCACGTTGGCGAAGAACGCGGTTTGCGATCCGCAGCTGGGTGTTTGCGATTTGGCTCTCTTATTTCCATCATGGACAACGTGGAAGGGGAGACCTACAATAGAGCCTTCCGCGGAAACGGAAGCTTTGATAGTGACGGGATATTAATGCAAGTTGCTATACCCATCGCGCAGGGAGCGCGCGCCGAAATCCAAAGCTGGATGGGATTAATTGGCGTCAACTTTCCGGATGCGGTTTGATCGCGACTTGAAGGGAAGCTGAACGGCCAGGATGTGGGGCAGTAAAGTGGTCCGAGCTTCAAGCTTTTTTCTGGGCGTCAGCCTTTCGCTGATTGACAAGTTGAGAGCCGCTCTCCTCGGTGTTTATGTCCTGGGGAAAATAAGGTTCTGTGTCGAGTTACAAACGATGCAACAACAAAAAAGTCGATGCGTCGAATAGCAAACCAAGGCTTCTTTACAATTCTTTTCGGAAAAGTAAAGGAGATGGGCTGCAAGGTGAACAGGGTGTGATGCAATGCTGTGCCGTTGGTGGGTGCACAAGCGGGAGCAGCAGCAGCGGCAAACGGCCCCGCGAGCGGTGGGATGGGACGTCCTTTTAAGTTTTTTGTATCCGAGCTTGCTTGACCCGTTGCTCTGCGGGCTGGGCGAGGCGGGCGTCTGCGGGGTTGCAAACCAGCTGTGGCTAGTGAGCCGTGGCGCAGTAGAATTGCCTCCACAACCCCACTCACAAGTGCCTGACTCGACTTTGTGAATGACGAGATGACTCCTTTCACGCCTCTTACCGCCAGGCACTTCGCCAAGGACTGGACAATTGTGAAAGACTTAATGCCGTCCAACATTCAGCAGCCTGGAATTCCGAAACAACAATGCACTGGCTGCCTTGATGCCTTGTGGCCTTGGAGTTCTGGTCTTTGTTGACGCGATGGCGTGACGCAGCATTGTCTGGTCTCCTGACTCCCATCCCGGCTTGACTCGTCGCTGCCTCAGTGTTTGGTATTCTGTTGCCTGCCAAAACGGGACATCAACAGTACTACCTGAATATTCTTGTTGTCTGAAGATGCAATTGGACACCCGTATCTGTGTTCACGCAGTTGTGTCCAGCGTTGGCAAACTGCCTATCCAGCCTTTTTTGGGTGACACTGCATTGGCGACACATGCGCACGATAACAGGTCCCAAGAAAACAAACCCTGGACGCCTTTGAACTTCGTGCACCCAATGTGTACCGTCTACCTTGTTTCCAGCCACTCCGTAACGTGTGCCAAGGCAGGTGAATTGGTCCCATATTATTGTCTGATGTTGCTCAACGGCTCCTTGGATAGTTGTAACAAAGCCTCCCAGCAATCGGAACTGGACCTAAATTCACCATAGATCGTTCTCCCGGGGGTTGGACTGTAGGAGATAATCCCCGTGGCAGAATCGCCCATGTATTCTAGGCAGTAGCATACTCTATAGGAATGTTCATCAGCAGCAGTTCTACCATCGTCCAGGTTCTCTTTGTCTGTGTCTACCCATCCTATGCAGTCTATGCGCAGGTCTTTGGACGCCGATGTCTTCATACGTGTCCAACTCCAACACCTTAAGTCGTCCCAGAATTACCACTTACAGGCCCTACAAAAATGCAATCAATGCTCCCTTGAAGTCTTGCCATGAAACCAGCCCAGAGCGCCCTTCACTGCCCCTCCTCGATGAATTACCCACGTCTTGCTCCCAACCCGCCCCCTCCAGATTTGGCACGGCTCCCAAGGGTCTTCGAGGGCCCACCTGAGACACCCATGGGAGAAGGTCTCAAATCCGCGACCGTTTTGATGACGGACTCGACATTGAGGTCATCGGCAGTGTCAGCATCGGCCCCCACAAAGGTCCAGCTCTCCTCTTCGTCCTCGTCGAAATCGTCAACGTCAGCATCGGCCCCATCTGCTGTGATACTCTCACGACGAGCTGAATTTTTGCCGGCCTTGGCTTTGATCAGGTTCTTGGCGTATTCGAGGTCTCGGTAGATGCACTGAATAGCCGTATCGACGCCGTTCTCCTGTAAATCGCTTGTTAGCATATTTGTATCCTTGCGCTAGAGTCGGTCAGCATACCTTCCGGATTTGCTCTCCTAATACTCTCGCCTTGACAATCATCCGCTGGCTGTGGGTGGCTTCCCAGAGCGCCCGTGCAAAGGAGATCGCGCCCCATTTCTTCAAGCAGATACCGACGCCGAGGTCCTCAACCCGGGAACCAAAGAAGAATTGGTCTCCAAAAAATGGCCGAATGATGGTCGGTATTCCTGCCCTCAAGCTAGCCCCTGTAGTACCGCTACCGCCGTGGTGCGCTGCGGCGTCGATCTGCCTAAAGAGCCAGTCATGCGGTGCCGACTTAATCTGAAAAATCTCGGAAGGTAGTGTCGGCTCGAACCGCGGTTTGTCATCGGTACCGGTCCTCGCACCGGCGGGCTCAAGTCGGTCGCTCCATCCCTTGCTGAGGATACACCTCACATCGGCCTTGAGAACCGCATCGATAACCTCTTGGGTCAACTTGGCGGGGTCAGGGACAATGATGGATCCGAAACCCACATAGACAAGTTTCTTGTCATCTTGACGAGCCTTCTCGATGAAGGCCATGAGGTCTGCAGGCGGCTGCCACTTGTCATTGCCCTCGTCCAAGAACCAGTAGCCCGTCACTCTGATCCAGTCGCTGTAATCGAGCGGCGGCGGCACCACGTATGGTGAGAAGTTGTACAGGAACGGTACCTTGTTAATCTGTAGTTTCTCAAGATTGGTGTTGGGAAGTTTGAGCAAGCTGTTTCGCCACCTGTTGACCTGGTGTGCCATTGCCTTCCAGAACACATTGTCGAACATGACATATGTGACATAGTTGTACGCGCCGCCCATCTTCTGGCCGGGCATGATGAAAGCGTGGGGGTATGCCCGCGTGCGGGTCCACGGCATTGTAAAGGCGCGGAAATACGGGACTCCTAAGGCCTCGGCGATGTGTATGCCAGCCATGGCGCTAGGTGACTCAATCAGAAGATCGCTTCCCTGGCAGGCTTCCCAGGCATTAACCAGGAGCTCGTCAAGCCAGCCACGAAATTTGGCGTTAGCCTCACGGAGGAAGGCCCATGTAAAGGTGCCATTTTGGATGCAGATGCGCATGAGCTCGCTAGGATCACCGCCAAGGTTGGCAAATTCGATACCATGTTCCTCGATCCAGTCCTTAAACTCAGCGTGTGTGGCGATGCGAGGGCGGTGACCTTCTTCAAGGAGCTTCTTGCAAAGCGCAATGTAAGGCTGCACATCGCCACGAGAGCCGATAGTGAGGCATGTAATCCGCAGCGGCTGTGACGGCTTAAAGTTGAGGAAGGACGCCTTCGGGTCATCGAAGAGGATCGTCGGTGCCTCTGAGACTCCGGATGCCTGACGCGGCAGCTGGATCTCGTGATCGGGAAGCTCCTCGTTGCGGGCTCCTTGCAAAGCATCACGCTCGGCTGCTGCTACCTGGGCGCTCTCCATCTCGTCCTGGTCGAGAAGGCTGGACTCCCGGAGATACTTAGTTGCTTCAAGGTTCTGTAAGACTGTGATGGTGCAATCATCACGTATTTCAGCCTTGCCGAACTCAAAGAAGAGCTCCTCATGTCCGCGAATTACCACCACCAAGCCAGCATACCCAAACCGGAAGCCCTTTTCCTTGTCGACATTCTCAATGTCCTTAAAAGGGAGAATCAGCTTGGTTCGGGTTCCAGGTAACAGGCTGCGGAAGCAAAAGTGGCGGTCGCCGACGTAGATCTTGCCATAGAGCGGCAAAACTCGCATAAGGTAACCAAAGTAGGCGGCTTGGAGTTTCTCGCTCTCCGGAAGCGCGAAATGTGCTTTGAAACGGGCCTCTGAGTTGGCTCTTTCCTCCGGATCGTCCTCGATCTCCTCTTCGTCTGTTTTTAGGCCGCTGGGGTCGTCGTAATGCTTCTTACCACCTTTCCACATGCCCGAGACCTTCTCTACGTACCCCATAGATTCAGTTGCTAAAAGGGTGCTCATTCGCCTAGACGTCCTGTCCAAGTAGCCCATGATTGCGTTGGCCTTTTGGAACGGATAGCCCCCCATCTTGGCAATGCTCTGTAACGTAGGAGTGATAGGAGCGCCCTCCAGCTCCCCAGTCCCAGTGTCTGCGGCTTGACCGGCGGTACTGGGATGGCGAGGCGACAACTTGCCAGTACCTACTGTGCTGTGTCGCTCTACAGAGGGACGTTGGCGAGTGGTGGAATCCCGGGCCCGTGACGCTGAGGCTGACCTCCGAATTGTCGGACTGTGGAACACATCGCTGCCTCGTAATATTTGGCTTGCCGACTGGTCCTCGCTACTTCCAGATGCGACTAGGGCTGAGAGGCTCGCTTGACTTGGATCCTCCAGACTCTGCACATACGAGTCGCTGCTCCCCTGCTTGTCGGCGTGCGCGCGGCTGTCGGCTAAGCGGTTTTTGCTGAGCGATCTTCGACTGCTACTGAAGCTTCTCCTGGGAGATTCCTGGCGCAGGCCGGCCAGCTGGTTCAGGTCGAGACTGCGGCGACCAAAAGGACGCAGAGCATCGAAGCTGCTACGAGTACAATCCCCACTGGGTCGGGGACTGGGTGAGCGGTTTTGAGGACCCGGTGACAGGGGTGAAAGAGTAGCTTTGACACCCTCAGCCAATTTGCCGGTTCGGATCTTGGATGGCCGAGGTGGTCGGTCGTGACTCCCGCTTGAGCTGGGCTGTTTCGATATCATCTCATTGGAGGATGCCAACTCCTCCCCTTCCAATACCTGACTGAGCTCTTTAGGTCCTGGGGTTTGTGTCGACGAGTCTTCGACGAGGATCTTTAGCACATTGAGGGCTTCCCTGCCGAAGCTGAAGAAAGAGAAGAAATACTTTCAATGGTCAGCATTCAAGTAGATTGAGCGAAAACCGAACACTTACTTCATCAATGGCGTACGTCTCATCGTTATCAATCACTCTGATCTTGCAAGTATCCGCAAAGTCAAGCATTTGAGTCTCCTCGATGTCAATCACGTTCTCGATAGGCAGAGAAATTTTGACGCTGTCACCATCATTGTGTGACCTGAAAATCACCCGCTGCAAGCTCTTGACCCATTCTTTGGCGCTCTGGACACTATCGGCGCGGAAATTGTACGTGCGGTGGTGTGTGGTCACGGCGAAGTGAACGGCTTCCTTGTCGCTATCAATGACGCTAGCCGAGATACCGTAGCGGAGATCGATCTGCCCGCTTGGGAAGTAAAGATTCTGGGGATCGCGGTAGTACGAGAGGACGTCGCCTTTCAGGCGAAACCAGTATCGGTTGAACTTAGGGTTTCTTTTGCCGCTCTTGGAAAGGTAGCCGGATTTCGCGACCTCATTCTGAGAACAGTTAGCATTGTGCGCTTCTCTCTCCTGCAACATCCGGGGCAGTATTACAGCCTTCTTGGGCAAATATGCGTAGAATGCAATATGCCGCGCGGTGATGTACATATAGCCCTGGAGAAGAACATGTTGGAGAAGCCAGCATGGGTACTCTGCGTTGTGTCAGTGCTGCTATGGAATGCAGTTAAAAGGCGTGGGAGCCATACCTTCGATCACCTCTTCTGGCTCTTCGAACTCAAAGATCTCCTTCAGTTTCTTGGCGAGTTCAGTAGGACCAGCTTCGCCGCCCTCGAGGTCTCGAAGCTGCTCGCCAGACCGCCTATCCAGATCAAAACTGGGACGCGCCGCCATTTCGGCGCGGGCCTCGAGCATCCGACTCATGACTGGGGCAAGCCGACCTTCTGTCCGTGTAACCTCTATGTTGGGAGCCTGGGGCTCCGATGTAGCGTTCGCGCTGGGTCGGTCATCGATCAGGTCTTCGCTAATTTGGTTGTCGGTCGCGGTTTTTGCTTTGTGCTTGGAGGATCTGGATCTGGAGGAAAGTCGAGAAAAAAGTCTAGTTTCGGAAAGCTTCCTACGGTGGTGGCGGCCATCGTTTTTACTTCCTGAGGACCCAGGCTTCCGCAAAACCGTAGTATGAGCCAGTGGAGTCCCAGCAGCCACCTCAGGCCGCCTCGCAGAGCCCTTGTGTCCTGCAATTGTCATAGCCATCGCACTTTCACCTTCGTCTTCATCGTCGGAGCTCTGGCCTTCGAATCGGTCTGCGAAGTCGGCCTGGCTACCGGCCGCAGCGATCAATCCGAATATACTTTGGTTCATATTCATGAACATGCCGCCCGTGTACCCCTGCGGCTGTAACACCTCTTCACTGTCGGCTTGGTCACCATGGTCCTTCAGACGCTCGGGCAGTTCCATGGTGGGGGTATGCTCGCCGTCGCGGCGCTTCTTCTGTAGCTTTCTCGAGACGCGTCGCGCTGTCTGGTCGTCGTGGTTTGCGGCGGCGGATCGTGTGGGTGGTGCGGATGACGGGAGTTCGAGGTGATGTGATTGGGGCAGCTGCGCCGGTGTGAGGTTTGGCTGAAGCTGAGGGTGTGCAGGTTGTGTGGGTGCGCCAGGTGACGTCGATCTTGAGGGCGCCATTTCTGGCGGGCCCAGCTGGAACGCCGAGACGGATAGGGGTAACTAGCAGTTGACAGCGGTATCGGCAGTTCCAGGGATGGGTAAACTGGCCGCCGAAGACTCGCGTTGTGTGTCCCGTCGGGTCTTTGTGCAGTTGCGTGCGTGAATCGGCCAGGAACGAGAAGCGGCGCGGAACTGCCTGGTAGCAACCTGGAATCAGGCAGTTGGAGGTTGAATGCGCAGGGCCACAGCCAGGCTATCCCGTTGCACTAGCCAGCGCAGGGGGGAGGAGACTAGTTCACCCTGTCAGGTGGCCACCGGTGGGTTCTCGTCGCCGCCGAGCTATTGGCGGGAGGTTGCAGCGACAAGGCTGCGGGATAAGGCTGGTAGCGAGCGTTCACGAGACATCCGAAAGGGCGCGGGATGGGGGACGGCATGCCGTTGGCCAGCGAAGAAAGGGGTCGAACAGCCGGCGACTTTGCGGCCAGGGACTCAAAGGCTGGATGACCCGACCTGGAGCTTTGAGGGCCGGCAAAAACAGTCGGATGACGGGGCGGCTGCTGAAGGATGGCGTCGACAGGGGGGGCCTAATTCCGCCAAGCGATTACACGCAACGTGCTTAAGAACGTTACCTTCCGGCGACCGCAGAGCCTGGATCTGCACCCACACGCAGGAATGTGTTGGCAAAGGCAGAAATCACCAGCACAAGGATTAAAGACAACAACATCATATCTGCATGCGCAGAAAAGTATGCAACAGGGACTTCCCGCTCGGATTGATCTTCCACAACGCAGAGCCAGTTCTCGCACATCCTCGGCTCTGCCGGGATCATCCATCACGCGCACCGATTGGGTGGATTCCTTATCGATAAGTTGTCTGTTGACCGCCCTCGCCATGCTGACCTCCGTCACATGCAAGCCTCACCAAACAGATAGGGGCTGGAGTGCGAGTTTTGGTGCTTTCTATCTGGCAATTCCCAAAGTGACGGTTCTTGTACTTTGCCAAGCCTACCTACGGAAAAAACATTTTGCATTTTTGGTATTGTATTTTTTAGCACATCAGTAGTACGGATGATGAGTCTTATCTTCCAAACAGCTAGTCGATCGTGGACCTACTTCGTGCACCAACAGACCCACCCCCCCAATCCTGAATCCACAACTTCAAAGGCAGCATGCATTATCCGTACTCCGTACACCGCTCCGGCTTATCCCGCTGCTGGGAGCATCAAACCCTCCACAACATTTAGTCCTCACACATTCTCCCATGATTTCACATTCCTTAAACCTTCAATCTCAAATTTTACATCCAAAGACAAAGTTTTCCGCTTGCATTACCACCAGCAACCCAGTCTTTTGTCGGATGAAAATGGGCAACAGCTGGTACTGCTGTGATACCATCTCCCCCCAGCTGGGCGAGCTGTTCACCGTCTGCCGCGAATACATCGACGAAACGGTTCATATTTCCGATGACAAACTTCTGAACCCCGTCATGGGGCTGCTTTTGCCACTGTGGCTTGAGAATCGTCACCCAGCGGCCTGTTTGGTTATTATGCGGAATTTGGCGGACTGGCGCCATTTGCTTTTCCGAGAGATCCTGACCAGTGGCCCATGTACCAGCATCGGGAAACGAGTAGATCTTGATCCTGTCGTCGTAGCTCGATGTCGCAATATGGCCAGCGCTGCTCCAGCTCGCGTGGGACACAGACAACCTAGATTCGTGTTCCCCAAGGAGCGCGGGGTGTCGCAATTCTCCCTTTCCGGTAATCTTTCTGAGGTCCCATATTTTAAGCGTCCGGTCAAGCGACGCGGTAGCCACAAGGTGAGAATACACAGGGTGCAGTGAGAAACCGCCAATCTTTTGCTCAGTCAGAGACCAAATCTCCGCATCCTCCTTTTTCGTGCGGACATCATGCCGTCCAAGAGAACCCTCCAAGGTGGAGAGGATGATAATATTCGGGTCCGAGGAAGGCATATCGATGGCGCTGATGGGCATTTCTCCATCCGCGTCGGCGGGCGCATATACCTCGGTGGAGACCCCTTTGTCCAGATCCAGCTTCCGGATCGACGAGTCGTAAGAGGATGAGTAGACCGCATTCGCGTCCGCTGAAGAGAAATGGAAGCACGAAATAGTTCTTGAGTGCGTCTTGAATGCTGAAATAACAGGGTCGGGATACTCGGCGAGCTCGTCATCGTCTTCATTGACTTCAGGCGCATCCTGGGAAGCGTCGAAAACTCCCATTGCCCCCTCCTTGTCTCCCGCAAAGATAATGGGCTTATCCTCGGTCGGATGGAAGCCCATGGCGTACACTCTCTGTGGAACTATTTTGATGTCTTGTCGTTTTGTCAGATCGACCCGCTGCTGCAGTTTGCCATTGGAGCGTAAGCACTTACCGCTAACTGGCCATTTCTCATACAGCTTGAGACCATTCATGCGCGTCCTCAAATTTTTTAGCACTTCATCGGTGGTGGCCTCCACGTCGTCTTCTGTGAAAGTCTTGACTCCTGGCTGGGCACCTCGGACCTGGATCCCTGAAGCCAACCCCTTGAGCGAGGCCAACCCGTCGATCCCCGCTTCCCACTTGCGGCCCTCGACCTTAATGTCCCCGAGATTCAAGTCGCCACTAACCCGCATCTTTTTTGCTTTTGATCGCTCCAACTCGGCCTCGGCCTCAACGTCGGCCTTACGCTTAAGCACGGTTGGGTCGGCATCGCGACCAGCAAGCCTGCTGCTTTGTCGCGTGGGACGGAGGGGTTCACGCTTGATAGGCTCCCGCTTAGCACGCGGTGTGGATACACGCTTCGGCTTCGGTGGCGCCGGCTTGGGGATGATTTTTTCGGCCGTGGTACTGATCGTGCTCAAGATCGCATTGTTGTTTGCGATATTCTCCAGACGCTTGCGCTCGAACGCGCTCATGGCGGGTTCCTTCTTGGGCGGCATGATGGACGAGAGTAAAAGACGTGGGTCCGAAAGAACGCAGTATGAAGCCAATTGGTATTTTAGGTGAGACTGTACTTGAGCCAAAAGATAACCAAGAAAGGGTGTTCCCTGGGAGCGCGAATGTGGCGACTAGACGCAACGCGGGGGAAAACCAATTAAGACCACGCGACACGCTGGAGGAACGCGTCTCCACGTGCACATTTAGCGCGGGGGAGCATTTTAACAGGCGCGCTTACTGGGACCCTGGAAGCCAAGGCCAGAAAATTTGGTGAGGCTTGAACAATGATTTTTCTTTCCTCTGTGCACCGCAACTGACAACCATAGGAAAGGGTAAAAAAAAAAAAAATGTCATCAACTTTGCTTCCCTTCCTTTACCAGACCCGCACACTTCAATGGCCTCCCAGAGGGGTAATTTCACGTTCTACTCTTCGCGCGCTTTTCTCCAGCACCCCGACAGTCCGCTATGATGACAAGTCTGGATCTTTGCGCCGCCGCCCATCTCGCTCAGCTCAAGCAGCACGGCCAGCTCGACCAGTTCGCCCAGCCCAAGCAGCTCAACCTACTCGCCCAGCTCAACCTGATCGACCAGCTCAACCTGCTCGACCATCCAGAACCGCGATTCCATTCGAGCTCCCAGCTCATCTGCAGTCGTACTCCCCGGACCTGAAAACTGTTCGGGGGACCATTACTCCGAACGAGCGGCGAGCATTCGATCGAATCTTCGAGGAGATTGCCGCTCGGAAGGCGCAAAAAGTCAACCCCCAGCCAGGTGACACTAACGCCAGCCACACGGCAACCACGAACGCTCCCCAGCAGCTCCAACCCCAATTCCTCATCCTCGAAGATGATATTGGTCTAAACCGGTTTCCTCCCAGCTTGCAAAAGCGTGCGCAGCGTGCGTTCAAGAACCTCACGCCAATAGGCCTCGGAGATAAGTATTCTCCGGGCTTTGCTGGAAGAGATGGACCGAGCCACTTCCCACCCTTTGTGTATGAGGGCATCGAAACGAGCGATGAAATGCCCAAGGAGACAGAAACGAACTCCGCTATCGCCCAAAATAATACAGAGAGCGAAAGGAAACTCAATCGCCACGAAGAAGCTCAGAGGAAGGAGCACTCCCGCCGCGTACTTGACCAGATGTGTACTGCTCAGTCAGATTTTGAGCTGTGGGACGTCATGGAGAAGGAGGTTTTTACAATGGTGGAGCGGCTAGGGATTGGCGAAGAAACCGAGGAAGTGGGAGCCCAACCTTCCGCACCCGATGAGGAGGGCGCTGAGAGGCTCACCATGAAGATACACGGGTTACTCTATCCGTTTTACCTTGTCACTGGTCTGCGCATGATGGGCTACGGATTCTCGAGAGCATCGCCCCTTACGCTGAGCATCTTGCCGCGTATCAAGGCGCTCGGTACTATGAGCCACATTCTTGGCGCAGAGACTGAGTTTTACAATACCTTGGCCGAAATATGCTGGCTCAGGAACGGGGATCTGGAGGCTGTTTTGGAGCTCCTTGAGGAAATGAACCATACTGGTTTATCCTTCGACAAAAGGACCTACGAACTAGTCCAGGCGATCCGCACGACACTTGATAATGCCTCACAAGGCGCGCTTGGCCCATTTGCTCAGGCACTCATTGCCCTGCCGGAGTACGAGTTTGGTGTACGGAAGCAAGTCCAACGCTGGTCAAACACCATCTCCATGCAGACAGGGTACGAGCAGGTCGGATTCGAGCGCACGACGAAGGCCGGACAATCTCTTCCCTAAATTGTACATGATGTATTTTTCCATCGCCTCGTTTCCCGAGCGCAAATTAAAAATGAAGCAATCAATAACAGCGCATCTTCCGGCCACGCAAGTCATCGGGGCTGCCAATGTTGCTACAGCTTGTTCCAACACGAATTAGGCAATGTTGTGGGCTCCTGGCAGTTTCTATGGGGCTGACGATGCTCCTTCCATGCCCGCAAGCCTTTACATCATTGGTAATCGGTCAGCTCCCAAATAATTCGCCAGCGATGTCGCGCATCCGCAAGTGGCCTTAGTAGGAATACTGGCACCACCCCCCGAAACCCCAAGGTCGCCAGAGAGTTCCCTTCAATCACTGCTCTATGGGCTTCTGAGGACGATTTTCTGCATTTTGGTGGTCGTTTACGCTCTAGTTCGGTTGGTCATCATCGTGGAGAGTTTCCAAGCTTTATGTTTCCTCCCTCGACTACTTACATAGGGATATGGACAGCGAATTTGCCACATGTGGGCTGACCTTTACAAGTTGGACACGGCGCGGGAAGTCTTATTATAAAGCCGCAGCCGATGTCGAGGGACCCGGTGCAATTGGGGTTTAGGATTAGTCCAGGAAGGAGTTGCAGTTGAAGCAGCGCAAGGCGACGTCAAGGCCACAGTACTAGGCATCGAACAGCCATCACCTCCCAGAATATTAGGGGAATAATGTAGATAGCGAGCAAAGAAGACGAAGAATATCCACTCAAGTTCCCGGACAAGCATCGGCGGCGTCCAACCGAACCATTCCGAAGAACGTCTGTCTGTCTCTGCCAAGCGAACGAGGGCAACGCAAGCACTGCACGCGTGTCTCCCTTTACCCCTAGAGGAAGGTGCGGTCACAACCAAGACCTGCAAGTGGACCCGCAAGTGCCGAGCCTCCCGATGCGGAGAGTTCCAGCTTCGGCCCACATCTCTGCTTCTCAAGACCGGTCCGCTTAGATTCAATAGATAGCATGAGGGGCTCGAAATTCCATCCTCTCTTCGATACATCATCCACACCGGACAAATGGCTCAACCTGGCAACACAACCAATGGCGCAGCCCAAGCTCTAGCTGCCGCCCAAGTGCGCTTCAACGCCAACCATCCAGCCTCCAAAGCGCAGCATGAGCTCGCCACCACATGTATGCCCGGGGGGAACACCCGCACCCTCCTCCATACCTCCCCCTTCCCTCTAGCCATGACGCGCGGGGAGGGTGTCTTCATCCACGACTCCGACGGCCACAAGTATTCCCTCTTTCCCCGCTCCTACCACTCCCAACTGACCCCGCACCACCTCGTATGTCAGATATCTCGACCTGACCGGTGACCTCTCCGCCGGGTTATTCGGACACACCCCCCTCCCGCCTATCCGGCGCGCTATCCTCTCCGCCCTCGATGATGTCGGTCTCAGTATGGGTGCTACCACCGTGCATGAGCAGCGCCACGCCGCGCTGCTGTGTGAACGCTTCCACCTTGACCGCGTTCGCATGACGAACAGCGGCACTGAGGCAAACCTCTACGCCCTTGCGGCTGCGCGCCACTTCACGGGTAAGCGCAAGGTAGTTGTGTTTTCTGGTGGGTACCACGGTGGCGTCTTGTACTTTCCGAATGGCGCGCCTGCGGCGAACGTTGTGGACCCGGGGGATTTTGTTGTCGTTCCCCGGTATAATGACGCAGCCGTAGCGGTGGAGCTCATTCGTCGGGTTGCTGCGGAGGGTTCTCTAGCGGCGGTGCTGGTGGAGGCGGTCCAGGGCGCGGGAGGGGTGATTCCGGGGACGAGGGGGTTTTTGAACGAGATAAGGGAGGTGGCGAAGATGGCTGGGGTGTTGTTCATTCTAGACGAGGTGATGACGTCGAGGCTGGGGCCGAATGGGCTGGGAGTTGAGTACGGGCTGCAGCCGGATTTAGTGACGCTTGGCAAGTACCTTGGTGGTGGTTTTGCGTTTGGGGCGTTTGGAGGGCGTGAGGATGTTATGGCTGTGTATGACCCACGCATGCCAGGTGGGCTGTCCCACTCGGGGACGTTCAACAACAATACCGTGGCCATGCTGGCGGGATTTACCGCGCTGTCAGAGGTGTACACGCCTGAGGTGAATGTTGCTTTTAACAGGAGAGGTGATGAGCTCAGAGAGAAGCTGTTGAATGCAACAAAGGGGACGAAGCTGACGTTTACGGGACGGGGATCGCTGGTCGGGGTCCACTGCAGCGAGGACGGGACAACGGATATCAAATGCGGTGAGGATATCAAGGGCAAGGAGAGGCCGGATTTGAAGGACTTGTTCTGGTTGGAAATGCTTGAAGAGGGCTTCTGGATCGCTAGGCGGGGGTTTATGGCTCTGATCCTCAAAACGCCGGTTGAGGAGCTCGACCGGCTTGTGACTGGAGTGGAGAAGTTTCTTGCCAGATACTCGGATCTGTTCAAGGTTTAGGGTGCTAATTGAGCAACTTCCATTGATGTTACAAGCAAACACTGGTACGTGGTTGGCGCCGTGGGCCTCTGATGAGCGGGTGCTCGGGAGTTCAGATTGAATCCCCGGCGGAGACTACTGGTCGGTTTGCCAATTCTCGGTCCCGAGCCGGTCCGAAGAGCTTCCAAGCTACCTAGGGATGGAAGGCACCTGGAAGTGATCCCACGGGTATCTCCTTCCTCAACAGACAGTGGATCGAGCCACCAGAATTTCTGCGAAACCGCTCAAAGATTTTCACAGCTCGGTTCACCAAACTAGGTAACCGAGTCCTAATCTGTCCTCACCAAATCGCCCGTTTGAATCCTTCCGTCACAACCAGACATGATCACTCCAACCTCGATCAATATGCCTCTCCTCGCAGTCCTACTCACGATCATGCTCCACACCTGCCCCATCCTTGAAGTAATGGCCCAATTCGATCAACAGACTGAGCCCGCTCCGACCCTCCGCTATGTTCCTATCGCGGACATCCCGTCTAACAAGGTATCCCGCACTACCGCCGATGACAACATTTTCTGGTGTGATCCCACAAAAGAATTCTTTGACAACCAGACGACTCCCAAAGCGCCAAGTGCCGATGATTGCCAGCAACTGATGCTCAACATCGCCGGTCCTGGACAGTGGCTATTCACAGGCGCCATCTGGCACCAACTGCTCGAATATGGGACATGCGCATTTGGGGTTTTCCAACCCGATATGTGGTCTACCACCCGCATTGGCAACGGAGACATCATCTCCATCATAAGCACGGCAATGCATTTGTGGCAAAAGGATGGTCACCTCGGAGGCGGCGGTCTGGCCATTTGCGAGATATACTACCCCGAGATGGAGGGGCCGTATGTTCCGCGCCTCGTATATTTTGATCTCTTCCGCAATGGTGGCCACCCGTCGATCGATGTACAAAATGGTGATGGAGATAACGGGAGAGACTCTGGCAATAAAGCGAATCCGCAATTCGATCACAACTCAACTTTTGTCGACAGCCAGAACTCGACTCTCATCAACAAAGGCAATTCGACTTTCGTCAGTAATTTCAATTCGACGTCTCTCAACATAACCTTGGGGAATTAGTCAGCACGTCACTGTCAAAACTCCACCCTCCAACCGTCAGGAATCAGCATACCTCGAAGACATTGATTGCTCAGGCAGCCCAGGAGGATGGTGTGTGGGTTTCAGCAGACGATATGGCGTGTGGCAGTGTCAGACATTGACCAGACATCACTATGGTCGAAGGAGGAAGTGACTTTTGACATTGTGGAATGAGTTTTTAGGTGGTGAGACTGAGACGATATTGTCCAGTTTAACTCTCCAAGTTGTACGTAGTCCATCACACTCGAATCTTACGTCGCTTCACTTCTCCCTCGGCTCGCTCTCTCGGACTGACTCGCGTTTGAGTCCTGCTATGGAGACTGTGGTTAATCATTCCTCCCACAGTCTTGGCTCTTGCGGCCCACTATATCTCCCGCTATAATTGAGTACACGTATCAAACTCGCCACTGTCGCCGGAGCCGTTGGACCGATCTTATTGCCACATTCAGTGTTTTCGCGAGGTTTTTCTACGGCCATTTCTTCAATTTCTGACAGTAAATATTCGGTTTCTGATTCAGTCATTTAGTAAAGCCCAACTCGTTACAAGCTTAACTCAACATGTCTCAACGCACACTTGACCCCGTTGAAAACCGCCGCCGCATGCTTGCTGGCGAGCTCTACTACTCCTTCACCCCTGACCTGGTCGCCGATCGTCGCCGCTGCAAGGCCGCATGTCTGGAATACAACATGGCTTCCACCAGCGGCACGGCGTCAAGGAGACAAGTCGTTGAGTTGTGGAAAAAGTTAGTTCTCCCTCCCCCCCACTCCACTTTGACTTTCCTTCAATAGGTTGGGAGTTGAGTTGACTGCATGTAAATGAAATGACTAACAAACATATAAACAACCTCAATAGACTCACCCGTGATGAGACCCCGCTTCCGCCTCCTGCGGCAACCCCTGAAGAGGATGAAGACCTGCTGGGTGATTACCCCTGGGTAGATGGACCGGTGAAGATGGATTATGGGTTCAACGTCAAGTGAGAGGCGTCTTTTTTCTTCTTAGCTATCTTCCTACCTACCTACCTTACCTACCTAGGTAGTGTCCACCTGACTAGGTATCCACCTACCAACCTACCAACCTACACATAACTTGCAAATTAGTACAAACCTACAGAAACTTGATCTAACATGCACAAACAAAAAACAAGGTTCGGCAAAAACGTCTACGTAAACTTCAACAGCACGTGGCTCGACACATGCGAGATCACCATCGGGTCGCGGACGCTTATCGGTCCTAACTGCTGCTTTTTCAGCGCGACGCACCCTATTGATCCGGTAGTTAGGAATGGCACGAGTGGTCCCGAGTCAGGAAAGCCGATTACGGTGGGGGAGGATTGTTGGTTTGGAGGGAACTGTATCGTGCTGCCGGGCGTGACCATCGGAAAGGGCGTCACGATTGGAGCGGGAAGTGTGGTCACCAAGGATGTGCCGGATTATGTGGTGATTGCGGGAAATCCGGCAAGGGTGATTAGGAAGATTGAGCGGCCTAGAGAGGCTGTGATGGAGGAGGGGGTGTTGGAGGACAAGCGAGTTTAGAGAGAAGGGGTTAGATTGCACAGGTCTAGATGATAAGAAAATCTAGAACGGGGGCGGTAGATTACACTGGTATGATGTGGAGTGGAAGATTTGTGGGCTTTAGGTTTGTCTATCATATGCTTATCAGGACTTGGATTTGTCCTTGTCCTTATCTTTTCCCTGCCACGGCAGCGAGACCGACCATCCCTTACCCTTGATTTTGGTGGCGTTCGCCTTGGAATGTTCCTCCATCTTGGCCGCCACCGAGGACTGGAGCACCATCCAACGGCCCTCCATCTCGGCTTGGCTGATGTGTCCCTTACCACCGTCTAGATGGGTGTCCTTGTCCTCTTGACCATCATACTGACCCCCCTGAATACCTAGGACCTTACATAGAGCTTCCGCCTTGTTGAGGAACCATTCCTCATGTTTTAAACCATGTTTCCAGTGATCGGGGAGCAGCCCGTAACCCAGATAACCCCCGACGAGAGCCCCAGCGAAACATGCGTTGGTATCCGCATCACCGCCGCACATGATCAGGTCCGTGATCAGCTCCTCAAACAGCTTCGACCTCACCAACAAACTTCCCCCACTCTCCTCCACCCTCCGCATTGCCAACCGGAGCAACAGCAGCCCCGACCCCAGCGTCTTGTAAACGTATCCAATCGCGGCGGAATCATCCAGCTTCAGCGCTGCTAGGCTCTCCGGCTTGATATATCCCTCCAGCTCTGCCCGGTCTACTTCTCCACCCTGGCCAACAAACCACTCCCTCGCCCTCTCCACCACACCATCCACATCCTCCTCCGTAACCGCCTCCCCCCTCGCCACACCCCTCACCAACCCCGTCCCAATCACACACGCCAACACGCAGCGCGGATCCGCATGCGTTACCCGCGACATGTTCGCCGCAAGGACAAACGCTTCCTCCTCCTCGCGGAGCAAACAAACCAGCCCCAGCGGATGCGTACGCATCAGACTCCCGTTCGGCGCCGCTTTTTTCCCCGTCTTCTCCCAGTGTTCACGCGCCACGCGCTCCGGCTCCACGTCAAATGCCTTGGTGGCTACCACGGTGCCTACCAGACGGCCTAGACCAAGCGGCATGGTGTCCAGCGGGCGTAGGCCCTGTTGCACCCAAACGCGGAGACGCGCGGCGAGGTCTTGTTGCGTTGGAAGCGGTGGGGGTTGGGACGGGTCGATGGGAGCACGGGCGGTATGCAGAAAGGCAAGGAGGAGGAGCAGCGCGTGGTCGGTATCGTCGGTCCAGTGGGCGGGGAGCTTAGAGCCACGGTGGAGGTCGAACTTGGAGGGGGTCGGGGTGGGGAGGAGCGTGAAGGTTCGGGAGGGGTAGACTTCGAGGGAGTGCGCGGCGGAGAGGAATTCCGTGTCTGGTAAATAATTTGTTAGGGACGAGAGATGGGGATCGGGGCAGCGGCTTGAGAGCACGGCTTACAGAGGCCGATGGTGTCGCCGAGCGCGGAGCCCACGAGGGTGCCGATCGTTCGGTCTTGGAGGGCCGAGGCGGCGAGGGCGTCGATTGACGCGGGGTCGAAAGATGGGAGGGGCATCTTGGCGGTGGTCAATTGCTGAAGCTGCTCTCCAGACGCTCAGGGAGGCCTTTGCGACTTGACAGTCTTTGTGGGAGTGTGAAGGGGATCCATATTTAGGTCTGGCTGGCGAAACGTCTGGCCGGCCGTGTTGAGATTGTTGCCTGCCTGTCTTGTGCGGCTGAAGCTGAGCTGCTGAAGCTCCAACATGCCTGGTCGGCTGGTGGGCCGCGTATAGCGGTGTGACGGGTTGGGCGGGGAGTACGGCAGGGGGCGGGATACGCTAATGCCGAGCTTGCCAGCGCTACCGAGTGCTGAACGGGGACACGCCAACTTCTGTGCGACGGTGTCTCAGCATCACCATGAGGCTTCAACTTGCAGCGCCTACCAAATGGCGGGCACCGAGGAAAATAAATGCTATTTCCCCGAAAACATGCGAAGGACCCGGCAGAAGGCAGGATGAGTTGTCACCAGGACTTGCCGTGTTCTCGGCGGCCCAAAGCGACCCATGTCATCCATCGCTCGCTCAGTGGCTCCCGGACCGACTGAACGAACGCATACCGTCCGGATATCGGCGGCCCGGTTGCTAGCCCAAGCATGCATCGTCGTCGAGGGTGCAGCAGCGAGATGGGATTTCGTTGTTTTTACAATCCAACTCCTGAAAGATCAATCACGCGGTGCTTCACGGCTGGCGGCAGCCTTCGGGCCAACCTGTTAGAGTATTTCTTCTATTTTCAACGGGCTCAACGATGAAAAGTTGAGGCCTTGATGAGGAATTGAGAATCTACGGCCTTTAACTTAAATACCAAGGCCTAGGTCCACGGGTATTTTTACTCAACCCCTCGTAAGACTCCTCGAAGCACTTAAAGTCCAATGCTAACAATCCTTCAGGGGCTGGCTTGTACGAAGAGGACCCGACAGAGCTACGTCGCAGGAAAATCTTGTCCAAACCGTGAGGCTCACGATTGGTAATAAAGCTGGCCATTTTATGAGCCGTGAGGCGGTAAGGTCTTGGTAAGAGGCCTTCGTTTGTCATTGCCCAGCAGCGCGGGAAAATGTTTTTTGCTCTCCCCCGCCGTCATGGATGTCAGAACATAATGAGTTGTCCCGCAAGTGGAGACCAGTCCCATTCCAGAAAGATTCTAGTTATGGTAAAGAAGTTTTTGTTCAGAGATTGCAGATCCCAGGGCTGACTTTTTGTCCATTGCTTTCTAGGGGATTCACAGTCGACCACGGAGATGAGAGACATTGACAACCTTGGAACATAGAGCACACTGACCCATTCCTCGCTGGTCGCAAATAGTTTCCAGTACTACTATATATTGCTCCTCGTGCTTACACATATTTGACTTGGAAAACGACGTCACGGCATCACTATGGACCCATTATCCCTTGGCGGACCCACGGAGCCAAGCCGGCATACTATCATCGTCACAGATGGATCATGGTGGTACTATAGAATGCCCGGGATCCCGGCACTGGATGTGCCTGATGACAAATGAGCTCATGTTGACCTGGATATAAAAGGGAGACAGCTTGAAATCGAACTTGACGAGCACACTACTGACAGACAGACCAACGACACCAAACAAACCTGCTCTAACATCCAGTTGAGCTGATTTCTGGAACCGCCACCACTACAGAGAAATGGCACCATCGACACAAAAGCAGTGGCTCGTTCAGGGCAAGGACAAGGGGTTCGATGGACTTGTCTACCAGGACGGGCCAGTGGAGAAGGTGGGCGAGAATGATGTTCTGGTCAAGCTTCACGGCGCTTCTCTGAACTACCGAGACCTCATCATCCCCAAGGTGGGTTCTATGATCTATATCCCTTTTCCTCAAAAAATGGTTGGCATTGACTATCAATGCAGGGCATCTACCCCTTCCCTCTAGACCTGCCCGTTGTTGGCGGGTCCGACGGAGCCGGTGAGGTTGTCGAAGTAGGCAGCAAGGTGACACGCTGGCAGAAGGGTGACAAGGTCGTCACTCTCTTCAACCAGGGTCATCAGTTTGGGCCCATGAACATCTCCGCTAGCAAGACAGGCCTGGGTGGTGTGCTGGATGGCACTCTGCGCCAGTATGGCGTCTTCAACGAGAACGGCTTGGTTTCAATTCCCAAGAACCTGAATTATATCGAGGCCGCAACGCTCACTTGCGCGGCGTTGACGAGCTGGAACGCCCTGTATGGTCTCAAGCCATTGTTGCCAGGCCAGACGGTGTTGGTACAGGGAACCGGAGGTGTCAGTCTGTTTGCTCTTCAGGTAAGCCGCACGTCATCCGACTGGACCACTCCCCGACCTGGCTCGATTCTCTAACCACCAACTGAACAGTTTGCAAAGGCGGGTGGCGCAAAAGTCATCGCAACAACGTCATCGGCGGATAAGGCGGAAAAGCTCAAGAAGCTAGGCGCCGACCACGTCATCCTCTACACTGAAGATCCGAACTGGGGGGAGACAGCCCGCAAACTTACCCCTGACGGAGCTGGTATTGATAACATCATTGAGGTCGGAGGCCAGGGGACGCTGACGCAGAGCTTGAAGGCTATCAAGCATGAGGGCATCATCTCCCTGATTGGTATTCTAGGAGGTGCCCAGGCCAAGGATAACCTGGTCGATGTCCTCGTGAATATCTGCACCGTTCGTGGTGTTTATGTCGGCTCGAGACAACAAATGGAAGACATGGTTGCGGCAATTGAGGCGAACGACATCAAGCCTGTAGTTGACGAGACAGTGTTTACTCTAGACAAGGTGCGGGAGGCATACGAGTATATGGTGAGTTTTCCCTACCTCCTCCCTACCTACTTATCTACGTATCTCCCATCCAATGGGGATGGATTAGATTAGATCAGATTGCTAATTGCTGTTGCTTTGCCTACAGTGGGCGAAGAAACACTTTGGAAAGATTGGGATCAAGATCGAGTGAGAGGCAGTGTGTAGTATGTATATGGCGAGACCGAGACCGAGATTCAACCTTGTTCTAAGCGACCAGATCTGAGGAGAGCTTTGAACGAGAATTGAATTGAATCGAATCGAATTCACCATACCCTTCAATATCTGCAGGAATATAGGTACCTAGGTGGGCATGCAGGGCGATTACAGAAAGTTTGAAAGAGCCAAGAACGTCCAAGACATCAGATGTAACTTCCTGCAAGTTGACCCGAATGGAATGGGAAGGAAATGAGAGAAACAAAATCTCTCAACCCGTGCGCAAACTAACCGCAGGAAGGGCAAAGTACTCTGCAGAAAACGGCAAGAAAGGGGAAAAGAGGGTGCCTATGAATCATATCTAATAGGTACATACATACCCAGCGAGTGAGGGAGTGACTGAGTGAGTGGGGGTTCCCTTGACCGCTCCCCAGACTTGAACCGTCAATTAATGATATACCATTCGTCATTTGTGATTCCTCCGTCCGTCTGTCTGTTGGCTCATGTTTCCTCTCTCCCTCAGTGTTGCGCCGTAATGTTGCACAGACAGGTCAGACCAGGTCAGGTGCGTTTCTCCCGCCCTCGCGTGTCGTGATTCATTATCTATCCTTATTATACATGTCCAGTTCATCAATGTTTGCGTGTTGGGTGCGCGGTTGCATGTGCACACATGTTTGTCATCCGTCAGTAATGTTACACACAAAAGAGGGAAGCGTGGCTCGTCTTATTGGTCGCCCTTATCCCATTGCTACACACATCCAATCCAACCCAAAGGAGGCTTTGTTTGGGGAACGAGAGCAAGGCAAAATGCATCCGTCCGCCATCAGTATTATTAGGTACCGAGGTAGGGTTTGCACTGGACAAGTTTCCCGCATTTTGTGGTCGGAAGAGGTAATCTTATCGTCGCCCCGATTGAGGATCCTAGCAATCTGCTATGTGGAGTGCTGCTCAGTAACTCCAAGTAGAACTATGTTGCATCGTTCGGACCGGATTTGCACATTGCTGCGGGATGGATGCACGATGCGGCGTTGCACCCTATGCCGCCACCAGTGATATAACTAGGACCAGCCGTCCGCGGGACTGTCTCCTCAGGAAGCCCCTTCGTGGTGTGTCCTTGAGTTGTTCGCCAAGCCGGTGCCGTAGCATGGCCATCGTCAACGCTTCTGCGGCGGGCAGTGTAGTCGCAGGAGGGGTGAGTTCTGTCCCACTTGCACACTGGACGTGTTGTGGGCGGTGCCGAGATACTGACAGACTGACTGGGGTGTTTTCAGATCTCCCTCTGGCTGTTGACAACAGTCGTTTACCGTTACTTCTTCCACCCCCTGAGAAAATACCCTGGACCCTTCTCCTGCGCCGTGAGCGAGATCCCCACTGTGGTGCATCTCTTGAGTGGGAGGCACCATGCCTACATCAAGAAGCTGCACGACAAGTATGGTGAGCTTTCCTTCTCATGTGGTCAGTTGGCGAGTCGCTGATTGGGGTTTGTCCAAGGTCCCGTTGTGAGAGTTGCCCCGAATGAACTGAGCTTCCTCAGCGCTAGTGCTTGGGAAGACATCTATGGTTTCCGAGTCAGCTGAACCCTTTCCAACCCCCCCCCCCCCCAGCCGCAATGACGCTGATGATACCAGACAGCAGATGAGCCACTGGAGAAAGATCCTGTTTGGGCCGGTGCTATGGTTCAGGGGAACGGTATCTATCCCATGACTCACGCTCCTCGGCAGATCCATGCTCGCCAGCGTAGGGCCTTCACCAAGCCCTTCAGCAACTCGTCGTGTCTGCAGCAAGAGCCCCTCATCCAGGGTCATGTCCGCCGCCTGATGGCTCGCCTAGAAGAACACCACGATGAACAAAAGCCCGTAAACTTCACTAATTGGTACATGTTCTACACCCTCGATGTCATTGGCGATCTCTGCTTTGACTCTCCTTTTGGTTGCCTTGCTGCCGGCACAGGCACCGAGTGGTCAAGGAGTCTGGTCAAGGCCATTCGGTGCGGTATGTACGACCAAGCGACGCGACGGATTGCCGGGGCGGGAACTTGGTTGCAGAAGCAAATGGTTCGTTACTTGATCCCGGCCGAATATCAAGCGGCCAAGATGCAGCATTTCGTGAACTCGCGCGAAAAGGTCGTCGCACGCCTCGGGGATTCCGAAACCGACCACAAGGACTTTATTTATTACATCCTCCAGAGTAACGAGGCGAAGAAGCTGCTTAGTACGCCTGAGATTATCGTCAACTCTGCGCTGTTTATTGCTGCTGGTAGTGAAACTACGGCCGCAACGCTTGCCTCTCTGACGTACCTTCTCTGTGTTCACGAAGGCACGTATCGACGATTAGTGAAGGAGATTCGTGAGCGGTTCTCATCGCCGGAGGAAATAGTCTGGGTTGCTATCAAAGGTAGACCGTCCTGCGGATGTTGTTCCCAATGAAGTTTTCGAGGATTGAGGCTGACGAACTTTCGGCACTTGTAGATCTCCCTTACCTCCCCGCAGTCATCAACGAGGCGCTCCGCCTTTATACGCCCGTCACCAACGGGTTTTTGCGGCAAGTACCTCCTACCAGCAAAGGAATCAGCATCGATGGCAACTTTGTTCCCGGAGGTACAACCGTTTCGGTGCATCTCTGGACATCAGCCCATTCCGCTCTCAACTGGACACGACCGTACGAGTTTTTGCCCGAGCGCTGGCTGCATCCAGAAGACTTCCCATATGACAAGCCCGGCTCGTCCCAACCATTCTCTCTCGGCCCAAGGGGCTGCATCGGTAAGCATTTGAGCCATATTGAGATGCGTCTCGTGATTTGCCATGTGCTGTGGGCATTTGACCTCGAGCTCGAAGGTGGAAGGGAAGCTGCGTGGCGATGGGAGTCCGAGGGCGAGCTGAAGCACATGAAGACTTATATGACGCTTGAGAGACCGGACTTGATGGTTCGATTGAAGAAGGTGCTGAGATAAATTATTAAGTGCTGAGTAATGTGGTTCTGGTGATTTTCGGGATTGCTTACGGGCTATACTTTAAATTGACCGCATCAACATCTGCTGTTGAAGAAATATGATGATTTTGCCAAGGCCAGATTTTTTCTGTGAATTCTTCATGTGAAGATCCGAGGTTATCCGAGAAGTATCAACGTTCCTGGAATCTTCTGACCAGGGCCCCAGACTCCGAGATGCCGAACCCTGCCATTGAGGTCGTGTCGTTTGACCCATGATGTCTGTGCCGCAACCTGTGCTGCCTAGAGCTCCCAAGATTCAAGGTAGCAACCCCCCCCTCCGCAAGACCCCGCACTTCTCTTCATCTCTTTTACTCCGCGATCACGACCTTGTCCAATTGAATAGCAAACATGTCGGAACCGGTGAAAGATGAGCGTCCATTCCAGGAACTCAGTCGCGATGAGCAGATTGAAGATATGGCGAGGAGGATGGAGCAAGCCAAGAAGATGTTTCCTGACCAGGATTGGAAATCCGACACGCAGTGGTGGGTTCCGGTCGTTGATTATGGGCGCGACGTCAAGGCAAGATTATTCATTGTCTAGTCGTCAGTCGCTCGATTTGCTAACAAGCAGAAGGCGCTCGACGAAGAAACTCAGCAAAAACTGAACACGTGTACCTCGAAAATATTCCAGGTGCAGTTCTCACCGGAATCCTTGGCCGAAATCCAGAAGGAGGTGGCGGTCATTCTGGCTGATCACCCGAAGCTCCTGGAGCAAACCAACAACATGCTTTTCAAGCCCGGAACCTGGGAAAAGATGCGCGAGTTTGCCCAGGAGCATGCTGCAAAGGGGGAGCCACTCCCTTGGGAGCAGTGTAAGAAAGGGGGTGTCGATCCTCTGTATCCAAAGTAGCTATAACACTGTCGAACCATGGTGTCAGGTACGGTCGATTCAAGTGCCGAGTCGGCCGCCACTAGAACAGTAGGGTGTGGCTGATTTCTTGGACAAGCAAAAGTCGTGTAACCCAGTCCCTGGTTGTTCGTGCGAGCCAGGGGCGGAAAATATGCCTCTTGCGTGCAGGTTTTGGCTACATTCGGATACAAGAGCAGACGGCTCGGACCTATTCATCTGTCCCGTGGTGTGGCGCCATGTGAGCTTTCTATCGGTCGTGTGGGACGTTCTTCCCGAGCGGGGGAGCTGAAGATGCTGTCGGGTGTTGTTATCTAGCCGGCAAATATATTTAAGACCGCGTGCGGAATTCCGAGTCGACTGCTGAATTTTTGTCACCACCAACTCTGGCGAATGGTGTGCAAAGCTGGAAGCTTGCGGAAAATCTTGACAGCCAAGTCCAAGTTCACCCTCGGTTCAGGGTCACTCCTTCCTCACAACATGGCCATCTCCAAAATAATCATTGTTGGTGCAGGACCCTCGGGTCTGCTTCTTGCCCTCCTGCTCGCCAGATCCAACATTCAAGTCGAACTCTTGGAAATGACAGATGCCCTTGACACCAACCCTCGTGCATCCCACTATACCGCCGAATCGTGTTACGAGTTCGATCGCGCTGGCATCCTCGAAGAAATCCAGGCCCAGGGATTCTTCCCGGATGGCGTGTCCTGGAGGAAGCTTGATGAGAACAAGACTCGCCTTGGCGCGATCCGCAATCCGGGACCCCCTCCTGGAAGGGAAAATGCCCCCGAATACAAATATCGCATGGTCTGTCTTCCACTTCATCGACTCGGCAAGATTCTTGAGGCTGCTGTCGTTGCGCAGCCCACCGCTTCCATCAGGTACGGGTACAAAGTCATCGAGATCGGACAAGATGACGGGCAAGCGTGGGTTGAGGTCGACACCCCGGGTGGTGGGAAGGAGAAAAGATCGGCGGACTATGTCGTCGGCTGCGACGGTGCGAACAGCACAGTCCGAAGACGCCTCTTCGGTAATTGGAACTATCCAGGATTTACCTGGGACAAGCAGATCGTGGCTACTAACGTTTGTCATCCCTCATCCCGGACGCTGTGCCCACTGACGATCAGCACCACAGATGTACTATGACTACTCCCCATATGACTACGATGACTCCCAGTTCTTTGTGCACCCCGAGCACTGGCACATGGTAGCCAAGATACAAGAGGACGGACTGTACCGTGTAACGTACGGCGAAAAGGGTGGGCTCAGCTTCGACGAGCTGAAGGCACGGCAGCCCGAGAAGTACAGGGCGTTTTTGCCCGGCAACCCGACCCCCGAGAAGTATGAGATCGTCAACTTCTCGCCCTACAAAGTACATCAGCGTTGTGTGGACAGAATGCGGGTTGGGCGCTTTTTGCTGGCTGCCGATGCTGCCCATCTGTGCAACCCCTTTGGGGGCTTAGGCTTGACAGGGGGCATCGCAGATATCGGAAGCTTGTACGACAGCTTCGTAGGTATACATGTAGGACTGGCGGATGCCGATGAGATCCTAGACAAGTACGATGAAGTGCGGCGAAAGATATGGCACGACGTGATCAACCCTCGGTCCCAAGAAAATATGAGGAGGCTCTTCCAGTACGAGAGTGCTGATGAGTTTATGGAGAAAGACCCTTTCTACAAGGTACTCAAGGAGATGGAAATGGCAAAGGAAGCCGAAGCAGATGGAGAACTGCAGCCACCACTCGCAAATGTAAGAAGACCCTTCCCCTGTTTGGCCAAGTCATCGGGGGAAAACCACTGACAATTAAGCGCAGCCTGGCTTGATGTCACTTCAATATGACATGACACAGCATTATCGTGCATCGGCACCTAGTTGTGACGCAGCATCCATGATCGGCCACGGAGGTCAACCAGGACTTAGTGTCCAACCACTCCCAGAAGTTATGTCGTCATGACTCACGCCCGTACAACGAAAACTTTGGGTACCAAGTGTGTGGAGGCGCTCTGCGGCTTCCGAGCTTTGGGAGAAAATGGGCAGCAAAATGGGCAAAATGGTTGTCCCAATCAAGTTGGTGATATCTCGGCGTTGCTCGAATCTGATAAGTCACCTGCGCTTGCACGGGTCCAGAAGTGGGTTGGGTGGACAAATACACAGGGCGCAGCAGCGGGTCTCATGGCCGTTGTTCCGGCCTGCACTCGACACGTCTGGAACATCATGGTGACCATGTCATGAGGGACCGCTGCCCAAGCAGGGGTTAGATGGAGGCGTTGTTCAGTGCTTGCGAGAATGTATACTTAACTCTGTCGATACTCTGAGTATCAAGAGTCATTGTCGTCAAAATATCGATTCTTGTTCAAAAAGATTGCTTTTGCCAGCGACTCAGCCACGGCCAACATCTGACGCAGGCGGCAGCGCGAACTACCAATCATATATCGCGATGGATTACTGCAGCTGGTGGCTCCCCACGGCCCCCAGGCAGAGGCCTGCATCATCCCGCCCCTCACACAAATTGGCACGTCGCCCATCCGCGACAGGCGCAACTCCATCCCATCGCATCTCCCATTCCAAACCGCGCGCTCTTGCGATGGCCTCGTATCAGAACAAGCCGAGGGGTTCAAGGGGTGAATCTTCGGTAACACTCAACATTTCCACGACATCGCTACCATGGGAAATTCTCCGCGAGTATCTCGAGCTGGAATTTCCTGACGCTGCGCAGGATTTCCAGCAACCTGTATGTGCAAACCTACCCCGCCCAGTGAAATCTCGCCGCGTGGTTCCCTCGCGTGGCAAGACAAGACAGCTTTTGATGACAATGTACTGACCAGAAATACACAGCCCGAGATCATGGGACTAAACTACGTTTTGAAGCTACCCCGTCCGCTCAGCAATAATCAGGCGCAGGATATCGACAGTTTGAGAAAACCAAGTGTTGCAGAGGACCTGCTTAGGTTGCTGAGGGAGGAGAAGGGTCGGGCGACAAAGTAGGGAGGAGTGCGGAGAAAACTGGTGGGCAAGATGGAGCGGGGTTCAGCTGAGTGACAGGTCGGGTGCAGGAAATGGGGGTGCTTCCAGGTTCTGAACTGGACCTCCCTGACCTGCTCTGCCGGAAATACCCGTGCTGATGTGTGGTAATTAGTTGCATGACTTCCATTGAGCTGGGCTGGAAAGTGGGATATACATTTTTTGGGGACGGTAGAGCGGTCAGGGAACTCATGTTCTGGGGAGGATTTTCGGGAGGGAACCGGTCCCGGTTGCATTGTCGGGGGTTTTCGTATTTTGTGTTTCTAGTTGTTCAGAAGACAATGAATGGATTGCCTTCATCGGCACCTGTGTCTCGTCGATGTTGAAAAGAAGCAATCATTGCCGTCCGGTGGTCCGGCGGGGAGTTCTCCGTGCCCCACCAACTTTCGAGACGGCGAGGTATTCGCTAACAATTTCGGAGCTCGGGGGCTGGGGACCGGCCAGCCATGCCATGGTGTGCGGACGTGCGCGGGTTTGGATGATTACTGCAGAAGGGCGCCTGCAATGGCTTGTGGTTCTTGCCCATCTCATTGGGCCCATTCTCCTCTCGGGGTCGCACAGCAGATGCACTCCGCGGAATTTGTTTGCGGTTGCCAATCAGCATCTGGCGCTCGAGCATGAACGTCCTGTCGGTCGGGGTCGCCAATTTTCTTTTTCTCCATCCAGCCTTGCCCACCCCTGTCGAGAAATACACAGCTGTGTATTTCGACCGCCCCTCCCGTTTCCTGGGGTGGGGAGCAGATTTGTTTTATTCTTTCTTTCTGATCATCTCGGGCTTGCAATTGGCATCTTTGAAGTTTTTATTTTCTATACAACATCCTTAGCATTGAACATCAAGAGGCACCGTCGGATGTCGACCATCACGCCATGGCATCCGAGAGTTCGTCACCGGCCATGACCGAGGAGGAGCGTTTCTCTCAGGCACTTGCCAACTCCCAGAAATACCCCGACAACATTTTGCTTCAAGATCCGCCGAAGCTGGTCTACATCTTCAAGCGTCACTTCCGAATTGCTAGAGACCAAATTACTCTCATCACCACTGGACTATCCGGATTTAGACTGGAGATAGCGCTGAGGCAAGTCTGGCTGTACGTCGCCGATCGGGGTAGGCAAGCCCACGGCAGATCGGTCAGCGACAGTATCGATACTCTCAGTAGTGCGAGTAGCGAGGTGCCATATGCGGTGCTTCTGTCCAAACCAGATCAACTGAGCAAGTTTCTCGGCGCTGAGGCGTCTTCCCCCACCGGAAGCATCGGCGGCGATGCCTCACCTTTTTCCGAGGATCCCGTGGCTCGATTTGTGTTTGTTCTCCATATCTAGATAGCGTCCCGCGGCACTGGACTGACGCGCACAGCTTCCTGCAGACATCCCCGGGAATCACGGGCGGGCGGCGAATCAACATCACGGTCGACATGCTCTATCAGATCCTAACATATCACAGCGTTTGCCCGTCATTCCTCTATTTCATCAGCTTCTACAGCGGACAGCCCGTCAGCGGCGAGACAGACATGCTTTTTGGGAACATACGCTGCCGAAAGTATTTTAGCAAGCCTCACCTGCCCATGTCGGCGCTTGGTAGGAGCGGGTACCATTACCAGTTCGTCTTCGAGCTCAAGACGGTATTCGATACAGAATCACCGGTGGAAGAAAACGAGGCGGCAGCGGAGCCGGCGCTTCAACGTAGCTCCAAAAGGCCCCCAGAAACACGGCGGAAAGGATTTCTCTCGTGGCTTGGCCGTCGGCGGAGCCAAATTGAGAATGTGCATCTAGCCGAGTCGACGCACGCCGCCGCTGCATTTCCTCGCGACAGCGAAGATTGGAATCTGCCGTGGCCCGTACTGCAGACGGTGGTATATCACCGCTTTGACGTTGTCAGCGGAAAAAGCTTGTGGATTCTCACGACGGACAACAAGAGGGGTGGAGGAGGGGAGTTTGACGCGGGATCAGATCTCTTTGACGTCAGGGACATTACCGCCGTGTCGACGCGAAAAGCCTGGGCCGAGACGCCAATCCATCAGCGATTCCAGAGCACCCTCGATGAGATTGTGTGGCTGTTGGATTGGAGCCTTAGTGAGTACGACTTGTATCTCACGAGGCTGGATTGCATGCTCGGGGACAAGGTGAGTCCATGGACATGAACTCATTTCTTTCGTCATGGCTGACAGTATTCGCCAGACTCGATCCGCCTTGGCGAGGGACGACGGCGAATTCGGCAACATCGTGGTCAACTCAATCAAGGGTGTCGCCCGGCTTATTGAGTGTGTCGACGAGTGCATCGTCGGCCTCAGCGCGAACATACGCGTTGCCAAGGCTCTCAGCGACTTCTTCCATCACCAATTGTTTCAGGATCCAGACTTAAAACAGCTCGACCTAGAATGGCTTAGACATGATGATGCCAACGCACGCCGAAACGCAACCGAAGCCGCCGAGCTGCTAATGGGTGTCCACGACCAAACCAACAACATGCTCCGCCGAGCCCAAGCCATGAAGCGAAGGGGTACCAGACGAGAAGATGTCGTAAGTTTGCTCAACTTTATCCCAACCACATTCAAGGCCAACCTAACTGAGGCTGTGATAACAGACCCACCGCATCATTCAAATTCGCAACCAAGAATCCTCCAGGGATTCCCAACTTGCAACCCAACGCATGAACAAAGCCATCCAAGAAGACTCCAAAACCATGAAAGTCTTTTCCCAAGTCACGCTGATTCTTCTACCCATGACTGTCGTCTCGGCCCTCTTTGCCACTGATATCGTCCGCTTTAAGGATACCCCCGACTTTGTGGGGAGCTGGTCCGGACCGGCCGCGATTTGGTGGACTTGTGCGACACTGATCGCTACGGTAGTGGTGTATTATGCGAGTGAGTTTTTGAGGCGGAAGTATGAGGATGATGTGGATGGGTTAGTGGACGAGGACGGGGAAGAGGTGTCTTATAGGCTCAGGGGACACAAGAGCTCGCCGGTTACGCAAGGCCGTGACGAGCTTGAAGGTAAAAGGTTGGCAATAAGTTGGCTCCCGCTTAAATTTCATCTGTTTGGTGGAGGAGATAAGGCTGCGGTGATAAATGGGGAGCGTGAAATGGCCGAGTATGGGAGTACTAGTGATGATAAGGCTGACAGTGGGACCAACAAAGGGGGATGGTCGTCGGTGTCGGATTGGGTGTTTGGGACGCTTAGGGGACGTTCTGGGTCGGAGACGAAGGAGGCCCATCCTGTGTAATGAGTTGGTCTTGGGACTAATCTTGCGGGAGAATATACTAATGGGAATGAGGGAATAGGTACATGTATGGCGACACACGTACTTAACGGAATCTGGCGTTGGAAGTGGGTTGGTGTTATTGCGTGCTTGATCCGGGACCAGGCGTTATCAGCGAGTTGGTACACAGATTCAACCCTGTAGGCAACCTGAGTTACAACTCACTGAATGAGAATCCTGACGATAATGTCTCCATACTGCGCAAATATTTCACAATTTACGCCAACCATAAGAAAAGCGCTCCATCGGGAGTCTAGACCAAACTGCCCTCCTTGAGCCAATCACATGCAACTCTTAGGTGTAAACCATGCACATGCAACGTTTGACGCGTGGAGTTTAGCTCCACGGGCCTGCCTAGGTTGCCTCGGTACTGTGGATATCAGCTGTTCAGGCGATGCTTTGTCAGTGGTGATGAGCTTGCTGGAAACGGCGAATAATTCCTTGAGCTACCTTGGCTGCCAACATGAATTCACCAAATGTACGTGTATCTCGGGGAAGCGGTACCTGACTTGCTGACTCAAGTCAATGTCAGTGCGCCCTGCTGTTTTTCGCTCCATGTGACCTGGCGACTTGCCAACTTGACAGAGAGCCAAGAACTCCGAATCAATCTGGGCATGTGTGGGTATGGCGATCCGATTGGCTAAACGCCCGAGCCTGCCCTGGAGCTGCTGGACCCGCTGAATTCCACTGGACCCAAGGGGGATCCACTGGACCCGCTGGATCCGCTGGTAACCACCGCGGTGGGGCAAATCCCCCTGTTCCCCTGGTTTTGCACGGTTTCTGGGGATTCCCGGGGGAAAGAAGTTACCTAACGGCTTACACGTGGGCAAAGCCACATGACGTGTGGTTCTCACCGACTGGACTGGAATGTACTTTGTACATAATTCGAAAAAGTTGTTTGAGAATTATTAAATTCCTAAAGTCGTGGGGACTGCAAAGTCTTTTTTATTCTTCTTCTCTCCCTTTTTTTTGTTTTTGTTTTTGTTAATGAGTGTTTTCAGGTGCTAGAACCCCAACATATCTCTACTTCCACAAACAGAATAACAGAATGGCATCGACCAAAATGTCCTGGTTCGATTTCCCCGGCGAGATCCGCAACCAAATCTACGACCTCCTCCTCATCTCCTCCATGCCCATTGAGATTTGCGTATGTAAGGGCGATTTGCGTCGAACCCGCCCGATCCACCCGGGGAACCGCCACTATGCCGGATCCAAAGACTACTACGCCGACTCGGAAGACGACGAGGAAGACTGTCAGCACCAACCGCCCGGCCAGGGCGCCGGTCCCAGCACCGCCATCCTCGCCACCTGTCGCGCTATCTACAACGAAGCCTGCCCGATCCTCTACGCCGACAACACGTTCATGATCCACGCCAAGAAGAAGGCCGCCTTATCCACCTTTCTCGACCGCATCGGTAACCATAACGCCGCGTGTATCCGCCAGCTGCACATCCCCTTTCCTTCCGCCAAAATCCGTCGTCAATTTGAGGTTGTTTCCGATGAGGAAAAAGCAGCGCTGGTTCGGCGCGGGGGCCACTCGTTCGGTGCGTTACCAAAGGAAGCATTTTCCGAAAGTTGGAAGGCCGCTACCGTCACGAACACGGTCGACAACGACAAATCAAAGGGCACGAGAAGAGGGAAGGATATGCTCCGGTTGACAAACCCCATCATGTTGGACCTCATCCGGGAACGATGCACCAGTTTGGAAACCCTCGAGACCATGGTGGGGACAGTACATCTTAACTACATGGTACGAACGCGCGGGCTGGAAGCCGCGGCGATGGCGTTGGTGGATGACGAATTCCGCAAAGTCCCGCAGGTGAAAAAGGTGGTGATAAACATGTATTATCACTTTGATGCCGTGGGGAAATGGTGGGCGGTCAACGCAGTGAAACTGGGTTGGGAAGTGGTGGTGCATAAGCGTGCGGCGAAATGGGTTTTTGATCCAGAGCGCGTTTCCTGAAGGATTTCCGGTGTCTTTTTGTTTTGTCTTATGATGTTTCTTGGGCAGGATGGTCGAAAAAGGATTTCTTTTCTGTTTATGGGTTTGGAAACCTCAAAAAATAAGAGTAATGACGGCACGGGTTGATGACGACGATGGAGGGAGAGTGGGTGGCAACAGGACTGCGATCTAGGAAAGAAACAAAAAGGAGAGAGAGAGAGAGATCTTCAAGAAATACAGTACAGCACAGTAGTAATAGGTAACAGAGAGCGATATAGCAAAGCGAGCGAGTCGAATTTCACGACATGAGACTCGCCCCCAAAAAAGCATTGACAGATTTTTACAGTTTTATCAGGGTTGATGCCTTTATGTGAGATACCTGCTAGCTTGGTGTGATGTTGCTCTCCAGTCTTATTTGCTTGCCAACTACTCCGTCCCTAAGGTAGGTACATGTAGGTCCCAAGGTATTGATGTTCGGTGTTGTAAAGCAGTGGAAGATGTAAATATCTCAAACTCAAGCTCATTGATCGACCAACGTGCAGTGGTGAAAACTCACAACCCCCCAGTGCCGTCTCAGTTGCGCTGCTTAAAGTTCGAATTGAGCTGCTGCTGCTGCTAGGTCGGTAGATAGGTAGGTAGGTAGATACGGTGCAGATTCATATCAAACACCAATACGACAGCTCGGTACCCGAATTAACTTGACGGAAGGCAGCTTATTAAGACCAACTGGAATAAACAAAAATTAAATAAAATTAAAATTACGCCTTAAGAAACGGCACCCCGTACCCTGTCCCCGGCCCTCTCAGGGTATCGACCTGCGTCGGATCCGCCACCTTCAACCCACTAAACTGCCACGTATCGCCCGGCTGGGGAAACTCGGATTTGAGATTAATCAGGTCCCTCTGGATACGGCTGGCGCTGGCCAAGAACCGCTTCTTAATCTCCGGATATGTCTTTTGCGTTAACTTGAACCCTTTTTTCATCCATTTTCCGTCGACAAGGACGTGCTCTACATCGGCGATGCTGGCGTGCAGAATCACCGCGGCAACGGGATCGTTCCATCCCAGCAGGGACGGCGAGGTTCCGTCCCACACGACAAGGTCGGCCTTGGCACCCTCCTCGATGACGCCAATATCCTCGCGGCGGAGGGCAAGACCGCCGTGTCGAGTGGCGAGGAGGAAGGCTTGGTTGGCGGACATAGGGTTGTGTGAGGGAACTTCGTTGCGGCTGAGCACCTCGGCATAAAGAAGGCGGCGCACAGGCTGTAGCCAGAGGCGGGCTTGGGTGAGAATGTCAGCGGAAAAGGTAAAGTGGGTGTCTACGCCGAGCGAGATTTGGTCCTGGTAGAGATGGATGCGTGGATGGGTATGGCCGTAGTGGTACTCGCTTTCGGGCGTGGTTGAGACATAGTGGTTGGATTCACGGAGCAGGGCAGCGCCAGTGTCGTTTAGGAATGAGGCGTGGGAGAAAACAATAGGAATGCTGATGTTGAGGATGCCCAGCCCGGCAAGATCCTCGGGCATGTTGCTGATGCCCCAAGGACCTCCCAGTGCGTGGGTTGTGATTACTGACGCGTTGTACTTCTTCGCCGTGTCGATGACGTTGCGTATCTCGGCTGTGTTGGGATTGCCGCTGAAGGAGTCGTATGCCACACCCAGGGTGGTAGGACTGCCCTTGAAAGGCGCCTTGGTGGCGAGGTCGCGGAAGTTGGCGAGCTGCTCGGGGATCTGGTAGTTTGTGCCATTCCGCGTAATGTTGTGGAAGGCATACGACCAAAAAATGCGGCCGCCCGAGTCAATTGAGGCTTGCAGCCCGGCGAGCGAGGTGGCGTTGCTCCATGTATGGTGTGAGTGGTCGAGAATCGTGGTAACTCCACCATTCAGCGACTCAAGAATGCCAGCGAGTTGGCCAATGTACACATCATCCACCGAGAGGAGACTGGCGGCCGCGAACTCGCCGTAGCGTGAGAAATACTCGACGAGCGATGTGTTGCTGGCAAGAGTCTTGAAAGCCGTCTGCCAGAGATGCATGTGCGTGTTGACGAATCCGGGCGTGATAATCTTGCCTGTGATGTCCACGGTTTCCACTCCATTTCCTTTTGGGACGGGAATTCCGCCTGCCGACACGGTCTTGATCACATCATTTTCGACCAAGACGCTGCCGTTGCGGATCACATTAAGTCCACCACTCTTTCGGTCAAAGGCAACAATGGTGCCTCCGGTGAAGAGAATGGACGAGGCGGCAGCCTGCCACGATCCGGCAAGGGCTGCAGCGAGATAAAACTTTGGATGCATGGTGGGAAGTCGCTAGTGAGGGAAAGCACATCCCTCAACATATGCAGATCGTCACGGGCCATTGGTTCCCATTATATATTTTCTCTCATCTATAATCATCATGACCCGCCATCCGGGTTGACCGGAGGTATGTGTGCCATGTTGCTCTGTGACCTGCATTTCGGAAATAGGTTATTAGTTTTCTAGTCGGGTCAGCTCCCGCAGGATTTTTTTGCAGGCTGCGATCAAATGCGATCGGTTCGCTCGCTTTCAAGCAGCCAACCTTTTAGCGTTGTAGAATCGGGCAAGCACCACCGGCGGTAAGCACTTTACACATTTCGCTTTGATATCATCCTCAAAAGTACCCTACCTCTCTATATTCCAGCGAACGGTGATTCGATTCCGAAAAGTCGAGCGGACGAAGTGCGTTCCCAGAGAATCTTTGACACCAGACCCTCCGGGTTGAGCGGGATTCAAAGTGGGTTTCGAGCCGTATTCCGATCGGGTACTTCGTAGGTAGGTTGGTAGGTACGATCACAACATACGCACCCTGCATGGTTGCGTCACCCAATTTTCGGGTCGATCGCGCCCAGCGCAAGTCCAGTCATGATGACGGACACCTTGACCCGTGACTCAAATGAGCCATGCCAGGTCTTCTTGGCAGAGCTGTCCGCCCCCGTGTTACATTCGAGCCCACACTTGATTTCCAGCTCGGGCTCTGCCAAGATCGGATTTTGCACAGTCTCACATAATCACGGCCTGAACCGGCCTGACCTTGTTCATTGAGTCCTGTCTGGTTGACAAATGTGACTTGCAGTCTAGGTAACGCGTTATAGTCCGGAATGTCCGGCGTGCCCCATCAGAATGCTGACTTTGGGTTTAAAGAAACTCCGCCTGAACACAAGTGCATTCATACAACTCGTCCGAAGCGGGATCCCAAGCGTTGAGCTGCACGAGGACTGAATGTGCGTGCTGCTGCAACCCTCTGCTCCTCCGGGATTCATGTTACTGTTAGGTAACATTGAAGATTAAATTTCCCTACTTGTCCGGTTAACTCGTAAATCCCCCTTTTTTCTGTTCCGTGTCCTATCTGATTGATAGGCCACACAGGAGTCATCGTAAACTACCTAGTATAGACCAGGCCTTTTGCCATCGAAAGGATTAATAGGCTTACTCAGATGCAACCCCCAAGCACAACCTTGTGTCATCTGATAATATTGACCACCCGATAGTAGGCTGACTCCCTACTGCGTACCTACACGGCAAATACGCCTTCTGGGTATGGCTCAAATACCAAGACATATAATATTGGTTTTGCGGGAGATGAGGCTGACAATGAAACAAAGTCCCCATACTATTGGTAACGAATAGCGCTAAGGCCAAGGGACATTGCAGCTGCGAAGAGTTGTTACAACACATCACGGGACTTCTACCCTCACTCAGCACCACCACCGCCCAACGCGGTCACGACTTCCTCAGTGACTCTCATCTCCGCAAACTCTCCCAGGCTCGCCATATGAACCTTGTGCACCGTCTCAGCATCAACCCCCTCGATTCCAAATGCCCTCGTCCCATCCGTCACCAAGATGATACGAGGCATCTTTACCGCAAACGGCGTTTCCATGTCGTCCGGGTCACGTTCTTGCCCTTCTTCGTAGTCTGCGTAAACATGCTCACCGTCCGTATATAGCGCTGAAGTGGGCGTATCGACCCGGTTTCCGTGACCACCCCACTTGCCTACTACGGCGAGGTTCTGCGCTGTCCGCACAGCTGTGCTGATGCTACGCTCGAGGGTCAGACCCGCGAAGACAACGGTAGTAATGCCGCGTTCCTCAAGTATCTTTAGCAGCGGCGTGTTGATGAAGATGCTATGCTCGTGGCTAGTCATGAGCGTCTCGGCATGGTACTCATTTTGTTCAGTGTCCTTGACGCAAGCCAAATCGGAAGCCTGTGCCTGTGCTTGTGCTTGTGCCTGCGTGGGCTCATCAAAAGTCCGGACAGGTTTGCCGCCGATCAAAGGGGTAGCACACTCAAGGAAGTCAACGCCGCGCTTAGACTCGCCGTCGATACCATAGGGCCCCACATGCGAGGTGTTCAACGGGGAATCGGTCCATACCGAGCGATGTTGAATGTGGAGGATCGTGGGGCGGTCTTGCAGGGGTTTGGACTTTGATGTCTCTCGAAATGCGGACAAGAGAGCGGCGATGTTATCCTCAAATGCGGGGTTGGAGGCACCACCAATTCCCCAGGCTGTAGGATGACGATATCCCAGCTGGTTGTGGACAAGAATGAGAGCCGTCGAGCGCTTGATTGGAATGGGCGGGATGGGAGTGCAGTTGATTGCGTGACGTTTCATGACTGATGGCTTGGCTTCGAATTTCGATAGATTGTACCGGTGGTTACGATGATGAGTCAAGATCCTGAACTCGCAGTTGCATGTGATGTGAGATTTAAATGTCTTATCTACTGACGAACCTACAAGGTCGTGGTGCCTGAATAAGCGATTGCCTTACCAGGCAGAGTTGGTGTTAAGACAGAAACCGTGCCCGAGGGCGGCATGCCGAACATTGAGTCTAGCGAATCAACTCCCAGATCGTGAACTGAGTGCCGCAATGGACATGAAGGAGATGCCCCGCGGTTGTCCCACCACGAAATTTGGATGACGATTTACCGTCCCGATGCCGAAACTCTGTGCGCCCCAACCCCATCCAAGGAAAGTGGTCATTGGCAATATTGCTGCCCTGATCCTGTCTACGGAGCTCTATTCCCGGAATCCTGTGGCTGCGAGTCTCCGGGATTTTACCCGCCTTCAAGGGCAATTCGGAAGGTCGGGGGGCGAAGATGCGCTCATTCATTCCAGCGCGTGGCTGTCACTGGCTCCATGAGCTCCACCCAAGGCCTGGGCAGGTAACGTTCCGGTTGTTTAACGGTGCGGGGAAGAACACCCGCTGCGAGAAAGTTAGGGATGGACAAAGAGATAAAAATTGTCGAGAAATCCAAAAAGCTTCAATCGCAGTAGAAAGCGAAGTTCAAGCTTTTCTTCTCTCCGATCGCCAGCTGGTGAATCGGCCAAGTCCCGAGTGACAGGTCGTCAGCTTCCCCACAATCACAATGCAGGTCCCCATGAAGGTGTGCCTCCCCCTGGCGCTTTCCCTTTGCGGGAGAGGGGTGTCCGCTGCGGCATTGGTCTCAGCGCCTGGCCAGGCCTCAGTCATCCCGTCATGGCGCCTCCAATCATCAGCGAAAACGGGCTCAGATCTCGTCGCCCTCTCCAAACTCGGTCTCGACACCTCGTCGTGGCACCAAGTCCCAGCATTCTGCACCTTGATGGGATGCTTGCTCAACAGCGGCGTTTACAACGACACCGACCTATTTTTCTCGGACAATCTCAGCAAGGTGGATGCAAAGCAATTCTCGGTGCCGTGGCTCTACCGCCAAGAATTCGATCTCGACCCCACAGCGGGGAAGCACTTCTTCCTCCAAACGCACGGCATATCCTCGCGCGCCGACATCTTTCTCAATGGAAAACAGGTTGCCGACAAGTCAGTGCAGGTTGGCTCGTATGCTGGCCACAGATTCGACATCACAGACATTGTCGCCAAGTCGAATGCTCTCGCCATCCGCGTCTACCCGACAGATTATAACTATGACCTCGCTATCGGCTGGGTCGACTGGAATCCCTATCCTGCCGACAATGGCACGGGCGTGTGGCGTGCGGTTGAGGTCAAACAGACAGGCCCTGTCATCTTGGAATCGTTGCGTGTCGTTACGCAGCTTGGCGCGCAGCTGGGAAAGGAACCGGCCAAGGTGACACTCAAAGTACGGGCGCAAAACCTGGAAAAGTCCGCAATTACAGTTACGGCATCGGGAGTTGTTACACCTCTCTCTGGCAGTGGTGATGCTGTTGCCTGGAGCAAGAACATCACGCTCCAACCAGGCGTTGCCACTGACATCGTTCTCGATGGTGTAGTGCAGAAGCCGGCGATATGGTGGCCGAAGCAATGGGGAGATCAACCACTTTACAACGCCAATCTAACGGTCACGACGGCCGACGGTACAGTTTCGGATGTCTCAACTGCAAAGTTTGGCTTCCGGTCGGTCACCTCTAAGCTCAACTCCTACAACGACACCACCTTCTACATCAATGGCCAGCCTTTTGAGGTCCTCGGCGGCGGTTATGCTCCTGATATGTTCTTGCGTTGGGATCCGGCAAGGACACAGAGAGAATTGGAGCTCACTCTCGACCTCGGATTCAACACAATCCGTCTTGAGGGAAAAAACGAGCACCCGGAGCTCTACGAGATGGCGGACCAACTCGGCGTCATGATCATGGCTGGTTGGGAATGCTGTGATAAGTGGGAGGCGTGGTCTTACAATGATCATTTGGACATTCTGTCTCTCTGGAGCGATGCGGACCATTCCGCGGCCAATGCAAGCATGCGGCACGAAGCTGCAATGATGCAAGCCCACCCAAGCATGCTTGTCTATTTGATTGGCAGTGACTTTTGGCCAGACGAGAGAGCCACGACAATGTATCTCAACGCTTTCAAGTCTGTCGACTGGCAAGTCCCGGTCCTTGCGTCGGCCTCCGAGGCTGGTTTCTCTCCTCAAACGGGACCAGCTGGCCTGAAGATGCGCGGACCTTACGACTGGGTTCCTCCATCATATTGGTTTGACACCCAAGGCTACCAGTACGGCTCGGCGTTCGGCTTCGGCTCTGAGCTCAGCGCTGGAGTCGGGACGCCGGATTTGTCCAGCCTCAAGAAGTTCCTTTCGCAGTCCGATCTGGATGACCTCTGGAAAACCCCGAACAAGGACCTGTTCCACATGTCTACCGCGACCTCTACCTTCCATAATCGCGCCATCTACAACAGAGCAGTGTGGGGTCGACTTGGTGCGCCGAGCTCACTCGAGGACTATGTCCAAAAGTCCCAGATCACCGACTATGAAGCCACTCGCGCTCAGTACGAAGCGTGGACGTCGCTATGGAATGCCCAACGCCCGGCCACCGGCCTCATCTATTGGATGTTGACTGGCGCCTTTCCGAGTCTCCACTGGAATCTTTGGGATTACTATCTGCGTCCCTCGGGCGGGTTTTTCGGTGCGAAGATCGGAAGCCGAATCGAGCATGTCGCCTACGATTACGTTCGAAAGTCGGTCAGCTTGATCAACCGCTCCTTGGACAAGTCTGGAAACAGGACAGTAGAAATCAACATCATTGACACTGCAGGTAAATCGTTGTCTAGCAAACTCATCACAACGCCCACTACCCCCAACACCAGCAAAACCGTCTCTTCGTTGGTTTCTGAGCTTGGAGCCATCAAGGATGTTGTATTCCTCCGTCTAGTTCTTAAGGACGACACTGGGTCTGTCCTCAGCAGGAATGTTTACTGGATCGCCAAAGAGATCGATACATTGGATTGGGGCAAGAGCGATTGGTATTACACTCCTACCTCGAAGTACAGCAACTTTTCGGCACTGAATAAACTTGGCCCAGCAAATGTGTCGATAACGACAACAAAGGCAGCGGAAGGAGTTACAAGAGTGACACTGGAGAATTTGTCGAATGTGCCCGCCTTCTTCGTCAGTTTGAGTCTGGTGGATGCCAAAGGCCAGGACGTCTTGCCTCTGATATGGACTGACAACTACGTCACGTTGTGGCCCCAGGAGACACTGAACCTGACAGCGAAAGTTCTGAAAGGCGGGAGTGAACCCTCTACGGTGGAGTTGGTTGGGAAAAATGTTGCGAGATCAGCTGCGCGTCTGTGAGGTGCTGCACCGTAGTCATTGTACAAAATATGGGGTTACTGTCTATTGGAATACACGTTGAGCAAAATTTTCCTCGTGAACGCAGACAACAACTTTAGGTCCAGATGCAAAACCAACTGCTCATCACGCTGCAGACCGACCGGAAACGGTGAAACCAAGATGGTGATGCGTAGATTTGTCCTTAGCGTCCTGTCCATCCACATATCGCACATGGATGAGCCACTGGCTGCCGTTCGAGAGTGCGGCTTTACAACCCAGCCCCTGTGTTAGCCTTGGGCTTGCTGCAACCATTAAATACCTTAGCTGGGAAGCTGTTTGCGATGGGTCAAATTGAAATACCCTAACGCTTTTCTAAAACTCGAGGTGTTAAGTTTTCTCACCAATGCCTCAAGTTTTCTTCTTGAGGGTGCCTTTTGGAGTTTGTGACCAGGCCACATTATGTGACTTGAAAAGTGAAGGGAAAATTTGGTCCTCTGAGGTCACTTGCATTGATGGGGAGGCAGTTGTCTAGGCTGAGATTAAAGTGGCGAGACTTGAGCTCAGCTGAGCTGGTTTCAGTATTATTACCAACATGAAACTGCACTGGTTGGGGAGAATGAACAAGTGAAAGCAGATCTGGGGAATCCTTTTGCGTCTTGGGTAGAGTTAGAACTGATACATACATACATACATACACTACAAGCAAGCAAGAAACCATGGAAAAAGCAAAGAATGATCAACCTACATGTATACCTACGACCCAAGTAAATATGTGAGGTAGGAGGTATGAGATAAATCAACAAGGAAACCTCTTTCCCGAATACACGACCAACGGATCCAGGAGTTCTTCCTGTCCACATTCCAACGTGAACCGCATATCCGGAACGCCATCGGCCAGTCCCTGCGCGACTTCTTCCGCCGTCGCTAGCGGGTGCGGACCGAAGCGCCATTGCCAGGAAGGTTCCATGCAGGGATTCACTCCGCCGTTTCCCGAGCCGTTGATGAATTCCGTGCCTTGTGCGTTGATTCCCTTGAATCCTTTTCCGGGAATATCTTCCCCGCCGCGAAATCGACGGAGGATATCGGATGTGAGCTTGACATCGTGGTACCGAGGCGCTTGGTTCTGTGCCGTGTTTCCAGAGATGGTTTCGGTCTGAAAATCAGGTTGCCAGGGAGCAGCAGTAGGGTCGTAGTCGACGGGCGGTAGGTTATAGCGGATATTCCGAAACGGTCCACCGTACCCCGTATCGAGAAGGTCGATGGGATTAGGCAGCATAATGTTGGCATAGCTAAGCGGGATTGCGGGAGAAGGATCGGTGGCGAAGAGCGGAGGGTCAAAAGTGTCTTCGGCGGCGGCGGCGTTTATCAAGCCGTCGAACTCGGCGGTTTCGTAGAGACCCAACTTTTCCCAGTATACGGGGTCGAAATTCTTCCAGTCGTCCGTGACCTATTTTTTTCCCCAGGAACAGTCAGTAATCTAACCTATATAGATAGGTAAGCTGAGAACTGGAAGTGAGCTTGACTTACTAAAAATATCTGCCTCACACGATCATCCCCCCTCGCCGAAGGTCCAAAGTTCCTCCACCGATAATGATACCTTGTCTGGACCGCTTCCAAATCCAGCCCCGGAACCCAGGGTTTCGCTCCGACCAAGTCTCCATACTCGTGCGTGTCCGTATCAAGCCAGTGGTCTGCGGGGAAATCATTCGCGCGATGATCTAGGTCATCCCAACTCGGGGATTTCGTGCCAGGCGGGTAGAAGCAGATGATCTCTACCCAGAAATAATCCGCCACGACGCAGAGGATTTCCGGCCCTGTAGGAAAAGCAGGTAGGCCTTGTTGAGGGGATGCGTAGAGGGACCGGGCGAGACTGAGTTGTCCGTAATTGGGATCGCGGATTCTAGACCCCCATTGGAGTCGATGATACGCGGCCCATCGCTGGTGGTATTTGTCTTTGAGGACTTGCATGAAGTATGTCCAGATTCGCGCCTTGACTTGCCAGTGGAACCAGATGCTGCGCCCTTCGCGCGGTTGTCCCGGGTTGGGTTGGCGGAGTTGGCCAACCCAGAAGGAAAGGGAATGCCAGAGCGAGTTGGGACCTTGGGGGACGTGAATGGCACGGAAACAGCGGTAGTCTTCGGTGTTGGGTGGCTCGGTTTGGTTGGTGGGATACGTTACGTAGAAGCCCTACCATTTATAGATTAGCATACATAGGTAGGGAGAGACGAAACTTGAGGCATTGAGATTGATACGTACAAAATAGCGGTGATATTTGATCCACGTCAATTTATCTTGAGCTTCGCCCTGTATTCGCATTCTGTCAGCTCGACATTGCCCACCCACATGCGCGGGTACTCACCCAATCACCCATGGAAAAAGACCGATGAGAGACTTCACTCCCGAAATACTTTCGCGCATCCGAGAATCCCACAGACCCCCGATTCGGCGCATCAAACCAGCCATATGCCATGTACCCTACCCCTTCGCGACCAGTCATCCTCAGACGCGGCAGGTATACATTCCAAGTCGCGTTGCGGAAGCCCAAAACTTTCAGCGCGTCGAGGATATGCGCGCGCGCCTCAGCCCAGCGTCGAGTCTGGTGCGTGTCTCGGTAGTGGTATTCCCACAGGTTGTTGATCTGGCTGATGAATTCATGGTAGTTTGGAGGGTTGGGCGTGCTCCCGTACCCGAGAATATTCCACGCGCGCTTGAGGTTTCCAAGCACGGGCGCGGATTTGAGGCCGAGGATATCTTCTGTGATTCGGTTCGGTCGCCTTCCCAGCCGTTTGGGAGGGCCTGGTGCGTTAAGGCCGGGCATGGTGTATGACAAAGAGTTGAGTTGGGAGGGGAAGGACCTGGAATACAGAACAGGTAGAGATATCGTTGAGAGATGGTTGGGTGCAGTTGACTTTGAATGAATCCATTATCTGGTATCCGCTTTGTAAGGGTGCGATTAGACCCAGTTGCCTGGTAAACAAAGAATCCAGTAAATCCAGACAATGGCCATCCCGCAAACGGAAGGCAGCCTTGAGGAAAAGAAACCACGTGTGTGATTCCAATTGAAGCCAGCCGTGAATGAGACAGTGGACAGTGGGCAATTATCACTATGTCCAGTCCTTACATGTATTCTGCTCCATCGACAGATACATATATACCGATACCGGTACAGCAGGGTTTTCCTCTGCGAGATTGCCTCGCGTGTCTCATCCTGCAACAACGATGTTTTTTTTTTTTTAATCTACATGTTCTCTAGAATAACAATCTGGTGGCCTTCACCTCCGACGGACAGGACTACACCAGCATCGGATGGAACCATGGGGACATGTATGCAGCTTCCCAGCTGTTTATCTATTACACAAACCCTCCCTGCTAGATACTCACCAAGCCATACATAATTCACGGTTTGGATGGTAGAATGAACTGAGCCCTGCCTGCGGCAACTCCTGTTCCCGAAGGCGGTCGTCAATCGCTAGGAGTCGAGGAATTGCAATGGCGCTTCTATGTCAACTTTTTATTTCACGTCTAGAGTCTAGAAAAGCCATGTCCGGCGTATGCCTCAATTGGTGATCCAAAACATGAAGGAGGGCAGATGCCCCGAAGACCTGTGCACGGCATGATCCCAATTTGACTCGATTTGAGGTGGGCCTCTGCTCACATTCGTGCAGTCTATGCTATGGTGAAGCATGCTGGTGGACATTGATCAATCTCGGGTTGTTTTAGTATAGTTGGGCGTCCAAAAAAGTATCAAAATCACAAATACCGCATATGTCTTGACATGTCATGTCTGTCGGGCAATGTGATGAGATGTGATGAGAACGCCCAACTCTGTGTGCATGCAGTTAGTTCTGTGCAGTTCCGTGCAGTTCTGTGCAGTTCTGTGCAGATGGCTGTTCGGTCTATCTATCGGGCAGCTACCAGCATGCCATGCCACGCCATGCCATTGCCATTGCCCAACCAGGCACATGGCTGAGCCAAGAGTTTGGGCACTTATGTATGTAGGTACATTGCAGGGACTGGGGAGGGGGAAAGGGGGGCTGTGCCCTGTCTGTCCTGCATGTGTCCAAACTGGGGAGTTTGAGCTCTTGTAATTGGGTTGAGATTTGGCAGCGCGCATTTCTCAATTCTTAAAAGTTGCCAGAGCGGTGTGGAATGAGTTAATTACCGAGGTAATCAATCAGGAGGTTTTAGTGTAACATGACAATGCAGACATCCGCGGAAACCACGTACGCTTTGCTCTGCACTTGTTGCGCTTATTACGCTTGTTACGCTTATTACGCTTGTTGCACTTGGTGATCTGTAAGGGCTTTTTTTTGGGCCTTGTTAAACACGGCAGACAGAAAGATGATGGTAGGAATAGGGTATTGTTGGAGATCTGTTAAGTAGCCGATTAGACCAAGACCCAATGCCCAATGTCGACACAAAGCTACCTACCAAACATGTAGCACGCGTAGCACAAGATCCCAGATCTTCAAAAATGTCTCACGGCGAAAACCGAACGATCCACACACGAATTCCGTAACCCCTTGACTCAGAGCACATACACACACACACCGCTAGTCCCATTAATTGCCGAGGGTTGCCTTGGGTACCGACTAGACCGACTCGCTGGTTGCCAGACCATGACAGACTGCAAAGCTGTCACCGCCAGAGACATGACATGGCATGACTGAGGCCTCAACTGCATGTGTAACTTGCAACGCATACCTCTACTCAATTTGATGTCCACTAGACTAGACTAGACTAGACCGTTGGGTTACACAAGGTTTAATAAACATGCTCAGGATTCGTCACATTGTGATTTATTCTCTATTCTAAACTCGGTTGCTTCAAACAATGTGTAACAAAGAGTCATACCATAGAATAGTAGACCAGACCAGACTACCTGCCTAGAGTGGCTGGTCCAGTGACTATGACCATGCATGCGTGGATCTCTTGCAATATACCGACAGGTTAATAATTCCCTACCTATCTCCTATCTATCCCAGGGACACAATTTTCCCGAGGCTTGGACTTGAAACCTGTCGACACTTTTATCCACCTTCCATTTCTGTCCCTTTTCACACAGAACACCGCCAGCCACCGATATCCATGGGAGGCCTACCGCTCGCGTGTGAATAAACAAGCAGAGACGGTAAGAGAAAAAGGAAGGCATCAAATACATTCACTATGAAAAATCCAACCACCGCATCCTTCTGGCCCATTCTGCGCCGCATAACACATTTATCTTGTCCCGGCTAATTGACCCGATTTACATTGGCAGGCCCAAAGCCGGCATCAGAGTGGGGACGTAATGCTACCGGACCCGGGGCCAAGCCAGATTGCCGTTAGATTTTCCATCTATGCACAACGGCGGCGCCACTACCGAGGAGGAAGGTGAGATTGACGGCAACTGGGAATACCGGGGGCTACTTTACGTCTGGTGACGTTTTGGGGCTGGTCGCCGCGTGGAAGAAGGGAAAAGAAGTTCGGACGGAGATAAAGGTATAAGAGTCCCAAAGCGCGCAGTAGAAAACCCAAGAGAAAACCTAAAAGAAATTGCTTGTTCAAACGTGATAGACTGTCCCCGTCGCGATGAAAGCACTCACTACCATCTCTCTGCTCTCACAAGCGCTCTGCGCTGCAGCGTGTCTCACGGAACAAGAGTTGCGGAATATCCATGGGGGACTTCCCACGCTCGAGAGGCGTCAAGATCGTAGGACCAACCGCACCAATGCCAACACCATCCCCATCGGCACGGGGGACCGGTTCAAGAATGGTACGGTAGCACCACGCGGTATCGGGAGCCAGACCCACGTCAATTTCACCACCGTCTACAACAGCGTGGAAATCAAGTCGGCAACACTCGGCCTGGTCAATGAGTTCAACCTCACCTACTTCGAGTTGCCCCACAAGACGTATGAGAACCGAACCATGTACGGCTTTCGCGTCCCAGGAAAGCGAGGATACCAGGTATTCCTGGAATCAGGCATCCACGCGCGCGAACGAGGCGGGCCCGACCACATGCTTAACTTTGTCGCCGACCTGCTCTGGGCGAAGCGCGAGGGTAAGGGGCTGGCGTACGGTGGTGTGACCTACACGGCGGCAGATGTGGCGAAGGTGACCGAGTTCGGCATCGTGGTGGTGCCGTTGGTGAACCCGGACGGTGTGGCCTTTGACCACACGACCCATGAGTGCTGGCGCAAGAACCGGGACCCGGCGGCTGTGCAGAAGGAGGAGCCGGAGATGAGCGTGGGCGTGGACCTGAACCGCAATTTCGAGGCCGTCTGGGATTACCACAAGTTAATGGCCAACATCACCGACAGTTTCAGTGTGTCCGACGAGCCGGCCAGCCAGGTCTATCACGGGGCGGCGCCCTTGTCGGAACCGGAGGCGAAGAATATCGACTGGGTGTTTGATCAGACGCCGGACGTGAGGTGGTTCGTCGATCTGCACTCGCACGCTACGCAGGTGCTATACGGTTGGGGCCACGACACCAACCAGGTCCGCGACCGCAACATGAACATGCTGAACCACACCTACGACGGCAAGCGCGGGGCGGTGCCCGATGACCCGGATAAGGGCTATGTCTACGGCGAGTACATGGAGCAGATGGAGCTCGACAAGAACATGCTCGTGTCCGGGCGCGTGGCCGATGGCATGCTCGCCGCATCCGGCCGGTCGTATACAGCGCAGACGTCTGTTGGCCTGTATCCCACGACCGGGGCTGTCTCAGACCAGCTGTCGTACCGCAGCCTCTTCGACAAGTCCAAGAAAGACGCCTTAGGTATCACGGTTGAGTTTGGCTCTCCAAACCGGCAGGCTCTGTGTGACTTTTACCCCACGATCCAGGGCCACCGTCTCAATATGTTTGATGTTGGCGCTGGCATGATGGAGTTTCTCTTGGCAGCTGCGCGGTTCAGCTGACGGTGATGAGCGAAATTGCGCCGTGGCATGTGCAGAGAGCCAAGAAGGGGGTGTTTGAACCGTACATATATGCCTGCGTAGCGTGTTGCCGCAGTCAGGCAATTTGGAGATAATACCAAGAAAAATTCCCACTGTGCCTGTTTGCCAATTCCGTGTGTTGGTCCAGCATCGTTGTTGTTTGCTGACAGGGGCGGCGGGCGTCAGCATTTTCCCGATCGGCGGCATGCTTCGTTGCATCCGTTGTGTGATTACGATTGCGATGGCAACGCATTCCTTTCCCCGTTCGAGCCGCGCGCAAGAGACGGCGCGAGAAAATCGTCGCACTGTGTGGTCCATCACGGCCGTTGTGGCAGGTTGCCTCTGTGTTGCGATCACCAGATGGCGGAGCTGCAGATCCACTGTGAGCTCTCCAGTTGTGGTGGATCAAACCGGCTTGTTTGAGCTTGGAAGCGACGCTAAAAAGAAGGTTAACGAAACCATGGGCCCAGCGTCAGGAACAGATTCCACAAATCGCCTGGGCTGTGACCCGATCCGCCTTCGCAGCGCGAGCCAAAGACGATTGGCCAATTTTGCCGGTTTTTGTTTTTTTTGGCTGCAGTGGGAGGCCTCTGCAGAAATGACCCAATCAAACTACTTTTTTTTTGTGGTTTCATGTTTCCGCCCCGCGTCACCACCTTGATTTCGCAGGCGTCACAAAACTGCTGCGTAAGATAACTATCGGACCGCCACTCATTGCGAACCTACCCGAGCCCACCCTGGTCGGCCGAAATTGGTGTGGTCGAAATGTGGCTCAAAGACGGTCTTTGAGGCGCACACTAGTTTCCCTAACCGCGTTCCTGAATTTACATTACATACGAGGATCCTCTGAAGATCCGAAATCCCTCACTGGCGGTGAAATTTGGTCAAGAGACAGCTGAACAGAGACAAAAATGAAAGTCATATGATCTAGCAGCAAAGCATCTGTTGCTGCTGCCCGCCTCCAGTTGGCCAGCCAGCCCTGTTTAGCGATAGAATGCCATGTCGGCACTGGTCAATGATGATGCTGGCAGCGCATACGCCAAGACATCTAGATTTCGCCAAGGCGCTGGGTCTCCCGTACCGTGCTCTTCACGGAATGTTGCACACTGTGTACCTGGCTGCGGGGGACATGGGGCTGTTCACAGTGGCGGTGACCAGCATGGCCGGCGCATGCAACGGCGCGGGGTGACGCGCAGCTGGCAGTGGTCTAAGGTACAGAAGTAGCGGCCACGTCAGGCAGAAGCACTGTGTGGGCCGCCTTGACCTGGTCAACAAGGAGTTCTGCACTGACGTAGCTTCAGGGCGCGCAAAGAACTGGGAACTCTGCCGGGTCCCAGTGGAATTTCCAAATGTTTTTGTCCAACCGTTCCCACATCAATTGCTGATCCCAGAGGCCACCTCTGGACTTTGCTGGCTCTTTCTCATTATCTTCCATTCCCTCCTTCTTTCTGGCAGTTTTTGAGCAGCTTTTACTCACCAGTTACTTTTCCCCGCATGGCAGATTCCGACCCACCGGGCAAAGAGGTTTGTCACCCATTTCTCTCCTTGTCGCGCGTCCTCTCCAATGCCCTCCAATTGTCGCCCAAAACCCAAAACAGTGCCCGTGTTGACAATTTCCCCTACCCCACGGTCGCCTTGCGCCGCCTTGAGCTGAATTGGAGCTGAAGCTGACCGGGTGGCACCCAATTAACTTAATACTTCCAGCCCTCCAGCTCCACAAGCCAATCTGCAGATGATGCGCCGCGAACAACGGCCGAGCCTGACACCCGTGCCGGGTTCCGGCTTGACCTGAACGATGCCCTAACCCCGGACCCGGGTACCGAGGACATGTATGTCGTCACCGACAACCGCTTCGCCTTCTCGCCAGGTCAACTTTCCAAGCTTCTCAACCCCAAAAGTCTTGATGCCTTCTTCGCCCTCGGTGGACTTGTCGGCCTCGAAAAAGGTCTGCGTACCAACCGTGACTCGGGTCTAAGTGTCGACGAGATCAATGTCGAGGGTACCGTCGCGTTTGAAGATGTCGCCGCCAAAGGCGCCCCCAAGTACGGCGCTCATGGCGACACCGTCCCCGAACCCAAGGCCAACAACCCCGCCGCTCTCCCCCCGCCTCCAGACTATCCCGCCGGCACTCACTTTGCCGACAGGAAACGCGTCTTCCGGGACAATGTGCTGCCCGAGAAGAAGAGCAAGACGCTTCTGGAGCTCGCTTGGATAACATACAACGACAAGGTCCTGATTCTTCTTACCATCGCTGCCGTTGTTTCCCTTGCCCTCGGCCTCTACCAAACGTTTGGTGTCCATGAGGAAGGTGAAGGTGCCAAGGTCGAATGGGTTGAAGGTGTGGCTATTATGGTTGCTATTGTCATCGTGGTCGTCGTCGGAACCGTCAATGACTGGCAGATGGAAAGGCAGTTCAACAAACTCAACGAAAAGCACAACGATCGCACCGTCAAAGTTATTCGTTCCGGAAAGTCGGCTGAGATCTCGGTCTTTGATGTTCTCGTGGGCGACGTCATGCATTTGTCCACCGGCGACCTGGTTCCTGTCGATGGCATCTTCATCTCTGGTCATGGTGTCAAGTGCGACGAATCATCGGCCACCGGCGAGTCTGATTTGCTCAAAAAGGTTCCCGCCGACGACGTCTATGCCGCTCTCCAGGAAGCCGCCAATGGAAACCCTCCCGACGACATCCACAAGCTTGACCCTTTCATCATTTCCGGAAGCAAGATCAATGAGGGTACCGGAACTTTCCTCGTCACCGCCGTTGGTGTAAACTCGAGTTACGGTCGCATCACCATGGCGATGCACACGGAGCAAGAAGACACCCCGCTGCAGAAGAAGCTTAACAGGCTAGCCGACTGGATCGCCAAGCTGGGAGGTAGCGCTGCACTGCTGCTTTTCGTCGTCCTACTCATCAAGTTTTGCGCCCAACTCCCCAACAACCGGGACACACCTGCGCAGAAGGGCCAGGACTTCCTCCGTCTATTCATCACCTCCGTTACCGTTGTTGTCGTCGCCGTCCCTGAAGGCTTGCCTCTTGCCGTGACATTGGCGCTCGCATTCGCAACAACAAGGATGATGCGTGATAACAACCTGGTCCGCGTCCTCAAGGCTTGTGAGACCATGGGTAATGCCACCACGGTATGCTCTGACAAGACCGGAACCTTGACGCAAAACAAGATGACTGTTGTTGCTACTACTTTGGGCAAGAGCACGAGCTTTGGTGGCACGGATTCGCCGCTGGAAGAACCTGAGGAGAAGCCCAATGTGCCCAACACCATTCCCAACGTGGCCGTTGCCGAGTTCTCCAAGGGTATTGGTTCTGAGCTCAAGCAATTACTTATTCAGTCCAATGCTGTCAACTCTACCGCCTTTGAGGGCGAGGTGGACGGCGAGAAGAGCTATGTTGGCTCCAAAACTGAGGTCGCCCTTCTCACTTTCTGCCGCGATCATCTCGGCGCTGCGCCAGTACACGAGGAACGCTCCAACGCAAACGTTGTTCAGGTTGTGCCTTTTGATTCCGCAGTCAAGTACATGGCGACGGTTGTCAAGTTACCGAACGGCAAGTTCCGCGCATATGTCAAGGGTGCCTCCGAAATCTTGCTGGCTCAATGCAACAAGGTCGTCGCCAACCCCGAGGGCGAAGACTTGACCACCGCCGACCTCACCGAAGAAGACAAGTTGATGCTCTCTGAGACGATTACTTCGTATGCTGGACAGACCCTTCGAACCATTGGCTCGTCGTACAAGGATTTTGACGTGTGGCCCCCGAAGGAACTCGAGGGACAGAAGGAGCATACAGCTAAAGAGTTCAACCTCGTCCACAAGGACATGACCCTCGTTGCCATCTTCGGTATCAAGGACCCACTTCGGCCCACTGTCAAGGACGCCATCAAGGACTGCCAACGTGCTGGCGTGTTTGTACGAATGGTGACGGGCGACAACCTCCTGACTGGCAAGGCTATCGCGAAGGAATGTGGTATTTACACTCCGGAAACTGGTGGCATTGCCATGGAAGGTCCAGAATTCCGACGCAAATCCGACGCTGAACTCAAGGAACTGGTACCTCACCTGCAAGTACTCGCTCGCTCAAGCCCCGAGGACAAGAGAATTCTGGTCAGGACCCTAAAGGAACTTGGCGAGACTGTTGCTGTTACTGGAGACGGTACCAACGATGCCCCCGCGCTCAAGATGGCTGATATTGGTTTTGCCATGGGTATTGCCGGTACTGAGGTTGCCAAGGAGGCCGCTGCTATTATCTTGATGGATGACAACTTCGCCTCGATTGTCAAGGGTATTAGTTGGGGCCGAGCCGTCAATGATGCTGTGAAGAAGTTTTTGCAGGTAAGTGCACGCGCAACAATCCAGATGAGAATGAGTGCTAACGAAAACAGTTCCAACTTACTGTCAACATCACGGCTGTTGCTCTGACCTTCATCTCGGCGGTTGCTAGCGCGGAAGAGGAATCTGTACTCAACGCTGTGCAACTTCTCTGGGTCAACCTGATCATGGACACTTTTGCCGCCCTCGCGCTCGCTACTGATCCACCATACCATTCGATTCTCGATCGTAAGCCCGACCGTAAATCGGCGCCTCTGATCACGACACGCATGTACAAGATGATCTTCGGCCAAGCTGTCTGCCAACTTGCCATCACTCTGGTTCTGCATTTTGCCGGCTCCAGTCTTCTTGGCTATAACACTGCGACCAATCCACATGACGCAGAAGAGCAGGCAAAGTCACTCAAGACGCTCGTTTTCAATACCTTTGTCTGGCTGCAGATTTTCAACGAACTCAACAACCGTCGTCTCGACAACAAGTTGAACATCTTTGAGGGTATCACCAAGAACTGGTTCTTCTTGGCTATCAACGTGATCATGGTTGGTGGCCAAGTGCTCATCATCTTCGTCGGAGGCCAAGCCTTTAAGATTAAGCCTCTTAATGGCAAGGAGTGGGGACTGTCGATTGGTCTCGGTGCTATCTCGATCCCGTGGGGTGCCGTTATCCGCTGTATTCCCGACCACTGGTTTGAGGCGATCATTCCCAAGGTGCATATCCGCTGGCCATGGAGCAAGAAACCGCCAGTCAAACCAGAAGGCGAAGACACGGAAGCAGGGTCCCCAGTTATGCCCGGCAAAGCGGCACACTCCGATGATGAGTCGTTCGAGCCGCCATTGAGGATGCTAACATCGCTCCGTGGCGAGCGAGCACGGTCCAATATCAGGCGAGGCTTCCGCGAGTATGTCCACGACCAGAAAGCTAAGGCGAAGCGAAAGGCCAAGCAGAAGAAACTGAAGCTGAAAGGATCTTTGGCGGAGATGAAAGAAAAGAGGTAACAAAGCTTGGGGGAATTGGGATAACAAAAAGTTACCAGATTTTTCCATGCCTACTTCCGGCATGTGTCCCTGATATGAGGTTTGTTTCTTTTGGGCGGGTACTCTGCAATCAAAACCATCAAAGAGAAAGTTACCCGAAGAAGGATGGATGGACGTTGGCGTTACGTTACGTGGTTTTATTGGCAGGATAAAAAACGAGGATTTGTTCGAAAGGATGTCGTGTTCAGCCAAAATCCCGCCGTTTTGTTTCCTTTGTACATGTTTTTCTTTGCTTTGGCATTGTTTCTCCTTCATACCTTCGCTTCAGTGTTGAGTAATTATGCGCGTTATTGGCGATTCCGGGTAGAGGCTTTGTAGTAACGGATGCTTCGCGGCGAATACTTTTTTGGGCAAGGTGTTTATAGCGGACTGAAACGGGTTTGCAGAAAGCGATACATGCGATCACGTATTATAATTGGTGCCATGCCATATACCTTCTCAGTACGATACCTTCCCAGTACAACAAGAAACAATTATTCCTTTACATCGGCAGTAGATTAATTGTGTGCCACGTCATTGGGATATTGGTGTCCATCCCACCTCGCGCATCGGCCACTCGATCCAGGCGCGGTGTTCATCATCGAGAATCTCGTAAGCACGCGAGACAAGGTGTTCGGCCCACCCCTGTAGCCACCATTCCTTTTCGTGATGCTTGAGGAGGATGCCAAAGTGGGCGAAGATGGCTACTGCTTCTTGAGGGACTGATGAGCCGCGGTTGGGTTTGAGGAGGGGGACCAGCGTGTCTGAGACCTCCCAGAGCCCTGTTTTTCTTTTTCGTTAGCAATCTAACTCGACTTGACCCGACTCAACTCGACCGAGCAAACGAGGTGGGAGCACGTTCACTGGATAGAGAAGAACAACAGGTTGATATAGACAGAGGAGCGCAATTGGAAGAAGAGGGGCGAAAACAACTTGATAGAGGAGGAGGGAGAGGGAAAACAACTTGGCAGAGGAGAACAAGGAAAATTGGGTAGGGGAGAGAAGAATAAGAAAGAAAAGGAAGAAAAAAAAACTCACAAAGCATCGCATCCAACACATCTCGCGGCGCGGCCTCGTCTCGTCGCGCCGACAGAGCTACTTCCAGCTCATCTAGCGCGTGGGTGTATGTCGCTGCCAACTCTGGATCGGTTTCGGGTTCAGGTTTAGGTTTAGGTCTAGGTGTGGAAATCCGCCTCCTCAGCTCCGCCAACATGAGCGCCACCGAATTCGCATCCCTCTCCCCTTCCCTCTGCCTATCCATATCCAAATCCATATTCGAATCTGAGTTCGAGTTTAAAGCTAGAGTATCGAGATCACGCACGGCAACCCATCGCGCATGGCCATAGGCTAAAAATGGCGCGAGAATAGTACGATGACCCTCGGCGCCGAGAATACCGCCCAGAGATTTGGCGCCGCTCATGAGGAATGTCCAGTCAGGGAAGCCGAGGTTAACCTGTTTCTCTTCACCAGCTCCTTCGCCTTCCCCTCCCCCTGAGCCGGAGCCGGAGTCTTGTGCATTCGCATTGGCATTGACGGGGTGGGCGTGGGTAGAGTTGGTGACGTGGACGTGGGTAGGGTCAGAAGGGGAGGAAGACGGACGAGAAGGAGAAGCAGAAGGGGAAGTGGCAATGAAGAAAGACCCGTCTTCCAGAGACCGGCGAGGACTAGCCAGCGCAAAGTAAATGGTGAGCATGCTAAACAGAAACAGGTTGACAGCGTCATCTAGATGAGCTTGGACAGTGGTGGTTCGGCTGGCTTCAGCATGGTTGCCGTGGCCAAGACCAGGGTTGTTGTCGGCGCAGCTTTGGTCACCATTCATAGGGCAAGAGACTGGAGCGGAACCATCCCCTGGTGCCCTGAGACCTCCAGCGGCTGGGGGCGTCCCCGCGAGAAATCCCATGTATCCCATCGCTGTCCGCGCTGCTCTCCTGTGCAACTCGATGCCCGCTGCCGTGTATCGGTCCCGCTGGGCCGGTCGGTGGTAGGCAAGATGTAAAGCAGAGAGAGCCAGTATGGACCGCATGATATAACTACAGCGGAGACCGACTTGGACGACGGTAACACGCCAGAACTCGGCAATGGCAGGAGAGGCGGCCAGAGTGGTGTAGGTGAGGGTGGTGAAGTTGTGGAGGAGCTCGAGTTCAAGCATGGGGAGGTGATCCAGGTCGCCGAGGACAGGGGGCGTGGAGGGAGTTGCGAGTAAATGTGGGACGGGGGATATTGGTGTTGTTGTTAGAGCTGGTGTGGGTAGTCCATTCGCTAAAGGCTCGAGATGTGGTGGGTTTAGGTGATCGGGCTCAAGTTGGCGGCTGCTTCGAGGACGGGATGTGGCGGCAGCTGAAGGGAGCGGCCTAGTGCCTGGGCCGGAAAGAAAGGGACACTGAACGCCATGAGAGAGGCAGTTTAAACAGGCGGGATGGCGTTCGTCGCACTGGTGGGCAAGGGGTGTTAGCGGACACGCCAAGAACACTTGGTGGGTGAAAACGTCGTTCAGACTCCTAGAAACAGTTAGCCCCACAAGTCCTCCAGTCGTTCACGAGGTAAATGAGAAGATGCAAAGACGTAGGTCGCTTACTATTGGCGTGAAACACCTTCCATTCACGAATGGACGAATGGATGGATGGGATTGGCGTCTCTGGCCAATTCAGGGGGCGTGGACGCAGTCGCAAGCCAGCCGAAAGCCGATATGAACACCCACGGCCAGCCGACGTACCTTTATTTTGCGCGACTTGCACGTGGCACAGCCGGTGCGGCTCTTTTTATGTGGTCTCCTGGGTGCATTGACAGGCATCGTGTGTCATGCCGGGAAAGAAACTTGTCTGTGGGAGATGGGCGTTTGAGGAATTGTGTTGCGAGAGAGCCAAGGAGTGAGTTGAGTGGGATGACCTCATCAGCCAAAACGCGGGATTCAGGGAGAAATTTTGACCAAAAAAAATAGGTGCTTCGCGCAATGTCTTCGCGGAGGATGGCCCGACTGTGCAGGGCAAAAGTTCCAAAAGTTCTAGCCCCAAGACAAGACGTTGCTTTCGTCGTTGACGGCAACGGGAGTCTGGGTTGTCGGTCCCGGACGTTGTGCAGTAGCGGCGATGCTTGGGGTAGTATTGTACCCCAGGTGTGTGTCCATTCGGATTCGGGTTGCAGAGCCGCCAAACTGAGATTTCACGTCACGTGCACCATCACCAACATGTCTGCGGTTGGCACACCCCTGACGTGGACTTAACAAATACGCGTATATCCGGCGGATACCCCCCAAAAAGACCTCACCAGCGCCCTGGAACGTAGCACTAGTTAGCGGTCGATTAATCATGGCAGGCCTGACGCAAAGGGAGGGCCCCGAGCATCAGGTCCCAGCCGAGAGTTTTAGGTGGATCCATCGGGATTGTAACTGTCCGACAAGCAGTCCACCAGTCCAGCCCAGCACCCAGCACCCGGATGGCGAAGAGATTATAAACCCACTCGACCGAACCCGCCCCCACAATGCTGTTTTTCGGAACTCACTTGTCGCTCTTTTTTATTAATTTTTATTTTTTGACCTGGTATTTTATTCCTGAACCTCCTCTGTTCCACCGACCTTGCTCCTCGTCGTCAACTTGACATACGATAACAGCCAAGTGAACGGAGAACCGGATACTCCGGCCATCCCGAACATGGCTTCCCCGCCGCCGAGATTCCGTCCGAGCTACAGCACTTGTTTTGAAGTGTCTGATTTCTGTCCGATAAAAGCCACCACCATCGGCTACGCTCCCAACCTCGGTGTCAACGCTTTTGCTGCCGCTGTGTTTGCGCTGGCTGCCCTGTCGACATTGGTGATTGGCATATGGAAGCGTACTTGGGGGTTTTCGTTGGCTGTGGCGATAGGATGTATTCTTGAGGCTGCCGGTTTGTATTTTGAACACCTCTCAGTGTCTGGGCCGATGTACTGATGCTCAGTCCAGGCTACGCCAGTCGGGCTATGCTCCATGACAATGTCTGGCAGGACGGTCCGTTCAAGACACAAATCGTCACCATCATCCTAGCGCCGACTTGTCTCTGTGCTGGGCTTTACCTCACCCTCAAACACATTGTTCTGGCACTCAACCCCGAGTTCAGCCGGTTGAAACCCCGGTTCTATCCCTGGTTCTTCATCCCTGCTGATGTGTCCTGTCTGGTCATTCAAGCAATCGGCGGCAGTATCGCGGCTACAGCTACTAGCGACATAGCCAAGCTGAACCACGCCAACCGCACCATTATTGCCGGGATTGTTCTCCAGGTTGTCGTTCTCGGCTTCTTTGGTCTTCTCGGAGGTGAATATCTATGGCGCGTCCGAAGATGGGTCCTCAGCGGACAAGCCCCCGAAGGCAGTTCAGGTCTGGCAGTCTGGCGGGACAAAAAGTTCAAGCTATTTCTGTACGCCATTTTTGTGACTTATGTCATGTTCTTTGGGCGCTGCGTATACCGCATTGCGGAAATGGCAGGAGGATGGGGTAACCACATTATGCAGGACGAGCCGTCGTTTGTTGTGCTTGAGACATTTTTCATCATGATTGGGTCGGCGCTGTTGGCGATTTTTGCTCCGGGGGTGTTTTTTCCCCAAATGTCGCACTCGCGCGCAGCTGCTGTCAAGGAAGAACTGCCAAAGGCGCAGACTGATAATGAGTTTTCTGGGAATGAGGTTGCTGAGAAGGGGGTGAGGAGTGAGGAGTAACTTGATCTGAGTTGATGGCATAGAGGGGACAGTGGGTAGCGATAGAATAGAATTGGAGTTGTGGTGACCTTTGCACTGGAACTTGTAGAAAGAAGCCAGTTGCGACAGGGAGGTGGCATGTTAGACACCTAGGTAGACATACTTGTATGGACAACTCACAGAATCCAGAATCAATCCACTTACTGCGGATCCAAAGAGGGGTTCTGGGTATGCCGAGATGCAAATCATGCAACCGCACCAATCAAATTCGGGGTATATGAGGAGCATGGCCCGACGGAGCGGGACCACTGTTCTATATCCCCCACCTTGATGTCTTGATGTCGTCAAGGTCGAAATCTCTCTCCTTTCACAATTACCCTTGACAAGTGACCTTTGATCGCCGACACGGCACTGACTACCTAAGACAATGGTAACACTCACCCGCATCCCCGACCATGAACAGCCCTCCATCACGCTGCGCCGCTCCCACGCCATCTCGGACATTGACGAGCGCATATACGGGGGTTTCACAGAACACATGGGTCGGTGCATCTACGGAGGGATTTACGACCCTGGAAACCCTCTATCTGATGAAAATGGATTTCGGAAAGATGTCATGGGCGCGATGAAGCAGTTGAATGTGCCGGTTGTGAGATATCCTGGGGGGAACTTTGTAGCTACCTACCATTGGATGGACGGTGTGGGACCGAAAGAAAAGAGGCCGAAAAGGTTTTTCTCTTTCCCTTTCTCTGCTTGCCTCTCTCTTTGTTTACCTACCTACCTACCTACCTACCTAGGGCACATCCTGCGGGTTACAGGCAGCTTCTGACTGGATGAATAGACGCGACCCTGCATGGATTGGTGTTGAACCCAACCAGTTTGGAACTGACGAGTTCCTCCACTGGTGCGAGCTGATTGGGACGGAGCCTTATATCTGCTTGAACTTTGGGACGGGTACTCTTGACGAGGGTAAGTTCCAAAAAAAAAAAAAAAA
>Ga0247765_1000110_pt1 | contig 63294 bp, 61 predicted proteins | sample UWRJL106311C6_FD_179949 | JGI IMG/M metagenome (GOLD analysis project Ga0247765, IMG submission 179949) | Plant litter microbial communities from Arlington Agricultural Research Station in Wisconsin, United States - UWRJ-L106-311C-6 | ecosystem: Environmental > Terrestrial > Plant litter >... | reverse complement strand
GGGTTGGGTGAATAGATTTTGTTGGGGGGGGGGGGCTAGAGTGTCGATTTGAATTAGGAGGTTACCTAGGTAGTGACTTAAGGAAAGGGTATATATACTAGGTACCTAGGTGAACAGGGCCCGCTAACCCTAACCGCTTAGGCATACTTATATCCATTACTACGTAGTCGTTAATACTAGGGATATTTAGGAAATGATCCTTTACTAGTAGGCGTCGTTAGGAGATAAAGGGTTTTTTTTGTACATCAAGACCTTCATCGCAACCCTGGGGTCGTCACCTTGCAAAGAAAATCATCAAACCTCTCCTCTGGAAGTTTCTCTCGGGGGGTATCACGACGCAGCTGACATAGAGCAGCGGCCTCTTTGCAAAGCATCTGCCTTTTTTTCGCGTGGTTACGTGTACGCCTGCCATCAAATTACTGTGAAATAAAACCGCGTGAATATGCCTCAGCAATAACAATAACAATACAGCGCTTCACACATCACATCGCCTGCCTCAGCGGCCTGACCGAAAAAAGTCGTAAAAAAGAAAAAACCTCGACGGAACACGCCACCTGCCCTCTGCCCTTCCAAAGTTGACAACATCAAACGTTCAAACATCCCTGCTGGGCCCCCAAAAACTGGGCTAGCTAGGCTCAACCCACCATTAAAATAGCTCGCTCACCTTGGCTTGGGAGCGGCCCAAAGTCATCACGTACGAACATGAAAATTTGCTGAGGGCAACTTTAGGATACAACGCAATAAGGTGTAATGAGATATATATGTGACGGGGACGTGAGATGTCTGGTCGGGGAATACCGTCAACCTTTTCAGTCTCGACACTTTGGAATTTGCCCGTTAACTTATCAACGTCCCCGGGGAGTTCCCAGGTTCTTCATGTGTTTTTTGCTCGAGGCCAGAGATCATGCAAGAACTCAAGAGATCTGAGATCGGTAGCGCGATATGGGGCTTCTTCTGCCGGAATGTTCCTGTTCCCCCTCTGTCCATTTCCACACACACCCTGCCTTTTGCAAACGCGCACTGTTTTTTTTTTTTTTGGAAAAGCGTATCTCGCTCGTAAGGTGAATGAAAAAAAAATGTGGCAGCCTTTTATCCCTGGAAAAGCCATCTCAAAAATACGAAAACGAAAACGTCGCAATTTAGCATTGTCCTGCAAACAAACCCCCGACGAAGAAAAACAACACCTCCAATCTCCAACAAAACCCCCAAAAAACCTCTCCCCACTAGGTGTCCAGCCCAAAGATAGAAAAACCAGTATCACGGCCGAAAACCACTGTCGCATAACACCAAACATGTCCATCCCCAACGCTCCCAAACCCACGGACACCACTGTCCCCGCCGCGGTGTTACCAAACATCACCCGTCCCTCACGTCCCAACAAATCAATTCAACGAACGCCGAATACAAAGCCATTGGGCGACCAGTACAACAGTATCGAATCCCGCATCGCCTGGGACTGGCTCTGCGGCGGCAACCGGCATTTTGCCTACTACGACAACATGACCCAGCCACGCGCTGGCCCTTCCCCATTTCCGCCGGCCAACACGGCATGCAAGCCAAGCTCCTCGGAATCCTCCATCTCCTAGCGAACTCCCACGTTCTCGACGCCGGGTGCCGTGACGGCCACGTCGCTATCGATCTTGCACGTAGCGGAAAATCTTCGCGTTACGGCCTTTTGACGTGGTTGAGCGGCATGTTCAGAATGCAAGGAAGAACGTCGCTGTTTCGGGGCTGCAAGATAAAATTGCAGTCGAGAAACTGGATTTCCATCATCTGAATTGCATCCCTAAGGGGACGTATGACGGGGTTTACACTTCCGAAGCGCTGCTCCACGCCGCAGACGCCGAGGGAGTTCTAACGGAGTTTCTGCGCGTTTTGAAACCCCGGGGGATACTTGGTGCTGCATGAGTACCATAGTGACTTCATGGATGGAGATCTGATTGGGTTTCCGAGGGAGATCGCGAGGGCGCCGGTGGGGCAGAATGTGCCGGCGTTTACGAGGTCGAGGATGTTACTTCGAGGGCGTCATGGAGAGGGCGGGGTTCGAGGGAGTGGTGGTGAGGAAGTATTCGAATAATATCGAACCGATGGCGAGGTTTTGCTGAATTTGTCGGCCATGTGGCGAATGGTGGTTGTGGGCCTGAGGTTGCACAGGTTCTTCCCGAATACAGCGGCGAGGGAGGAGGGGTATGTTGGGCAGCAGCATTGGGCGTATGTGTTTCCGTCAGTGGGAGGAAGCCGGGGGTGCTGAACTGGGTGTAAGGTGTTGTGCCGAATTTGTCTTCTCCATATGAGGGCTTTCTGGTCGAACCTGCGTACTTACTGAGACTGGTGGCGTGAATAGACATGGAATGAAAGTACCACTGCCAAAAACCCAAATAAAGAGATCCGCACTCCGTTGATGTTCTACGTCCGCTGATGTAGGTCAACGGGCAGACAAAGGTCTGACGGCGAGACCGTTCCGGCGGGGCATTGGGTGGAAATTTCTGTGCTATGGTCAGGAGGGCCCCCTTGGACCGCCCAAAACTGGTCTGTATCAAAGCAGCTGGGCTGTGCCGTTGGGTCCTCGCCATCCTGCTGTCCGGCGGGCGAGGTGCCTTCAGAAATAGGCGAGAACAGCAGAGGAGATCCACTTTCCCTGGTTGGTTTCTCGCCGCCGGAGAAGGTGGAACGGCGCGAAGTGCCCATGCTTGAGTAACCCGAGTCAACTTGACTGTCTGTTCCGGGGCCCGCGAATCGTTTGAGGAGGTGCTGCAAGAAGATGCCAAAAAGCTGACTAGTGTCTCCCTGTTGAGACCATGTGACGGGTAGTAGCTGGATAACCTCATTTGTTATGTCGAACGCATTACCCACCCAAAAATGGTTGAGCTGCAAGGCCATCTCCTTCTGGCGGCTTTCGAGATATGGAGACTCAGGCCGTTGAGTGTCTGGAAAAAGGAGATCCCAAAGGCACATCCATTGCTCATCAGCCCCATTCCCGCGGATGATGCGTGTTCCGCTCGTGTTTCCGATGGCGTCAATATGGGGTTGCAGGCCGTTGCAAAGGGCAGGCCGCTCACGGGCCTCGAAGGACGGGAGTGTGTAGAAAGAAGCCTGGCAGCGCGCGCAGATCAACATTTGCAGATGTTTCCTTCGCAGATGCTGCAAAACATCCTTCAGGCGGCGCAGCGTGTACCGGTAGCAGTCTGGATGCCCATTTGGGTCCCGCTTGTTGTAGGGACAGGCTAATGTTCGCCGTTCTGGGTTGTGTAATGGCGAGCGGGGCTCTGGAAATGGGGAGTTCTGCGGGAGTGGCGTAAAATGCTGCCATTCTCCCGCGAGACCGAAAGACGTTGTCTGGTGGTCTTCGCTGCTGCTCAGCGGCAAAGACAAAGGCTCCCAAACCGTTTCATCGGTTGTAATGATATGCAAGCCCAAGCCTAGGTTCAAGTTGTCCCTACCACGGACTACTTGGGTCTTTGTGTAGATGGCTTCTGCGTGTGTACGATGACGCCCTTTTCTGCGTTGTGAATCTGTTGTTTCTAGCCGCCTCGGACGATGCTGGAGGGTAATTCGATTGTGGCTGGACCGGAAATGAACAGACTCTTGGCAGCCGGTCTCAGGGCGGCAAGAACGGGGTGATGCTACTCGTGGGGATTTGCGATTCTGGCGTGGCCCCGACTTGAGCCTGGATCGGGGTACGAGCTCGGTTTGCATCATGTTCATGTCTGCCGAAAGGGAGCGCAAGCTCGGTGGCGATAACCAAACACCTCAAGGAGATGGTCGTTCGCCTGGCATTGTAACTATTGTAACTGCGATGGTTGACAGTGCATCAGCGAAGTGATCGGAGAGGAGAAATGTGTGCCATGTGGGGAAGAAATGGTCGGATCTCGCCACTCGTCGGACTTGGTCAGCACTGTGTTATCGGCAGGATTCGGGTGGTGCACAACACGGAAACCGCAGAGATGCACACAAGTTGTGGAACGGAAGGAGCTGGCGGAGCGTGGAAAACCTAACCTTAGCCATCTCGCCCGTTGATTGGCTGCATGGCCGGGTCACTTACACAACTTGTGTGGGAAATCGCAGGAGCTGGAATTGGGGGAGTCAGGGCTGCCCCGGATGGCAACCCCTTGTTGCTCACCCCGTTAGAATGCTTTTATTGCTTCTAGTTTGGCTGTCCAAGTATCAAAATGCCTGCCCGATATCTCTAAGCAAAATGCACCCAGTTTTTCTATCCCTGCATGTTTTCCAATCGAATCCCGATCCAGTACCTCGGACAAATTGCTCCTCATCAATGTGTCAATGTGGATGAACTGGTCCATGTCCGTTGTCTTGGGCCGCCGCACCACCACCGGAACTGTTCTGGCGGAAAGCCTCGTCAAACCCCGCCAGGACGGCCTGCATCTGAGCTTCCCTCTCTATGGTCGTGGTTCGCAATCCGCCAGCGGCTAAGCGCCCATGATTGACGGGGGGCCGAGGGTCGGCCAGCCAGAGGGCCAGCGGAGTGGTCGCCGGAGCGGTCGCATATACGGCGGGGACGGAGCTGAAGCACCGTCGTTAGTTCACCTGCAGCAAAGTCGCGAAAAATGGCTGGAATGCCGCAATAAGGCTCCTTACCTGGGCTGCGCGGCGGCTGGGGCCGAAACGGGGTCCATCTTAAAGTGTCACGGATTCGTCTGGTCTGGCGCACACAATGTCCAATGATATGAAACTATGCGGCAATGTCTCGCGCGTTGGTTGTGCTGAAAGAAGTTGTTGGTAGAAAATGGTGTTTTTTTGGGTCGACGGAGGAAATTGGGATCTGGGGTCCGACATTTGAGGAAGGGTCAACTTTTTCCACAAGTTGTGTTGGAGGGACTGTCCACACAACTTGTGTTGAAGTCTTGGAGCTGCCAGGCATCTTTCCAGGTTGGCAACCTGTCGAAGAACAGAAACTGAAAAAAGACCGCAAGACTTGTAATTGCGTTCTATGTAGAGCCTCAGTTTTACTGACCTTTTGTCAACCCCTTTCTCTGTCCCCTGAGTTGACCCAAGGCACCTGGCCGCCTTTCGTGCCCTTTGGCGTGGGTGCGGGAAGTTCCGCACCAATGAGTTCCTGCACCCCATCAATTGAACATGGCCTGTGGTGTCTTCTATGAGTTTCGGATATGGCTGCAAGGCAAAATGAAGCAACTCCAAGCGCGCGCTCGCTCGCGGCTGAAGCTATTTTAAGTGTAAATGAAGCCTTGCACCCATCTTCAATAGGACACGGTATTTATACGCAGTGCATCACTCCCTGACTCGCTCGAGTGAACTGGACAATCGAAATTATCGCTGTCGACATCGCTCTTTCTGCACACAGAGGTCATGTCAATGCTCTTCCCGGCACTTCTACGGGGACGACATCACAGCCCAGGGCTCGCAGCCACCCACGGGGATCGAACCATGGCTGGAAAGAAGAGGCAAACATCAAACGGCCTGGACACAACGTCTCCCCAGAAAAGACAACGCCATGAGATCTCGCCCAGGCTCGAAGCTCCGACTGCACAATACGGCCAAGTCGACTTCTTCGCTTGCCCCTTCTACGTCCGAAACCCGTTAGTCTTCTTTGAATGTCGACCTCGGCACCGCAACTCGACACCCGAGCCGAAACTAAAGACAGGGAGCAAACTAAATGACAAACCCACATACGAGTCCACCACAGATGGGCCAGCGGGAAATCCCACCGACGGGACACCCAATGTCCAACGTCAGGGTAGGCAGCGAGAGCGTCGCGAAAACATGAACATGTTTTCAGCAACCCGTTCCGATGCCCTGGCACTCCACCTTGATCGCAAGCACAAAGCGGCCGATTTGTACTGCAGCCGATGCGGCTTGCAGTTCGGGGGGGATGATCAGCAAAGAAAATTTGAGGAGCACTGCAGAGCTGACAACTCGGTGTGCCAGCCCAACATGTCCCACGAGACGATGGGGATCAGCGAAGCAGAAATGGAACAAATCAAGAAGCCAGAGAAAGGTGCTTCGGCGTACCAGCGTTGGATGAATACTTGGCATATTCTCTTCGGGAAGACAGCCGTGCTCCATCTCAAGTCTGCCCCACGAGCAATCCCGGGACGTGGCCTTGGCGACATCATGGACTGGTTGCAATCCTTCGGGCGATCCCTTCCCGAAACCATCATCTACCCCATATTAGAATGTCGCCGATTGGCCTTCGAAGAATTGCACAAGGACATCGAGGCGTCCATCCGGCGGACAGTGCCGGTCCCCTCAATCACCCCACCCTCGGCAAGCCACGGCCCCACATCGGAGGACTCAGCCCCACCGCCCACCGGCCCGATGCTGGTCAGCCAAGGTTTCCAACAACCGAATTTATACGGGTACCCAGGGCCTGCGGCTGCACCCCCAGACGCACCTAGAAAGTGCATCGATGCCGATGATAGCACCGTATCAGTCGTTCAACCTGGCAATATTAACCCTCAGTTGCTGCATGGACCTGTAAGTGCAGCCACCACACTATCACTAATACGAGCCATGCATGGGCCTGATACTGACTCAGCTCAGGACCTAACCCATGAGCTGGACGCTGCGCAATTCTCCGAGTCTTATTCTGAGTTGTTTTCGATGGATGATGGTTGATCCTCTGGCACGACATGATAAACTGGATGAGTGGGGATTATAGGCTGGACCGGGTATCAAAGGTATGATGACTGGAAGGTGTACCATAGATAGCTACGACAGGCCTGGAGCCTGGCGTCTCCGAACTAATGACTAATGTTTTTCCTCCTGACCATCTCCTCCAGAAGGACTCGTCTCAGAATCCGATCCAAAATCACTACATGCAACTGGTCCAGCTCGCGTCCTGTTTTCCCCTCAAAATTGCCTTCCACAACCCTCCTACCGTGTCTCGCCCAATAACTCCTTGCCGAATGCACTGCTCTGACGACAGGATCCTCACCCACCCCACATGGAAACCTCTCCTGGAAGTCGTCCTCCTCCTCCGGAAAAACCACGCTCCAAAGCCGTCCATATTTCTCGTCATTCGACAACACAGGCTCGTTTTCGCGGTTTTGCCCCCCCCACGAGGACACCAGATGCTTCAACTCATAGATCATGCCTTCTCCGATCCCTTCATGGACAGGGGCAGGCGTCACCACTTGGCATTGTGTCGATGCGTAATGAGAGTTTCGCTCAATGAAGAAGTCGAATGTCTCTCCGCATCGGTAGCAATACGGGATGCGAAGATGGCATCCGAACAGATGGTGGAGCAGCGCCTCGGGAGTACCATGCTCGTGACGGAGGCATCGCATGTGTGATTTGGGGTTGGATAAGGCGAAGAGACAGGACCATGAGAAATGTAGCTCCGACAACTCAGGGGGTGGCGAGATGGCGTCAATCATGTTGGGGCTGGCCGGTGGATGTGGTGAGTGGCTCTGGGGGATGACAACAAAAGATGGTGAGTCTGAGGCTGGAGTGCGGCATATTTGGTACTCCGAGTCATCGTCGTCTGACAGGCAGCTGGGCGTCGTCGGGGTGACGAGTGAAGGAGACATCTGTCCGTTCTGATCATCATCCGAAGAAGGGTGGAGGTTCTGAACAATGAAAGCGGAAGCAGTCTCTGTCAACCCGAACACTTTCCTCGAGTCCCCTGGGTTCAAGATTTGGAGAATGTCATCCACATCGAGCTCAGACTCAGACTCGGCCTTGGAGTTGGTGTCGTCGTCGTTGTCAACCGACTCGAGGCTCGGGCCTTCCGAAAGCGCGGTATCAATCGAACTACTGTCATCATCATCTGTAGACCATGATGACGACAAGCTCCCGAAGTCCGTGTCGCGGGTATTCGTGACGGTGAAGAACGAAAGCTCCTCCTTGGAGGTCGAGTCTGTAGACGTGGTTTCGCTTTCCCATTCCATCGTCAATTCAGTGCTCCCAGGCAGGTTCATTTCCGATATTGAGCGCCTTGGTGTTTGAGGCTGCCCAGAGGGGGAATACAAGCCCATACCCCTCGTGAAGTACAGTACGTGTTGGGAAAATGGAGACACAACGCCCTCCCTCATCGCAAGACAAATGGGTGTCTAACCTGGTCATATACCAAATGGCATGATATTACCACTGTTATTAATTACGGCCAGTCAAAGGCCAACAACAAACAAAGTGTAAAGTCGGGCTTCAGAGTGGATCGCGGCCGCATAATGGGCCGGCACATTTGTGCCCTAGGTAAGGCCACCACTTCGGGCCGCCTGCTCGCTCCCACGTGACAACCAACACCAACGAGACGGAAATGCTGCGAATCCCGCGGAGGATCGGTTCCGATACTACGTACTAGTAAAGCTCAATCGGCAGTGGATCAGGATTTATGAACTGGCAACCACCCTAGCCTCCAAATCCTCAGTCGTTGCCTGGACAATCCTTTCGCGCAAACCTGAACTTGAGGCCAACGGGCGCACTCGTGGGCCCATGTGTTAGCCAAAAATCCAGTCCTGTGCCACGCCGCGGAGCGGTACTGAAACACATTTTGGCGACCTAACGCTTTACTGAGCGCCTGAGGGAGTGGACAGACACTGCGCGCTTATGTATTGGAGGATTAGTATTGGAAGTTAGGCTTGCACGTCTACTGCAGTTTTAGAATATTATGCGTGCAACAGGTAGTTAGGATTAAATCCGCTGTTGTCATGGGCCCTTTTCGCTGCTGTCTGTTCATAAAGCTGACTTGGGACGTCCCATTGACACATCCACTGCTCATCGGCCAGGGGTGTGGGGCCCCTCATCGTCCGAGATCCCCATTGTCATCATCCCTTAGGTCGCTTGGGTCGCTTGGGTGGTGACAACTTGAAGGTAGGTATTGGGCGCCGGCTTTCTCTTGGCGCAGAAAGAAATTCGATCAGGGTCCGCTCAGTTCGATTGGGTGGAGGTAGGTAATGCCATGATTTTCATAACACGAAAGCCAATTGGAGAGCCCTCTGAGGCAGCGACCCCGCACCTCTCGCGTCGATGCGGTGGAAAAAACTATCACGTCACGGCCCAACCATTTCATCTTCGCTCTTGTCGCAACCAGCACCTTTGTCCATCCGGTCTATCCTAGCCGTTTCCGCGTCCACGGTGAAGCTAGGTGAACGCAGTCTTTGGACCCCCCGCCCAACACATGGCTGGCCACATTGATCTCCCGACGCGAGGGTTGACGTTCCGCGTGCGAGGTGTACCTCTCGACTGGGACATCGACCGACTGAAATCTCTTCTGGCTGACAAAGTCGGCCCGGCTAGCCCAATAATTTCATCCCTCGCCCTCGAGATCCACGGTCGTTCTCGTACAGCCACCGTCTCGTTTCAAACGCCTCCCACACGAGACTTCTTGCTGATCCCTCTTGGCGAGGCTCCAAATCCGCTCACCGGCCCACAAAGCCTGTCGCTTGACGATGGCTTCTTTGGCATCACTACTTTGTTCGTGCCACCCTCACAGGATCACAAGGTCGAGTACGTAGCCCAAACCACTTTCAACCTTCCAACAGTATACTCACCGGTCCAGCATCATCGCCATTTCCGGCCTCGGCGGACATGCATTCGGCTCCTTCAAACAGCGAGGTGGAGAACACATGTGGTTACGCGATGCTCTCCCGCACCACATCATACAGGAAGGAGACCAAAAGCCCTGTGCACGCGTCATGATCTATGGCTACGACTCGAGTCTGCCACAGAGTCAAAGTACACAGACCCTCGAAGACCTTGCAACCTCCTTCCACAATAGCATTCTGCATCTGGTTTCCACTCCCCAGCTCAAGCCCATCATATTCATCGCTCATAGCCTAGGAGGGTTGGTCTTGAAGCAAGTGAGTCCACATGGTCTTCTATTCTCAACCAATCGCCTGATGACGTCCAGGTTCTCATATCACTCTCAACATCGTCAGCGCATGACGACAAGAAAATCCTTCGAGCCGTCTATGGGATCGTCTTTTTTGGTGTTCCGCATAACGGAATGGCTATTGGTTCGCTTATTCCGATGGTGGGGGATGGGCCGAATCGAGCTCTACTCGAATCCATCGGAGATACTAGTTCACCCATCTTGAATAACCTGCGACGAAACTTTAACAAAGCCCTTGGTAGCGAAGGCGAGTCCGAGATCGTTTGCTTCTACGAAACACAAGAGTCACCCACAGCCATACAGGTATGCCTCTATATTCTCTCTACAAAAATATATATGCGCTGAAACATGGGTTGCAGGACACCAATGGAAAATGGAAAATGGAAGGACCAACCGCAGTCCTGGTGACCAAAGCATCCGCTACTCACTGCCGACCGTGGGAAGACGATTCGGTGTACACATGCGCTCTCAACCGTACCCACTCCAACATGGTCAAATTCGCGCCGCAAGACGAAGAGTATGACAAGGTCATTGCACGAATTAAGGGTATTGTTCATCACGCTCTCGCGATACGGCTCCCACATCTGTCAGAATCGTCCCAACGCTGCCTACGATCGCTCAACTTTAAGGAAATGGATACCAGGCTCAACGATATTGATGACGCCCTGGACGGGACATGCCAGTGGCTGCTTGAACACGAGACATACAAGGCATGGGCCGCTTGCTCTCGAGGCCTGCTCTGGATCAAAGGCAAACCGGGGTCCGGAAAGTCGACGCTCCTCAAACACGCCTACCAATTCGTCACAGAAACGCCTAAAATCGGGGATAGAGCCCTCGTTCTGTCCTTCTATTTCCATGGTCGTGGTGCGGAAATCCAGAAAACACCACTTGGTCTGTTTCAATCGCTTCTTCATCAAATCCTCCGCCAGGTCCCCGATGTACTTTCAAATCTTGTCGACACCTATGAAAAACGGCTCCAGGAGAAGGGCAATCTATCAGATGCATGGGAATGGCATGCAAACGAACTATGGGACTTTTTCGACTTGTCGCTTCCGAGAATTTTGCAGACCCGCTCTGTCTGGCTATTCGTCGATGCGCTGGATGAAAGCGGTGAGGAGAATGCCCGCGATTTGTTTCGGAGATTCAAATCATTACTACTGAAAGACCATCCTTCAACTTGTCTACCCGTTCGAATTTGTCTCTCTTGCCGCCACTACCCGATTCTGGATCAGGATTGCCAGTTTGTAATCAACCCAGAAAGCTCAAACAAGAAGGATATTTCCACCTACGTGCAAACTGGGATTTCCACATCCGACCGACTCAGACAGTCAACCATCCCAGCTTTGATCACGGGACGAGCCAACGGCGTCTTCATGTGGGCGCGTCTCGCGGTTGATGAGGCCCTAAAGCTCGATTCCAAAGGCAGGGGTTTGCGCATGATCGAAGAGAAGATCAAGACTCTTCCTCCAGAGCTGGATAGCTTATACAGTGGGCTAGTGGCAGACATGGACGAAATACCAGCCTCGCTCAAGCTAATCCAATGGGTCTGCTTTGCCACTCGACCCCTTTCATTGGAGGAACTTCGATGGGCTATGATACTCGATGCTGAGTGCCCATACAAGTCATTTCGGCAATGTGAGAACGCGGAAGAGTACGACTGTCATATGGAAAACCGACTGAAGACACTCAGTCGTGGACTTGCCGAGGCTGTACCTTCGGCAGACTCGCGTGCTGTTGTCCAGTTCGTCCATCAATCGGCCAAAGACTTTTTCATCGACAAGGGTCTGACGATTCTGACTGACAAGCTCAAGTCAGCCGACCCCACGGTCATCAAGATGGACGTCACTGCATCAGCCCATCACCAACTATCAAGGACGTGCCTGCGCTACTTGGCCATGGATGAGATCGGGGAATTGACAACCGATAATTGGGATACCTGGACATCGAAATTTCCTCTTATCGATTACGCCTCAACGTCATGGATGGTGCATGCACAAGTAGGCGAGGCGGGAGGGGTCCCTCAACATGATCTTATCGGCTATTTCGACTGGCCATCGGAGATCCTTATAAAACGCTGGATACGGATTTGTCAGATCAACCCTTCAGGCCCCCACCCCCGCCCTCAGGATATGATGACACTAACACATGTGGTATCATGGCATGGATTGTTACGGCCACTCCAATTACTACTCGATCGAGGCGCTGAGGTCGATGCGAAAGATGGGGGCGGCTGGACACCTCTTTCCTGGGCTGCTATGGGGGGGCACGAAGCCGTCGTGCGATTACTACTTGATCGAGGCGCTGAGGTTGATGTGGAAGATACAGACAACTGTACACCTCTTTCCTGGGCCGCTATAAGAGGGCGCGAAGCCCTCGTGCGATTACTACTTGATCGAGGCGCCGAGGTCAATGCGAAAGATAAGGACGGCTGGACAGCTCTTTCCTGGGCCGCTAGGGAAGGGCACAAAGCCGTCGTGCAATTACTACTTGATCGAGGCGCTCATGGGGTGGAATCGCCCAGCTACCCCTGTTATACCTGACAATGCCGCAAGCTGATTTGACAGAGATGGTAGAAGAGCATATCCTACTATTTCTTACTCGGATTTGTCACCCAACAATGGTGAGGGAGGCGTGTTCAGTATAAAGGCTTCATAGCAACATTCTAGCTGCTTCTCATAGATTTTTATAATTTTGTCAGCAATCTTCGTTAACTTATTTGTCAGCAATGTTGCGAAAGAGGGGACAACGCTATCACCTCCGGGAACAATATGCTGAGCTTAGCTCTGTTCGCGGTAATTTAGAAATCATAAGATTGTAACCTAGGTAGTTTTTAGGGTCAACAGCGGGGCAGCCTAAAAACCAATTGCATCACTTGTAACAGAGAGATTATTGCTAAGTTGAATTAAACTTGGCTGGACTCGCGCTCGTTCCAGCATACAGATTCTTGTGCAGGTCTGGATGAAGACCTCCATCGCACCAGGTCCAAGAGTTTAGAGTCAACCATACCCTAAGCAGCGCGCTCCCGCCGCTTATTTGGTTACGCCGCACGGCTCGCCATCAAACTTTCGATCCTCGCGAAAGGTGGAGTCTTGGGCTATCGACAGGCTTTTTTTCATTCCGGTACATCCCGTGTTATTTTGAGGTACCTCAATGGTAGGCAAACCAGCATCAGGCTCTAGCGGAACATAGCGGGCAAAAGAGATATTCAACCCTGCAGTCGGCTGCAATGCCTTGACGTGGAGGACGATTGCCGCGTTAATGTGGTCAAGTTAATTTGGCCGCCCCGAGACCGTTGGCTTGACATTGATCAATTGCAGTCAAGTAGATGCCTCGGAAATCCTACCCCGTACAAATAAATACCAGAATCACTGGCCGTCATGTTGTTATAAAGCCCTGCTTGGAAAAAAAAGGTTATTCTATCTGTTGGTCACCAAAAACTCAAGTTGCTAGATAGGGGGGCCAGCTGCCTCATCCCATTCACCAGTGTACCAACTACTCCACACTGTCTTGCACCGTGCGTCTTTCAACTTTCTTGCCCGTGCAGGATCATCCACCAAAGTCCTCAAAAAGGAGAAAACGGGGGCCTGCGAGGTGGCAGCGCATCCTTCAACGGTGCCCATGCGACCTATGTTAAAAATAATATAAAATAAAAAAGAACTCACCCCATGCTTACCACCTCCCCATGGCGCGTCCAGTCTTCCATGGACCCGTCATAGAGCTTGACATTTTGGAAACCCAACACGTTGCTCAACGCATAAAACCACGTTGTCGCCAACATGCCTGTGCGGCAATACACGACCACCTCTCCTTTGTTTTTACCAACTTTCCCCTTGTATTCCTCCACCACTTTATTAAACAGTCTCTCCAATTCATTCTTATCTTTCCATATCCCCCCGGAGAGCCAAATCTCCCCCGCCGGAAGGGAGAGCGCGCTGGGTATATGTCCCGCTTTGAAATCCGCTTCAGTCCGCGCATCAAGCAGGATTATCCCGTCAGAGACAACCTTTCCGATGCGCGAGCGGACATATTCGCGGTCAACGATAAAAGAAGAGTCAATCTTTCCGGAAGGAACAAAGTCTTTGGGTTGGCGCGTCGAAGGAGTCGTAGTGGATATGGACGGAGTAGTGGAGAGGGAAACCCAAGCGGGATACCCGCCGTCGAGAATCGCAATATTCCCTCTTAGCATCCCCGCATAGCGAAATGTCGTAGCCGCGCGAGCCGCCATGGCCATATGTGAAGGAAGCACCGCCGAATCCGGAACAATAACAATTTGCGTCGTCGTCAAGTCGATCCCGTATAGGCCAAGAGTCTGAGAAACGACCTCGGCGGGCGGGAAAACGAGGGTTTGGTTCTCGTCATTACTTGAAAAAAAGGGGGTCCCTTGAAACGGAATGTTGATCGACGAGGGGACATGGCCGGCGGCGTATTGTGTCGAGGGACGAATGTCAATAATGGCAAGATTGTTGTTGCGTGACTCGAGATTCAAGTTCGAGGCGAGCCAAGTTGCCGAGACGATGGGCGGGAGGGGGAGGGGGAGGGGGATCTCTGCGAGTTCATGTTTCGTACATGGCAGACCAGAAACAAGGCTCGCTGCATGTACCGCTGCTGCCACAAGAATAGCAGAGAATCGCCAGTAGGCGACCATGTCGAAGGTACCTAGGTATGCGCGACAGGAAAAAAATAAAAATCTCCAATGGTATCGCAAACCGGGAACGCTGACGTGCAGTCGCCGCTCTAATATTCACATGCCCGGGGAAATGAGAGAATAGCCAAGCGACCTTCACTACCGAACAAGCTATGGAGCCAATTCATTTCCTCTGAGCCGATACTACATTGTAATGGATAAGATACCTGGCCATGGGGGCGGCGGCGGAGCGTGACATTTATCCGTCTAGTGTCCACTTTTCCGTGTGATTTGATCCTCGGGAGTCGGAATGTCCTGTCTCGAGTGTTATATCACATGATATCATTGCAGCCTAGTTACCTGGGAACCTATCTCACAGTTTTACTAGGTTGAAGCTGACGACAAAAGATATATGGTCCTTCTCCTCCTTCTTCTTCCAAACGTTGTTTATTAAAACATCCACGGCATATAGGCACTGTCTCACTCCCCGCTCAAGGCGTGAGGAACACCGCACGATGAGAGTGTGGGCATGATTGAACACCAGGTACCTACTACTGGGAGCTAAACGAAGCTCTGGTAACGGCCCCCCGAGATGAAAAAGAGTAAACTGCGTCAAAATTCATTCTCACCCGCTTCTATCTACCCACTTACCCATTCTAGGACTAAGGGTTCCGCTCAGTTAACGCTCTAACGGCCTATGGTTGGAACCCAAATGACAAATCCATGGTTTCCAGCCGGTCTTCCAGGCGCCCAATGTACAAATACCCGCCGTACGCGGTCACAAAGCTGGTGTTTATCGATCTCAGCAGCTCCCGGCAATCCTCCAACAACATGGGCAGGGGGTTGCAGCCGTCATGTCCGTCAATGCAATTGATATTAATCGCTTCCACCTTTTGCACAAAGTGGTTGGGGCTCGGTGGATAAGGCAAGACATGGTCGATTCTGATCCTTTCGCCAGCAGACAGAAACCAGACTCGCCGCTCCGGGTATTCAAGTGCAGCCCCAAGGGACCCGAGTATCGCGGAATCACAGCTTTCGGCTCTCCCATCATGTAATATGCAGACACGGGCAGTGCGTCTTGACGCTGCAGAGCGGAGGCGCTCGATGATAGTTGCGAGTCGCTCGAACATGCCGGCGAGCAAGTCCAGGCGGTGTTTTTGTACGAACTCTAGCAGAGAGAGAGTCAAACACGTCAGTCACGAAATAGCGCCACTGCCGGGGAAATTTGTGAGCAGCTGACTTACCAAAATATCCATGTGGAATCAGTGAAAGTAATCCAGCCCTCTCCGCAACAGCCGCAATCGCTTGCTGGTTGGCACCCACCAATCGTCCACACTCATCCGCGCCGAATTCCGTAGCCAGTCGTCTGGTAACGAGCAGAAAATCAGCTCGCAGACCAAACCCCCACGCCAATGCGACCACCGAGGCGAAATCCTCTTCTGATTCGCAGGTTTGCGAGTTCACCGGCCCTCGGGGTATCCAGCTGGGGGCCGACGGGCGCAGCCACGACTTCAGAGCATACCTGTCGGCGAAGGTCAGGATGGCCAAGAGTCCCTCCGGCGTTGGATCGGTTTCCCCCCCAACGAATGCCTTCATTCCGTGGGTAATGTACAGTGGGTCTGCGGCCGCTTCGGGATCATCCTCGGGTAGTTCCACGACCCATTCCAAATTCGCCTGCAGCGCCACTGGTTTGGCGCGTACGATGCCACGAAAAACCTGACTGGCGCGGGCGAGGGTTTTAGAGCAGACATGAAACTCACGCTGTTCAGTCCCCGCCCCAATGAGAAGTTTGAGGTCGCCATCTTCGTCGACCAGGATGACGTGGCTTTGGTCGTCCTGCCGGGGTCGAAATCTGTGAATTGCCGTGATTCTAGGCATTTTTCAAAGTGAGCAATAGACTGATGGTTGATGTGTAAGAGAAATGGTGGGGATAAAAAGTGATGTTTTTTCTTGAATCTCGGTCTCTGCTTTCTGGGCCTAAATACTGGGCATGGTGGAGTAGGTAGGGCTGTAACTGCCCCCTGATTCTCCCTCGGCTCTTTCCACGAGCCCAACATGTTGGACGTGGACCTGGGCTGGTAGGTAAAGCACGGCTCTGAACCGGGAAATGGCGGCGGGTGGTCAGTTCCAGTTTGTTTGCGCCGATTTCCGAAATGGCGAGAGCGACAGAAGAAACCCGTGCCTCAATCCAGCAACACGAGCATCACAGCATCACCACTCAACCCAGCCTAACCGCCTTCCAATCCGCCTCGTTTCCAGAAATCTCCTCACCCTCCATAACCCCATGAACATAACATTCCCCAACCAACACATGTATGCCCCCTTCCGCCCCTGTTCCCGCCCCCCCTTCTACAGCATCCCTCCTTCTCAACAAAAAAGGAACCGCACACCCACTGATCAAAAACACCTCATCACCCACCGCCGCTAGCTCTGGCACCAAGGTCATATACCCCTTCTCCCCCACTGCGAATTTCCGATTTCGACAAACGGTGGTCATCTGCTGGAGATACGTCGCCGGCGCGCTGCGTTGGGCATATCCCACGGAAGCTTCCATCCAGCGGGGATTAGAGCGGAGCTCGGTGAGGGCTTCACGGCGCGTTGTGGTTGGGGAAGCGATGGGGGCATAGCTTGGCATAGCGTGCGTTCCAGAATATAAGTCGTTGCCGAGAAGGGTGCGGGCGAAGGCGTCTTCCCAGTCGGGGTATGTACCGGTTAAGGCTCCCTGGGATGTGGCAGCGGTGGTTTCGCAGAGATTAAACGCATTAACATGCCATTCCTCGAGCGCGTCCTTTTCAGATTTATGAGCGGCGGCCGGGCCATCGGCAATGCCGACGATGGTGTCGAGAAGCCGTCCGCTTACCAAGATTTGTCTCGCTTCGTGGATTTCCGTTGTCCCGTCTTCCGGGATAGGAAACATGGCAGACCCGCGACTGCGGGAGATAGCGCGGTAAGGAACTTTGCGGATGCTATACAGGGGCTTGGCATATTGTTCAATGGACTGGGCTCGCCAGTCGGGAGCCCACGATGGGAGGGATTCATTTTCGCGGGAACCAGCCACGCGCCGCTCTAGGCCCGCGTGGGAGAGCATTCGGTTGCGTTCATAAGAGCCCCAGAGCGGACGGGCCCCCCAGACCAGCCACACCGCGAACCGGTGGTACAGCTTGTCGAAACTCCATGCGTAGTCAAAGTGGAAGGATGCTTCGGACGGAGGCGGCAACATACCCATCGTGGCAATGATTCTGTCCTTGGGGTTGGAGACATCAAACTCACGCATCGTCCAGAGCAGACCAATGGGCTCGATTCGGTCCGGAGACTGCAGGGTGCATCGACTGAAGCGATCACGCAGATCATACAGCCGCTGGTGGTTCAACACGCCAATACTCCAGTTCCGTGCTGTGGGGCCGTCAAATACCGTGGCGGCGAGCAGGCTCTGGATGTGCAGCCGGTTGAGGGAGCGGAAAGACGTTGCGAGATCGTCCCATTTGAACGTGAAGCGACCGAAGCGACAAACAGTTTCGCGAGCCAGGACAAATTCCTGAACGATCCACGTCCGTCGGAACCACGGCAGCGTCCAGATGGAGAGATAGTTTGTCCAGGCCTCATCGCCCTGCGGCGGCATGCCATGGAGCGGAAGGTCCTCGAGGTCACAGTCCTGCCAGTCCACCTCAGCGAAGGTTTTAAGTTTGGTCAGCACGTCCAGGCCAGAAAACCAGGACGGCTCGGCGTTGCCAAAGTCGAGGTAGACAACCGAAGCGAACATGTAGATGAAGTTCATAAAGTGGATTTGGGAGTTGAGTTCCGCCATATCGGCCTGGTTGATACAGATTGCGTCGGTCCAGAGATCGCACGGCTCCGTGTGTTGGTGTTGGCGATGTCGCTTGAGAGCATCGTGTAGGGTCTTCGTGATGGATAATCTCTTTCCGTTGCAGGCTATGTCGTGGTCGAACACGGCGGGTCCCCAGACATATGATAGGGCTGCATACTTGAGTTCTTCCGAGTGTCGAACCTGGATGAGCTCGATGGTGACGGGGTCATCGACAAAGACCGCCGGCTGGATACGAACGAGGCGAATGAATCCAGGCTGAGGAGGTAGAGGGTCGTATGTGTAAGGTTCCAAGGCTGCCGTGTTTACCAGAGGGGAGCTATCGGCTGTCTCGGGGAATGACACTGAAGGGGGTGGCTGGATACTGAATACGGGGCCGGGACTGAGCAGAGGCCTGTATTCAAGGGCAGGCTGGGGGTCAGCGCAGGTCGCATTGCACCATTCGTGGATTGGACAGCGGATCTGGCATTGCTCGGCAGCAACCAGAGCCGAGGCAAAGTTCAAAACATGTCGCCGACCCTCCAGCTCGCCATCCAGTCCGCTCTCATCGTCCACTTGATGTTCCATGTCGTCAGCTGAATACGTGGTTGCAGTGGCTGGCTGTGCAATGAGATCACCGGTTTCGGTGATCGGAGCGGATGAGCGCTTTCTCGAGAAAAACTCTCGAACGCGCGCCCTCATGTGTCCGGGCATACCGACGGTCGTTTGATGAGCAAGAAGCCGCAGGGTGGTGGCGCTTCTGGACAGAGATATAATAGTACCCAAATCTTTGATGTTGAAACTTTCACGTTGCGGCTGAGGCTGGTGTGACTGGGCTGCAGGCTGCAGCCCCCAAAATGGCAAGGTATCGATACGGAACCTCGGCCAAGCCGGATCCGAAAAGAGGGGTAATGGATGAGGCTTTGGGGCGGGCAGATTTGGTTAGAATGGCAGTATTGTTGCTCGCCATCGTTGTATGTGGTATTTTCCTAGTACTAGGTCCCGAACATCTATTGTCCTCGAGGCCTCGTCCTCCTCCTCTTGGTCAAGTAGCATCAGCCGCTTTTGTATGGGACCGTCTTACAGTGTGTAATGAGGAGCCATTATTCTTTTTCCCGCGCCTAACATCGACTGAACCTTCAACATCCCACTCATATGTTTCCGGGACGGCATCCTCGGTGTAATTTTTCCTCTCGTTCATGGTATGGTATTTCAGGCTTCGAAGAAGTCGCTCAACCATCGTGTCGCGAGTCGGGCTTGCCGTCTCTTTCGTCATGCACTCTCTCGCCAACTTCAACTGATCGGTGACGAGATATCTTGTCCGTATTGCCTGATCGGCGAGAAGGTCGGGGGTACACGTGTGTCTTTGTGAGTAGGACTGAATCAAGCCTCGCAGTGTAGCGTCGTGTTTGTCCAAGTCATCTCCCTGGCAGATATTCAGGGCGTCGGTTCAGCTGCTGTATCCCGAACTTGTCAGAGGCAGTCAAACATGCGGCAGTGGAAGGCCCAGAGACTCACCAAATGTTGTCCAAAAGCCGCGTACCGAGTTGTTTCTGATGCATCGGTAGCAATCTCTCCAGATGTTCGACTTTTTTTCTTGCCCGTCACCGGCCGGAACCCGAGCGTGGATGCTGCTTCTTGGGGTTGCCATGCTCAAAGAAGTTTTGGAGTATTGCACACTTCGCCGGCGAAACTCAAGATTTGGAACAAATTACCAGCTAGCCCGAGAGGCACCAGGGGTTCCGAGTTCGAGACCGGACATGGCGTTCATGATGCGGATGTGGCTGGGAATTTGTCCCACTGCGGGGATTATTGCGGAAGCCGAAGGTAATTGTAGGCCAGCACATAGGAGGAAGGAGCAAGCCAGCATTCAACAAATCAGCCCCGCTCGCAGTAAGCTACCACAGTGTTTGCACGTCTCTGCGGACTGTCCAACTTTGGCTTTGACAGTCTGAATTTCGCAATAAGCAACGAAGATAATGTCCTTCAGAGCCTTTTGGAAGCACAGATTGTTTCCCATCCTCTCCGGACAATGAACAACGGACCAGTGGCCCCAGTGACAAGAACCAGTGACGTAGTAAAGGTCCGCACACAGGATCAAAATGGTGAATGTGTCAACTTCTCAAGATGATTTTACACTAGACTTCCTCTACCACCTAAGCACCTATAAACAAAGCACTGGGATTGCGTGGTGTGGAACATCCCGAGGGAAGTGTAAACGTGATGTATTCATTCATCACCATCATTGTCACCCTATCATACTTGCCAGGCATTTGTGAAAAACAGTCCAGCTGTTCCAAATAAACTCCCAAACCCACATCTCACATCCAGACTCAAATCCCATCCAGTCAGCTCCCATGACACAATTTCTCTGCAACATCACATTCAAAAGGGGTAACCTCATCTCCTACCCTACACAACAAGCCCATCACTATCCGGTCCATCCGGTCCATCCCACGGGGTAGGATCACACCTCCTCACCATCGTCCCATCCGTCCCATCATCTGGGCGGGGAAGCATGGGCATATCATCACAGTCCCACCGTTTTACCTTGCTATTATCCCTCTTCCATTGTTTAGGCGGATCCGCCACTGGAATGTTCTTGTGTTTATCCTTGAGTTTGTCCTTGAACTTTTGTAAATCATCTAGATCGAACCGTGTAGCGATCGTCTGAAACTCAATAGGATCGGTGACGGGGTTTGGAGCCGGTGTGATGAGCGGTCCAACTGTCCAGGGCGGTGGCTCGACAGGGTCGGTGACGAATTTTATGACCGTCCAGGGGATGCTAGTTTCAGTGTCGGCGACTCTAGTCGGGATAGGCAGGCCTCTGGCGAGAGGAGGCGATGATGGAGAGGGGTCTGCTGCACGCGCAGGGTTGGCGTTGCCGTTGGGGTTTGCTGGGAAGGCGAGGACAGATGAAGTGCCGGCCCAGAGGAGCAGGATTGTGGTCAAGGTGGTATACATTGTGGAAGAGTGATGGGCAATGAATTTCGAAGAAGAAAACAAAATGTGCAGGAATTCGATTTGGCACAAAGTGATAAGTTGAACCCAAACTTATAACTTCTTTCCTCTTTGCATGTCCAAACTTTACTACCCTCCTGATTCTGTGATAGAAAAAGGGGTCAAGATTATTTCAACCAATCAGATGCAAGGTTTCGATCGTGTGAACAGAGCTGTCGGCCGCCCAGGGGCTGTGCATGGTGCGAGCAAGCCACATTAACCTCGTTGCACCAGCTGAACAACATCGGTTGATGTGATTGGCAGACCACATAACTCCCACCCGTCCCGTCTCTCAGAACAATTCCCAATGAAAACCAGGCGATGCTCCGAAAAGTGTTTAAGGCTGAATGCCACAGTTCCTGGAGACTTGGCAACTGATCTCATTTGCAACGCAACAACGTCATGGCGACTTTTCCCCCTTGCCAAGGAGTCTCTTCGCTTAGGAAGTTTAAATTTGAGCCCGCGATGTCTGCTATAAACATAAGTAGGATTCCCTTTCCGAATGTGACCTAGTCTGGAGACCAGTTAGTCCCTAGGCTGTTGCATCAGAGCCGCCGCTTGTTTTGCGAGGTCCTTAGACTCCGAAACACTGAGCTTCCCCTCAGCTTCCTCAAACCCCTGTTTCCAAACAGCCCACCGTTCCGGGCAGAAACCTTTCCAGTGCTTGTCCGAGTGCAACTGTCCTGATGCTCCATAGTTTTCAGGAAGTCGCTCTCGCTTCTGACTCAATGTGCGGAGGTAGTCGCCGGCGAAGATGATCCAAGGAGCAGCGAGTCTGACAAGGGGCGCCATGTCAACACCATCCCGAACAGGATCCTCGAAGGCGGATCGCAGCGACCAAAGACCGAAAGTTGAAAAGTCGAGCTCTGAGTCAAGCAAAGTTGTGAGGCGAGCGAGGAACGAACTCTGATTCTGCAGTTTGCGGATAGCCGGGGCCGAGAGGGAATCATTGGATGCATCTGCGAGGCTCTGGTTGGCATCGATGATCGGATGAATGCACTGTAGAGAGTTGATAACTTACCAAAGTTCCAACCATCACGAACAACCCATCCAAACGAGGGCAGACCAGTCCAGACCCGAGCACCTTCGTACGTGACCGGCTGTCCATTCCTATCAGAAACATCTTCCTGACGTAGTTTGAGAATGAAATCGATCAGCGCATCTTGGTTCTCGGGCGCGGTGTCGCCAGCAACATCAAAGACGGCGTTGAAGACATCCCAGAGGAAATCGCCGATTCCTTCTCCAGAAGTCGCGGCCTGTTCCGAAAGTTGTCGTACAGCTGCTGCTACAGCGTCTTGCCTGTTATCGGCTGTCTCCAGCGAGGAGAGAAGGTGGCTGACTCTCTCCATGTCAGAGTCTTCTTGGTCAGACATGGCGATGGGAGGTGGGCTCGTTTCCGTTTGCGGCCGGGAGCAGAGAGGAAGGCGGGGCATGTGTCCACCATGTGCCCCGCCATGATGTGCCCCGCCATGATCTTATCTTATCGCAAGTCTTGGCGATGTTCCCACCCAAGCTGATTCCGCCGTTCAGCTCGCGCACAACTTAAACCGCTGCGAGGACTGGATGTCGCCGATCAAATCGGCACAGCGATCGGTTACATCAGTAACAAAAACGCCATCACCAAGTCAGCTTCTGGGCTGCGTTCCCAGCTTCGGCTGCTCTCCGAAGTCCTCGAGAGAATTCAGCAGTCGAAATTGGAAAGGGAAGTCCCGCGCGGCCACGAAGACAGTCTGGCCACAATCCTCAACGATATAAGGAAGGAACTCGAAGAGCTGAGGCGCCTCGTAGGCAAAATAGAAGATCCCAAGAATCATGGCGCCAATTTCTCAAAAAAGCTCAGCTCATCTTGACTGGTTTCGACTCACAACTCAAGGCACGATCCCAGCGCATCGACTGCTCAGTCAATCTTTTGCAGGTCTACCTGACTAAATCTTCTGCCCAGGCACACCTTGAAACCCAGGTGTGAAAACTACTCAAAACTTCGACGAGCACAAGCGACTTCATACCAGAGAAGCTCTATAGCACGCTTGAGTGGATCTGGACACACAAGTTTTTGCGATGGGTAGCCTCAACTGCCACGTTCCAGGGTGTGGGGAGCTCGTCAGCAAACAGAGCAGACAGCACGATTAATATTGATTTTAGGGTCTTGGTGATGTACGGGGTCTACGGCTGTGGGAGGTCTGTCCTGGCCGTCTCGATCGCGGACGGATTGCGGCGAAAAGGGAACAGTCTTTTATTTTTCCTTCTAGGCTGGAAACTCAAACGACACACGATCTGATGCCATATTTCGGACTCTGTTATGGCAACTTCTCGAGCAGGCGCCGGGGGATCGGCGAACAAGACACTTATCCGGCCTAATGAACCAACGGGCTGAAATCCGGAGCACCGGAATAGTGATGGGCCATATCCAGCAGTTGGGTGTCGAGCATGGGCAACCGATTTACCTAATCGTTGACGGCATAAACAAGTGCTCTGACAACTGGAACGACCTTCGAGATGGCCCCTTGGGCGACATTTCAAAGCTCGTATCACATCGAGATGGAACTCGAGTCAAAGTCTACCGTCATATTTCTCTAGGTCAAGCTCGTCTTCAAAGAGTTTCGGCTCTCTTTCAGCGAGGCCGAAATTCGCCAGACATTAAGCCGCCTGCCAGACAAACTAGGCCAAAAGTATCATCGTCTCTTTACCATACTCTCAACCAGGCTTCAGGGTCGACAACAACGACCGTCTGTGGGCATACAACGGGCAAAGGATCTTCACGGGCTCATCATCGGCGCTGCACGGCCTTTAACCATAACCGAACTTCGGCTGGCCTACGCCTACTCGTCAGCACCCAGTATCAGTAGCAACTACAGCGAGAGAAGCATCACCGAGGATGGCATCATAGATACATACGGCGACATCATAACTTTACTCAGAGATCTAGTCTATCTCGGACATACGTCTCTCTGAGAATTCATCATCCACGAACAAGAAGGACGAGCAAAGTGATACTTGCACTGCCGACTACTTTCGTCTTAATACCAGGTCATGCCAGGATATCATTGCTATAGCCTGCCTTCGATATCTACGGAACATCTCTTAGCGCGGACCCAATGAGGAGTATTACCAACCGAGCGACCTGGAACCTCTCTTTCCCTTCGTCGGCTATACAGCTTTTCATGTAGCTTCTCACTTCCTGAACTCCAACACGGACACTGGCGAGGTCCAGGATCACATTGAGGCATTTTTCCAGTCTGAGGAAGTGTTTTCCTGGCTCGAGTTCGTTGTGTCGGCGGAAAACAGTGAAGCCTGCCAGTCCCTGCCTTCTTTTACTATGCAACGGTTTTACAACATCGCCACATATTCCCCCAGCCCTCTTAGATTTACCCAATATGCAATCAGGTCCACTACCCATGTGTTCTGGGGACTCTTGATTGATTTCATAGGCAGGCGAGATTGACGTGTTATAGGAACTAATCTAGAGCAACGCTCATAGGTCTTCTGCGACACCTTGGAAACCTTCGGGATGGTGTGGGTTGTCAACTGCCGTGCCACGGGGTCAACGCCTTTGATATAGCGATTCCTGTGACGATGCAGCCTTTTGCTGCGATTGGCACGTCAAAAATTGACAGGGAGAGTGGCTCCGGAAAGCAAGCCGATTCTTGGCGCTCATAGGAGCGGATATCCAGCGATATTGCCTGTCCCATGAGCGGGTAAAATGCCCGATAACGCTGGCTCCAACCCGGCTCTAAACCGGGTTTCCCATTATAAAGCCAAGCTAGCCCACCGGAACTGAGCCGACGAAGTCTGGGGTGCCATTTATGGTTGACTGCGCACAAGCCCTCCCAGTTCTTCCTTTCAAAAATTGGCCATGCTATTCTTCATTCTCTTGTTCTCGTCGCTCGTCGACGCGATGCCCCAGCGAGGAGGAGGAGGAGGAGGAGGAGGAGGAGGAGGTGGTGGTGGTGGTGGTAACGGTGGAGTTGCCCAGGGCGGCGGGTCGAGTCTTATCCGATTCGGATGCTCTCAAATCGTCATCGACCGTATTGACCCGTAGGTGGTAATTCTATCTCTTTCGAATCTTAGACTGGGGCCACATCAGCTGACGTATGGTAACCATCAGGCTTGTCAACCCGGGCGTGATACCCTCGCCGCACATCCATCAAGTAATTGGAGGTGTATGGTCATTGCTGCAATCTTTGCTAGATGCTCGGGATGGCTAAAAATGTACTTTTGCAGAACGCCTTCAACGCTACGATGCCTTCGACAGACATCTCCCAGGTTGCCACCTGCACCACGTGCACTTTTGCCGACGACTTCTCCAACTACTGGACCGCCAACGTGTATTTCAAGCATCGCAACGGAAGCTTCAAGCGGGTCCCTCAGATTGCCAATAAGCTCCTGAACGGCGAGCAGGGAGGCTTGACAGTTTACTACACCTCGCCCGGCTCAAAGCAGGTTACCGCTTTCAAGCCTGTAAGTCAGTTCTGTATAGAACCGCGATGACTGGCGGGGGAGCAACCTAATGACGCTAACGTATCAACCTTCCCCCCTCCAAAAAGGGGTTCCGCATGTTCTATGGCGATCCCATGTCCCGCGAGAAGAGAGGCTCCGGGTGGAAATCCCAGAGCTGCTTCCGCTGTTTTGGCAAAAACTTTCAGGGCGACAATGCAGCTCCTTGCGCGGATCCTAAGCTGGACACCGAGACCTTTCCTTCTACGCCGTGTCCCGGAGGTGCGTGACCCGACCAAAAAGCAGCCCCCTCCCTATATGGTTTGGGGCGTGCAGAGTGTGCTAATGATGCTGCTACCACAACAGGTATCCGGAGCAATATACTGTTCCCTACGTGAGATACCTATTTTATTACTCTGTAATAATTACCCCGTTGCCGAAAATGGGTCTAACAGGTTACAACTGCAGCTGCTGGGATGGCAAGAGCCTCGATAGCCCAGACCATAAAACCCATATCGCGTACCCGGTGGCCGGGCCGCCGGGTTTTGATCCCTCGCGATTTACCTGCCCTGATACGCATCCGGTCAAGATTCCGCAGCTGATGCTTGAGGTTCGTTACCGTAGTTTCTTTTTATTTTTTATTTTTTATTTTTATTCCGGTGCTTCGTTGAACTGCTGAATAACGCTGCTCTCTCAGATTGTATGGGACACGTCCGGCTTTACCGATAAGTCAACTTGGCCCGCGGACGGCGGCCAGCCTTTCCATCTGAGCACTGGAGACAGGTAACGCAATCCATCCATCTGTCCCGTCTGATGATAACATAGGATTTCGTTGACGTATCCCGTGCCTACCTAGAACCGCGTACGGCCAGCACGCCGACTATGTTTTTGGGTGGAAGGGCGACGCCCTGCAGAAGGCCATGGACGGCGGCTGCTTCGGCTCCAAGTGCGCCGGCCTGAAGGTTCAGGACTTTGCCACAGCAAACAAGTGTGGCGTGCAGCAGCTCGTTAAAGAGAATGTCGAAGGATGTGAGTTCAATACCATTCATCCCCTTCCTCTTCCTCTGCCGCGCCACGGTTAACGAAGCTGACGGTTTTTTTTGCTAGGGATTGCCACTCTTCCTGGGGAAGGTTCGGGGATGTAGAGATTCCAGCACTCAATCTCTTCCTGCCTATTCGGGTCGAATCCTTACGTCGTTGCAACAAAAGCCCCCTCACTTGACCGCTCCCACGGGATCTGATGCCAGCTGTGCTGTCGGTAGCCCCAGCTACCCTTAAATGTTCCCTACCAAGCTCCCTGATCTTTCGCTTCCAACGCTCCGCCTTGAGGGCGTTCTGGCCACTGGCTAGAACCCCTTTTTTTCTGACACAAATGCTACGGGATCAGTTGCCACCGGCAGTGCTGTCTGTGTCATTTACGCGTTCGCAGGCTGGCCTCCAGCGTGATGGGCAGTGATCCCGCCGCACCTTCCCCGCATCTCCATTCTTAAGGCGCTGGAGGCTTCCAGACTCTAGAAAAAGAATACATTAGTAAAAAATCATCCTTTGACGCCACCTGCTTAGATTAAATCACGTGACTCACTCCTCAATTGTCTGCTCTTCGGATCTATAAACTATCTCGAAATTCCGTCCTCAGGTGTATTCTAAAGCACCTGGACGGATCACATTCTGCCCTGCCTCCGCCTACGTATCCGTATTCGCGTCGCTATCCGTGTCTGAGTCCGTTTCCGCGTCCCTGCGTATGCAAATGTTCGTGCCTGTGCTTGTGTCCATGTCCATGTCCAGGGCCGCGCTAACATGGGATGCTCTGTCGAGAACCCACGTGTCAGATCTGTCTTGTAGTACTGCTACTAATGGCTTTTCGGCTCCTCCCGAAGGGTGGACAAGGCAATTGTGGCAGACTTGGTCTGTCTGTATGCTGCCACTGGCCAGTGTTGTTGCCACAAACGAGTGGAACGGATGGTTAGGTTCTAGGATTTCCTTCGCCATTTGCTGAGCCTCTCGGAGATAAGGCTCAGCCTCGCCGTAACCCTTGAACTTGGCGCGCAGGGCGGAGTAATTCATTAGGGTCATCAACCTCGTCTCGTCTAGAGCTCCCGCCTTGGGAGACTCTTGCAGCAGATGAAGAAACCACGATTCCGCCTTCTCAAGCTGGCCTAGCCAGGCGAAAGCCGTTGCGATGCCTTGTTTCAGTGTGACCATCTTCGGGCGCCAAGCATCCAATTTCCCCGTCTTCGTGACAAAGTCCTCGAGACTGTGGAGAAGGTCTTCCAGTTTGCTGACATTCCCAGTCTCCTGATACAGGCTGCGCAGATGATCTCGACAGCAGATGTCTGTGTCATTTATCCCAATGCCAGGTCTCTTGAAGTTGATAATCTCGAGGAGCATTTGCTCAAGGCGGCTGCGGCTGATTCGAGCCGGGTGGGTCATTGATGGGTGGCGCTCGCGGGTATGACAACTGTAATAGAAGTGGACGAGCTCGTGCTTGTAATCCACGACATCGGACCGGTATAGGTCACCGAGGGCTTCGGCTTTGCTGACCAAACTCCACAATTCTCTCTCAACCGCCTCGAAATCACCTCGCTCATTGGCGATAGTGATGAGGCTTTTAGTGATATCTAGAGTGCAGATATAGGCATCCTCGGGGTCCGAGATGGCGGCAATCAGACCCTTCCTTGCATTGTGAAGCATGTGGAACCCTTGGGATGGGACTCGGCTTTCCAGGTACAAGTGCCCAAGTCGCGCCAGAAATTGCCAGGTCCTCTTATCCCGCGGGCCGAGGATGTCGAAGTGGCCCTGGTGAGCCCTGTGAACCCGGGTAATGGCCTCGTCGAAATCTCTAAACTTGATAGCGTAAAGAATAAACGTGTGCAGAGCATTGACAAAGATGGCATGCGTGGGTGACAACAAAGCCTCGATGCCGTCCAAGGATTCCATGAATGCGGGTTTGGCACTTAGGAAATCTCCGTCACGGGCCAGTATGCTGGCGCTTCGGATGGATTCTAAAAGATCGTCCAAGTCTCGGCCGTTCCAGAATGCCATTTGCAGTGGCTCCTCCCCTGCGCTCTGCTCGTGGGTTGGTGCGGGAGGCTTGTTGGCTGGATACGAAGCGGAAGGTTGAGTGGGAGCCGGGGGAGCGGCGGGGGCTTCCATGGGACCAGGCAGGGCCGCCGATTTCGGGATGGGAGAATGGTAGGTTTGATACGAGACGCCATCCGGGGTGCCTTTAGAGTTAGCCGATAGATCCTGCTGCTGCTGCTGCTGCACAGCTATTTAGTGATGACTTACTCCCTGTCATGCTTCCTGTCTCTAGTGGTTTCTGCATGTAGCGTTTGACCTTGTCCTCAGGCAGCGGCTGGCCATCAACAAAGAATCTTGTCCGCTTATCCTCTTCCTCGAGGCGCTTCTGAGCCCGTCTTCCAACAAACCTCGTTACCTGCCTCGGAATGTTTTTGCTAAGTCGCCATTCCGACAACTTTTTCTTCCATTGCTGGGTGCTAGTCTCATCATGTTAGCTGACCCATTGCGGTCCTGCGCTTGTCAGGTAGGGGAGACCCTCACCTAGCCGTAAATTGATGTTGCTCTGCCATGTGCTTCTTCAGCTGAGGCAACGTCATGAGAGGGTACGACGTTTCAATTGTCTGCCTATGCACATCCCACTCAGGTCGACTTATCCGTCGGAGTAGGCGACCCGGATCCGCTGTGCCGATGGCTGCAGCATCGCCACCCGTGCCGTCCTGGGCCGGAAGCAGGGGCAAAGATTCAGGTTGGGTCATAAAGGCATCGGCAGCCATATGGCCGTGGGCTTGGGGCTGCAGCGGGAGGTCAAGGCCAGGGGTGGGTGTCTTTGGTGGTCCCATGAGCGGCGGCCCAGGAAGCACCTCCATTGGTATCCAAACATCGCCTCCTTGCCAACTCGGCTCATCCATTGGATGCGACATTAAAGATGCCAACTAAGCTGCTAAGTTGCAAAGGTTGGTCCGGATGTGAGTTTTGTTTTTTGGCCACAATCCTGTCATCTCGACCTGGGAGTCTCGATTCTTTATGTACCGCAATTGTCGACTTTGTAAAGCTGGCACCAAAACTTCTGCGAACTTTGGGGCTCCCCACCCACACAAAGTTCGAAATTAGGTATGCAGCCCCCCCAAATCCTACGAGGCACCAGGCCTATCACAGGGCCTCAGACCCACATTCAGGGTTTCAGGCGCGACTTTGGCTGGAACCGGGTTCAGCTGGGTCTAATTCTCCCCACATAAGTGAACACACAGGCTGGGGCTCCTTGTCGGTCAGCGGTAAACTCCGCCCAAGTCTGGCCTCTAATTAGAGACCGTTTGGTCAGAGCCTTGTCCCCGCTGTCTGCCTCAACGTCGATCCCCGCCAATTCTGAACCTTTTGGGGCCGTGTGAAGAGCTGCGGAGTACTGGGTCACAACACACAACCAGGGTGGCCACTCTGGCATCCTGGCAAGCGGTTGACCAAAAAAACTGTACGAAAGAGGTACCTCAAATCTAGTACAGCTTTGGCCTGCAAAGCCTGTACCATTCAGGTACGCACTCTCGTTTTTTTGTGTCAAATAGTTGTCTGGCCAACTTGGCCAGGCAATGCACATCAGCCACTGCACCCGCTCTTCAGGCCCTGTAATTGTCACGGCCCGAAACCGTGACCAAAGAGGAGTCCCGGCTGGAGCGCCACCCGAGGGTTAACCGAGAAGACGGAACGCACCAATCAGGCAAATGCTTGGTGGACCTCAGATGCTCAGGGGCTGAGCACTTCGTCGGCACTGAGTATCGTCGGTGCTCAGCGGGAAGAGCTCAGAGAGGTACTGAGCACTCGGCACTGAGCAAGGTACAAAGTTACAAGCTACTCAGCGGTAGATAGTTTCCTATATAGTTACCGTCATGGCAGGCCATAACGAAGGAAGAACATGCTTGGTTCTTCACGCAAGCAATTACAATGTTCACTTGTACCCTACTACACAAGACCAGTCTCGTGTTTGTAGTGGTAACGGCCTACAGTGACGGTGTAAACACCGAGGGGGAGCTTGCGTCAATCTTTGCATTTCTAGCCGTGGGCTCTCTCTTCTCCCTCATTTGCTCGAACGCTACCTAGGTAGCTTAAGAGACATAGGCTGACTAACCTCACCAGAGAGCCCATGGAAGCTGAGCTGACGTAGTCAGTTCAACTGGTCATGGCCGCTTGACGGATAGTTCCGGAAACCATTCGACCAATGTGATGACAAAAAACCACGGCTCAGATATCATATAATAGAAGCTCAGTTTGCCTTGCTCCTTTACTTCGTAGAACTTATTTCCCGGAGCATTATTAAAGATTCGCTTCGATTAATATTCAGGTTCTGGATAATGATTGACGAGATTAAGAGCCGGGAGCGCGACGATCTCTGTGGTTTTCGCGTTGCAGACTATCAGGAAGACGTGCTCCTTGTGGCTGCGTACTTTTACCTGTGCTCTATCTTTGACGAATATGGGATGGATTCGACACTGAGCGACAGCTACAGGTCCGATGCCGTGACAGCCATACTAGGTTCATTTGCACCGTTTCTCGGCAATCATTACGTGTATTTGTCAAACTGGGTCGATATATATACGTGACTAAATGGCTTCGAGCCTGTTTAAGTTACGCCGAGAAGCGGGAAGCCGAGAAGATTCCATCGATAGTTCGGCCCCCGGATTTCCCGTTTGAGGTATTCCTAGTCCCAGACTTCGCGGACACTCGTGATTTCTTATTTTTCTGATGCTATTGGGTGGGTGAGGGATTGGTTATTTGTTTGGAACTGTGTGTGGATCATGCAAATACTGAACCTGGATTGAAACCTTGGTCCCAAGACCTTACCCAAGGTGTCTTGGTAGTAAGCAGTTTCGTTGTGCCGAGCCGACGCGAGGCACCATGCTTGAACGAGGTTACATAGGCTCATGTGATCTGACCATACTCCCCGTTACTCTCGCAAGTGGTTTACACAACACTCTTCGCCGAGTTTCTGTTCAGGTATGTCGTATAATTTGTTGGCATGAGATGCTTACGAAGCTACATATCCATGGTACTGCTCATGGGAATATTGAAATTGCGTTACATCATCCCATCCAATGGCGTCAGCATTGGGTAGTCTCGCCAAGTCACTGTCAGCCTGACGACACAGGACGAGCAAACCGTACCACAACTCAGCGACTGACATGACCGAGTCGGGGAATCAATCAGTGAATACGTAGCTAGAAGTCAATTATGGCAAATACTTTGTCTATAAATTAACCCGATCCCACAATCACCAGTCTCTAGCAACTACCATCACAACCCCATCCTTAGTAATCTTTCCGACTCGCCGTGACAATGGTCTCCGCAACCTCTCTTCTTCTCAACCTCTTGGCCGTCGCCACCACCACCACAGCACGCGGTGACCCGCCATTTTTCCTCGGGTATGCCGACCAGCTCTGTATCTCCAACCTTAGGTTCGACCAGTCCATCACCTGCGGCCAATGCTATACTTTTAGTGGACCTATCACGTCGTTTCTCAGTCTTAACCAGCAACATAATATTTTTAAGCTCTATACTGAGGCGGACTGTAAGGGTAAAGCGGGGACGTTTTACGCTCGGCCTGGGTTGAGCAGGTAAGTTTTTTTTTCTTTTTTGTTTTTCACATGGGTACTGTGGAAATAGAAATGGTCATGTCTGACAGGATAAATAGTCAGTGCCAGCTTGTTGCGGCGGCGAATTCCGAGTTATCGCGAGGAGCGAGGAGCGTGGTGGTTAATTGCGCGACGGACGTGTTGAACGGGCGGTAGTACTACTTGTCTTTACACCCTATGAACACCTGTGTACGAAGCGGTTTCTACCTAGGTTTCTACCTAGGTACTCATCACTGACTCAGTCGCTGTAATGACTCTAAACCTCCACCACTAGCTTTTCCCCGTGAACCTTCCCGGTCTTGAGCTCATCCAGCCCAGCTTGAATTCCCCCCAGTCCACCCTCCACCGCTCTATGCGCTACCAGGATTAGTTTCCCTTTCGCAAACCACTTTGTTGCAGCCTCAAACAACCACTTTGCATATCCTCTCTTTCTATCCAGAGTACCTCCACACCCAATTGTTTTGTCTCCACCCCTTTGGAATTTTCACAGCTTCAGGCCAGGGGAGCACCCCCAACGAGTGTCCAAAGGGGCGGTGATACAGCTGTACCAGCCAAATCGAATGCGTTGGAATGTTGGCAACCCGGTAACAGAACTCGTGAACTCTGGAGCGAGCCAGTCGGGTCGTCAAATAAACTCGCAGGGTTTGCAAATAGATTGAAGCTTAGGTGACCGCACTGATACAGATAGGCACCAACTAGGCATGTAACAAAGTCCCACTGAAAAGCCACTGTCCCAGCACCGGCCTGCTGTATGATAACACTGCACAAAATTCCAAGTATAGGACATCATGGCATGAAGCATTAGCTGTGTGGGCTTTGTCTTGTATTTCGAGTGGACAACTGGGCCTACCGCAATACCTAAGGTGCACCATATATGTCTATATGGAATCAAGCAATCACACATGTAAATAGATATGAAAATTGCCAGCTAAATTGCCCACTCAGAAATTCCGTCTACGACACTTGCTCAGCCTGGGTCGAGCTGTGGAAACTCTCGTTCCATTTTACAAATCCACCCATATTCTATTTTGGGACCATGTGACAACGCAAATTCGACCAATCCAACCCCGGCGTCCCAACACCAGCTTTACTATATACATGTACTGAACTTGCATGATTTCTTTGAATCCCGGCCTCGGTCTGAACCGCCACTAGCTAACCCCCGAAGAAATAGCCAGCGTAGGTTCTAGTAGGGGCTCCATGGCGGTTTACTATATACCTACCTATACTTCAACACGCATACCATTCCCAACAACAGCCACAAGGGTGAGACAAGACAACTCCCCTGCCCCGCTACTCCCGTCTCCCTTTCATTTATTAGAATGGGGCGGTCCGTCGGTTCCCCGCCCCCACATCGCCGTTCCCGGGGAGGAGGACACACAACCCCATCCGACGATTCCACGGACAAAAGACCAAGATAAGTAAGCAAGGGTTCTGAAGATCCTTTGCCAGCAACAGCTTAGCGTTTTGATATACTTAATTTGTTTAGGCTCTTCTTCCTCTACCTCCTCAACTCTCTCTTCAGTTATACTATTCTTTGATCTGCAGGTCGCGGATTGCCCCAGGATGCAAACTTTATGACGATGTTCCGGTTGGTTGGTTGGGCCGTGAATGATTAACTCGAGCCATGGCTCTGGGCAAACAGGTTACGAATTCCGATCCTGGTCGTACCTCCACTTCTGGCTTACACCAGACCAAACTAAAGAAGAACAGGTCGACATCTGCGGCGACTACCCAAACGTACATATTAGACAGCGAGCAACCCCCATTGCAGTCAGAGGAATCGGATAAGGCAGGAATGGAATCAGTCAGCGAGTTTCTCTATCAATCTATTGCATTGGAACTGGATTTGGTCATGAGGGGGGCTGGATATTACGGTAGGGAATGAATATCGGACAAGCGGAGACGAGGGGTGACAATGGTCAGGACACTAAATCTTTCCTTGAGGCCCTGGCGAGAAGTTCAAGGGCCCGACAAGAAAGTTTAAGCTTCGACTGGAAAGTTTAAAGGCAGGACAAGAAAATTTAATACCTCGACAGGATAACCCAAAGTCAGACACGAACATTCCAAGAGTTGACGAGAAAAATTCAAAGACTTGAATTTAGCAACTAAAGCCTTATCTTTTTTCCGTTGCTTGAGCCTCTGGCAAATAACTCCCGATCCAACTAGATATTATACAAGCTTCTTTGCAATTCCCATCAGATCCTACGCTTTCAGCCCTCTAAGGAACGAGTAGACGGGTTCCGGACAGGGGAAATTTTTATCTTGTCCCGTTCTAGCCTAAACTTGGAAAACAAAAAGAGTACACGAAATTTTGAGCAGCTTTGTTTTCCAACAGTTGTATTTGATCAGTAAATCATCAACGTCTAACAACCCCACACCCCTTACTCATGAAATGTTCACTCCCAGAGAATCTTCAAGACAGTAAGGGAAGAGACCAAAAGGGAGTAAGGAAAGAAATGAGGACATGGCTAGAATACAGCACAAAGTGATCTGGCCCATTCTCAATCTCCGATCGGTAACATAACCATCAACGGTCCGTTCCGTTCCAGGCTATCTCGTATCCCTATTTGAACATAGAGTAGACCGTCAGCGATCGCCATTGGAACAACTACCTGCACACACTGCATTGAATCCGCCATTCACGACTGGTAAGGGGGAAAGCAAGAGCATATTATGATTGGGCTCCCAGTCGCTCAAGCAGACTGGACTGGACTGGACTGGGAATTCCCCCACAGCCTGATTGTGTTCCGGTTCCGGTTTACCCAAGGCTAAAAAAACTGCGCCTGCACCTCGGCGACTACAGTATTCACCAGCACAAACAAGTGTTTGCGAGCAAGGCATGGCTCGAAGATAACCCGAAAGTTCAGCAGAACATGCTGCACCTGCGGAGGCGGAAGGTGGAGAGCGAACCAGGGGCTCACGATTGAAGCGTGCTACTATCTCGGTTCAGCCCGGCGGGACACAACACGTGAAATCGAAAAAGAAGAAAAGAAGCGGGCCAGACTGTGGAGGGGTGCAGATCTCCAGCCCCAGGTTCTGTCTGTGCAGGCCTGGTGCGGATGGAGTTCTTCAATGGGCGCATGTATCTGCCTATCTGCCTGCCTGCCTGCCTACCTGTCAGTCAAGTATCCATGTCTCCGAGGGAGTGGGCGGGCTAGAATATCTAGGCGAGTAAAAAGGTAGAAAGTATAGAGCGACGTCCAAATTCGGCGCAAAATCACAGGGATGGTTGGGGCATCACCCAGCTCAGAGAACCCCTACACATCCAATGATCCAACATTTGACCAAAAGCATTACCACTCAAACAAACTGCATCGCCAAAACGTCTGCCCGCAGACGCGTAGTGGATTGGAGAAGGAATGTAAAGGTTGCTGACTAGACCATTTGAGTTGAGCATAATAGACCTCGTCAATCCCACAGGTATATAGGCATCCATCATCAGAAAAATAACATAAAAAAAAAGCTGCTTCTTATCTCATCAGTTTCTACCTTAGGTGCGGATAATAATACTGGAATAGAATTTTTAGCAAAACAGTTATCATGACCGCTACGGTGTCGCCTTTGCAAGTCCCCTCCCCGAAACTGGCATCTAGATATGTTGAACACCCACTTTCACTTCATTCGCATACATAGCCCCTCGAGCGGAAAAAGATCAATACAACCGATTTCTAAAATGATTAGACGCAACGCCACATTTTAGGTTGAAGGCCGCACTGAAACGGGAGGGGTTCGCAATCCCCTTGGCTGTGGCGACGGTGTCTCGCTAACCTTAAATTTCTGTACTTAGGCCACTTTTTGCTGTTGTTGTTAAGTGTGCTGACCGCCACCAGTCTTGCTGGCTGATCAGGTGATTTTATTCTCTCCAGCACCCTGTTCGGCCCACTGGCTTCCTTCGGGCACCTGAAAAGGTCTGAGCGAGCCCGCTGAGCCAGAAAAAATCCCAGCGTTCCAGTTGGTCGGCCACTGAAAACAGCAGGCAGAACAGGGCCGTCACAGGCCACCCTGAGGCCCCGAAGTACTGTGGGTTTGGGCCCTTGCTATTGCGCAAGATTGATTGGCCAGGAAAATAAATCGGCGACGGGTGACACCATCGCCACAGCCGAGGGGATGGCGCGATTGCCTATTCCAGAATCACTGCAAATTATGGCTCTCTGTAGGGGATCAAGAACCCTAACCCACGGTGACTGATGAGTAATACGGACGATTCGGCCGAATTTCGTCCGTTCCGCCTCATCCGTGCCAAGACTCGGCGCTGACCTGAGCATTTCGCATCCGAATCCGAGGCCGGCCACAAAGTCCCTGCCACGAATAGCGGTTTGTTGAAATAGCTACTGGGCTGCTCAAATTGCTCCCCCGTGACGGACGACTTTGTCATCCCCACTCCATGTCGTCTAGTCGCTTGTCCAGAAATGGCTGAACAATTACTCCGTCCGGACACCGAGCCGAGACGGCGAAAGGTCCGAAAAGGAACACACAGTTGTTGGGAGTGTAGGTCAGGATTCCAACTTACCCATTTCCTACTAACGGGGATTTCCAGGTCGTCGCCGTAAAATCCGTTGCCAGTTCGGACCCGATGACAGTGTTTGTCTGCCCTGCCTCTCGCGGGGCAGTGCTTGTCGTAGCCAGGAATTTGTCGACGAAGCTCGACTCCAGCAACCTGACCGCAAGCTAGTGCAGCGCCTCGGACGGCTCGAAGACCTCATGTCCAGATTGGTCGACCGCATTATCCCAGACACTGGCCCCAAGCCCCAACCCCCCACCGTCTCGGCGTCAACATCCACGCCTCCGTCGGATGATGTAAATGCCGCCTATTCCCAGAGACTCGAAACTCTAGAGGCGTCTATGAGCCAGCCCCAGCCCGTATTGACACCAGAGTCATCGTCAGCCCACCCTTCTGCCACACCAAGCACTCACGACCCACTTGAGGAGACCCGTCGCGGCCTGAACACTTTGTTCCCTTCCCAGTCCGATATCAGTACCATCACTGGCGCTAGTGTTGCTGTCTTTTATGTGAGCACTGTGTTTCACACATTCCGGGACCTTATCGAAGGACGTTGTGAGAGCACCGATGTCGTTTCCACCATCCCTCCGCCCGACAGCCACCCCGCAGCCTTGGCGAGGCGGCTGCTGCAAATCTGCATATGCATGCAGCAGATCCCACCGGGATTTGACCTGCAGAGACTGGACATGAAGACAAGTGTCGTCGAGGTAATGAGCACTATCGTTGCGACTGTATCACGCCTTGTGACAAGCGACGATGACCTCATCACCAACTCTGAAGGCCTCCAGTGTCTTGTCCTCCAGGGGTTCTGGCATTCCAATATCGGCAACCTCCGCAAATCATGGCTAGCCTACCGAAAGGCCGTCAGCTTGGCTCAGCTCATGGGTCTCGATCGGGGCAGCTCCCGGGCCCTCAAGTCGGTCGACCCCTACGGAGACCCGAAGAAACTGCCGACCCCGTTCGGGCTGTGGTACCGAATCAACTGCTTCGACCGCTTCTGTTCGCTCCTGTTGGGTCTTCCCGCTGGGAGCGCGGATTACAGCTTTGCCTCTGAGGAGAGCATGAAGCGGGATACCGATATGGAAAAACTCGAAAAGATGCAGACCGTTATCGCGGGTCGGATAATCGAGCGCAACACCACAAAGTCGTCTGATGGAAAGTCGGTGGATGCATACACCATGACGCAGGCCATCGACATGCAGCTGCAAAGTGCCGCTAGCACCATGGATGATGAGTGGTGGCCTGAGCCGGCCCTGGATCCTTTCGAGGGCAAAGAGCACAATCTGGGCTTGATGTTCCGCCTTTTTCGGCAGACCCAACACTACGATCTGCTCATCCACCTGCATCTGCCCTACATGCTGCAAAGCCCGCACGAGAACCAGCTCAACTACAGCAAGGAAACCTGCGTTCGGGCCAGCAGGGAGGTGTTGAAGCGCTTCGTATCGTTCCGGACGCTGTTCAACTCGGCCTGGTCCTGTCGACACATCGACTACTCAGCCCTCGTGGCGGCCATGACGCTATTGTTGAGCTATCTGCGCCAAGGAGATGCGCTGCCGCTGCCGGCAGCGACCAGCGAGGAGCGCTCTGCCGATCGAAAACTAATTGAGAAGGTGCGGGAGCGGATGCACCACCTCGCAGTGGTGAACCGCGACAAGCTGTCGCAGGAGTCGGCCGAGATTGTCGGGCAGATGAAGTCGATTCTCGATTCGGTCGATTGGCCGCAGATGACCAGGAGCGACCCCAGCTGCCATGACTTTGTGCTCAAGTGCCTGCAGCTGAACATACCCTATCTAGGCAAGGTCAACATCCATCCCGCGCTGAGTGCGGCAGTCAGGATTGTGTGCGAGAGCAAATCTGCGAAGACGGCATGTCCGGGCACCACTGCTCTTTCCCCAGAAGTCAGCATGCTCGGCGAGATGACGACACACCAGGCGCAACAGGTGCAGGCGCCCCTGGCAAACCTGTCCAGTGGACCCGCTCCAGGCTTCGCGCCTTCCTCCTCGGTCCTGGAAGGCATTTCGCACCTCGATTTTGGCAACCTTGACCTTTCGCTCCTGCCAGACGACGCTGGCTCCGACCCCATCATCCAGGGCATGTCGATGCAATTCGACCCGCAGCCGCTGGAAGGCGTGCTGGAGATGCCGCTGATTGCCGATGCCGACGACTGGATCTTTCAGGGAGTCGACACTGCCTACTGGTCGCTGCTGAACGATAGCGTTATAAACCCCGCGTCCTGAGTTTTTGTCCCTGTCCAGCGACCGACACTGCATCATTGCCGACCAACATTCCCGTCAGCCATTCTCGTCGATCATTGATCATACCAGGCTATCGTTTGGCACTCTCACGGCGTCACATTGGGCCGCCACCATGTGTTGCTTGGTTCATATATACATTACGTGCGCGCATTGTCATCGAGTTCTGGAGGATCGCACGATCAAGACTGTCAAGCCATGTCCCGCCGGCACTCGGCCCCTAGCCTCCCCAGTTCTTCCCCCTCACCCTGTGCCACCCGAACACTCTGGATGCAGCCACTACGTTCTGAGCAACCTCCCACGCGAATGGCCGTGCGAAACCGGCCATTTTGATGAGTCATGGAGCGGTCAGCTCGACTTCGTGGAACCTCCACAGCACGCCTCGTATCAAATCTCCAGCTGCAAGAAGTGTAACGACGAACCTGATGACCAGGTCCCCCACTTTCCCAAACCGGAAGAAGCAGCAAACCACATTTTCATCTATGACGACATTGTTCAGTGCATGTACTCACGGCACCCCTCAGTGTCGAGCAAGCTGGACCCGTCCCGTCTTCGCAATCTCATGGGAGATGTCAAACGCGGGCTGGTTAGGGCTGACACCAGACGCGGCCTGCCCGAACAAATGACGAGGGAACTAGTCAAGTTTGAGAAAGTGGCGGGAGAAGATATGGAGCTTTTACAGAAGATCAAAGACGACATCATAGCCTACATCTCAATCCCAATACCTTTCGTGTGTCCGGACTTTGTGAACTAGGAGTGGAGTCTGGAAGCTCTGAAAGAGTCGATTCGAGCGTTCCGGGACGCCCACAGCAAGGTGCTGGCGTACCCCGTAGGGAAAGTGGCGCCGGCCGCCTTGGATGATGCAATGTCGGGTTGGGATAGAGCAAGAGAGGCACACGCATTGGCGGGTTTTCACCGGATGGAGCAGAATCCTCACACCGCGCGGTTTCGAACGAAACCGTGCCAAGAGATGATCTGGAAGGGAAATCATTTGTTCCGACTTCAGCGCCATGAAGTGCGTACGCTCACAGATGCGAGGGTGCAAGAGATAGAAAACCGGGGGATGCAAATTATGATGGCGAGATCAGCTGCTCGGACTGCCCGGAGTCTTCCGCCGCTTCCTATTGTTGTGGTCGCTCACGTTGGTCAGGGCGAACAGGGCGAACAGAGCGAACAGGGCGAACGGGACGAAGAGGGACGAGGAAAATGGTCAGGACGGACAGCACAATCAGAATGGTCAGAACAAGCAGAATGCTCAGGGCGACCAAAAAGCTGGCCAGAACACTCAAAGCGACAAGAAAATGAACGCCCAACGCGACCAGAACGCCCAGAACGCCCAGACTCTCCGACCGCCACCCAAGCCAGGCGGGCATTGCACTAGTTGGAGCAGGACCCCCGGGGCGACAAGGACAACGAAATCACTCGAGCTGGGTGAGTAAGACAGGTCTCTGTACCTACACCAAGCCTCGCGAGGCGGGAGCTAGTGATATGTTGTCTTAGCGAGAGTGTTTATACTGGTTCAAGTGTTACATGGCATAGATTCTTAGTATCATAGTTATGCAGATGAATCCGAACAGCGTCATCAACTGTCTCTGTATATTCATGTTCGGTCGAGCGTTTTGCCGACTCATTCGTGCCCTGGATAGGATGATCTGAATAACAAGTGAATTCTGACCGGCAACGCTGCGGGGGTCTAAGTGGTGATGACGACGGACATGGAACAGACCTTTACGGGGGTTCCTAGACCTTGGTTCTAAGCCTAGGGGGAAAGACCTCACGAGTGGGAAGGTCGGTGTTATTTAAAAGCTGGCTTGACCATTGAGAATCTGCTGTTACGAGGGTAAAACCCGAACGCATTTCCCGCTTTTGTTAGTGAGAAGAGCCGACATTTCTCTCAGGGTATCTCGGCCAGACAGATTGACCAGGTTGCTTTCAATGTTCTCGATGTCGCAAGCCCAAGTTATCTAGGTACCAAGGTACTTGACACATGGATAACACATTGTGCAACCAATGGATCAAACCTATGCCTGGTTGGCTCAGTTCTATCGCATCCATGTCACCAAGTCAAGTCAAGTCAGTCAAGTAAAATCAAGTCAAGCCAAATTAAGTCATCAAGTCAAGTTATCAACTGTAGGTCTAGTCAAGCCAAGCCGAGTATAGATCTCAAGTAGGTAAGGTAGTCACTAACATTGATATTAACTCGACATGGACATTGACATTGGCAGACTTCAATCCTCCCGCTACCGAGAATGGTGTTAGGCTGTCCAGTCGTCCGTACGGTATCCTCACGGCCGTACCGCTAGTAGCTAAGTAGCTACTAGACCTTGACTGTTGGCGGGAACAGTTGGGCAACTGCGAATACCTAGCCGGCCATATGGCAGCGAGTTAGGTTAGGCAACCAACCAGGCAAGCAAGCAAGCAGGAGAGGAGAGGAGGCTGGACCAGAACCGGACGGACCATAATTCTGACTCGGGCAAGAAGAGGTCTTGGATTTTGACAGCCTAAACCACGGGTTTCGAGGATTCCAGGGTTCTAAAGACTCCAAGTGGGAGGACTCCGCCCCTCACTATATATCCACATAGCCATGGTGGAAAGACTAGAATTAAGGAGGATTCTGAACGTCTCGTCCCGTGGGCGGGTGGTTGTAGGGTCGGGCGTTACCTAGGTACCTAGGTACCTACCTTGGTCACCTAGTGTAGGCAGGTACCCACCTAGGTAGGTAGTGAAGTATCTATCTTTGCCCTTTACCTGGGTAGGCTGGATACCGAGAAAGGCACTACAACGGCATCACCAACTCCAAGAAATTTACGTCTCTTCAACGTCTGGTCGAATCCATCCCCATCTCTCGACATAAACGCAACGGCAAATCTTACGGGATGGTGGATCATGGCTGATGGTTAAAACTGTCCAGTGACAAAAGTAAGAGCCAAATGAAAGAGACATCCGATGCGATGGCACGCTGGAAAAAAGGTGACGTGATGCGAGAATGACGTGTGCCGCGGCCCGAGCCGCTGTGCTGTCTCGCGGGGAAACTTCAAGTCACCCAACTGAATTCCTCAGTGTGCGAAAAGGAGGGTTATTCACCACTCCACAATTAAACCCGAAAAGACAACAACATGCTGGCGCGACGAGAAATCGCTGCGGACGAGGTTGTTTCCGCGGAGACCGGGGCGCAGGAAACGTCGGCGACGACTGCGGCAGCGGGGTCATCAACGCCAACGGCGGACCACGGTGCGCGCAAGAATCACCGCAACAGCACCGACAATCACGAGCGCACAGGCCACTGCCATCATCACCATCACCATCATCAGTGGGATCTTGGGACAGACCAGCTCATGTCGGAGGATGCAGTGCTGCATGCGGCAAGTGAACAGAATCGCCAACATCCACACCATCGCCATCATCACAGTCACAACCAGCACGACACGGCTAGGGACGAAATGGGGGATAGTGGAACGGGAAAAGAGGGTGTGGACGCCGAAGGAGCGGCTCGTCAACATGTGACGGGACAGGACGGGCAACCAGCTCGGTCTCCCATCCCGTCGGAAGAAATCCGGTAGGGACGGAATGCGAGGTTCGAGCTGCGAGAACGGATGGCGACTGGGGCGGCAATGCCCAATATGTGAGAGGATCTTGGGGGGTTGACCGGTTGAACTTGTGTGTATTCAGATGCGGGCGAACTTGAAGCTGGCGTGAATTAGTCACGAGTATTTGTCAGTCGTTTCTGGTATAAAGTTGATCTTGCCGTCAACTTTCCGCTGTGCTAGCATCATCAAATTGAGCAAATTTGTCTTGCTGGACCATCGCTCCCACACATGTAAGTGTCCCTGTCCGGTTCGGGGATCGGCGTGGTGGGGACCGGGGCTGACCACACGAGCCTGTGACCCCGAATCTGACGTGCAGACCGATGGGTTGACCTCATCAGAATTATCCGCCCGCAGGCAGACGAAAATGGTGCTACCAGGCGAAACGTATTTCCAGGCCTTGGATCCCTATCCATACGTCTCAACTGGCATACCCTTTGCCGAAGCGTGCAAACACCACGCAAGTGAGACTTTTGGCGCCGAGCGGATTTACATCATTGTGTCCAAGTCGATCAGCACCACCGAGAACTTCACTACCCTCCAGGACGCCCTCGAAGGAAAGGTAGTGGGAGTCCGCTACGGCATCCGCCAACACGTGCCATGGACCGATGTCCTCGAAGTCGCCGCTGACCTCCGCGATCTCAACGCCGACTTGGTTGTGACACTCGGCGCCGGGTCGCTGACCGACGCCGCCAAAGTCGCGATCCTCGCAGCCGCGAACGGTGCGTTCACGGTGGACGCGCTCGCCGAATTGCGCTTCAATGTAGGCGGAAAAGACGCCAAAGCTGCCACTATCCCGACCATCAATATTCCCACCTCGCTGGCGGGGGGCGAGTATAATGCAGCAGGTGGCGCGACGGATTGGCGCAACCACCAGAAAGCCCACTTCGGCCATCCAAGCCTTGTGGCGAGACTTGTAATTCTCGATCCGGCGCTGACGGTCTCGACGCCTGAGAAGGTGTGGATCAGCTCGGGGGTTCGGGCGGTGGATCATTGCGTTGAGGGGCTCTGCTCGAGGATCTTTCGGCCAGGCTCGGATGAGGACCTCGATCGGGAAAAGATCGAGAAGACGTTGTCGAGGGCGTTGAAGCGGCTACTTCCGGGGCTTTTAGCAACCAAGAAGCATCCCGAAGATCTGGAAGCGCGACGGGGCGACATGTTAGGTGCTCTTGACGCAATGATCGGATTGCTGTTTGGAGCTATTGTTGGAGCAAGTCATGGCATTGGACATCAGCTCGGGCCATTGGGTGTCGGGCACGGCGAGACCAGCTGTGTCATGTTGGCCACGGTATTGGATTGGAATCTACGGAACGGTGAGGCGTGGGTTGCGGAGCGCCAGAAGCTTGTTCTCCAGCTATTTTGGGAAGACGCGACCGTGGCGGAGATGCTGCGTGCGCAGGGTTTGTCCGAGGACACGGCTTCGGCGGGAGACGTGGTCGATGCTTACGTCAAGGCTCTTGGGATGCCATCGAGGCTGAAAGACGTAGGAATCGGGGAAGAAGACCTAGATAAACTTGCTGAGAACTCCATGACGGACCGGAATATTGCGAGCAACCCTGTGCTCATCGACAGCGCTGCAAAGGTTCGCGAAATTCTGAAGCTGGCATTGGGGAATTGAGGATGCGGGGCGGTCACGTGTGCGGGGCAAATGCAAAACCGCCTGCTCAGCGGGCTCTCAGCTTCGTCCCCAGAACCAGGAGATGGATAACGGCAGCAGATTAGCCAAAACAGCAATGTTACACATGGTTTGGACCCGCACATCGACGCGTGTGCAACAATGCGGCGGTGTCTCTCCATTCCGTCTTAGACATCATCCCTCAGCGGACTCGACGTTTTAGCAGGCAGCTGAATCGTCAACCGCGACCCCAGGCCAAGATCACTGAACTGATGCTGTGACGACTTTGGGCTCGCTTTCATCTCCAACTGGCGAACTGACTGGCCATCTTTTCCACAATCGCCCCGGCCTGTTTAGGCGCATTCCCGGTCCTGTCGATTCCACTTCATGAAGCCATGTTCCGGAATCAGAAGATGGCGTCAACCACCGCCTTGACGGCTTCTCTATTTTCCCAGGAGTGTGGGTCTGGTAATGAACGCAAGATGGGGTAATGAACGCAAGATGGAGCAATGCAAGTGTTGGTCACCTGGATATTACTCAGGACTTACCCAACCGTTGCAACGGGCTACTTCGGTTGCAAAGAAGGGACGGGGTAAAGTCCCTTGCGGGTCTGATCCTTCGCGACAATCCCAATTGATGCGGGTCGTATTGGCAGTGGAATGTTCACACGCACTCGGCTCCAGGGACGAGACTCTCCCGTGGGGAGTTCATGTCGAATCTCATGGTCTGCTCCGTTCCATTGGTCGATCAAGAGACTGAACCCGGCAAAAGGACCATACGCTGCAGGGGTCCATCAGCGCCGCTGGTCCACGTCTGCATGCTCTTGGCTGGTGCTTCGCAGATTTATAATACCGGTTTCAGGCGCGCGATTGCTTACAAGTGCGCACTTGGTCATCTTTTGGTAGGTCTTCCGTTTATATTTCGCCTCCGTCGGTCAGATGTGTAGCATCGTTGATCAGACTGAATTACTGGCATCTGTCAATCAAGCCCACGACTTTCATCCCCAGTTCCAAGCCTTCGCATTTTTCATCTCATGAATTCTTCATCTTGACCCACAAACAAGACTACTTCTAACCCTGCATCTGTAACATCATGCCAGGCCTCGAGCAAGTTGTAGTAGGGGATGGGGGACTGGTGAAGGATGAAATCTTGCTGAAAACCGATTTGCTCATTGTGGGCGCTGGGCCAGCTGGGGCTTCGTTGGCTTGCTTTCTCGCCGCTCATGGTGCCCATCCCTCGTCAAGAACTGCAGCGATGTGAGCTGACCTTACATAGGCAGGACGGGAATACTCATCGCCGCTGCCCCCGGGACAGCTGACACACCTCGGGCGCATATTACCAACATGGCTGGTCTTGGTAGGGCCGAACAATACGCGTCGCAAGCACGGGATTAATATTTTATCCAGAATGTCTTCGCGATATCGGCCTCGAACAAGAATGTCTCGATGTGGCGACGCCCAGCAAAAATATGGCCCACACAAGATGGTGCTACAGCATGGCAGGTGATGAGATTGCCCGCGTGTATTCCTGGGGCCATCACCCACAGCACAAGGTACCACTTTCATCCCAAGTACCCGGCACCCAAACCAGGTGACATGGCTAATCTACTTCAGGGCGCCTACGAGGACGCGAGCCCCTGTCAGCACGTCGACTTGCCACAAACACTCCTCGAACCCATCATGACGAAGCGCGCTATCAACCGCGGCTGGACCATTCGATTCAACACCAAATTTGTCAGCCTCTCCCGACCGGAGCCCGATGTCATCATCAGCGAGGTGCATGACACGGTTCTCAACAGGACCTACCGCATCCAGTCGCGGTATTTGTTTGGTTGTGATGGCGCCCGGAGCCAGGTTGTTCGGGAGCTGGGTCTGCCCTTGGACAAGAAGCCTGGCCAGGGAGTGGCCCTTAATGTCCTTGTACGGGCCGGCATGACGCATCTCATGCAGAATCGTACCGGGAACCTCCACTGGGTTTTCCGTCCCGACGAAGAGGATTGCCCGCCCTGGGGTTGGGCTGTGGTTGTGCGCATGGTGCGCGCCTGGACGGAATGGATGTTCATCTTCCTGCCCAAGCCGTGGCTGGACCCCAAGGCTGTGGAGATGACAGGCACAAATGAAGAATACGTGGCGCGGGTCAAGACCATCATCGGAGATCCGTCGGTCAATGTGGAACTGTTGCATGCGAGCAAGTGGTGGATTAATGAGATTGTCGCCGAACAGTATTCGGACGGAAACGTCTTTTGCTTCGGGGATGCCACGCACCGCCATCCACCGTTCAATGGCCTCGGATCCAACACTTGCATCCAAGATGCGTTCAACCTCGCGTGGAAGGTTGACTACGTCATGTCAGGCAAGGCGGGACCCAAGTTACTGGATTCGTTCAGTGTTGAGCGTCAACCAGTTGGTGCCGATATTGTGACTCGTGCGAATCAAGGGATGCGCGACCATTTCCCGTGGCAACGTCTGATCGGTCTCCTTGAGACAGATATTGAGAAGCGAAGACAAATTCTGGCCGACTTTGAGGATCCCGGCGAGAAGGGGCGACAGCTGCGGCAGGAGTTCCAGAAGGCCATCGAGAACACCGAGACTGAATTTCACGGACTCGGCATCGAAATGAACCAGAGATACTCCTCCTCCGCAGTCTACCAACAAGACCAAGGACCGCCCCCGCCTGTGCCGGAAGACAAGATTAGAACTCACCAGGTGACGACGTACCCTGGCCGCCGTCTGCCGCATGCGTGGGTTAATACCCGATCCCCGCAACAACCGCTGTCAACAATTGACTTGGCTGGCCATGGGCGATTTTGTCTGTTTACGGGCCCTGGTGGTGAAGCATGGAAGAGGGCAGCCGAAGCCGTGTCTGGCAAATTGGGCGTGGAAATTGCCAGTTACTCGATTGGATGGAAACAAGATTATGAGGACGTCTATTTTGACTGGGCGCGGAGACGCCAGGTGGAGGAGGATGGGTGCGTGCTGGTTCGACCAGACCGGTTTGTGGCTTGGCGGTCAAATTCCATGATTGCGGAGCCGGCAGAACAGCTGGAAAAGGTGTTGCGGAGCGTGTTGTCACTGTGATATCAGGGCCAAGGGTAAAATGCAGGACTGGAGGGCATCTCGATCATTCCTTGGCATGAGATGAAACAGATGCCCTGCATGGACCGGAAGGGCACTGCATTGCCGACCTTGATCCGTTGATTTCCGTTGTCGTTGGTTGATCGCAACAGTGGTTTGAAGCTTGTCCAATAGAAATGTCTCACCTGACAGCTCTTGGTGCCCCACCGTTGCACTTTTGCTTGGCCGCGGCCTGCGCGATGACATCATTGACTATTTCCACGCCGCAGCCCCATTCGCCAGCGGCGCACAGCGAGAACGGGGATTTGCATGACCAGCTTGGATTCCGTCAGTGGCCGACCTTTTGACGATGGTGAGTGGCTGAAAGCCATGCCTTGACGTGTCTCGTCATACCTCTCCCTGCCCGATGCCTGGCTGATTGCAGGTTTTCCGTCGGGTTCCAGCACCAACCATGACGCGCAAAGCACCAGGCACTGTGGGCACCAAGTTGAGATTAAGGGTAGGACTTTTTCCCTATAAAGTCGAGCATTCCCGAATTCGTTTGCTGTTGCAACCATTCGCTTTTGCAGGAAAAAAGTTGACAGCAGGATAAAACTTGCACCTCTGAGACAACGCTCCAAGCAAGCAACTCGTCAAACACCGTTCACCATGGCCCACGGAACCACCCGCGCCCGCACGGGGCTCTCGTCGCTCCTGATACTCACCAACGCCTTGATTTGGGTCTCGGCCGTCATCGTCATGGGCATCATTTCCTACTTTATCTCCCTCGCCAACGGGACCAACAACAGCCGCATCATCTACATGGAAGTCGTCTCGGTGCTGACCGTCACGGTGTTTTTGGTGGCGTTTTTCCTCGTCAGATATCCTGGGACCTTCCTCCTTTTTAATCTCATCTTCTCGTACCTGTGGCTGGTCGTCGTGGTGTTTACGGCAGAAGGGTACAGCAATAGTCGCGATAGTCTGCTGTTGACGGTGGAGGCCTTTAGCTTTATTGCTTTGTAAGTTTTCTCTCTCTCTCTCTCTCCTCTCCCGAAGTGGTATGCTAATATGATTGTTAATAGCTTCTTGTTGCTCTTCAATGTCCTCTATGATTGGCATGTCGGTTACCGTGGACGCTGGAGGACTTCGGCTGTTGTCTAAGCGGGGTTTGACATTGACACGACACGAGATGAGGACGACAACGACGATGGATGATACGAGCAATGTAGCGGTGCATGATATGATACCTGACAGAAGAAAGACAAAAGGGCAGATTGAGTTTGGGGCATGAAATCGGAGATGATGGTGGTGATGGGTCGAAAGGAAATTGGAGTGGTACCGATCAGATGACGATGAATGAGGAGCGAGGTGTTTTTAGTGATTTTTGCGCATAATACCCTAATACCATTTGTGTTTGTGACTGCGCAAGATCTTTCCGTGGTAATTCACATACTGGTTGACTTATTATACTCGCGCCGTCGTGGTCGATGATTGACATCGGCTTCCTCCGTGTCAGAGTGACATTTCATATCTTGGTCGGACGCGCATGTCCCGTCTTTGATGATACCCTCGCTGACGCAGCTCCACAACGCAACCACACGACTACGTAGTCCAAACCTGCACATTTGGGCATCACCTGAGAGACTATAGATACCGGCCGCCCTTCAATTCCTGTACTTTCCCTCGTCCAAAATATTCCGTTTTCCTGATCCAATTGAACATCATCCACCTGTCTACCAACTCCCCGCCTACATACCTACCTAGTTGAGAAATAATGACAGACCGAACCCTCCACATTCGCGACGCGATCCCCTCCCCCAGCAATACAGACGCAAAATTCATCCTCTCGGCATTCGATTCCTCCATTCCGCACCTCTCACAAATCGGCAGTGCCGACCAATGGGGAACCACCCCGCTTTCGCAATCCCGTCCGGGGGCTTTGGAAAAGACTATTGATTCTATTGCCGAGGCTGCTCATTTTCGGAATACGGGGGAGGGGGAGGCCATTCGCGTGCTTATCGCGGAGGCTGAACTCTCTCCTGCTCCGGTGACGGGGACAGTAACGGGAACGGGGAAGGGTGAGGAGGGTGATAGGGAGGTGCTGCCAGTTGGAGCAGCGACAGTGAGAAAGGGGTATCTGCCCGCCTACGTCCGCGAACAGGAACATCTCATGAAGGCGATAAACAAGCTGGAACAAGAAGAGGAGAAAGAATTTTTATATCTAGAGGTACTCATTACAGATTTTACCGAAAAGGCCAAAAAGTTTCGAAAAGGCACGGGAGCCGCGTTGGTTAGCTATGTAAAGACGTGGGCGGAGCAGATGGGCTGGGGAGCGGTGTTGGTGGATTGTTGGGGAGGAAACGAGGGAAGACTGGTCAGGTACGTCTTTCCTCTCTCGAAGGGTGATGATTCGGGTTAATTGCTTATTGGGAAGGAAGCTAATTTGTATGAATGGGCGATGTGATAGGTTTTACGAGACACAGGGATTTGTCAAGGTTGGGGAATTTATGGCTGAAAAGGGTGACGAAAAGTGGCATGGCGTGTTGCTTCGCATGGACCTTGCAGAGAAGAAGTGAAGTGAAGTAAGTAGCTACCTCGAAATAACTTGCGGTTTTTATCCCCCTAGAGCTGGAATTTGCAGTGCATACCGATACCGAACTGTTGGGTCGTAATTACACGGATCACTCAAACATGGGCTAGGGTTTTATATCCCCTCGAGAGTGGCAGAAAATGCAGTGATCTCTGGAATTGGGGGGTGGTAACCGCCAGTCTGGAAATGCGGTCACCCAACCCGGAAATGCGGTCACCAATCTGGAAATGCGGTCTCGGTATCTGGCTAAGAAGGCGTCGCGGCTGTGTCCTTCTCTCCTTTCCCTCTTCTCCTCTTCCTTCTCTGGTTGGTCCCCTTCGAGGTTAGGGGGTCCAGCCGTGTCGGTGTGGCCTTCTACCTAGAAAGGGCTGTACCCCACCATGAGCCTTACAGAGGCCTGAAAGTACAGTTACGACTGGCGTCGGCTCTCCTGCCTAGCGACATGGTGTGCCAAGCTGTTAACCTCGAACTACCTATGTAGCAGCAATAGCGTCAAGGTCCGGAACAGGACGCGGTCCTACCGCTGCCTCATATCTCTTCATGAACCGCAGCAAAGTCGCCTCGTCATTCTCCCTGCCCAAGACACACAGCCCAAAAGGACGACCGTTATACCGTAATTGCCCCAGTGGAAGAGTGGCCATTGGATAACCTACATGTACATCAAATTGAATCAGCTTTGACTACAAGGGATTTTTAGGAGGTATGGAGACATACCCGCAGCGGCAGCGTGAATGCACAGGGGAGAATCCGCCGATGCGGCAATGAGCTTGACCTTTTCCGTCTCAAAAACCCTGTTGAGCATCTCTTTGGCCTGGGTTCGCATTTTGGTCTTGAGGGAGGAAATGTGGTCTTCGGCGTCGGTGCCGTCGAGGGCCTTGATGAGGTCTTCTTGTCCGGTGAAAGCTACATATACAGAGTGGTAAGTGAATACATGTACCCATTTTAGTCTCCGGCGTTAAGAAGATAACTTACGAGCAGGAAGACACTTTTCCCGGTGGTCCTCGTTGGACTTGATAATATCCGCAAGACTCTGCACGGGAGCGTCCCGGAATGCGCCGAGAAATCGGGGGATGCAGAGGTTCTTAAAGTCCCAGACTGGGAGGGTTAATATCAGCGGTCACTGGTTGAGGACAGGTATCCCTACAAGCAATCGGCATGATAGCGTCCTTGCCATCGACAGCCAGAGATGCGATACTCGGCATCTCGATTGGGTATTTCACTAGACAACCCGCATCTCTCAGAGTGTCGATAACAGCCTCGTAATCATGTTTCTGCGCGTCTGTCTGTTAGCCAGCTCTTAAGAATCAAGGCACGATAACCCACCATCTGCTCTGCCGTTCCCTCAAACTGCTGACACATGGCCTCGTCCATCTTCCACACATCTGGGTCCAGAAACGCCACTGTTAGTTCGCCCCATCCCATCTCATCATCACCAAAACTCCTGCCCAAAAGAACCTCAGCCAACATGCACACATCCACTGTCGACTTGCCCATCGGCCCAGGGCTATCAAAAAAGTCGGTAAGCGAATACATGTCCGTTGTGTCTTGTACCCCGACAGTCGGTTTCAGCGCATATAGCCCCGCGCGGGACGCTGGCGTGACGATTGATCCGATGGTTTCGGCGCCGAGAGCGAGAGGCGCAAACCCGGCGGCGACGGCGACAGCCGAGCCAGTTGAGGATCCGCCCGGGGCCTGTTCTTTTCAGCCCCAGCCCTGTGCTGCCACTTCGTTTTCTAGAATGTCTGAGGTGTGCATGTCTGGGGGGAAGAGGTAAGGTAAGCTAAGGTAAGGTAAACGTACCGAATGACCAAGCAACCGCTCCCCTTCTGCAATCCGCCCAACATATGGCGAGATGGTCTGTCCTGCTACTGCAGACCAGCCGGGCATCATGGCGGGGGTTTTCATTCCAGCGAATTCCTACCCTTTTTTTCAGTAGCTCCCCTTTCTTCCTTTCTCTTTGTGTGATGAGGAGGGAGGGAGGGAGGGAGGGAGGTAATGCGTACAGTCAAATTCGTCTTTCCCAAAATCACCATGCCCGCGTCCAAAAGACGCTGCACAACCGGACAGTTGCCCTTCGCTTCGATACCTACCAGAGCATATGCCCCCGCGGTAGTGTCCATACCGAGAGATGGAGAAGTGGTGAATGCATCCTACCCATTAAATACCATCAGGCATCAGCCATCAGCCACCACACAGACAGACCACAGATACATAGAAATGAGAAAGGAGAGGGAAACACCTTGAGGACAATAGGGATTCCATGTAACCGCCCCCTCGCTTCACCGCGTCGACGTTCATCATCGAGTTTCTGTGCAACACGAAAGAGTTTGTCTCGAGGCGCCAGGGAGATGAATGCATTTAAGGTGGGTTCATATTTCTCAATTTGGTCGAGATAGATTCCGACAAGTTCCGTGGTGGTTAGTTGGTTTGTGTCAAGGAGGTGGGCGAGATGGGCGGCGGTGGTGGTGAGGGGGTTAAACATTTTTTTTCCCTTTTTCTTCCCTTCTGATTTATTTTGTGTCGGTGGTTTTTGTAGCGATGGCATCAGACTTGGTCCAAATGGAAGTAAATGGCGAACAGTGCGAGACAGGTCATGTCCTTGTGATGCTGATGTTACACGCAAATATTTAACCGTGTAGATCTCGTCACCGAAAAAAACGGGAGCCTGGCCTGCCGCGGCTGTTACGCGTCGCCGATTCCCTGGACCCTGTTTCATCAAATCCTCCTAGGTAGGCTTGGTGTTACCTTACTGTAACATGTTAAGCAACTTCCAAAAAGGGCAATGATCCTCTTATGTACTTTTTCAAGACTTGTATGTGTCACCAGAGAAGTAACATCAGGTATCATGTTTTTAACTTGAATGTCTGGATTGAAGGTACTATGCTACCAAATTCCTCCTCCACATGCATACAACAACCCACGTTGAAATGACCTCCACCTGAGAATTAAATAAGAGAGAAAAACCCAGCATTCCCTTTTACCCATCATCACCTCCTTCTTTCCCCTCCCAAGGACCCAAATCCAAGCCGCCACAACTTGAACCATTTCCCTGGCCACATACATACATGCATGTAATGTAATGCAGAACAAGTGTTGTTGTGAGGGATAGCTTATTTCTTGTTGCACTTGGCCCACTGCAGGTAGTGAATCTGCTTGAAGCGGAGATCCGTCGCATCGACCTGTTTTGTTGTTGACTTTTTGTCAGCCAACTCTTCTTTTTTTTCTTTTCCTTTCTTCTCTTCTCTTGACTCTTTAATTTTGTGTATGTTTGTGTGTGTGTGTGTCTTTTGATGGGTTTTGGTGTCTACACCTCCTCCCGCCCAGTCCCACTCTCCACTGCCGTGCTGGTGGAAGTAGCGGTGGTGGTAGGTTCGATTTCAGGATCATGAGTAGAAGTAGGAGTAGGTGTGGGTGTGGGTGTATTCTCAGGGAGTGGGGTAAGAGAAGGAGAAGGAGAAGGAGAAGGAGACGGCAAAGGACCACCCCCACAGGTCTGCCAATGCACACGGATGGACTCAAGGGACTTTACCGTCAAAAGACCGTTCTTGGCCGCGCCGCTGCCAGGAGAGATGCGGACTTCGGAGTTGATGTTGAGAAGACCCTCGACGCCGCACGGAGACCACACGGTGCTCTCGAGACCAAACTGGTCCGTCTTGAGGTAGTTGTCGTCGTAGGGGCCACGGATAGTCATGGTGGAGGAGATCTATTTTTCCTAGTGTTAGTATTACCTTTCTGAGGGATGGAGTAGAGAGAAACATGCCTGCTTGGAATCGCCAGAGAAGTAATAAGTCGCCTTGCAAGTGCCGGTATCACCCTGCGGGATCTGGGCATAGCCGCGGTAATCGGCCTTGAAGACGGAGAATTGCCAGCCCTGCGGGTAGCGGAGCTTGACGTTGAGCTGGCAGTTCTTGCGGTTGTTGGAGGCCGGGACATTCTTGCCCGACTCGGCCACAAAGTTGGCATACAACAGCGTCAACGTAGTCAGGTCCGTCGACAGCTGGCCGGAGACAGATCCCGCTGGGCATCCGGACCCGGCAAAGGCAATGCCGGTGATTTGCACCTCATGGCCCGAAGGACCACCCGCGAGATAGTCAACAAGAGGCTCGGCGGGAGCGGCAACGGCCAGGCCGGCGAAAAGGGGGATAGCAGTCGACAGGCGCATTTTGGTGTTTGTGTGTGTGTGTGTATGTGTGTATATGAAAAAAAGATAGAAGGAGATATTCTTGATGATGGTGATGAGGAATGCGAGATATCAGATCATGCAACTCTCTCCTGTTGGGTATCACCACCCCTTTTTATACTCCAGTTTTGTCTCTCTTCCCCTCTCCCATCCAACGTCAACGTCCCATTCGGATCCGAGTACCATGATGAAAAAACAAGCTCAGCTCAGGCACCCCAGCTATGGCAGGTATGGCATGGTAGCTCCGGCTCACCTTCTCCGCATCACCAGGTTTTTTTTCCCCCTGTTTCTATTCTCGTCTTCGGAAGAGCTAGGTACCTAGGTAAACTCATTTGTAGAATTGGAAAGCACTTTACGGATGTGAATTACAATGCTACCTTGGCTGTGTTTCTCCCCATTGTGGCCAAGTGGTATTATAGCTCTAGCTCCGTGGACCGTGAGTCGAACGGAAAGGAAAGGGGGGGAAACAAAAATCACGAGATCGGGACTGGCTGGCTGGGCTTGGTATTGGATTGGTGGGAGAAATGAAATTGAGCCGGGAGACCAGTCTAATCCAGTCCAGTCCAGTCCATTCCAGCCACCTCCCCTTCGCTCTGTCTCCCCTGACTGGAACCGGGCTGGAGCCCCCCCTGAGTGTGTGACAGTGTGTATACTACCTTACCTTACCCTACCTTGCTGAGCTAGCTACCGTAGGTAACTTTTTGCGGTCAAAAGGCTTTGATCAAAAGTACCTCGCTTTTTACCAGGGGGTACCTTGCCTTGCCTTAGGTAGCGTGGTCTGGTCTTGGGGTGTTCAATGCGAAGCACAGGCAACTTCGGAAGGGTGCGGGGCGGGGGAGGGGGTCATCAGATATGAAATCTGATATTAGGTCCAGTCAAACTAACACCGTTTCCCGGGAACGCGGGCGACATTTTGATATAGGTGGAGTGACTCGGACAGTGAAAAGAAAAGAAAAAGTGTCGGTTCTAGCCTCTCCCTCGCTGGCTGGCTGGCATGGCAAGCTATTTTTAGTTTTAGGTTGAGATTGATGGTATACAAGATACTTGACCAGCCCGTCGTGTTGCGTGTGTTCCCCGTTTCCCGTTCAGCTTCAATCAATCTTTTTTTTTTTTTTTGCATTTGCCTCTGGGTAAGGGTCCATCCAATCCAGTCCTCTCCCCCCCCCCTCTCTCTCTCGGCCACATTGGCTCGGTCGAATTTTACCTGGTCTAGGCGAGAAGAGTAATATCGGGGAACAAAAAACCACGTGAGGGGTATGGGGGGGAGTGGGTACCGTTTTTCAGCAGCAGCAAGCAAGCAGCAGCAACAAAAGCTGGAGAGAGGGAGAGGGAGACCGCAAACCCGGTTAGTGGCTAATAAGACCAAAAAGCGGGAGAATATTATCACGGTGCTGTACATACTGGGGAAGTACAGTACGTATAGCACAGCTTATGTGGTGTGGTGCTTGGTCGCTTGGTCGCTTATACAGGCTAAAGCGAGAAATAAACAACACACATCAAACTCATCAACTCCGTGCGCGGCTTCCTCCCGTGGCGAGCCAATCAGCTCCCCTAGAGGCAAAGAAGGTTCGTGAAAGCACCCTAAGCTGTTTAAATTGCCAACCCTCTTTGACAGGCTTGGGTGCTGTCATCATCAGCACTGGCCAGACCAGACTGGAGTGACGTCCACCAGATGTTTTCCCTTTGCTCCGAACACACCCGAACACGGTTTGGGTTTAGCTTTTATTTTTTTTGTTTTTCCTTCCCCGCTACACAAGACGCTGGCACCGTATAGCTGACCGGTACCAACCCCAGCAGCTAGGAGATGCTAGGAAAGTCGGGATGGTGCTCCCGTTTAGGCAGGAAGAAGAGAAGAAATGCATTCCGAGCAAAATGACAGGGCTGAACCGTGTGTGCTTTAAATAGGAGCAGACGTATATTGTGGCGTCTCCTGGATCGGGTCGGATGCTTTTGTCGGTTACCTAGAGTAGATCTCGCGATGCATGTCCTTGTTGACCAGACTCAATGACACACCGACAGGGTTGGCGTTTTTCCGTGCCGACCAGCAGTGAATCGCATGACCACGGCGACGGCAACGGTATTCCCCGCGAAGTCCGTTTAATGCAAATTTTCTCTCTCTCTCTCTCTCTCTCTCTCTCTAATAGCAGACGGGACGACGTATTCACAGCTGAAGCCAAGGTGTCGCTTGGCGGTGGCGGTAGATGATTTTTCATGACAAGCCGTTGCCGGGGCTTCCTCGGACCGGCGACTCACACATATTTTGCGGCTGGCTAACTGCGGAAGTAACATGCCCATGATGTGAGCAAACAAGCTGAGCCCATGGTGTGACTTGATGTTGCCATCTGGGAATGTTACAAGCAACGAACCGATGGAATGGAGGGGTGACGCCAAGCTATTGATGTTCTATTTCCTGATTTTGATTTATCAGTTGTAAATGTAAACAAAACCTTAAGTATCTAATCACCACCAACACTGCTTCTTGGCCCCTACAGAGTGGCAAGAAACTTGTTAATGTCCTCTTGGTTCCAAATATTGAGGCGATCTCCCCCCAGACCTTGCCAGTCGCCGTTGGCACACTCGCTTTGATACCACTCGCGGCGCTCCTTTTGTTTTTCGCTCAGTTCATTCGTACGGTATGCCTCCTTGAGGGCTTCCCATCCGGTCTTGCTGCCCACGTCTTCGGCCGCTGCATGTCCCGATCCATCGACACATTCAAAGTGCGTGGTTGGCTTGGTGCGGCCTTTGATGGTTATCCAGTGCTCCCAGTTGTCGCCAAAGTCGTAGACATAGACCATTTTCTTGTCTACAGTGCGGGTGTTAGCTGAGAATAAAAGATGCTAGCTGAGACAGGGAGGTTATGGAGGTACCTTTATAAGCCGGCTTATCAAAAACCTGCCAGAGACACAATGTGTTGGCCATCTTCTCCTCAGTCTGTGCATGTTGGCGATGCCTTTCGTGGACCTGATCCACAGGGTATTCTGGCGTGCCCCGACGGGCATCAACCACGCGAAGCAGGTACTCTCGCGATTCCAGCCCTCCGCCGCCCGACTCGGTTATGGGGGCCATCATGCGGGCCATGCTCTCAGCCATGTCGGTCGGGGCCTTGTAGTTGGGGTCTCGCACGGCAAAGTCAAAACAATGGGCCCGCGCCCAGCCAAAGGCCCCCTGCAAGGCCAAGTGCAACTTTTGGAATGTCGCATCGGCCGGACACGACAGGGTGCGTGACACGGCGGGGTTCTGAATGTCGTCGGGGTGTAGCTGGAACTCAATAATGTAGTTCTGGCGCTGACACGTCGTCTTGTGGGTCGGCCAAGTCGCTTCCTGGCATTCCCGCGAGCAGTAACTGGCCTCCTTGCAACGTCCACAGAACAGAAGCTTGCTGGCGTCGGAAGAAGGGTTGGGACATGCGGCGTTTCCGCACTTGGCTGAAGTTGAGGAATCCATGGCGGTGAGGCAAAAGGGGAAAAACCAGCAAATTTTTCTGTTGATGCAAATTGTCAAGCTAGCTGCTAAAGACGTCTAGACATGTGATTGAGGGGGTGGTGGTGATGCCCAATCACGTGAGGAGGGGAAAGACAGGACAAGTTGGCGTAACGGACTTGAAATGTTGAAATGCCGTTCCGCGTTAAAGAGATGAGACTACCAGTTGCTCGGGCTTGCTGTCAAAAGAAACTTTTTCCAAAAAAAAAATTAGCAAAGTCGCACCATCGCAACGTGGGCCAGGACCATGGGACAATCCGCGCCAAGACCATCGCTCCGAGCGGCACAGTGACATTGCCGTCCTTTGGAAACCCCCGTCAGCAACCCAACGTCAACCTCACGTTGACAAAAGTCAATACAACAATGGCGTCGCGTCGCCCATTCCTCCTCCCCATAGCCGGGTTCCTTGCCATTGGCGCAATCTGCATTTGGGAAATTGGCGCGCAGCCGCAATTTTCTGGATTCTCCCAAGAGATCAACAACGCGGTATGGTTGCGGAAAAAACATCTTGACGCAAATGGAACGCCATTACAGACGCGCTACACGGGGATTTTCCCCGTCGATGTGGTCCTGTCCATGCTAGTTGCGGTTTTCGCCCCAGGCGCGGCGGGATGGGATGAGCGGGTGAGGATTCTGCAACTGTATTTGCTCACTCAGGTGTTTGCGATCTGTTGTGTGTGGACGGTGGAGGCGCATCAGGTGGTTCATCGGGGGAGGGTGATTGGGTTGTGAGTTTCTCTCTTTTACGTTCTTTCCTGATTTGATGATGTCGTCAAGAATGAATCACACACACACACATGCTGACTTGTCTCAGCAACGGTCCCGTGGCATTCCTCTACCAGCTCTTCGGTTCCGCCAACATCATGCCCTTTTATTACATTTTCCACACCTGGACTTGCGCGGGGGACCAGTTTGACTCGACAAACCGATCGGTTCAGCCGTCCGAAGCGAACGTCATGCTCCCCGCCCTGTTCATTGGGTACATGGTTCCCACCATCGCCATGTTTCTCCCCTGGAACAACTGGGCCCTCACCCAGGCGGGGATTCTCCTCTGGCAGGGCGCGCCATTCTACCCGAACCTCCTTGTTCGCATCTTTACCATTGGCCAGCCGAGGGGAGAAAGCGAGAAAATGTCCGGACTTAGGTCGCTCAACCGTGTTTACTTCCTCGCTGGCACATTTTGCTTCGCCTCGCATATCTATTTTCTCTACAGCTGTGCAGTCTCAGCTGACCCTCGTATTTCCGTCGCGTCGGTACTATTCCCCAGCACGACGCTGCATTACAGCACCTTGACCGACGGGTTGATCCACATCTTCCAGTGGGATCTATGGGGGTGCTTCTTGTCGACTCTGCTTTGGGGATGGGTTCAAGTGACGCGGGCCCAGACAGCCACAGGCAAGGGGGCGACAGCAGCGAGAGTCCTCAGCACCGGGATAGGCATTGGCGTTTTGTCGGTTCTGGTCGGTCCCGGAACTGCAGTGGCCGCCATGTGGTTCTGGGTAGATAACAAGATGGCCGGCCCACAACACACAGGGGGAAAGAAAGATAAAGCGTTGTGAGAGGTTGTTGGTTACCGCGAGACTACCTACCCACCGAGGTATCATTCTTGGAGTTTTTGAATATTGAAAGTCAGCATGCCGGCAGGTAGACCACATTCTGCATCCGGGTAATTGGGGCCGTGTGACCCCTAGATATTGCGCGTCAGATTTGACTGCCTATGTGCTCCGACTTCAAAATGACTGGGCCCAAAAACTCCGACGGCAAGATAAGAAGTTCTGAAAACGGAAACGGCTAAGCAACGGCTTATAGCGAAATTTCAACACGTCGTTCGGTTGAGTACCTTAGGCAGGTAGGTAAGCGCGGAAATAGATTGGGCATGGTATATTCGTATTGCGCGGCAGAGACAAGCATTGAGCCCATCCGGTATCTTAAGTGTAGCATTTGTGTTCGGGACTATTGACCTCGGCTTACCCGAGCCAGATACCTACCTACTTACTCGCTGCGTTGAACCTGTAGATACCTAAGGTAAGTTAGCTTGGCCGAGCGAGGTATCGCAATTGTAGGGCAGATATCTAACGCCATTCTCAGCGCAGTTGGTGGCGTACGTGATAGCTACCTACATGTAGGTACCTAGGTAATTAATTAGACTTTGTGGAATGATTGAGCACTGTTTCTGGCGATCAGTAAAGGGCTTAATTGTTGTCGGATTCGATTGCTACGGTATGATGGGGGTCACAGCGACAGCCACACCTTCTCCCCCCCAAAGGCAATCTGGGGCGAGAGAGGCTGTCGAGCGTTGCAAGTCAAGCTGTGTCGGTTGAAGGGATATATCCAAGATCGCCCAGCCCGCCGTGATTAGGGAATTAAGTCTGTTAGGGCAAACTCTTAACACACTGAAGGTTGGACTGGAGCGAGGATATTGGTGACGTCAAGATAGGGTGGGGGTGACTCATGAAAGTGAAAGAGGGGTGTTTTGTTAGTCATGGCGAAAAAGTTAATGAGTCCGGGGCGTTGAAATGAACAAGTTTAAGGTTTGTTCTAGGTAGGTAGGTATGTAATGTGGCTTGGGTCAATGACGCGAATATTCGGGGAGGGTGGGGGGGAGACAAAGTTTAGCTCCAAGACATAGTCTATGGAGCTCTCTCTAGCTGGGGTAGATATCTGTTCTTGGATTCTTATATATACCCTCTCTTCCCCTTCTATTTCTACTCGGCGGCATCCATTCCATAAATAAATCCGCAATCGCCGCCCGAGAATCGATTTATGATGGCATCGTCATCATCCCAGGAAGCACCCCCGCCTCAACATGAATGGTACTACTGCGGTTTCCGCCTTGCAGATTTGCCCTTGGAGCTCATCCAAATGATCGGGTACCATGTTCTCTGGCCCCACGGTTTTCGCCAGCGCTCAAGATGGGGACTCGGCCAAAAAGATTTGTCGCATCTATCTCGCACATGCAAACTCTTCCAGGCCCTGCTCCAGCCCATGCTCTTTCAGCAGTTCTCCCTGGTTGATCGATACCAGTGGCCGAACGGTACCCTCATCCGACTGGTTGCGGCCCTCAAGGAACGGCCCGATCTGGCTCAGAGAATGAAGTCCGTCTCCATATATGTGAATTGGAGCGGCCAAGGCGAGGCCCCCTCCCCGGACGGGCCAGTGGATGCGGCACGGCTGGCCGCCTTGGCCCGAAAAGTCATCGATGACGGCCTTGTCAAGCTTGTCGACCCTTGTTCATCATCATCTTCTTTGCGGGCAGCAAGAAAACACTTGATGCCCCAATATTATTGGGAAGGGGATGACTATACGTTCCGCGTCTTGGTGCAGTTGGTCCTGCTGCACGCCCCCAATGTCGAGCTGTTGCACCTTGGCATGGGATTCCTCAGGAACCATGTCTATTCATCAAAGGCACAAGTTCTGCCCAACCTCAAGTATCTCATATCTGAGCCCAATCCATTTCACCACTACGAATACGACGAGGCGGAATTCTTCGGCGGCCCTGATGTGTTATATGACCTAAACATTAAAACGCCCAACCTCCAAGAACTCTGGATTCCAACCGTGCACAGTTTTCCCGAGGAGACGGTGAGAGATAATTGTAGTCTTGTTCGTCTCCGGCGATTGGCAATCACATTGTATGGAAGCTACGCAAAATCAAAGACGGTGGAGAACATACTTCACCAGTGTCCCGGCCTCGAGGCAATCTCCTTGTCCCTGTCCATGCACTTTTCCGCTGGTTTCGTCGGCATAATCTGCCAAGAGCTCCATGCCCGGGCCGACACTCTTCGCACGATTCAACTCGACGTTGACTCCCCCCTGGGGGTGGGCAACGACTACGATGACGATGTGTGGTCCTACTTCCAGAACTTTAACCATCTTGAGATACTCGAGATCAGCAGCTACCTGCTCGAGGCGTGGTGCTCTCAAGGTGCGCATAGGGGTTATACCATCTCAGCTTTTCTCCCTGCAAACATGCAGCAGCTTACCATCTGGCTCGCCAATGTTGATCACTGTCCGTGCCTGCTTGATGCCCTGGCCGACTTCATGTTCGTCCATCTCGAACAAGGGGCCTTCCCGCGCCTTGAAAAAATAGTGCTTGCACCCCCACCGGCACGCCTTTCGCTCAAGGCCGATACGGACACTCAATTCGCCAATGCTATCAGGGCCTGGGAGGCTGTTGTGAGGGATCGCCGCGGTGGAGTTGATGATGATGATGAGATGAAACCTACATGTGGCAGACGGGTCGAAATAGAGTGGACGAGTGGTCTCTGGGCAGGTGAGGTATTCGACGTAGGGTCATAGCTTGTTTGTGTCTACCCCAGCACCAGACTAGCGGGCAACTTCAAGTTTTGCTGTTACTGGCCTGCCGGGCAAGTCGATGGGCTCTGACTTTGAGGTGACAATAGAATAGGTTCTAGCAGCAAAGATAAAAAAGCTCTGAAACGGCTAAGTGGCGGCTCATAGCGAAATCTATATATCGTTAATTGTGAGTAAGCGCGGAAATAGATTGACATGATATATTGCGCGGCAGCACGAGACCAGCAGCCCAGCAATCCGTGCCTCTCGGGGATAATCTATAAAGCTTATCCGCCCGTCGTTTGCCCGGATTTTCATAAATTTCTACCAACATCAAGTTGTTAGTCACTGTCGTTCTGCTTCATCAGATCACCATGAATCTCAAACTCTTTATCCTCACTACCTTCGCTGCCATGGCGGCATGCTCTCCTTCGTCCGTAGGCAAACGCGCATGTCCGTTCCCCGCCTGGTTCGTCGAATCCATCACCGCCACCTACAGCGACGACACATACACGCCCGGTCTCGCCACGTTTAGCCTCACCCACGTCCTCACCAACGCCAAAGAAACCGTTCAGTGTCCTCTCCAGTTCAATTCGGTATGTCGACTGGATTCGGGAACGGCCTTGGATCCGGCTCTGCAAATCCACTTTCAGGTGAACATGGATATTGGATGGGTTACCTTTAACAAGACGTGGGAATGTCCGGGGCAAAGTATCCCGGGGAGGTACGCACCCTACCTACTTTACTTTATTTTTACCTACCGTCAATCAATACTATACAAGCTACCTTGATATGGATATGTTTTGTGTCTGGTATCACAATGTCCGGGAAAAAAAAGTTACCGAAATATGATGATAATGTGAGGATAGGCCATGGTTTGCCGTGGGCTACGCCGAATTTGTCATGGTTTGTCCAGCCGAAATCACATCGACCATGACGTGCACGAGCCTGAGCAATGATGTGCTGTTGGTGAATACGAGTGTCGGGACGCCCGATTTTGAGCCGGCGGGGGGGGAGTAAGGAAGAGACCTATCAAATGTGAAAGGGTCGGTCAGTAGCTGGTGTCGTCAGCGCGGGTAAGTTGGGTGAGGATCGAAAAGGGGGGATCAGGGAATGGAAACATTGAAATGCGATGAAATTGAAGATTTTGCTCTTGTCCTTCACATGCAATTGATGATGTGGGGGTAGCCCGAAAGCAGGACCGCACCCGCTCACTTTATCATCTGAAATTTTAATTCCTAATTCTAACAACCAAGGGCGCCTGGCGCAGTGGTAAGAATGTGCAGACCTAGAGGTAATGCCCCCCTGGAGTGAGGGGACCTTCGCCGGGGCGTGGATAATTCCCAGAGTGCACATTCGAGCCCTGTTCTGAGCGTTCTTGGTTGTTTTTTTTTTTTCTCTTTCATTTTCCCCTACTTTCTTTCTTCTCTTTCT
>Ga0247765_1000109_pt1 | contig 63303 bp, 69 predicted proteins | sample UWRJL106311C6_FD_179949 | JGI IMG/M metagenome (GOLD analysis project Ga0247765, IMG submission 179949) | Plant litter microbial communities from Arlington Agricultural Research Station in Wisconsin, United States - UWRJ-L106-311C-6 | ecosystem: Environmental > Terrestrial > Plant litter >... | reverse complement strand
TTTTTTTTTTTTTTTTTTGGCGACGGGGGAAGCGGTAGAGGAAATGGTTTGTCGGTGTCGTTCGAACCTTCAGTCTGTCAGCCACTTCGTCATTCCAGGCACTCAGTCAGGGAAGTCAGGACATTTAGGGCAACTGTAACAGACAGCGGAACAGACAGCACAATCAGAGCAGTGGTGGTTCCTACTGCTATAAAGTGCTTCTTCCTTCCGGGAATATCGGCCCCCAGGCGTAATCCCCTTATCTAAGGTTTAGCAGGCAACATCAAGCTTTTCTGCCCGTACTTACCCGTACCGACAATGGAGCCTTCCGTCCCCCATGGTGGATTGCCGGCGCCTCCCTCGGGTGGCTGACCTGACTTTGGAAGCCAAAGCTTTACCATGGCCTGTATATATTTCAGCTTCTTCCCTCCATTCATTTCAACTTCATTCATTCCTCGACTTCACATCGCCTTCACTACTCGACTTCAGTGCTCGAATCACCGCTCCATCTCAATCACTTCTCGCATTCATTTCCTCCGCCGCCTACGCTCTCTCCATTTTACGCCTCATCTACTTCCGTCTTGCTGTCACCGTGACGGTGCACCCTTACACAGTGTAACGGCCAACATCTCGGTATTTTCTCCTGTGTGTGTGTGTGTGTTACGTGGCACCACCATTTCCCCCGCCGCCGTCGGTCACCTACTGAATCGCCATTGTGGTTTCTTTTACGCCCAGGTCCAGTCCAGTCCAGTCCAGTCCGGTCCCCGCCTGCACCAACAACCAGCACGACGTTTCTTCACCCGCCACCACGCGACCAAGATGGACAAGCCCACTAAGTTGGTAACCTTCCAGCTTCGGGAAGCTCGCGCGGAGATTGCTGCACAAGAGGCGCAGATGGAGGAGATTGAGCGCCAAATTCGACGTCTTGAAAATTCCCTGACACTCCCATCTCCACCCCCATCCCGTCCTAGCAGTCAAGCTCTCAGCCGGGAAAAAAGGCGGTACATGGCGTCGACGGAAAGCTCTGCGGCCAAGGCGAAGAAAACAACACTCCCGAAGACCAAAAAGAACACGACTGAGCTTTCGGAGAGCTTCACCTTTGTCCGCAGCCGCTGGGTGGCCGAGCCCGAGGTGTACCAATATGAAGATGGGCGGTTGGTCAAGGAATCCAATTTCCATTTTGCAACTCCAACGGATGCGCCGAAGAAGCGGGAACGATATGATGTTGCCACAAACCATATTAGGGCGCGGTGGCTGGCCGATAAAAGCACGAGAGAAGCCCATGCTATTACCAGCATCAGCACCGGCCGCAGCGAGCGTCCCGTTCGGGTGGAAGATATGGCACCTAACATGGGGGAGACGGAGTCTAACACGGAGGAGACGAAACTTGGCTTGGAGGGTACGGAGCCTGGACTGAAGGAGACGAAACTTGACGCCAAAGATGAGGGCCTCGACCTTGATGATACTGAACCCTACACAGAAGGCACAGAAGTCGACGCGGACGATACGCAGTCTGACACGGAGGATACGGAACTTGAGCCGGATGATGCCTGGGCAAAGAAACGATACTGTCTGAACCAGCCGGGCAAAGAGACGGGACTGGAGCAGGAACACTCGGCTTTTGCAGACGTCGACGTCCACGCAGCGATAGGAAAGTGATTACTTCGCGAGACGTACGAGGTGGAGTTGCAAGCACTGGACGAGTATGCGGCGGAACGCTGGCCGGGTTTGAAAGGCAGATATTTCCCGGCCGGAGCGGCCTTTTTTGACCTGGCCAGGCGTGTTGCCGACGATATTATGGATCCCTGGTCCTGTGTGAGGGAAACGGGTCCACCAGAGAGGCCCAACTTTCACGAGCTGGTTGATTTGCGAAACCGGGTTGCCCACCCGGAACCGCGCTCGACCAGGCAATACGAGTACGCGATGCGAGAGGCTCAGGCATCTGTTTTGGAGCTGGGGAATGTTGCCCGCGCCAAGGCTATCCGTGGTCTACGGGACGAGCTCTTTCGGGAAGCTGAAGCCGCCTTCGACGGTCAGGTTAGCGAGGGAACCTAACTTTCCCGGCGGTCATGTGAGTATGAGCAGCTACATGTAGGGGCTCGCCACGACAATCCAGCTTTGCTCCGACGACCTGTTCTGCTTTGACGACAGCCATCTCTTCGATTCAAGAGCCATCTCTTCGATTCAAGAGCCATCTCTTCGATTCAAGAGCCATCTCTTCGATTCAGGATCACAAACTCGGACCTTATCCCTGCAAGAATTGTTTCTCGGAAGAAGCACTGCCGCCCCCCAGACCAGACTGGGCCAGGTTCTCTCCAGGCCAATAACCTCCTCGCAGGTTTCTCTCGTTGTCCGTCCGCTTTTCCTGGTAGTCCTTCCGGCTGTCCATCTACCCGACTGTCTGATCGTCAGAGCATCTGCATCTCCGATCGCCTGAATGTCGTTTGTCCGACTGCTCGTCTACCCCTCTAGTGCCGGTGCCCTTTCCGTCCCATACCAAGGGCTTGTGATCAAATAGATGATCTCGGGTTCAATAGCCTTTCCGTCGGATACCAGGGGCGGCGATGAAATCGACTATCTTGATGTCGACTGCGGCCGAGACCTAACAAGGACGAAATCGAAGAATACGCTCAAAGCGAGATGCCTTTTAAATGTGTTTTTGCCCCGTGCTGAGCGAGAAAGCATACGATGATTAGGCCCACGAGACGCTCATCTCCAACCCTCCTCGAGGGGCAACACCAAGAGCCTGAGCTGCACCGAATATGACCAGGAAGGGAACGCTGAGGCCACACTAGATGCATGGAACGAAGCCACTCTCGCCGAGCAGAACCTGAAGCACTACCCCGTTCCGTGTAATACCGTTCCGTCCGATGCCCATTCCGTTTGACACCCGAGCAGAGCGCACCCTTTAGCACCTTGCTTTTGGCGTGTCGTGTCGTGTCAAGAGCGAAGGAGCAGAGCCCGTGCCTCAGCGCCCTCAAATGGGACTGGTCTGGAGACTACGTATTGTGTATATAGTTTGTAGCTCCGCCCATTACTCTTCTCAGTGCTCTTTACACCCAGGGCAGTGCATTCAATCAAAGCCTATGCTCTTCTCCATTTCACAAGGAACATACGCAACAGTGAAGAGTCCCAATCGCCAGCATCGCCGGGTTGCCAGGCAGTATTTCCAACGCCCCACCCAACCTTGGGTACCTATCTAGATAGGTACAGTTTGTGCAGGGTATAAAAAGAAATAGAACGCCATGTCCAGCGTCGATGGTGTAACCTAGGTACCTATCACGTCGGCCTCTGTCTGCTCACTGTTGTATAATGTGGAAATTACAAAGAACAACGCGACTAACGCAAGTACTCCCGGGTCACGAATGTAAAATCTCCAGCAAATCCCTGTTAACCTCCTCCGCATTCAGTCTCGGCAACGCATGCGATCCCCCAGGGTACACTTTGAGATGGCCCTTTTTCGCTAGCGTAATACCCAGCAAAGCCCCCGTTTTAATCGGCACAATCTGGTCATCGTCTCCTTGGAGGAAATGGACGGGAATATCCAGCCCTTTTAGGTCCTCGCCATACCAAACTTGCCAGGATTTCGTAGTGTCGTAGGTGGCTTTAAACCCAGCTTGCATGCCTGCTTGAAACCATGACTCGATTAATCCTTGACTGATCTTCGCTTGGGGACGATTGAATCCGAAAAAAGGTCCCGAGGGAACATCCCGAAAGAATTGAGCGCGATCGGCTTCCATGGCGGCGCGGAATCCGTCGAGCACGCTGAGTGGGACCCCATCGGGGCTTTGCGGAGTTTGAAGCAGACCGGGGACGATGCTGCTTATTAGGACGACTTTTTTGACGCGAGAGGTTCCGTCTATATTCCTGTCAGTGAGAAGTATGATTTAAGATAGACAGGCTTATCATATAGGAAGGTAAGGGAGGAGGGAAAGAAAAAAGAAAAAAAGAAAAAGAAAACAGAGAACGTACGTCTCGCGCAATACCGTACCAGCTCCCCTCCCCCGGTACTGTGTCCCACAATAATCATGTCTTTTAAATCCAACTTTTCCACCAATTCATGGAGGTCATCAGCCCAGGAATCCACGTCATTTACTTCCCAAGTCTGTTCCGACCGACCGTGTCCACGCCGATCATGCGCCACGACACGGCATCCGTTGTTTGCGAGAAAAAACATTTGGGATTCCCAGTCGTCGGAATTCAATGGCCAGCCGTGGCTCATTAGGAATACGGGACCGGAAGAGGGGCCATGGTCTTTGTAGTAGAGCTGAGCTCCGTCGCGGAGAGTAATATAGGGCATTTTGAGTAGCAATGCACTGACTTTCTATAGATTTAAAGGGAAGAAAAAACGTTGTTTGGTGAAAAGAATGAAGTGAGGTGAATGGTAGGTAGGTAGGTAGGTATTTATGCCACTCTTGCGTCATGGTGAAACTACCTTACCCTTACCTACCGAGAGGCGCTTACTGATCACCATTGCATATCGATGCATGCTCAACGACTAGTTCAACACCTCATCAAGTATGCCCGCTGAAAAAAAGGGCCGAAAGAGAACATTCTACATTCAACACTGCATGATGCAATCAATAGTCGGTTGGGTTACGTTAGGCTGCCATTTGTTGATCCAATCATGGTCGGGTAGCTCTTCCAGTGAGGAGGGGGAGGAAATATGTAACGTTTGGAAAACCCGCCGCTCATAGGTACCTTGGATAAGCCTGCACCCGTCACATCACATTGAGAACGACAAGGTAAAATTGATTTACTCAACACGCCCAAGACGAGACTCCCCTTACCCAATGCCCCCCCTACTTGTACAACTGCATAATACCCACCACGCACTAAATCGCCGCCAGCGGCAACGAAACGAGAAACAGTCTGGTTGTCTGTGACGAATCTGGGCGCACGAAATTTCCTTTTTCATTCGTAGTCCTGAGCTAGGGAGAGCTGTGGTTGATTTGTCCTGAGCTTTCCCTGAGTCTTGCCTAAACTGAGGTGATCCCATTCGCGGTCGCCCGCATAACCTCAGCAACAGGCCCTTTTTCAGTCCCCTATGGCTAAATTTCCTATCAATGGAAAGCAAATGACGCGTAATCTGTAAGGATAGCTCCAATATAACAATTCCAATTACGACGTACGCACGTACTGGGTGGGTATGTGACTTTGTCCCGAAAGCCCTATTGTTGAAGCTGAGCAACAGATACCTTACTCATGAATAGGTGCGAATGCACCTAATCTGGCTAAGCCAAACCAACACTACTGTACAGAAAAGAAAGAAGAAAAAGAGAAGGAATTTTGGTTTCTTAGGTATAACTAAAGGGCCACATAGGCACTAGCGGGTTTGTAACGTAGGAAAGCGGATGTGCTTTACAGAGAACACCGGCACTTCGTGCCAGTGTTAGACGCGAACGAGGTTAATCAAGGTCAGGAGGTCAAAGATAAAGGTCAAGGTCAATATAAAATAACAAAGGTGATTCAGAGTACGAAGTACATCTGATTAGAGGGCGACCGTTACTTATGTTAGTGAGATCTTCGTGTGTTTTTTCCCTCCTCGAAGCGGCCCTTCGGGCCGCTCGCGATCGTAGTACTTCCAAGTACTAGTCACGTGACGAAAACGATACTATGTAAAAAAATGCAGAAAAAGATCCAAGTGATACAAGTTAGCAACGACAGATACTGGAGGAGACGGGAAAATGGACACGTACCGGCTCAATGCTCTGCGGGATACCATCAATAACCTGCATGCTCTCGTCCCGGTTGCCGCTCAACCACTTGGTGTTGTCGGCGGTAAAGTACAGGTCAAACGACTCAAACAGCCTCTTGTTGTCGTTAATAGAGCAGGGCGGCGGCCGTTCCAGCTTCTTCAGCGCACCAACCTTGGCGAGCTCGATCTGTATGCTGGTCAGAAAGGTCGAGCTGGCTGCGTACCACATCATCGTCTGGCCAAAGTCGGTGTTGGCCGAGGCGTAGGCCTGCTGCACATGGTTCATGTAGGACGTCATCTCCATCAGCACCAGGTTGGTGGACGGCACCATGGCGAACCGGTTCCACTTACGGGTATGGATCTGGCAGGTCCCCTAGTTGGGCTTCCCGCTCGTCCACGACGGCAGATCCCACTTGCACGTGCCGGAGCCGCAGCAGGCTGGCGAGTTGGTCCCTTCCAAAGACGCATGCGCATTCTCTGCGCACGGACTTGCCCAGTGTGTGTCCAATGTGCTACTGAGCTGTCGGCGGTAATCGTAATATGACATTGGCGCCCAGTAGTGACACGCCCCGTGTCAAATCTGCTTATATAGGAACAAATATTGACGGCAACGGCCCTGAAGAACCGTCAATTACGAGCAACACCCAAAATTTCGGCAACAACAACGTAGCCAGCCCCATCACTTCCTCATATAGCCTGCTGTGGGTAGCCAATAGAAATCGACAAGGTAGCAATTCGACGCCTCCCAATGATACTCCTCACATTATAATTGCCTGTAATTAGATAGAAGATCAACAGCACCACGCGACTTCCCCCACTCAGATTCAGTCATCACATCGAGTGACGCCGAGGACGATTAACAGCGGACGGACGCAGATGGCCAGCTTCTACGTCAAGAGCAAAAAATCCATTTGCGCAGTTCTTTTGTATTTCTCATGCTCAGTCCAATATAGGATTCTTCCAATTATGGCTACTTGCCCAGTTCGTTTCGAATCCAATTGCGGAAAGGAAGGAGCTTAAGTACACCCATAACGTCCCGCCCCCATAATGTCGTCACCGCCGGAAGCCAAGCCGCACATTAGACGTATAGGATATGGAAGAGGGCTAACTTGACACTCACATAATCTAGGACTCCATCCGGTTGGCTGTGGTCTGGCCTAACTGTACAAATTTCTTCGGAGGATGGCGGCGGCTGCGATGTGGCCGAGGCCCACTCTCCGACGCAGTTGTTGAGGGAGCCTGCGCTGCATGGGGGAAGGCGGGACTGAACAATGGTAGCCGTGTTGCGAAACCCCTTACATCACGGCGACCTCACAACAGTAGAAGGAGCGCAATAGGTTCCGGGCGATTTGATAGACAACACCAAACCAGACTGCTACCACTAACTACACTGTGAGACTAACGATCTGTTTGCTGAGATAAACTATCACCAATCATTATGTCGTAACCGAGTCGATGTGTACCCTAATGAGGAACACCCCTACCTACCATGTCCGCCGTTGGGGCTGCGTGCGTCATCCCTTGATCCCGGCAAAATAACGGAGCAATCTGGCCTCCCATGTCCGTTTCGAACCTTTGGAGGCTTCGGCTTTGACAGCTCGCTCGTAAGTCGCCCGCCGTCGTGGTTGTTTCCCACCTGGCCTGCGCCCGCAGACGGCGGCTTTTCTTCCCCGTCGGCTGCCTGATGCATCGACTGCGCCACACAGGCTGCCTTCAGGTGGTCCTATGTCGTCGCGATCCCCTCGGCATCGGTCGTCCACTTTTTTCTCAGCTCGAGCACCTTTTCAGGCACCTCGGCCGCCTCTTTCGGCCTGCCGAAGTAGGTTAGGCATTCGCCGTGCGAGTCCCCGATACAGAACAGATCTTCGAGGGCGGCCAGGTTGCGATCCTCGACGAGCTTGTCTACGCGCCTGTGTTCCATGACCCATATGCCCCTTCAAGACCTGATCTGCCTTTTCGTACGCCTCCTTCTGCTTCGCCTCATCCTTACGTGCCTGGCCGGCCACGAGCAGCAGCTCGGTGTGGGATCGGCTCGTCGTTATGATGGCGACCGTATGCGCCAGTGTCTGCTTCGGGTCCTTCAGGCTTTGAAGCGGCTGTGTCGCCCCCCTCCCCCCACAGCGTCACGAAATGCTTTGCCGCGTCGTCATCCCGTTCTGGCTGGGATAAGATGGCCTGCCCGTAGTCCCAACCGATCTGCAGCGTGAGCACGCTGTTCTTGCCGAGTCCGGGCAGCTTCGAGTCCTGCGCGGCCTTGCAGGCCGACCCCAACGTCTTCTCGGCATCCTGGAAAGCGCCGCGGCCAAGCTGCGCGCACCCCAGCCGGTGTTGGTACCGCAGGCTGAGCTCCTTGTCGCCCCCCAACTTGGCCTGCTCGGTTATGGCCTCGTACAGCTCGTCGAGGTCGCCGCCGCCGCCGCTACCACTGCTACTGCCGTCACCGGCGTCGCTCGGGAGCAGAGGCATGATCGACACCAGGGTCAGGGCGGCCTGGATGCACCGGGCGTTGTGTTCGCTGCCGACGCTCTTCTGCGGCACCTTCCACACGGCCCAGAGGACTTCCTTGGCCTCCTTGTACTTCCCGCCGCTCGCGAAGGACTTGTCCAACTCGTGGCCGCACGCCAGGACGTTTTCGACAAGCCCGGTGTCCGTGTCGGCCTCCTGCGCAAGCCGTTCCTGTCCCTTGCGCCAGATCTTTTCCAGCATGTCCACCGACTCAAAGCTGGGGTGGAACGACTTGTGCGCGGCCACCATCTTCAGGGCGCTGTTCGCCGCGCCGCCCACGTCGAGCCTGGCCAGCCGGCGCTCCGCTACCTTCCGTTACCACAGCGCCAATTCGTCCTTCTCGTCGTGTCCGGCCTTGAGCCGGGCCAGCCTGATACCGGCCTCGTCTCGCAAATCGATCGCCTTGTTCTTCTCGAGGGGGGAAGGTTTCCTTTGATCCTTCGACCTCGGGAGGATGGCTGTGTGGGCTTTATTGGCGAGGCGTACGTTCAGGGGACTATGAATGGCGAGTTGTTTGAGGAGGATAGATGTGTAGCGATGAGGATTACGTGGTCAAGAGTCAGGCCCCCCCAGTTAAACGTCTCTTGAGAGCTAAATCCGATTCGCCCCTCCCGCCCTTTGAAAGGAATTCGAGCATCTCCTGAGGAGGAATTCGTTCTATGCCAGCACCCCGATCATACATTGACGTGGGCGCCGGTATATACCCTTCTCTTGCTTTCCGCAGCGCATCCAACCAGAGAAGGATCAAAACAATGATGCCCATGACGGCAATAGCCATACCGAGGGCCACAGCTACAGCACCACCAAGTGGCATCTGTACTCTAAGTCCCACAATGGCAAGTCCGGCCAAGATACCCGAGAGGACGGTCAGCGACAAGAGTACGTAGAGGCCGGTGGTGGCACTGAGAACGTTGTAAATGGCCATGAGATGACGGCCAATCCATCCGACAGAACGCCAGTTGACGACGCGAGCGATGATGTCTGGGATTGTGTGAGTGATGGTGGCGTAGACGGTAGAATAATACAGCGCCAGGTAGGTGATGCCTGTTACACCAGCAGAGACACCTAGCCATCGGGGCCAAGTGTATTGGTCTTGAAATTCCTGCATCACATCTGGATTAGCTGGTGATCACTGAGCGAAGGGAGTTGCGAAAAACGGACGATTACGTTCATGCCGAAAACAGCGGCGATGAAGCTCAGAGGGATGAAGAAGAAAGCGAGTTGGGTGAGCTTGGATATCGATTCGGCCTGGGCAATGGCCCGCTGGCTCTCGAGGATGCTGAGGGTCGACATGAGTGCTTGAAAAGCCGTCTCGATTCGACCGCGGGCGGCTTTCACTTCGGCGTTGATCTGCCTCAGCCGCCATATCATCATCTGGGTCGACGTGTTTTCTTGGCTTTGCAGCTGCTCATAGTTCTCCACCATGTACGAAATCGAGCTTGCGAGATGCACAAGGGTGTTGCGCCATCGGCCGAGATAGTCCCTCCACTGGGGCACCGAAGACCGCAGTTCTTGGTCCTGACCCAAGCCCAACTCGACCTCGTCCAGCCCCCGGCCCAGCTCAAACAGAACCGTTGGCATATCCTCCAGAACAAACCCCAAAATCGTCTGTATCACCGCCGTTTCCGCCGCTCTGCCCCGAAATATACCCGCGCCTTCCAGCGCCCCCCTTACACGATCCAAGCTCGACATCTCATCCAAAAAGCAAGGTCGATTCGGCAATGTCTTACGATTGGCTTTTGCCCGCCACAAATTAAGATCAATTTCCCGCACAGTGTGCATTCTCCGCGGGTCAACCAGCAAGCAACCCACCAACGGGCCGCCGTTCTTCCTCGAGTAGTAAAACGACATGCACGTTTTTGCATGGTGATGAACCACGCCCCCTTCTCGCTCCTCTTGAACCGACGGGTGAAGCGGGTGGTACGACCGGTAAAGGCTCTCTGGAAAAGTTCCCCACCGAGAATGGCTCTCGTACAGCGATTCCGGGTCTTCAGCCTGGTCTTTGTCCCATGGCCGCCCGGCGCGGATACTTTTTTCCATTTTCCAGCTTTCGGGTTTCTGTCTCGCTGGGACGGACCAGCTGGCGAAAAAGCTTCCTGTAGACCGTGCTGTGTCCGGAGGGGGCTCGATGTGGGTTCTGTGTCCTGATCCCCTGTCGAGATGGGCTGCGAAGAAGGCGGGAGGCAGCTGCAACCCCATTTCTGCGAGGCGTGCTGGTACGAGACCGCTGTGGCCCTCGACGATGTAAATTAGGTCGTGGCATTGGGGTTCCTCCAGCGCTTCTTCGGGGTGGCGGCGTGACAGGTCGAGGGGGGTGAAGGTGACTTTGGCGCCATTCTCGATCTGGAGGCGGAGGCATTTGACGCTGAGCTCTGCGGGCTTGCCGGAATTCAATATTTCGGGGGCTGGAGCGGGGTCTTTGAAGCGGATGGTGGGTTTGCGTAGCAGTAAGTCGAAAAACGAGATCTGTTGATTGGCCATTTCGGGTGTTTTCATGAGCTGATTGGCTCCAGTTACAGATGGGAATGCTCAGATGTTGAACTTGTGAGGGGTTTGTGGGGGAAAGAGTGTTCCAGTAATTCTCAGGAGGTGCGGCTGAGCGCAGCTATGTCGGCCAAGCTTGATTGGGTTAGTGTTTGGTAAAGGGGCAGGGGCTGAATCTGAGTGAGTGGGATTGGCCAATCAATTCAATTGTCTTTTTCGCCAATCACACCGTTCCCTACGGAGACTGCGGTGAGCTCCTCAGGCTCTTTGAGACAACAATCGCGGCTCATGTTAAAGCACACAATAGGTACTTTCAAGTTCTACCTCCTAAATACCAGAGACACAAAATCGACCCTTCGTGGCAAACTCATTACCCAACTTAGCCACTTCCCCCCCCCCCCCTTCCTTCCCCCTATTATACAGCCTTATAAACCCTAAACTCCCCAAATTCCCAATACGCCTCCGCAAAAGCCTCCGGATTTCTCGCCACAAAATCCGTACAATTCGTCTTCGTCCAACCCCCAACACATTTGTGCCCGCCCACACACGGCGTCGGACACCCCGATGCACCCCACACCTTCTCAGGCATCGCATCCCCACACAAATCAATCAATATTCGCCACAATACTCGCATTCCTAAAATACGCTCCGATATCACAATTCGTATTCGGGAATCTGCCATTAGGACCGGCCAGCTCGCTAGGTCTAGATTCCCCAGAGACAATATCGGCGGGCATAGACGCCCGTCTAAACTACCAGATACGGATTCCTTCATTACGCCACTCCACAGCCATAACGCCCCCGCCTACGGCGTTAAATACCTTCCCAAAAACCCCGGGGCCAGAAATTACACCGCACCCGGCGTTATTATACAAACTAGCATTACAGTCGGTAGTCTTCGTCTTAATCCTAAAGATAGTTGTAACAGAACCCGTTATATTCCGCTTACCGTCCATACGGCAGGTCGGACTCGTATACAGCACAGCCGAGTTTCCAACACCTGTAAAAGAAGGCGCGCCAGGCAGTGCGGCCTCCACAATATCGAAGAGAAAGATGCCGCCGTTATATTAGCGCTTAGATTCGAGGCGGACGGAGAAGCGGCCGGTGGAGGCGTCAAGGGTGGAGGAGGGGCCGACTGCAGTATCGACTTTGAGGAGGACGGACGAGGGGAGGATGGAGGTTAGGTTGTAGGTTTCTGCGTAGTCGGGGTCGACGTAGTGGACGTGGCCATGGGTTGGGTCGTCGCCGTTGCGGTAGTGGAAGTTAGAGAAGAAAGGTGTTGGTTTCGTCTGAGAATTTAGTTAGTTAACCGCTTAGGTACTAGGATGTCCTAGCTGACTTAGAGGTTTCAAGTAACGTATAGTTGAGCTTGAAGTAGTCTAGATATTTCGCTTCGCTGTTTCGCTTCAGAATAACCACCACGAGCGATAGCGGCCACGATAATGACAACTACCGTAGCAACCACTGCTGCCCATGTCCAGCGTGACCAGCTGCGCACATCATACCATGGTGCCTTTTCCTTATAGTCTCGATACGCCATGATGGCCTTGAATTCATGATCGCGCAGTGGTGGGAGAAACACCATTTAAACTCCCTGTCGGGTGGTCCTCAACATGGATACCATACGGCTTATTACCCATTTTCCGTCGAATACGAGGCTAATCCTGCCGAGCGTGTCCCGGGAGCCAGTCAAGTGTTAGTATGCTGGGTCCTAGCGCATTCGCAGAACTGCGCTACATCCTTCGTCGTTGGCTGGCGAACCTGCCACTCAGGCGTGCACTCTCAAAGTGGTAGGCGGTCTGAACATTATCCAGGGCCACCGTGTGAGAAACCACTTGGCACAGTCTGGTGCGCAAGTCGGAATGGTTTCAAACACAGGCAAGAGCGTATAGCCGTTAAAAAAAAAATCGGAACGAACCAGTGATAGAAATCAGAAAGGAAACATCCGGGAGTTCTAGATACCAGTCCTCTTGAGATCAAAAAAACATTCATCAGTCCAGTCTTTGCATTGGGGTGACGTTTAGGCAATTTCGCGACATCAGTCTGTTCGTGGTACAGTCGCGCGGCAGCACTGCGCACTCGGCAAAGTGACTGAGCCGGCCAGATCAACCGCACTGTGTAACCTTTTCCAAATTGATGACTCTACGCTTCCCCAGGCGGCAAGACCTAGTACTACCCGAGACAGGACCGAGACTACTCCTTGGAGAGAGTTTCTATGTCCTCAACGGGCATTGAACACCCACCCGCTAAATCCGATCTCTGCCAAAAGAGTCTTTGACAATGCGGTGCTTGCCGATTGACCCAAATCTCGATGCATTCATACCACCGGGACTCGACTTTGCCCGCTACGCCTTGCTGTGGAGACACCCCCCAAGTCAACTCTTAACAAAGAAAGGCTGCAAGCTCCAGTAATAGATTTTATCATGGGATTTTAAGTATAAAAGCATCGATAACCACCATGAGTTCGGGGTTTTGGAATCATCATTCAACCACAGCTTCAACTCAGTCCAGCTTAATTGAGACTCCAGCCAACCAACAAAACAGTGAACCAAAAAAGCCAACCGAGGTACCTTCAACAATTGAAGTTGAATCCACTATAAGCCACACACACAACTTCAACTCAGTTGTCTATTTTTACACCATCCACAACACCTCAGCCAATTTTCTCTCAAAAACTACTCTAGAATGAAGTCTACTATCCTCGCTACCCTGCTCCTTACCCTCGGCGCCTCCCAAGTCACCGCCCCTGCCGCCTCCCACTCCCCCTCCACCCACAACGCCTGAGGTGTCCTCCCCAAGACCTCCCGCTCCGGCAGCTTCTGCGACCGCAAAGGTGGCTGCTCCAACAACGAAGTCGCCGCCGTTTTTCAGGCTGACACAAAGTGGAACTGCATCGAGCCCGAGTATGACTCACACGAGACCCGGGCGGACGCAGAGGGGGTTTGTGTTGCGCTTCCCGCGAACCTCAAGAGAGTATCACGGTTGATGAGATGGATTCTAGGTGTCGGGTTATGGTGTATAAAACGGCGGGTTGCTAGGATCAGGGGTTGCAGATTGGTATTCGGGAGTGTTTTCGGATAAGAGGCTTGAGGGCTATAAGGTTGATTGTCCTTATTGGGGAGTAAGTGAGGGGGGTTGGTGGTTGAGGTTTTCACCGTTTCTTTTTCTTTTTTCTTTGTCTGCTTTGTTTTTTCTGTTTTTTCTTCTCTCTTTCTGTTTTCATGGTTATATTGCTTTGCACCACGTGGGTGGTAAAAAAAAGAAGACATTAGATTCAGAATAGGGGAGCTAGCTACTTTAGGTGCAGAAATGAAAACCATGTGAGTCTAAATTGCATCGCTTCTTTCAACAGTATGGTGACCCTCCTTGTCTTTCCACCACTGGATATTATGAAAAGCCGTCTCCCCCACAAGATTCGCGCTGAAGATGGGCCGCATAAAGATATGCTCTGTGACAACCTGTCGGTTAACCGCATCGTACCACATCCTCGTGCAATGACACTGCTGCCACAAGCTAGCCGGTAGGTCGTTCCAGTCGTGGTGACTGCCGGGCTCAATAGTGACATAGCCTTTCTTCTTGAGCTCTTTGTTTGCTGCTGCGGTGGCCTTGTTGGAGATGGTCATGGCCCAGCTGATGGCCTTGGCTGCGGTTGTGGCACCAGCTGCAGCGCTCGTCACGGCGGCGGCAGAGGCTGTCGAGATGCCTACAACGGATGTGACACCGTTGGCGGCGAGTGCAGTCGCCAGAGGAGCTGCTGTCCCGGCTGTGGCTACTGCTGTCGCGGCAGCGCCAACGGCGATTCCGACTTTTTTGGCAATGTCGACCGCGGCTTCATCGGGCCCGAGCCTGCAGTTCCAGGCGCAGCCGGTGTCGTTGACCACTGAAAGTGTCGTGCCCATGGTCTAGAGAGTTGGTGTCCGTGGAGGGGTGGTGGCACTCAAGGTCAAGGTACCAGGGGGAAGAGCTACTATTATATCTAGCTAGTCTGGCTGCATTGCACTGTCTGCCTGATCCGGGCTGAGGGCTGAGGATGGCAGCCCTGTGACGCCGATTGGCCGACAGCCCCGATACCGTGCAGTGCATATTGTCTGAGCCTGAGAGAAGCGAGTCGCCTGAGCGACCTTGGAATGAGGACGAGAAAGCCCGAGGCGTGCTAGCTTCAGAAGCAATTACACCTACCTAAGTAGATGCTGCCTCCGTGGGGGCGCAACCTGCGTTATGCATGGAGTATGAATGTATGAATGTCAATTACACTAATAACACAGGAATCGCATGCCGGAGATCCAGTGTCAATGCTGAAGTTGAGTGTCCAGGGCCCCAAGTTCTGTAAATACGGGTCAGGGTCACCTATCGGGGTAAAAGACACTGGTGGTCTCAGGGACGTGTATACACCTACCTAGTTCAGGATTTCGACCTCTCTCCTGGAAATCAAGGAATGCCTATCGCTCAGTATTCCATTCGGTCAGGTTGGCATCATCACGTCTGCCCCTACCTGACAACACACCATTGCTTGGAGCACTATGAAAACAATACGGCCGATACTTGCGCCGACGACAATTACCCCGGTGTTCTTTGGTGCCAGGAGGAAGCAACACCTTTGTATACTATCGCCATTTCTTGCTCGCCAAGCTAGCCGCCAGCGCTTCGACAAGGTTCTGCTATCAGCGCGCACCCAGGCACCCGTGACGCGTCGCTTTCCAAGCCAATCACATTGGTCGAAAACCATGGGTTCAGAGCAGAGGCCTCCAAAAACGCGTCCGAGTTCGTCCATCGTTCTTGTCACTCGGGGAAGCGTTATTTAGGTCCAAATTTTCATATCGGCCCTCAACAGTTCTCGTCGGCGAAACCATGACGTCAACCGAGACAGAAACTGCAATGACGAACGGAGAAGTAGTCGACACGAAAAAAATCAACGTTACTTCATTTTCCATCAAGCGGTTCTTCTTGAGCGCGCAGTCTTTTGGCCCGACGCAGCTTGCCAGGCGACCGCCATCCCCGGCAATCCCCGATGAGTGCTTCAGCAGCGAGATCACCACAGAACGATGCAGGCGATTGAAGAGAAAAGTATGGTTCCCTCGCGGCGAGATCAAGATGACATACGAAAAGGACATCCTTCCAAGACTCGTGGAGCATCTTGACGGTGAAGACCTCGGGCGGCCTGGCACTTTCTTCAACCTGTACCTGATCGGCCGGACGCGTGAAAAGGCCAGAGCTAAGGTAGTCATCTGCTGCGAAGATATCGCTCTCCTGGCCCAGATGGAACAATCCGTTCGAGCGTCCAAGCTATTCAAGCAGCCTGCGTTCGGCATGTTTGATTTCGGTGTAAGCTCACTTCCGCTAGAGGCCTAAGGGCGCGTGACGAAACCAGGTGGCGACAATCTCACGAATGAGCCTGGCTCAAACGTGGCCCTAGATATTCTCCACAACATGGAGTCGATGCTACTCGAAGACGTGCACGATTCTATTGTTACCCTTGATCATTTTCGGATGAGCTTTGCAGGGAATAGTCCGCGGATGAGCTTTGGAACCATTGGCACTCTGGACTCCAATGATGTCCACTCACTCGACACCTTCCCAAGGCTGGGCGCCCAGCTTTTCTGTAATCATAGCACGGGAATCGAACGATATACTACGGCCGGGCCAGCAATCTTTATCGACGGCGAAACCCACGTCTTGACCGCTGGACATATCACCGAGCCAGACGAAGAACCCCCGGCCAGAGCAATGTCCGAAGATGTGCTGAGGATTGACGGGCTCGACGAGTCGGATGATGATGACGACGACCAGGAACCGCCTCCCGCGGGACCACTAGCCGGGACCCGGCAACTAGTACGGACCACGGTGGACAAATGGCTGAACCGAACATCAGGTCCGAAAACCAAAGAGCCAGCATGTATTGGACGGATTGTAAAGGGCGGACTGGAGGATGACCTTTTTGAACAAGTGCCTGGATTACGCTCTGGTTCGCGTCGGCGAGAGTACCGTCAGCTTGTCAGACAAGACACTGGCAAACCGTATCCGCCTCGGTTTCAATACATTCATCAACTTGCAGGAACCGGTAGACTTTCCCTGAAAACCCGGTTGAAGTTGTCGTTGTGGCATCGGGATGCGTTCGACGAGGTATCCTAACGGGAGGCTCAACCTTTTTCCGCACGGCGGGATCCAAAACGACGCAAAGACTGGGGGTATTCCATGTCTGGGGGCAGGATTGCCGATGGCGACTGCGGAGCTGCTGTGGTGGACCAGAAAACCGGAGCCATTTACGGCCATATCGTGCTAGGCTCGGTCGGGAAATCGTTTGCATATGTTGTGCCGGCGGTCAAGGTCTTTGCCCATATCCAAAGCAGGTTCCCAAACCAGCCAGTTTCTGTACCCCAACCAGATGAGATCACCTCCACAATACCGCGAGAAGAACCACCCGACGCCAGGACATCACCAGACTTAATTGCCGAAAATTTTGATCCACCGCTACTGGAGGCTTCCACCAATCAGAAACAGGACGAGGAAAATGAAGAGGCTACGAAGTTGCGAAAAAGCTTCCATCGCCTCTCTCGTTTTTTAGACCGGAGCTTCCAGTCTCCATCGAATGATAAGGAGGAGTCACTTGAGCTTGTACCCGTTGGAGAAGTCATCCCAAACTTCTCTTCTTCTTCTGGCGTCAAGGTCTGGCACGCCGGAGGAGAAGGGCTAAGGCATGGATATGATTTAGTACACGAAATTCAGGAGCTCCTTGACGGCCTGAATCCAACTGCTGCAGAGGTCCAGGGATTACTTTTCTGCGGCCTCAGAATCGTCATGGTAGGGAAGACGGTAAAAGCAACAAAACCACGTATCTTGGTTTGGGGTGTTGAACGAAGCGGGTATAAACGGCTCGTCAAGGGGGTTAAGAAGAGTGGCATTTTGGCAAGGTATCCGGGGTTCAAGTTGTTCTATGGGGGATCTTGAAGGTTTATTACTGTGATGGCCGTTGCTACCACCGGATATTTTATTGTTTTCATTTGCCTATCTAGATACTTGCGCCCGCCAGTGTGTTGAGTCGGTGACTGGTGCCAAGGGAAGATGCGCGGGATGGATATGTCTGCGAGGTAATAGCTGCAATCAGGGAGCTCCATACTTTTTACATATAAATTCCTAGACGAGACACGTTATATCACTCGAGCGACGTGTATTTCTTATGTTAAACGAAGGCCAGTTATCCAAAGTTCTGAGCAAAAAGTCTCCACAGCAAATTCACAAGTGTGTGACTCAGCTTCATCGCTGCCACAGGCAAAAACTAACCTTGGAGAACCTGGGAATCGAACCTAGTACCTCTCGCATCTAACAATGCTCATTTCTAGAAATACTGCTAAGCGAGCGCTCTACCAGATGAGCTAGCCCCCCCTTTTGATGTTGAGACTTGTGTGTGTTGAATGGGTTGTATGTTGTCAATCCCAATCGGGAGACGGTGAAACCTACCGGTGAGGAGAGAAATGTCGCTGCGATTAGGAGAGTTTTTTTTTTTTGTTTTATATTGATTTTAAGAGAACAACATGCCTACTTGAGAGTCTCAGTGTAATTAATACTGCGTCGAATACTCCAGTACTCCAGTCTCAGGTCTGATAGCCATGACTAACCCTCCCTTCTACCAACGGCAGAACTTCTTGATAAAATCCCCTCCCCCACCTTTTTAAGGGTATGAAACCCCTCGATTGCCCAACTCCGACATCCACTCGGCACGAACACGGCTCCCAAAAGGAACAGGGTAACGGGGATGCTGGTGGCGACTACCTTGGAGGCATATTCGGTGGGGACGGTATATATTGCCTGTGTCCCCACTCCAATATCAGTGACTCTTCTTTTCCTATTGAAAATTCCTGGGAGGTACCTGGCGCTGCACTGTACTGCACTGCACTGCACTGCACTGGGGAAAAGAGACTTGAAAAGGTAAAGGAGAAGGGGAGAAACGTACAGAGATACAAGCAGCCGGCAGAAACAACAAATTCAGCACGGCGAGAAATTTCATCGTCGTCCCGAGATTTAGGGCCAGCTGGTTATTTACCGCGTTATTCTGCAGTTCGAGGCGGCTGCGCTGGTAGCCCGTTATAGATAGCAGGTCTCTTGCATCCTGCTCGAGAAAGCGGATTCTCTCTTTGAGAATGTGAGTCTGCAATCCCATGACTCGGTCTCGTTCGGGGTCTGATCCTTGGACTCGGTCGGGGTCGGTAAACGGAGAAGAGCTAAAGGCCGCGGAAATATCCCCGATCAAAGACACGGCTACGCGCGCATAGTGTTCCCACCCACAGGCTAACTGCGAAAGCCCCACGCTTCGCTGGTTGATCTCCAGTTGAGACTGCGTTCCCCGGACCACATGTAGCGCCTGTGTTTCCGGCATTGGATTTGGATTTCCCGGAGTCCCAGTGATGGGAGTGACCAAAGACCCATCTTTGGCCAAGAGAATCCCGCTTTGGCGACTATCCGTTTCGAGCTTGAACGTTTCAGTCCAGGTGCTTTTAATCTTTTGCCACAGTACGCGCATATACCACCCCATTACCAAAATCGGAATAGCCAGCGGGTGAGCTGCTAGATCTCTTGCGAGGAGGATAACACGGGTGAGCTGCGCGAGATGTTCCTGCGAGCTGCAGAGGATAATCCCCTCGGTCAGCTGTTCTTGTCTGTCGTATGATATTGCGAGAGAAAGCGTCGTGCCGACAATAGCGCTATCAGGGAGTTTCATAGTCACAGAAGTTCGGTCTCCACCGCCGCTGGGATAAACCAAAAAATGTTGAGATAGATATCGCAGCGGCGTGCTGGCGAGCCGATGGAGCGTTGCCGCCGGGAGCTGTACTCTCCCTACAAAATGATCGAGGGTACCTCTGCGTAGGGGAAACGCCCATCTCGGCTGGTCGGTATCTTTATGTTCAAAAGGTATGTTTTCGGGACTGGTGTTTCCCGTAACGTGGCGTTGCTGTTCGACTTTTCCTAGCAAGAGCCGGACTCTCCCGAACGGGGTAGGCAGAAGCGGAGTAGCCTTGGTACATGTTGGATATCGTATCTTCCAATTCGAGTGTTTACCCACGTCGGGACAGGGTAGTTGGTCAAAGGTGCACTTGGAGATGAGTAAGCTTCTTTTTTCTGATTTTAACTGCATGCATGTGTGGAATAGCAGTACCTGGCGGTTATGGATCTGCGTGTCTAGTACGCGGACACGGTCCGGATTATGTAGACACTCAACGTTGCTGTTGAGCTCTTCATCGTCAAGGAGGGAAAAGACATTAAGGTTGGGAATCTGGGCCGACATTTCCCCCCCCCTTTTTTTTTTTTTTGACAATCTTGAAGGTTAGAGTGGAAGGTTAACCGGGACGGATGGATTCAAGAAGGCTCGGCAGGTCCAATCTTGCACTATTTGTCTGCCGACCGACAGATCTTCTGACACCACGTCTCCCGATAGGAAGACAAGGCTCCGAAGTGCCATCCCCAAAACGGCTGGCGGCAATGCACGCGACAGACAGGACTGCAACTCTAATTGGTAGCGCTCACACACACCACTGCAGCTTGTGCAGGCAATTATTGCAGCAGGTCCGACGCTAAGGCAGACTGGACTGGACTGTGAATGAATTGTTCTTCTACCTACGCTGTTCTCGAAATAAGTGACAAGAAAATGGAGTGATATAACGACACTATCTATGGGGCTACCTAGGTAGGTAGGTACCTATGGATAGAGCCGCGGAGTTGGCGCGGGCAGCACCGTAGCGCCGCTGGGAATCTGCAACTTGCGCCATTTTGGACGATAATCAGGAATGGCCGCATCCCTCCCTGCCTCCCACAGGGCGTCGAAATTCCGGCACTGGCGCTGCGGGTGGAAGTCGGCGTAGGGAACATGAAAGGTCTTGCGCCAGTTGTGCACGATAATGCTGCTGCTGGCCTGGCATACGAGATTCTCAAGCAGCACGTGGATGCAGTGTGCCTTGTGGTTGTGCACGTCCTGTGGCGGGTTGTCGCCAAACATGGCCTTGTGGTAGTAGTCGTAGTGCATCTGCTTCCGCATCTCGTCGAGGCAGTGGATGAGGTGGAAGACCTGAATCTGCGCAAAGTATCTGTCTGGTCCGAGGCCCCAGCTCTCGGGCACCTTGGCAATCATGTTGAGATCATGTCCCAGGGCGCGTGCCTGGTCGGCCGTCACCGTTGCCATTTCCAAGCCTTCAAGTGACAGGTTGTCCCAAGCTGCGTCGACCTCGGGGCTGGGCGGCTTGATGTATATCGAGTTCGCCTCGTCGGTCCAGAATCGCGAGAGGTTGGTCGAGCTGTGGTAGGATTTGAAGTCGATATTTCCAAATACAAGTTCTATCGCGCCATTAGACAAGACCAGGAGAGACAAGGAGTGGAAAGGGGTGTCAACACACTGTCTTCACGATATCGTGGAGGATCCTCCCTTGAGCTCACCATCATCAAGGCAGCCCCTACTGTGATGAGACAGACCACAACATTGATCAAAGTCAAGATGCATCCCCTCCGACTGGGCCTTCTGTGAAAGTGCGCTTCTCCATCGCTGCCTGTGTCGCTGCCGTTACCGGGAAGAAGACCGTCTTGAGAACCCGAATCGTCGTCCGATCGCCGCACTGGAATCCAACCTTTTGAAAACAACTTCTCCATTTTTTTTCTAGGGAATATCGACAAGAAAAAGAGGAAAAATGGGTAAAAGGAAACTCTAAAAAGAAAAACCAGGGAGGGCTTAAATCGTTTTATCTATTAGTTCTTTTGATACCTAAGGGAGGGTATGCTGCAGGCATAAGGCCCAGACTCATTCGCATAAAACAGCATTACCACCCTTTACCAGGTTCAACCTCACGGATAGGGAAGGTGGTTTAGTTAAAGGGCGGCCGTGAAATCCGAAAAGGGAACCAACAGTCCCTCAAGTCACACGACTCAAGGGTATTTCCTGGGGCGGGTTGGTCGGGTTTGCCGCTTGCCAAGGAGGCACAGGCTGGAAACTCCCATGCAAAAAGCCAACACCTGACAAGACTAGTATAAACGTTAACCCGAAACCACAAGTGTCGACACGTCCGTGCTGAAATTACGGGTAGGTACCTACCGGTATGGATAGTTCTTCTAACCCTACCGCCGCCGCTCTGGCATCGACCCATTCTTGCATCTCCTTTTAACCCTCGCCACGCGACTGTTGATCTGGGCCTTAAAGTCTCCCGACCGTAAACATCTGATGAGTTCGACGACTCTTGCCATTCTCCATCCCAGAGGGCCCATTCTCGACGCTTGAAGAATCTCTCTGAATGTCCACTCAATGCACACCAAGTCTTCGACAAGCCTGTCGATGATGGCGTGGCATTCGCATTGCCATGCAATAAAACGGCTAGCCAGACCGCGGTAGTAGGCCATCCTGTCGGGAAATGGCACTTTCTGCTGTTGCTGCTGTTGTAGCAACAGCGGCGTAAACTCTGGCTCGCTCGGGAATTCCGAAAACAAAAGTAGATTCTCCAGCGCCGTATTTTCGGCGTACAGCAGCCAGCTAAAGGCCAGTCGCCAGGTGTCGTGGTTTCCCTGTGTGCTTGGGGAAGTCGCGGGATCGCTGCCGCTCATAGCGACGACAGCATCGATCAGACAAGTGAGCCCAAAGGATTCTTCCCCGTAGCCCGTCTCGTCCTGGAATCCCGACATACACGGACCAAGGGCAGTTTCAAGGTCGTTACCCAAGCCGAGCTTTTCGAGAAAGGCCAAAAAGCTTGTCTTGGTAGGATTCGATCCGGTCTGTCGAGTCAAAGACGCGGATTGTCGACCTCGAAGATTCCGGGTCGACCAGCACCAATACCCAGAGCGGTTCCCCCCGTGTCTCTCGAGATGGAATTCACCGTACAAGTACCGACTGGGAGAATCAATCTCCTCAGCGTCTTCTTCTCCAGCGCCGGCAACACCCATCCCTCGCTTTCTAAAGTGCATGATCCCGTGCCGAAGCTACTCTTTGCATATGAGGTGGCCAAACACCAGCTGACTATACCAGCTAACCGCTTTGGCTGGGTCGCACAGCCACCCCAATCCATTTCAGAGTATTATGTTCCAATGACCGCGCTCTGCTCATCGGCAAAGTATATTCGGCCATTGTTCGCCTTCTGGGATCCGGTTTCCCTGAGGAGAGGAGGGGAATGAAGGCAAGGATCTAGACACTAGTCTGGACAAGTTCACGGTCAACTGCACTAAGTACGCCAGCGTCGAAAGTCTCGTGAAAAACCAGCTCGTCCTGGTTTACATGAACTTCCTGGGTCCAGTAATGGTGCGATATTGCAGCAGCTGCTGGGCGAACGGGTCCAATGTGATAGCCAGTACCATCCAATAACAAAGCGTAATGCCCCCCCCCGAGTCGAAAATGGGTTTTCCGCCAAACGCACCAGCTACTCTAGGAGAGCCTTATCTGGTCGGTCCAGAACCAATTTGTCCCAGTGGGTCGAGGCCACGACCATGACCTCGTCTTGGTTCCTCAGGGTGGCGACGAGGTAAAACAGCAACGTCATCACATCGACGAATTCAACGCTCTCAAATTCGGGAAACCCGTCACCAAGATCCATCGGTGCCTTCCGGTGCTGTACCGCTTGTAACTCTGCTGCTGTCGCAGGTAAGGTGGAATATGTAAACATGTTCAAAACGTAACGAGATGAGCATATTCCCTTTGAATTGTCGAAAAAAAAAAATTAGATGAGTGGTGACCTTACTGAGATATCTGACGGGATGTCGATTTCGTCTTCGTCCATGTCCGCGATGAAGCTCATATCGTCGTTGGTGAGGATACCGCTTGGGTCGTCTTCGTCCATATCCGCCATGAAATCCATTTCCTCATCGGTTAGGATGCTGCTTTGGTTGTCGTCTCCATCGTCCATGGTGGGGGGCAGCTCGTCGTCGATGGCGGTAACCTCGTCGGCGATTGTTACGTTCTACTCGTCATCCATGGTTTTGTGGGGAGAGAGAGGAAATTTGAACTAAATTGCTTCGACGTAATACGAGGCTGGAAAGGTCGCAAAGGGAATTATCAGGGTGTTAAAACGCGAGGGAGTGAAGGACCAAAGTCGAGCTGTAAAATTCCGTCACTCTCACTTGGTGCTGGGCCACTCTCTCTCTGCTGGTGCTGGGTCACTCTCCGTCTCTACTGTTGCCAGTACTGGTGATTGGTGACTCTCTGCTGGTGATGTGACGTGATGAGTCTTGCGAAAGAGAAGAGAAAAAAAGAAGCTATGGAAATGGAATTCAACACGATGCAAACACAAAATAAGGACCGACCAGCAAACATTACCGCAATATTTTACCATTTTACTTTACCGCCTCTTGGTCACTGTCCATCTTGGTTTTGCGAAGTGAATTTCACAGTGGGGCAGGGCGATTTTGTTTCCTTTGTTTTCTGTCCTTTTTTTTCTCTCTTAAAAAGACGCCAACTTGTATTTGAGATTCGAGATTTTCAGGTTTTCACATCCACAAAAAAAGAAAGAAAAAAAAAAGATATACTGATAGAGAAGAAACTGGATAGAAAGAGCAACTAGATAAAATCACAACTAGAGTCTCGCCTTGGCACCTTGAACACTGATATCCATGCTCATAGTCGGGCCCGCATCCGATATGTTTGTTATCGAAACAAACGTGTCCTCCCGATTATATCCCTTGCTATTCGGCGTCGTCGTAGCCGTGAATGCGCGGTTATTTTTCTCTCCAGGAAAGGGACAGCCCGGTCCATCGTCATAAAACTCGTAGGGGACGGGATTCTTGCTGAATTCTAGATCGGCATTCAGTAGGTCTGCGGTGAAAAACTTGGGATTGCTCGCGTTTCGACCATCCCAGATATGCCATACTGTTTAGGCCCCGTACCGTTAGCGTTGGAAGCGTATCACCGAGAAAAAATAGAAGAAAGGAAAAACTGAAGCGTATTTGATTGCAAGCAGGGCTCGCACAAATGAAACTTACTTAACAGCCCATCCCCACCTAGTGACTGATCAAAGGCGCCGTATTTCATCCGGTTCTCAATGAGGAAAAACTCCTTGCCGTTTTCATCGCCGTTGGCCCAGAGTCTATACACGCCGTTGAAGCCTTTTGGATTCGGTGCCGAGGACATAACGCCACCGCCTTTGGTTGTCGTCGTCCCCTTGATCTCATTGAGAAGCACATTCTTCACGCTGCCCTTTACATTTCTCACTTCAACCCAGCCTTGTTGTATTTTCAGCCACGCTGAAGGATGGCAGGGCACGTCGCCTTCCTGGGTGCCTTTAATCGCGTTCCAAGCGCCGCCCGACATGACACACCAGCGACCGACGCCCCTGTCGGGTTTTGTGCGGTACAGGTCAGGCCACTGAAACGCGAGGTGGCCCAGCTCATGGGCACAGACGCCCATTCTGGCATCTTCGGGGAGCGTCAGGAAATTGTAGACTCCCGTGTTGGACTTTCCCACAAAGCGTTGGTCCTTCATAACCCACTGGACAGACCAAATGTACTTGGTAGGCTCCGCAACGTGCAGCTCGCCGCCCTCACCGGCATGAACAACGATGAGTCCATCGACAAAACCGGGCCGGGTCTGGTTATCATATCGGCCCAAGTCAATGTCGGGTTTGTCCTTCAGCAGGGCATCAAGGGCGTGACAAGCCATGGTTTGCGTGTTGGGGTTTTTTGGGTCCCCCGCCTTGTTGTCTTTCCCGTGGCCATCTTGGCAGTAATAACCTACCGTCTGGGGGAGCATGTACGGGCCAAAGATGTCTCCCGTAATCGAGACGCGGCCGCCGCTGACTTGCTCATAGTAAGTGGTCACGCTGCTAGTTTTGACACTGTTTCCAGGCTGTAAAAAGTCCTCCTTGGAGAAGAAGAGACGCTTAAAGTAATGGGCCGCATCCGGGCGAATTGGCACGTCCTTGAATGACGTGAGAACAATAAGCAGCCTAGAATATTCTGTTAGTGAGTGCTCAATCATCCTGGGGATTTAGACAGTCAAGTAGGTTGCATTCAATTATTAACCGTATTGTTCCCCTCAGTGGCGGCGCTTGGAGCTGAGTGGCTTGTCTTTTTGCGCCGCCAAAAGACGGTGCCGGGGGAAAGAGGGTACCATCATTTAAGCCATAGGGGCGTTTAGCACTTTGGTCGGTGCTTTGCTCGAGGGACTGACGCCGGCGCAAGTTCGCATCCCCGGACTCGGACTTGGGCAGAAATTTGAGTTGATCGGGATGAGGGGGCACAGACAGGGTCCACCGCTTGCGCAATTGTGGTGAGCCATTGATGGTGCTGGGCTTTGGACATGAGCCGTGTTGCCAAGAAAAGCAAAAACGTTGGCCAGGAAAAGAGGCAGGACTCAGCACGGAGACCCTTCTCTTGTGGAGTATTTATCCGTGTTGAATCTCTGCAACCCGGGTTCTAGCCTCGGGCGGCCCGAGAAGTTCGTGTGAAATCTGTGTATGCATGCCTTCAGCCCGTGTTGGAGAGAGCTCCGCGGTCTAGAACATTGTGTGGTCGGTAGCGAAGTAGAGCCCGTTGGTCGATGGTGGCCTTTTATTGGCCAGAGCAGAGTGCCGACAGCTGACAGCGTTTTGTGGCTGGCTGCAACCCGCAGCTGAGCGAATTGGGAACAGAGTGGCTGGCTGGAAACAAAGTCCAAGCGGTGAATACCGAACCCATACTTTCAAGTTCTAACAGCTGTGCAAGCTAAGCTCACCCGTAGCTCACCCTGGTCCCTGACGCAGGAGTTGTTCAGGTCACTCACGAAGAGAGATTGGGCGCTCATTGGGGGACACACAGTCGACTTACGACTCACGACTTTGCATTCACATGACCAGAGTTCTCAACTTGAATTATCATTGCCATGAATCCCCTTTTTATCCTTGACGCGACTCTTCACCCATAATTCAGTCCGCTACTATAGTATTCGCATGCTCGCCCCTTTAATTCCCTCGCCAACGTCTTGGAGCGGCCTGTCCCTGCATGCTTGCTTGGACTTTGATATCCCTTGAGGCTTCGCGCCCTTGACTGTTGTTGGCTTTTCCGACAGTGGACCGTTGCAAACACCTGGACCGCTCATTTTGCGCGCATTCAAAAGTGGTAAAGAGCCGGCGTTCGTAAAGTGACTGTCTGTCCGTGCTTCACATATTCGTACCAAGCAGCGCAAACCGGGCAACTGTCCCGCGAGTCTTCGGCTTTCCCGCTCTCTCTAGTATGTCCTGCGTTGCTTCTTCCTGTGACCCTGAGATATTACTTGTGTTTTGTCACCAACATCCTTGGACTTCTGATGTTTATCAGACGGATGGCGCCTTCGATTATTAAGTGGCAGGGCTTCTTTTGCAGGTGACCGGGATCGAGCGTCTCTGAGACTGCGGCTGCTGCGGGGCATTCTTAGCGACAATAAATGTTTCTTTCCTCGAGCATGGTCTTTCGCAAGCTGTACCATTCTTGGCCGAAATGCTTCCGACCCCACGCCGCGTATGCTTGGGGACTATATGGCTCTGGCTCGGGCGTGCACGGCATTTGGCCATCGGGATCGTAGGTATCAGGATAGTAGGTTTGTGGCACTAGCATCTGCTCGCCCAATACTAATGCCCACGAGTACGAATGGGTTGCTGGTGTCTCTATTTCCATTCGTGTTTCCTCGCTTTGTGGATCGTCAGCACTGGTCGCGTGGCCGATATTCTGGGTTTCGTGGCCGCCGCTGTTGGGCTTCATGTTGTTACCGTTGGATACTGCATGTACTAGACGCACATAGTCGGAGGCGGCCTCAACAGACGGTTAAAGCGTTGACGGCTTGTCGCGTCTGCGCGAAGCCATCCAGTATAACGAGGATTTGATCGAGGATGTGTGTACTGCGGTATATAGAGGCCTGTTGCCGGAGAAAGTCTGGGTACGTTGAAGAGAGGTTAATGGTTATGGATGCGCGTGAGTTGGGTGCATCATGTGGGAATTTAACACAACACAACCGAAGGGCGGAGTCAAAACGGTCAGCCGCAGGCCACCAAGCGGAGGGTATCATCTTCATCCAATCGTTGTCTCAGATCTCAGGCTTTTGCTCCTGGGTACAGGCGGATAGGTTGAGCGGCTAGCTCCGGGCCGGGCTTAGTTATCGGTCTCGCTCTCGTGGTGCTGGTTTTCTTGTAATCTCACCGCCATTTCACCCACCCACTTCCAACTACCACAACACCGCCATTTCGATTCCAATCCTTTTAATCTTTTACACACCTGTTCTACGGATGTCCACTTCAAAAGCCATGTCCAACACGCTAGCCCGTTTTTGGGCTTGCCTAGTGCACATATCAGATTTAATCAGCTGGCGAGCTTTTAGAGGAGTAGGCCTGTATTTGGGGGATGCAAGCGCTAAAGAATTAGCGCGGCGCTTTGCTTATCCTAGGTTCCCAGTGGCTAATGTTCAGCAGCAAATCCAGCTAGCTAAAAACACTAAACTATAATCCCAATGCAGTATAGCGTCCTATTTAAGCTGGACAAGACTTTTGAAGTGGACATCTGTAAAGACCGGCAATTCTGTTTAAGTACATTCCCTTAATTCGAAACTAGTTTAATGTAGTGTTGAGGCTTATTATAAAATATGCCAAATAGGTTTGCTATTTTATCTCCTTATATTCTGAAAAACCAGTACTGTAGCATGCTTTGTATTGATCATAAAATAAATCGTCACGATATCCGGCAACACGAACATGACTTTCAAATCACACCTTAGCTTTCTGGCTCTCAACCCCTAAAGAATCCGCAACCCGCGAGGTACACGGTTTCTGTCGCCTCTTATAATATTAGTACCAAACACTGGAACTTGCATCCGAACTTTCAGCGCAGCACTCGCAATGTCTTAGTCTACAACCCTCGCAGTGTTCACAATTGTGACGTGGGCCCTTCTTCTCCGTAAACTTCCGCCTTTCCACTGGAAGGCCAGCCCAGATTCGGAGCCGGTAGGAGATCCGATCGACGTAAGGCTCCTTGTTGAGCGTCATCCTGCCAAGCTCGTCGCAAGAATTACAGCGCTGGTTGAAGACTACAGCATTGTACCCGCCGTTGGCGTATCCCCGGATCCATATGGCAATCTTCTTGCTGCTCCAGCCATGACTGAGACACTTCTTATTGCTGCATCTGAACTTTCCCATGATGTGCGTGTCGTAATCGGTGTCCCAGTCGTTGTCTTCCTCGTTGGTGTTGAACCAAACCGAGGGTATCTCGTCTGAAACTGCGAGGCGGACGGCTTCATGAAGGGAAGGAAACGTGAATGCAGACCTGGTTTCTTTACCGATGGAAAGAACTCGGATGAGATTCTCGCCCACTGCCTCCGTCGATGCGCAGACAGCTTTGTCGGTCTCCTCACGTTGATCTCCTTGCGTCGGCGCCGCCCGCGACGAGTTGCTCATGAGCGGGGTCTTGCTCGCTGAACCTTGCTGTAAGTTGGTTTGCTGTCGGGAATGCGCTTTTTTCGGTCCCGTCGTAGATTTCGTCGCGAGTGACGGGAGCGGCATCTTGCCATCTTTCGTTTCGCCCGGGATGTTGGCTGATGGTAGGCAGGAATTCCATTTTTCTTTTTCGGTTTGCGGCCAGATGGCAACAATGGAGACCTTTGAAGTGCCGAAAGCAGTCAGAGACGAAGGACCGACTTTGGGACCAACAGGGGGGCCGCTGAGGCGAATAGCGGGCAGTTTGCAACCGAGTATCTCGCGGAAGTAGGCTAGCGATCGACCCTGTTGGTCATGGATGGAAGTGGCGGATGGATCCGCCGAGTTGGTGTAGAGCCTGTACTCGTGGGTGAGGGGCTGTCCCAATACGTTGCATATCGCTTGGGGAACGTGCAGAACTGTGCTGAGGTGAAGGGTTGTGTGCGCTCTCGGGCCGGTGCTGGATGGTGATCTCTTGACGGGAAGCTCAACCGAACCGATTCCCTCGACGAGCACGCCATCGCTGAGGACAGATCTGAATGCCTTATAGTCATCGCTGAACCAAGAGCGGTCCTTAGCCACGCTGCGCTTGTGTTAGCGGATGGCTATGGCGCAGGTGTAGGGTAGCGTCAGCTTTAACGCAATGAGCCTACTGAACATTCGCGCCCGAAGTTAAGACCCAGTCTGGGCACGGCAGCCCGGGCATTCCACTCCCCGACCCCGACGCCATCCTGCCACCATCAAAAGTATTGGACTAATACCACGCAATTGAATTTACTTGTGTTGTGCAGAAGAACTCCAAGCCAAAGTAGCTGAGCCAGAGAGAGAGAGAGCGAGGGGAGGGGGGAGAGCGAAGGGAGCAAAACATGACGGCCATCTGGGGGAAACAGGAAAAGTGCGGGGTAAAAGCAACGAACGTGGCACACAGTGTTAAAAGTGTGAGTTAGAGATGTGCGGGGGCGTAGTTGACACTGGATAATAACTGCATAAAACCAGCTGCTTTCATGCGTTTCTTTTCTAATGTGTTATTGACCGTTAGTCTGTCACAAGCACAAATAACGAAACCTCTCTACAAACGGTGCCTTGTTCTTCTATTTAATCTATTCAGAGCGATATATATGTCACCCTTCTAATTCCGTCATCAAATCGAAAATGCCCCGTCAACGGTTTTATTGAGGTTGGCGAATGCAAAGGTATTCCCTATGCCTTTATATAGCTGGAGTCAGAGAACGAGCAAACAAACTGGGCTTTGAGAGGACCCTTTTCTTCAAATGCATCCACATTCCACCTCGGTTGGTTGACCAGACAAGTCTGAACTTCGCAGGTGCTGGAAGAAATCTGTTAGCAATGCGAGCTTGCACTTGCACCCATAATTACATAATCTCGGAGCGCTTCGAAGCTGTCGCCATTGATTTCTCTTCTCGACAATGGCTCTGACAAAGACAAACTATCGTTTCGCCAAAAAAAAAAAAAAATCCATCCCAGCCGAACCCAGGCTCCCACTTCTTCTCGTCGAAAGGCTTGTCACCCCGGATACGAATGCCTTCTGCGCCATCCATATATCATAGATACGGTTCATCAATGTAAACGGTCTTGCGCAACGGACGGTCGCTCAGTTTTGGCCATGTTCACGACGACAATAATGCGGTCTCGGCATGTAAGCCTAGGCAAGGTATCGAAGATAAGGTGATGTAAACCGAGAGATACAAATGCAAATCCAGTCATATCGGGTGATGGTGCTGTCAGTGCCTCTGTTGACCCAGGGAAGTCTATACGTGAGAGGCTGAGCTCCTGCGTCGTCCAACTCACACTTTGATCTAAGTTTGGGATGATATGCTTCGCACCTTTGTCAGGCGACTCCTCAGGCAAGGGGTCGGGGAGACTAGACCCCAGCTCCACAGTAACTGGTCCAGTGGCATCGCCATGAGGAACTTCTACTTCTGCATGCTCGTGAATGCCGCCCTGTTGGTTTTCGTCGGCTGCATCGGCTGAATCATCTCTAGATGACGCAAGGCGAGCCAGGCGTTTTTGTTGCCCTACAGCCAGTTGGGATAACACATACCAAGAAAAGCCTTGAGCGTTGCAAAATATCTGCACGTACGCGCTTCCTTTCAGCGGCATCTTCGTTAATGTCGGGAGTGGCGATCGCTGGAGGATGCTTGCTCCTCCTTTGTCGGGTACTCTTCCCAAAAGCCTGGCCGTCTGTTTGTTGCTATGCATATACATCTGCTACTGTTACCATGAGACTGGTCGCATTTATCCGGAAATGTCTCTAGAAAACAGGTTCGGGTTAAAGTGTGACCGTCCCATCGTTTGCTCAAAGCATCGAAAGTTGCAAATAACGCGTGTGAAAACAAGATGTTACGATGCCGTCGCTGGAGGAACTAGAAGCATGAGCTTGTAATTAGAAGGTATATTGTTCTAAGTATGAGCCCCAGCGGGAGCTGGGGCGAGTTGTGGTTTTTATATACAAAGGAAATAGCTCAGCCACAGCTGAGAGCAAGCTCTTGGTCATAGGTGGCTCAGGTGGCTTGACTAGCTCCTTGGCACGACAGATGTTATCACACTGTGTTAGCATAACGGATGACATTTTTTTGTTACAAGCTGAAGAATACGTGTCTGCAGAAGTGCTCCTTAGCAAAATTCCGTGCCAAGAGGGCCGCGCACAGTGCCAAGATCCCACACACCTTCCTTGCGGCGTCGTCATCTGCTGGCTCCGTTGTCGCTCTCACTTTAACTCATCCAAAACCCGACGCAAAAACTCCAACACATCCTCAGCAACCTTCTTCGCATGCGTATGGTAAATTCCTAAATCTTCATTAGCGCCACTTCCAGCCAGCGACTCATCAATCGCCAACTCACCATGCCCACCCCTCTCATAAATCTTCAATTGCGCCTCCGGCAAAATCCGCTTCACAACCATCGAACTCCCTCCCGCCGGCATCCCGGCATCGCTATCCCCATGCAGCATCAACACTGGCACCCTCTCCGCCACCAACCCCTCTAACTCCTTCACCATATCCCTCCTCATGATCCCCACCGTCCTCACCACCGCCACAGGATCCGCCATCGCCACCAAACCCTCGTAGAACCCCAACGCCTCCCGACCAATATCGTTCCCCTCCAAATCCGTCCTAAAAATCCCAGGAACCTGCTCCTTAATAAATCCAATCCGTCCCGATGATTCCAGCCCCGCAACGAGAAAATCCCACACCTTTGGGTCTACGCCATCAGGATTCTCCTCGCATCGCTCGCCATGCGGCATGTTCGGACCAATCCAGATGAAACCCTTGCAGTTTTCGCGTATATAGGCGCTCGCGGAGTGCGCGAGGACGGACTCGCCGCATCCCATGCTCGCGGCGAGAAAGACAAAGGGGCCTGGGGCGAGGTGCTCGATGAGGGAGACGAGGTCGTTGACAAATGTGTCGAAGGTGACGGGGCCGGTGGTGGGGTTTGACCAGTGGCTGTGGCCGAAGCCGCGACGGTCTGGGGCGATGAGGGTGAAGTTCATGTTGGAGGAGAGGAGGGAGGGGAGAAGGGGGTCGAACATGCGTGAGGACATGGGCCAGCCGTGGAGGAGGATAAGAGTTAGGCCGGGGGGGGAGGAGGAGGACGAGGATGAGGACGGGATGTAGTAGCGGTAGAAGATGGGTGTGGAGTCGTCGGGGGAGTTGAAGGTGGGCATGTTGCGTTTCGAGGTATCTGGGTGCTGACTTGTCGACTTGTTGAACTTCTAGTGGATATCGCTTTAGCTGCTGATGTTTGCTGCATGCAGGGAAAAGCCAGGCAATTTGTAGATAGAGGGTGGTAGGTCAGCATAACGTTCAAGCATAACGCCACAATGTCAAGCTAACATCTACCAACACTCAACGTCCACATACTATGGAAAAGGACGGAGGTGGTTACGACAACTAAAAGATTGCTGAAAACACCAGTCGTCGACTCATCGACTCGCGCGTTATGCGAGCGTCCAGTTTTTAGGCCCGTCCCAGCACAGAAGATATGTTGAAATGACGTCGACGGCGTAAACGAGAAAGGGGATTTGGGGAGAGAGATGATCTTGCCGTCGAGGCTTTTGTGTGGCTGATAATATTGGCACGCTAAACCCATTTGGACCACCAGCTTAAAAGCACAACATGTGGGGACTTCATACGTCCAAAGACAATATCCTCTTCCTGTTTTTGCCATCATCGAAATCTATCCTTGCGGAATCGTCTCCGCGGGAATCGGGTCGGCGCCGACACCTGGCAGGCCATCAAAATGGCGTTGCTCGACACATCTGCAACATACACCCTCACCAACATGTTTCTCGGCCCTGAGAAACTCCTCGCCGTTCCTGCTGCTGACGGGGACACCAAACCGGGGATGCTCTCCACATCCCCTAGCGACAGCAAACCCCTATCAGACGCCGAATATTTCCTAACGTCTACTAATGTCGATCCATTCTACTAATTACACACTCACTCAGGAGGTGAGGCCCTGCCACTTAATGTAATTAACGACACGGGGACCTCTAGAAACGTAAACCTCCACTTAACGCTAATGGGTTAATACAGCAGGTAATAGTAGAGGCTTAATAAGTGGCCGGCAGATAGCACACCTTTTTGATACCGATTAAGTGAAAACTTTACAGGGGATAGAAGGCGTGTCGCTCAATTCCTAAAATTGCAAAAATCCGATTGCGAAAAGCAAGATCTGAATATCTCTGCTATGGCCCGTGGTTATTTCCTACCGGCCATTGATTTCGTTTCCTTCTCCTACACAATGCGGGATTAATGCCCGGCAGGCATGTTCCGGCAACATGCGTGCCCGGTGCCCGCTGACGTTTCACCGTTAAAGGCTCAGCATAGATATATGTATTAGAAAGACGGAGGTTCAGAGGCCTGACGCTGCCCGAAAGCCAATGAAGCCTGAGCTACCAGAGGTACGAAGGCTGAATCCTACAAAGAAGTCTATAAAATAAAGGGTTCTGGCCTCTGGTCAGAACCGCCAGAAGCAAGAGAATCAACCAGTTGCAACCTCTTCATTCCAGAGTGCAGTGTTTCTGACAATATATACCTGGTACCTTAGTAAGTTACGGTAGCGGAGGAGGAAATTAACACCTATCTTGATGGCTCAAGCTTGCAGAGGTATATGGCCCCAGGCCTTGAAAACATTTCTACCATGATAGGTAGTTCTACTTCTGCGAGCAAAAGCCCTACAGCACCGCCCCCTGTAAAAGAGGGAACGCCGCGGCGGCGCGTGTCCAAAGACTTCCCAGATATTCCTGCCAACCCAATCGACATGCCCGACACAGTCGGACGCCACCGAATTCGCCCGACGCTTCGGCCCCATAGACATGGCGAAACTCGCAGTCCTTACATCGCCCTTCTTTCTGTTCGTGCTGCAATAGATCCAGAAGCCCAGGGATTAGCAGGCGAACAACAGTATAGCGACTATCGTCTTCGTTATTACCATCGCTGCCACCTTGCAGAATAACATCCACGCGATTCCAGAGCTTAACATGCCGTCTTGTATCCCTCACAATCCCCTCGGTTTCGGGTCTCCTAATCGTCAAACTCGTCGTCCACAAACTGATATCGTCGCATCATCATGTGTATCGGTCCTCCGAAATAGCGCACAAAGCTGATGGCGCATTGCATCTTCTTTGCTGCAGACGATGGATGTGATGGTGATGATAACGACGATGATGATGAGTAAAAGGCATCCAGCCCCCAAAGCACCTCCCGACACCGATGATACGCTTCCTTTCTGATGACTCTGTCATTGTAGTCATGACCATCACCATCACCAGACCCGGAGGCATAAGCAAAAGTATTACAAACCTCGCCCTCGGCGCGATGCTTATAATAAGCAACAGCATCATACATGGTCAAACTCATATCGGCCAGAACGGCGAGCTGCGGCTCGCTGAACCAACCCTCCTCATCCACATCATACAGAAAACGAGAATAGGGAACATCATTACAAACCATGGAAGCAAGGCTAGTAAACCTAGCCAGACCATCACTGTCGCGGAGTTGGAACCACGTCTTGGGAGATGATGGGCTACGGCCACCGCTACTACCGGATAGTAGGTTCGCGTACCACGGAAGAGGGTTGTGTTTCGTCTGGCAGAACAGGACTTGTCGGCTGCGAAGAGGAGGTTTGTGCGAAATTCGCGCGACATGGGCGATTGGATTTTGGGCGGGGTGGATTCGTCGTCGAAGAGGGTGTAGAGCAGGTCATCGATGTCGTAGCCTAGGATTATTACTCCTGTTGCTTTTGAGTTGGCGTTGGTGTTGTTTTCGGTGCCCTTGGGGTTCGGGCTTGTGTTTGTGTTGTTAGGGTTGACAATGTCCACGAGAGAACTAGGTAGATTCCCACTACCGTTCCAACACCCAAGGATTGAACCTATACACGCACTGTCTTCCACCGATTTAACACGACGCGAGTCTGGGCCCCGATCTGCCATTTTTCGACCCTGCGTCTTCCTGGGTTCATGCTGCAGAATACTCCCTGTCCACTTTTCTTGGTACCATGCACACTAGGCAAGGTAATACGGCGTACTGCAGCCTGCAGAACGACGGACCCCTGAACCCCAAAGGGACCTCGCATCCTCCACTTCTCCCTAACAACCAACTGCGACAACTCCAGCCCCAGCCAGCTGTCTCGCCCGGTGCGTGTGCCGGCTCTTTGACTAACAGCTATGGTGGACCCTCCCCCTCCCCCAACAACAACGAATGCGAGCAGCACGATGAGGTCCACATCAACGTACTCGCTTTTTACGACCACGTCGATTCCCCGAGTTCCATTCACGACCGCTTTCACGCCGACCCCGACAGCTGCTCAGGCATCGACATATCTACACAACTCACTATCTTCCTCATCCATGATCAAACAACCTACCTGCCCAGCGGCTTCGCGACCGCCGAGAGTTCCTTCTTTTCACCTAGCATCGCGTGTCCGAGCGGGTATTGGAGTGCATGCCACGACAACACCGGCGTCCCATCAGTCACCACCGTAACATGCTGCCGCACTTTCCGTTCCGACATGTCTCTGTCGTGTCTGAATCCTGCGACTCTGGCCGAACCCTGGGTAAGTCTTTTCTGCACATACCGACCTTGCCATATCCCGGAGACACTAGGCACGTTCGCCACGCCGTCTTCTCGCACGATTCGACACTCCTAGCCGTCCTGGCAGATTATAACGAGCCCGTCCGGCTGTGGGATTTGAGGACAGCGTAACTGTAGATAGATAGCATTGAGCACCAACGGATCGGCTCCGGTCGCTTTTACGTACGACTTCAAACTGCTAGCTCAAGGATGCGGACCTATCGAGCTCCTTGACGTAGCCACGGGATAGGCTCAGCGTGTGCCCGAGGTTCAAGGCGTGCAGGTCTGGTCTAGGGTCGTTTGCCACGGCTCGAAACCGCTGGTATTAGGACATAACGGCGCTATCAAGATCTGGGATGTAATGACGGGCCGGCTCCAGTAGATGCGGACGGGTCAGTATGGACCATCCGCTCTCTCGCCATCTCACACGATTCAAAACAGTTGGCATCAGCATCGTTTGACTGGACGGTTAAAGTCTGGACGGTGTTGGGATAATCGGCACGAGTTTATCCAAGGGTCTGGCCAATGACCCAAGGTTGTTCTTGCTGTCGTGCGGTGACGATGACAGTTTGGTCGTAGTCACTTGGAAAGAGAAAGAAAAGAAAAAGAAACCTAGCCGCGCGGAAACCATTCCTGTGACTCAGATGTATCAGAAGTAGATATTAGAACTATAAAGGAATTGATATAAGGAGGCAACGAGTTACGATGCGGGCCTCAACCGCTTGTTTATCATGTAAGGGCAGCGATCAAGTTCCTGGATCGTGCCCATCTTTCGGACAGTATTTTCAAAGGTATCCTATTATATACTGGTATACTGTGGGATACGCAATGAGTGCTGTCCCAAGTTTCGGGCTGGAATACGATGTACGATCCCATCGGTGGTGTGATATCATATACCATTCCAAATTCCTAGCTGGGGTATTTCGTACTATCCTAAGATGATTTACTGGTATATCCCGCGCAAACCGCGCAGACTTCGGGACCGTGGCTATTAGGGTACTGTCGCCTCTTAGCGGTTTCCAACCGCGGTCCTAAATTGGGCCTTAAATTACCCGCTGCTAGACATATTTTGGCCATCTTTATATATAGGACTAGTTCTAGGCCCCCTCGACTGGAGTTGAGGTGATTCGGCCTGCCAAAAATGGTAATTAAGGTGAGCAAAGCTGAGCCAACCCGAGCAAAGACTGAGCTGAACCCGAGCCAGGGGGTGAGCAACGTTGCGCGTGCGAGGTACGGAAAAGGAAATTTTGCGTGCACAGATTTCTTTGCACGTTACAGTTGTTAAACTAATACACCTGACCTCTCACCAAACTCCACCCTCTGCCGGACTCCCTCTCGGCCCACTCGTATACCCATCCCCCTTCCCATCCCAATACCTCAGCTTCAACTCCCTCAAATCTAACCCCTGCCCGTCGTCAACTGTTAATACATTAAAGCTAAACAAATCCAAACTCTGACCCTCCCACTCCACTTTCCCAAACGCAAAACAATGAACCCCACAAACGTTACAAAAACAATGGTTCTGCCGACGCTGACCGAATTGGTACTTGGGAACTTCTTCCATGCTGGAAGGTGATAGGAGGGTGAAGTCTTTTTCCTTATTGGCAGAGATGGATATGCGGCCGGATTTGAGGCATATGGAGCAGTTGCATTTGGAGGCGTTGAGATTGGAGTCCGAGGTGGGGAGGAGAACGGAGAATCGGATGAGCGTGCAGTGGCAGGAGAAGGTGTAGGTTTTTTGAGTGGAAGGGTCGGTTGTAGTTGGGGGGGACATGGCGAGTTGAGAGTTGCGAGGGATGAACTGAGAAGCCTAAGATGAAAGCATGGAAGATCTTAAAGTTGAGGTGGTTAGGATGGTGTTACTTATACCGTGATTGTGATATTGACTTCCTAACAGAGTTCGGACTATCGGGCTCTCTGAGGGCAAGCGATTAGGTTTGTGGCTGCAACCAGATTCCAGTTGTGGTAGTTGTGAAGCTTAATTCAGACCAGCTTCCGGGATATCGGGTTCTATGTTGAGCCCGAGCTTGGCTCACTCGGGTGGGAGTTCAGCCGCTCTGACAACCTCATTTTGTGTTGGCTTGTTATGCACTCTGCTGGCGTCCACTTATTTGTCGTGCCCGTTATCCCCTTATCCCTAAATGATTGTAAACAAACCACTTGCGCTTAGCACGCTGCCTGCCCGAAAACATGCCGGATACTTGGTTGTCCATAGCGGGGAGTGAGCGGTATCATTGGTGTTCCGGCAATTTAGTTTATCCACCTCTGAAAGTGAGAGAACGGCAGAGCCCCGTCTGTCGTCAAAGTTTCTGGATCCCGGCTAATATGAAATTACTTCCAGGTGGCGTAGATAGTTCTTCAAACAAAGGAAGCATCTGTCTCCTAAACTCGTCGTTAGTCCTCGTTCATACATCAAAAGATTTTGAGATGGGTCTCATCAGTCTTGTATCCACGGCCCTCCTATGAGGTCTTGGGCCCTTTCCAGCCCTCACCGCAGACAGGTCCTACTCCATCTAGATGACCGACAGCTTCATCGCCCGCGGCGTAACTCCTACCCCATGGTACACCGAAGCCACCTTCTACCGCGGCGTCGAAGCCGTCGCCAACCATACCGCCCTCCTCAGCTACCTCACCTTCCTCACCACCTCCCTCGACGCGGTCCTCACCTCCTCAGGCAACCCCCCGCAACTGGGACAACTCAGATCACCAACTCGACTACACCCGCATCGGCTCAACCGTCCTCTACCTCTACACCGCCACTCAATCCCCCAGGTACCGCGCCGCGGCTGACTTCCTCCACACCGAGCTTACCACCCGCCAGAAGCGCACACCCTCAGGCGGCTTCTGGCACAAGGACCCTAAGTATCCAAACCAAATGTGGCTTGACGGGTTGTACATGGCCGCGCCGTTTTACGCCGCCTACACAGCGCTCTTCCAACCAGGGAATACCACCGCATGGGACGACATCCTGCTTCAGTTTGAGCTCTTCGAGGCGCATTGCCGTGATAAGACGACGGGTATGCTCCGACATAGGTATGACGAGTCGAAGCGAGCTGTGTGGGCGGATCAAGAGACGGGTGCAAGTCCGCATGTGTGGATTCGCGCGCAGGGGTGGTATCTGATGGCGCTGTTGGATGTGTTGGAGTGGTTTCCGCGGGATCATAGGGGTTGGGTGAAGCTGAAGGGGTGGTTTTTGGATTTGGCGAGGGCACTGAAGAGAGAGCAGGATAGCAGTGGGGGGTGGTGGTTGGTTATGGATGGGGGGTATCCTGGGCAGAAGGGGAATTATATTGAGAATAGTGGGACGGCGATGTATACGTATGGGTTGTTGAAGGGGGCGAGGAATGGGCTATTTGCGGAGGAAGAGAAGGCAGGGTATGTAGAGGTTGCGAGGAGGGCGTATGGCTTGATGGTGGAGGGGCGCGTTTGACGTCGCAATGGGCAGCAGCGGCAGTCCCGAGGTCAAACTCGAGCTCGAGCTCGGGTTTGGCGTGGGCGTTGATTTTTCCGTCGGGGTGTTTTCTGCAAGTGCGAGCTACACGCAAGCGCAGGCGACTATTGCACAGAACGGCGTATTTGGGGTCGGCATTACGGGCACGATGCGTGCTCATGTTGATCTGGTTGTCGCGTCGGCCGATCTTCACCTCGAAGCGAAACTGCTGGTGGTAGGTGGCGAGTGCAACAAGAAGAAGCATGAGCTGCATGTTGCGAGCGGCACCACCATTTGGGCGTATGCGAGTGTCAAGATTGCCATCCATGTAAGCATCTTCTTAGTCTGTAACATCGGTGTCGAAGAGGAGGCACACTGGGAGAGTAAAATGAATGGAGGAAGTTGCTTGCTTGATGAAATGACGGATTTGGTGTAATGGGCGGCGTTTGGTTTCTATTAGCGTCAAGATGGAAGGGTGTTGGGACGGGATTAGCAAGAGTGTTAAATTGCATGTGTTCTTTGTCGTTTGAGGAGGTTCTAGTGCTGGTGGTAATACGTGGACCCAAAACTGGGTCATCGCAACTCCATGGCATTTTGGACCGTGGCAACTTTAGCCGAGACAGCCCGGAACGGTGACCTCCTCGCTCAGTCCAGCTCAGTCTGGCTCAGCCTAAGGCGGCAACTGCTCAGTTCCGAAGAAGGAACGGGAAAGTCGTAATGTCGATTTTAGGGGTGGTGAATAGCTATTTCATGGCCCTAAAATCGACGACCACCCTGCTCATAGTCACGTGACTCTTCGTCACGTTTGATCAGTCCAGATCAGCTCCGGCTCAGCTTCGGCTAATATTTGTCCATTGAACAGCACAGCTTTCCGAGAAGGTGCAGTTTTAGCCGAAGGGCCCAAAAATGGTCCTGTGTAGTAAAAGGCCTAGAATTGGGATATTTGTGTCAGAAACACTGCACACTGGAATCTGTGGAATTGATGGGGTTGCAACTGCTTGATTGAATTGCTTGTGTTGGTTCTGGCCTTTGGCCAGAACCCCCTTATTATAATACTGTGTGGTGGCAACCTCTTTGGCAACGGTACTTACTTGGTACCGCAACATGAAGCTTCCCCTCAAATCTACGTCAAGCCTGATATAAACCGGTTTCCCCTCGAAGCGTGGCAATATAAAACCCTGCTAGGCTACAATGTCGACTAGATGCCACTTGTTCAGAGGACAGCTGGGGGATAAATCCTGCGCCCAAGCTTACAGCGAGTGCCGCCAAGTCTCACTCCCATGGTTGCCACACCTCAGCGACAATGGATCCGATATCAGCCATGGAGATGGTCGGAGCGACTGTTCAACTTGGAGAGAGCGAATTGCATTCTAGCCGAAGGATCCAAAGGTTCTTGCGGGCTATGAAAACGTCTACGAAGGATGTAAAACGCCTGAAGTAATGTGAGTTCCCTTGGTTTTTGACAAATTCCCTCGATGCCTCCGTGCATAGCCGTCTGTTACTAACAACCTCTACTCGCTAACGAAATTAGATCACGCCAACGTTGAACACCTCGTCGAGGTATTGCTTCGCCATACGCTAAACTTCGAAGCAGCTGCATATGTGTCAGAATCCGAAGTCCCCATCCTCATCAAGCGACTATTCTGAGTTTTCAAGGTAACCTGAAGGGCAAATAAAGGCAGCAAATTTCAAAGCGCTAGTTGAGGCAAGTGTGTGTCACGTGATGTTGAGCCACGGCGCATCAAGGCAGTTGAGCCAGTCATGTCAGTCAAACCGAGCCAAGCGCACTTCCCGCTTAGTTCGGCCAATTGACAGGCGATAAATAAGCGGTACGCGCTTTCAGCTCGTCGCACATCTCCACCCCCTGATCTGGGCTGACCGCGCAATTTCCTCGAGCGACATCCCTCAACCATCCTCAGTTTTTTGGTTTCGACTCGGTATATCCGGGCGAGCTGCATCTTGCTGTCAAGATGAGGAGCGGCCAGGATTGGACTTGTGTCGTCTTCCGGCTGCGCAAGCTCCCAAACAGTGTCCGAAGCGCGACGGACGCCGCTGGCCTGCTCGCCACCGCCCTCCAGCTGTCCGTCCACCATGTCGTTGTCTACTCAGTTGCCACCACGCTGGATAAATGGGAGGTCCTCCCCTCCAAGGTTGCGACCCTCCGGTTCGAGGCAGTTCCGGCACGCCTCCAAAGTGCAAAGGACGACGAGGTCGAATGGACGATTGCCCTGCCCGAACAGGCTCCGGGCCAGGTGATGATCCTCGACACCCATTTCAAGGGTATGACACCCCTCAACGATGTTGATCCTGCGAGCCACCGTGCCGAGTAAGTAACACACGCCCGTCCCACACCACCGAGCACTCACCTGAATCGCCAGTTGCATCGCCATCTCTGGTTTGGCTAGCCACCCTTTCGGCTCGTGGCAGCCTCGCGGCCCCGACAAGTCCTTCATGTGGATTCGGGACAGCCTTCCATCCGCTATACCAGGGCTCCGAACTCTTCTTTACGGCTACGACTCAAGTCTGGTTGGGAGCTCTTCCTTCCAGTCTATCGCCGATATAGCCCAGAGTCTGGTGCTCCATCTCAAGTCCGGGGGCTGGAACCTTCCTTCGTCGAAGCCCCTCATCTTTCTCGCACACAGCTTAGGAGGTTTGGTCCTCAAGCAGGCTGCAGTGCAGGCCGCCAGCGGCGGTAAGAGCATTGCCAGCATCCTCGATAACGTCCTCGGGGCCATCATGTTTGGTGTACCCAGCCTGGGCATGCAGCAATCCCATTTGATGGCCATGGTAGAAGGACAGCCGAATGAGCTTCTAGTACAGGATCTATCACGAGAAGGTGGCAGTAGCTACGTTCGACAGCTGCACACGCAATTTGAGGGCTTGGCTTTTCTTAGAAAGGCCCGTATTCACTGGGCATATGAGACTAAGGAATCACCGACCGTTGCGGTACGTACTTTTGAGAAGCTGTGATGTTATTTACAGCCTAACTAACTTAGCAATCATGCAGCGACGCCCTGATGGTACCTGGACTAGGACACGCCATGCCACTGTCCTTGTGAACCCCGAGTCAGCGACAAGCCGCAGTTACAGAACCAATCAATCGGTAATCATTCCCATCAACGAAGATCACTCGAACATGGTCAAGTTTACTCCTGGCGATACAGCGTTGGGCATCGTCATACACACCCTCACTGAGCTTTGCTCTTCCGTTCCTGCCACCTCAGCCAAGAGTACGAGCGACGAAATTGGTTACCGATTAATCTTCGGCAGTGGGGCGCCAGAGATCGTATCGGAGGGAGGTCAGTCGGGTGATTGCGAGGGCGAGGAACTGCTGAGGGGGTTTGGTCAACTCTTGACATCACTCGCAGGCGAGTCAAATTTAGCCACATCCAACTATCATCTTCTCAATGATCTAACTTTATATCAATTTATATAGATCTACACGACGAGCTGCATGCACCCGAATTGGGTCTCCGTATCAATCAAGTTGAAGATCCCTTCGAAAGCACATTTAGATGGGTCTTCGAGGTGCCTTCATTTTACCGCTGGCTGCAGGACCCTAGTTCGAAGCTGTTCTGGATACACGGCAAGCCTGGCTCCGGAAAGTCGACGCTCATGAAGCTTATCTACGAAAGCCAGGAAACATGGGAACTCTTACACAACTGGAAGACCGGCTCGCTTGAAGTGAAGGCTGGCTTTTTCTTCCACCACCGCGGTAGTGCTCTACAGAAATCCTTCGAGGGTGTTCTACGAAGCCTTGTCGTACAAATTCTTGAGCCATATCATAAGATTTACCGGGAAAAATATGAGCGCGCCTGGAAGAAGTACCAGGATCTCAAAAGAGAACAGGAAAATGTCGAGCAAGAGAGGGAGCGTGTCAGGGCACGCTTAGGGTCAAGTCTCAAGGCCATCCGGACGGAAATCACGCTCATACGTGAGGATGTGATCTGCCAGCCTGTTCCTGCTAATGCAGCCCCGCACAGTCCCCAGACGGCAACGTATACGGGGCGGGGTGCTGGTGCGTTACAAAAGCTTTTGAACCGACAGGCTCAGATGACGGAACAGCTGGCAGAAGCGGAACAGACTTGGGCAGCCAAGCTGTCACCCATCAGGGCGTCGATCGAATATCTCGCAGTTCGGTTCGTGCCCTGCAGCGAGGATCCAGTGGCTAGACTCCTTACCAGGGTGGTTGCTGGATTTCGTAAAGAGCAGGGTGGGTTAATCCCTAGACTTGAGCGGGCCCTCTCTCGACTTCTTGATCAGGACGTACAGAAGACGAACTTGGTTCTCTTCTTCGATGCCCTCGACGAGTTTGATGGCCACCTCGACCTAATCAGTCGATTCATCAAAGGCCTCGTCACAAGCTCCCAGTCGTCAATGACCTCTGTGAAAATCTGCTTCTCAAGCCGTCCTTGGGAGCCGTTGAAAGAGCAGTTTTCCACCTATCCGGGATTTTCTCTGCAGGACTACACAAGGGAAGACATGGAACAGTTCGCAGCCAGCTCCGTCGCCCAGGCTAGTATCACAGATCCACTCATCACAAGGCTAGTACCGAGCATCATTATCCGGGCGAATGGTGTTTTCCTCTGGGTCAAGCTTGCCCTCAAAATACTCTTCGAGACCGCTATGGTCACCCCGGTTGCTAGCCTTCCCGAAGTTTTGGAGACGAAGTTCCGCGCGCTCCCAGACGATTTATTCGAGTTTTACACTCTCATCATCGGCCGTGTTAGCAGGAATAACCGGCGACGAACGTTTGCTCTGCTCGAACTTCTCGCCCGCCGCGGGGACTCTCAAATCACCTGCACCCACCTCTGGAGCGCTGTAATGGTCTCAAGCTGCGATACCTACAGAGCCGCATATGACGCGCTAAGGCGCACCCCTTCAGATATCAGCCAACAGGCAAGAAGGGACATTGCGGCTTGGGGCGGAGGTCTAGTCGAAATTAAGAGACAGGGAGATGTCGACCTTCCCGAGCTCATGCACCAGACGGTTCTTGAATTTGCCACGAGCCTCGAATGCAACATGAAGCAAATTGTTCTGGGAGATCTAGCAAGTCTCATTCACGAAAATGGCCACGGCTTTCACCTTAAATACTTCGCATTGAAGCTCACCGAGGCTTCGATGCTCAATAGCTTCCAGACCCTCATCGAAAGTCGGAAGATTACACATGGTGACGTCACACGGTACGATAAGGCACTTCTAGCTGACAACGATGCCTCGGTACTGAAATTCGCGCACCATGCTGAACAATCAGAACTGACTACCGGGGCAAGTCACTTCCACTTCCTTTACGATATGTGCTCCGTGCGAAATACTAAGGGGGGGGGGAATGAGACCTTCTTGCTCATAGCTGCTTCGTGCGGGCTAACGCTGTGCCTTCGGGAGATGTTTGCCAAACTCAGAATGAGCGGGGTCAATACGAGATTTCGGCAAAGACTTCCATCACTAGCGCTTCAAGGCCTCGTTTTTCGCCCATCTGATGAGCCCTTTGCTGAGAGACATATGGAAGCCATCCGATTCCTTCTTGAAGAAGGCCACATGGTTAAAGAAGAACCCGAGTTTCTCTATTGGCTTTTCCGGGAAGACTGGGGGAGCCGGTTCCATCGCGGCAAGAAACTCATGCCCGACTCTACTCTTCTCGAACTAGCCGAACTTGTCCTTAAACATGGGGCTGACGCCAATATTGTCTTACCCATCTACGACGATGTCGGGACCCCGAATCGTCGTGTAAGACCGCTGCACGTCGCGCCGGCTCCTCTCGCCTCCATGCTTATACGTTACGGAGCAAACCCTAAGTTGAGCGATAACTTGAGGGGTGGGCCAACGGCCCTGGACTGGCTAGTCCAGCTTGATACATACGGACTCCGACGCCTTGAAAATTGGAGCACCGCCGAGCGTTATGAGAGGTGCCGAATTCTTATCGAGGCAAGAGGCACCTTGTCAACCACAACGCAAGATGCCTGGGAAATGATGATGGATGAGTTTGAAGGGAAAGGATATGATACGGAGAGCTTTCGGGTGGCTTATCCAACCTTGCGCCTGGTTCCTCTGCTTGTTAGCCCTCCTGCAGCTTTCGCGCGGCAAGAGTCTCCGCGCAAGTACCAAGAACGGTTTCCGCACCAGCAGCAACCTCAATCGGCCCACAACGACGAGGTGAAACCCCGACGATCTAAGGCACGCTGGCTTTGCTGCGGCGGGGAATGAAAACGCGACGTAATAATGAGAAATAAAACAACCCACCTAAACTAAGCAACCAGACTCGGATATATCAACGTATTTGATAAGTGAGTGCGCCAGACAAGCGAGTGCGCCACTTTCCACGCGACACCCTACCTTTGCACAAAACACCAAATTCCTCTACAACCAACGATAGCAACACCTTCGTACGAAGCGAGGGCAAATCTGGCCCTCGCAGCTCTTTAAAAAGACCTAAAGCTTAAAGTCCGAGCTATAGCAAAAACCTACGACGTTGACAAAGATACTCTTCGACGCCGACGCGCTGGCCGACCTTCACGACGGGATATTCCAGCCAACTCACGTAAACTTACGGATTTAGAAGAGTAAACGATTATTCAATATATAACTGAGCTCTCTACATGTGCATTTCACCCTCGGCTTTGTTATGTGGAAGATATGGCTAACCGATTATTATGCGAACGTGATACGCCCCCTATCGGTAAACGCCAGCTAGAGCTCCGGACGTGTTTTATACGTAAATACGACTACCAGAGGGCTAAATGAGAAGACACAAAGGTGATTGGCGAGTGGTGTGCGCTTATGCATAACATGAAGAGCCTTAGGCCTAACTACTACACCACCTTGGGTCTCCCAAACGCTACATGACCCTCGAGAGGCCACCTCATAATCAGGACTTATTAAAACTCGGATTTCTAACCATCAGGACAGCTCTCCAACCTTAATGCTGACGGCTGTGGATCGATTAACCAAAGGAACTATGGCTGTAATGCACGAGGTAGCTCTTCTACGTACAGAGGTCTACGCATTACACAAGGCCAATAAGGAGCTTAGTAAGCGACGGAGGGCTAAAAAAACACGTGTACGGCTTGGAGGGTCACTTACTGTACAGGAGGCACAGGATTTACTAGATCAGAAGGCTGTGGGTGAGCAGTTGGCTCAGGAAACACGACAAGTGGTGGTGGTGCAAGGGGGTCTCGTACGAAGATTCAGTGTTGTGGCGTGTGCGGCAAGCCTGGCCATAATGCGCGCACTTTCAAGGAGGCTGAAGAATCGTCTGATTCATCTGTTTCTGATCCAGTTATTGTTATTTCCTAATGTTGTGGTTGTGTAATTGAGGGTAGATGTAGCAGGGTGGTGGAAAATGGCGCACTCGCTTATCAATACGTTAATTGAAAAACAGACTCAGTTTCTCTGGCCATATATTCTGTGGGGTAAAGAAGTGCACAGCTACTCTGAAGTCTCTCAGCCAGCGGCAACTCCTCCTGACGAGTCTCATACAACCAACTGACCAACATAAACCCAGATTCGCTGGGGAAAGTGAATACCACTGCTTTAGAGCTTTGCTGAAGCATGGATCTAATAGTCTTGTAAGGACATGGTAGGAACTCAGGGACAATTGGAGTGAACGACGTACCCTGTATTGAGAGTGGGCTTGTTGCCAAATGGCTTAGACGAGGTGTATTTTCCACATTTACTGAGCACGCTGCTGCATGTGCTCAAACCGTCGTAGGCTGTGCCACAGCCATCATTGGACCGATGAGGAGCTGGCGTGGAGGTAAAGCTGAGAGTTGGTTCGCGATCCATTTTAAGAATTGTTGGCAGGTAAATATCCGGTGTAATCTGGTTGATATAGGAGGAAACAATGGGGGGAGCAGTAGGTGATTCTTTTTGGTAGAGTTTGGAAGTCGTATTGGTCTAAGAGGATGGGCGAGCTCCTGCCCTTGATATAGGCGACGGCCACGAAACGGGGCTGTGGGATCTTGCTTGAGGCATACCGTCCGTGTTCGGGTTGTTGATCTTATTCCCAACCTAGGCTCGATAGCCAGAGGTGCCATACAAACTCACAGCTTTCTAGCGTTTGGGGTGAGGCATACCATACCACGCCCGAAAGGGTTCTTCGTTGCGGCTGTCTGTGAGCTTGAGCTCATTGACTGCATTTACTGCAGCTGAAGACAGCTGCCGCGCCAAGACGCTAAAACTCCGTGCGCAACATCATGAAAATCACGACTTCTATCGCCCGCTGTAGGCTGCACAACCCTTTGGCCGCGTAATGACTAGTCCGGCTAGAATTCCCTCAATCAGACGTATCTTCTGATACGGTATTCAGTTGATTTGAAAGTGTAACCGAAAAGTTGAATCTACACAGCTTCGCGCAATCTTGTGGCCATCGCGTAAGTCAACTTCAACTGGCGATGCAGTTTCGCAGCAGCGGTGGCGAACACAGTTTTAACGTCTTGGCAAAACCGTCGTGGTACCTGAAAATCCATAGTGACAAAATTGAATGTTTTGTATTGTGCGATTTGGTTGGCTTTGGGGGACCCCGGCAATAGGGTAGTGTGAGATTAACGAACACAAGGAAAAAATGTAGTAATCAAGGATTGTTTTTTTACCGGTGGCCCAAAACTAGGACCCCCAACCCCCTTTTCGCTCCTCTTCCCCTCCCCCCAAAAGTCACATAAACTCAGTTTACGTCCCCCATTAGGTCTCCATTCCCGTCTTCCTCATTTACGAAAGTGGGTAAATCTCACCCTTAAGCTGAGACACTTCCTAAGTGGATTACTTTGTTTTTATTCATTTGTGTCAGAAACACTGCACACTGGAATCTGTGGAATTGATGGAGTTGCAACTGCTTGATTAAATGCTTGTTCTGTGGCCCTCTGGCTTTGCCAGAGAGCCTTTCTTATAGTTGTACGTTCTGTCAAGCTGAAGTGGCTGTGCCAGTTCAGCTCCGTACAGCCGTACAGCGCTCCGCTTCAGCTTCATCAGCTCTACACAGCTCCGATCAGCCGTATTGCACCACACTCCGATCGGTGGTGTTCTGGCCTCCGGCCAGAACCCCTTTCTTTCTGACAGTTATTCCTCGGGCCGCTTTGGCCCACTAGGCGACCGCGCTGGTCGTCACAAATAAGTTGTTCAGAAAATTGGAAAACTCGACTTTAGCACAACAGGTTTAGAGATACTAAAAAGGTCGAGAGCAACACTTTAGAGTCCAAATATAATATACATAATTTATCGACGTATTAAAATTACAGGTTTTTTTTCTCCTATAGTTGGAGTGAAGGAAAGCGCGGCTAGGTGGTGGTGGTAGAGGTCCCAAAATTGGGTCCTCGTAACTCCACAGCCATTTTAGACCCGTGGCAACTGTAGCCGAGGCAGCCCAGAACTGTGACCCCGTCGCTCAGTCTGGCTCAGTCTGGCTCAGGCCAAGGCGGCAACGGCTCAGTTCTAAAGAAGGAAAGGGAAATTCATGGTGTCGATTTTAGGGTGGTGAAAAGGCTGTTTCTTGTGAGTCACAGCCTCGAGATCCGTCATTAGTTCTAGGTGATGCGGCGCGAAGAATATAAGGTTCTGACCAAGAACCACCAGGGCGATTAGGGAACACATACCTCGATCCCAAAATCTCGGATACTCTTTTCAGGTCTGCCACTCCACCATGCCATGCACGAATACTTGTATGCTAACTACTAGACTGGGCAGAGGCAAGATGACAGGCAATATGGATAAGGCCGAATCGAACCCAGAAGGCCCCGGTGGACGGAGCATGGGTACGTGGCTTCAAAAGGGCGGACAGCGAGCTGTCGTGCTGCTCGAGTGGATAACGGTAGAGCCAAACACCTTGCTTACCTATCTTAAGGACGTCGAGGAAAGAATTCCGACTGGCGGGCACCGACGGGAAGAGATTCACATGTTGAAGATTCATAGCATCTTCCGCAAAGGACCTAGGACCGCGCTCATGTACAGGTGTTCTCAGCAACAGCAGCCTGTAGATCTCCGCCAGGTGCTACTCAAGGTACAAAAACCCTCGGGCGAGGACCGGCGGGCTCTCAGCAGGATTATCGCGACACAGGTCCGATCTCTCCATGTGCACTTTCAGCTCTCACCCAGGTTTACGAACCGAGAGTTTTGTCTTCTTCGGTGATGCCGCCGCCGAGAAGCCAGACCTCACCAAGCCTTATGTCCTCGGTTGGGCGCGCCCACCGTCCACCGACATGTACCGACATCCCGAATACCAGGCCGACAAATCATCTCTCTGGTTCTACCACGTCTGGTCTTTAATGATGGTTCTATCCGAGATTGCTGAGTGGCGGCCGCTAGACACATGCAGGGCATTTCAGGACAAGGACAAGGACAAGGAAGAATTACTCAGAAGGAAAATGGAGAGGAAGCAACTGGTAACAAAACCGGACTGGAAGGGCGCCCCGACCGCCGAGATTTTCCAGTATGGCTTGGGCTTCCTTGAGAAAGACCATCACACACTCGAGGGCTACAACCGATGGGATATTAAGCGCTTCTACGATAAACTGTGTGAGCTTCTCGGGCCGTCCCCAGCACAGTGAGCAGCCGCCTGCGCGAGAGCTGCGGAGAGATCTCTTCAAAAAGGAATACGGACCATCAAAGTCGGTAGACCGCTTTGTTCAGGCACATAACTTGAAGCTCATCATCATAATAATCACACAGGCTCATAGACTCATAGATTTATGGCGCATCGTGGCTCATGTTCTTTATTTCTTGCCATCTGCCTCCATCGCCATTACCATTGATGGATCCGGTCGAACGGGCCAGTCATGGCCAGAGATCAAGTGTGTATCCACGGGCCGTATTGATTACCACGTGTGCATGTAAGGTGGGCGAAAATTTGCGCCAGGCCAATTTGATGTACACGGCGACAGGGAGCAGCGTCAAGTCAGCCAACACACAACAAGTCTGCTACACACCCCTCAACGCAGTCCAACGACGAGCAAAAGGAGAAGGAAACCGAAGTTATCGACTAAACTTCCCCTCCTTGAGAATCAATGTCGGCCGTGGAAAAAAGGTGCGAATGTCGAGGTGGTTGAGGAGTCTAGGTACCTACCATGGAAGACAGCACGAGACCACCAGACGTTCATGTTTGGCCTGAGATCTATTGACGAAAGAGCATCACTTTTCACGTCACTCAACCTGTCGAACCCATACTTTCATGATCAAACAGCTGCGCATTAAAGCTAAGCTCACCCCGTAGCTCACCCTACATGTAGCGCAGGAAAGGTTCAGGCCACGCACGAAGAGAGATTACCAGGTAGACAGAAGACGCCGCCTAAGAACTATGACTAAGGAAGGCGCGAGTGGAGGAAAAAATGCGAATGCAAATTGGGGGATTGGAATCGGAAACAATGGAAGGAGCAACCTGTCGAAAAGCGGCCCACGCAGCAACTTCTGTTGCACCTCTGTCCTGTTCTGCTCGTTCTCTCCAACGCATGACTGGATCAACTCACACTTTCTCTTGGGATCGGGTTTTTTCTTTTTTTTTCGAGCTTATAGCGGTGTCCGGTTTCCGGCGGTTCGTTCCGGGTGGTTGGCCATCCGTGGCGTGATGTCCAAGGTTCAGTCGGATCATGACTGGATCAGTGAAATGGGGTAGTACCTTCCCTCCATCGTAGAATTCCGACCAATAATCCCGCCGCATGCATCCATCGGTCTACCGGTCGGATCTCCTGTTCCATCACCCGGGAGTCTGGGCCTGGTGAGGGAAATTGAACTTATTACCCCACAACTCCGTGACTGGGCAACCTTTCGAACCTGTGCTCCACAACAACTCGGCTTTTGTCGAATGCAGAGCAAACCAACAATCTCAATGTCCCCAGTTCCACCAGCCTGGCTTCTAACACCCCTGCGCGCCGTCCCCGACGACAAAGAAACGGAGAAGGAAACCGAAATCATCGACCAACTTCCCCTCCATGAGAATGTCGGCGGCGGCAAAAGTGCGAATGTCTCGGTCAGCGTCCTGCAAGGCGTTCTTCGCATTGAGCGTGCCGACGATGCCAAAAAGAACTACCGCATCGTCGCTGCCTTCCACCTCCAAGTTAAGATCCACGGCTTCGAGAAGGGGTATTTCAAGACGGTAGATCGGCTCTTTGACTTTATATCCCTTCGCTATCTTTACGACAAGGACGAGATCCACGAGGTTTTGCCGGATGGAAGCCCGCTCACAACGAATGTCGAGGTGGCTGAAGAGACTACCAAGACGGAGTCGGCGCAGATTGGCATTTCCGGAACCGCCCCTACACCTGCAATCACGCCATCCCTCACTGTCCAAGTCGGGAGAGACGAAAAGCTGACCGTTACACGTAATATCGACTCCTGGAGAGCAGGCTTGTCCTACGAAACATGGCATCAAACGAGGCCGTCGCACTTTGAACACGACGGCCAATACCATGGCGAAACGACAACACAGCGGCACGCCCGACACCACCACATCTTCCAAGTCCAGTCCCAGCACGCGAGACATTGCGTGTGCAAAAACCCATTTCTGCCAGAATGCTGTCCGTTCCGACATAGTGGCCTGTATTCACGCTGCGTACACTGGTTCTGGCAGGTTCAGGCGCAACCGCATCTTTGGGTGCCCGAGGTCTACGAGAGCATCACCTTCCATGTCACTATCACCCGCATCGTCGACCCAGACAAGATCGAACCCAAGCACATCCAGACTAAGGACATGCAGCAGTATCTCCACTTTGACTTTGTGCTCAAGGCGCGTCTGCGTGAGCTCGGATGGACGCTCCGTGACTGGTTCAGTCCGTGGCGCCCCAGGAAGCCGGCCGAAATGCGAGCCAAGACAGATTTCGGGTACCCTCTCGGCGTGGAGAAAGTCAAGTTTTGTATCCGGGCCTGTCCCGAGGGAATATCGTGGCCTGGGCGGCCGACCCGGAACTTACAGCGGGAGGCTATTGAGGTGGTGAGTCGCCTAGAATACTGTTCTGTCAGAAAGCGCAACAAGAAACTGATGCGCCGTTGTTCCTCAGGTTGCTGGACCCAAAGCATTGCCCCCCGATCTCAAGTCTGTGGACCAAAAGAAGAGGCAGACCGAGCAGGGGCGTGGCCGCACATGTCGTGACATGGAACAGGCCATTGCCTCTGAAGCAGCTAAACTCAGGCGCGAGATGGAAGACAGATTCCAGGAAGTCGAACGCCACAATGCGACCGAAAATCTGAAGAAGGAGATCGAGGCGCTCAAGGATGTCCTCGCCTCCCGTTCCCCCGCGTGCCAGGAAAGATCTCCTTCCAGAAGTTTATCTGCCGATGATGACTATGGATACTACCCTCGTGGTGGGCGGTCTCCGGATTGCCACCATATTCCCGAGAGTTATGAGCGTCGGTCTCATGAATATGGCCGGGGTGCTCCTGGCTCGCGTCGTGAGTACGCAGACAACTCGAGCTGGGGAGAGGAATCTGCAGAGTATGAGATCCCACGTGGACGCACCCGACAGAAAACGTTGTACCCCATGTCAGGGAGGCGGATAATCAGGGACGACTACTACTCTCGAGACCACTCAGACGAAGTCATTCAGAGGACTGTTCTGCGAGACCGATCCAGGACGCCAGCCCCATATCGCATGTCTGGCGGCATCAAGATTCCCTTCACAGAGGAGCAGGAAGATAATGTGGTGAGCCGCTCCGTCAGTAGGAACCGTACCCGTTGTCGGACATCATTCGGCGCGGCAAGATGGGCGAGCTTCAGTCCGGTAAGACACAGCTACAGAACCCGCAGCCCTCAGCTCGACACAGGCGAGCGGCGCCGACGACACATGCGGGAGAAAGATGGGTGGGAGACCAGAATGACTGAAAGAATTCGCGAGTTAGAAAGGCGCGTCCAGGTTCAGGAGCAAAAAGCAAGCGAAGAAAGGCAGCGCGAGAGGATGGATGCTGAGCGAAATAAACTTCGACTCCTGCAGGCACAGCGGGAGGCCCAAGAGCGGAAAAGGTCGAGACCACCAACCAGGCGAGTCTTCAAGCCAGGCAGGGGCGTAAAGGAAGAGTCTTCAAGTAAACCAATAGAGCTCGTCGACCACTTGGACCTGCACGCAGTCGACCATGAGCGGGTTGGGAAGAGGTCTCATGCTCATCAAGATCACCATCAACACCACCGCCGACGCCAAACACTTGGCTGAGAGTAGGCCTGAATACATTTCACAGTCATCATTTCACCAGAATTCGGTATCTTCACAATGGTCCGGGCAAAGTTGGTTATGCCCACACCCCAGAATGTCTGCAGACAAACAAGGATCTCTTCAGCCAGCCATGCCAGCTTTTCCAGGCATGGCAGGGTCCAGGATGCGCTATTGAGGAGTCGCGGAGTCATGGGTCGACACCCGTCCGGTTTCAACACACCACTGCCAATTTGCTGGGGAACCCGGCTGTCTGGTTCCAATTGGTGCCAAGGACGCCACGGAACCCACCGCTTCGGATGGGCCGCCTAATTCCGTCCGCAACAGTATTGTCGACTCCGCTGCTCTCCAATACCACCCCTGCGGCCCTGATCGAAACAGGGAAGTTGACTTGGTCTCACGCCTGTTATAAACGGTCTACCTCGACGGTCCGTTGCCGTTTCCCCCGCGTTCGTTGTGTTGTCATCAGACAGACTTTCGCCCCGAGTTCGTCGACCTCGTGGCAGACGGTCTACTACCACCCACTCCCCCTGGTTCATCAGACTTGTTCGCTGCCGCGCACCACAGATGCTTTGTTCCGCATTCATTCGGCGCGGGGCACCCCCATTGGCAAACATTTCTTCTTCAAAGGTTTCTTTCTCGTAAGATGCCGCTCGAGAAGTCATCAATCAAGCTGAGTTTGTTGGGTCTAGTAAGGTTCTACCCCAGAACCTCTCTGCCTCAGCTCTTCCCCAGTTTCCTCCCGCTGGCGTCATAACCTTCAGTGTCCATCTGCCCTTCCAGCGGTGAACTCGAGATAGACCACAATCGAATCCGTGAGACTCTCACCCACCACCTTCCCAAGTTCCTTCATTTCCACGCCGATGTCCCAGCCCCCCCTCCCCTACCCGCCGTCATGTCCGAACCACACCAGATTCCTTCGCAAGAATCATATTGCCCAGACCAAACAAATTTCCTCCTCTGTATCCGGGCCATGGTCAACCACATCAGCAAGCGTTGCCGCTCGACCAAGCACCACAGGTCAAATTGCTCCCCGCTAAGTCAACATGCGCACGGTTATTTCCAGCTGGTTCGGGCTAATGATATTGTCACCAAAATCATGGATGGCATTCCCGACGACGTCCGAACCATTCTCGGTCGGAGACCATTCTCCGTGGTCGACCTTGATGCGCCTCCCAACCTGAGCGACGAAGACCACCACTGGGGGGTATACGCCTTGGCTTCCAAAGATTCTGGCGGCCGAAGAGGCGTATACATCGGGTCGAACACAAGCGCTGTGGGGGTCGGGGGTCGGCTTAAAGAGCATCGGAGCATAATCAGGGGCAAGAACTCGGTCGATCAGCACCGTGATCTCTATCGATGCATGTCACCCCGCGGGACCATAATGACACCGAAATCCATCGCCGTCTTCTCTCAAGAGGCTGATCTTGAGCCCGCTGTCCGAATCGCAGAAGGTATCATCATGGCGTACCTTAACACCTTTCGGACCCCGCAGAAGCGGCCAGGGCGAATCTGGAAGCAGGTCGAGACTCGTGATCACAGTGCCCACAAATTCATCCGTACAATGAGACGACGCCTTGTTGTCAAACGTCTTCGCCTCCAAGAGGAGCTGCTGCCAGATCTTTACGAGCACGCCCTCAATCGAGGGCGGGCCTTAAAGCAGCTTGATACGGGTCCCGTTATCCGGAACCATAAATCCAGCTTCACAGAATCATCTCAACTCACAATCCCCTCCAGCCAAGAAAAAAAACAACAATCCTACCCCTTTGTCTTCTTGTCCGTCTTCTTCCCTCGAGTCTGATTCGAGTTCTGATCCCATGGATATTTGTCATTGCCCGTTTTCTGGGAGACCTTTAATCCAGCCTCTCGCCCCCACACCGCCCAACAAAATCTCAGAACAAAATGGCAATCAATCAAACCCAACCCGTCAAGAGGCTTCTCTGTGCTGGGTTCCGACATCAAAGGGGATGATATCTACCTAGAGAGAGGGACAAGGGTGGCGTACTTCGTCCATGTGTCTCGAGGGGCACAACATATACAATAAGGGCGAGGGACCCGTGGATTGTTTGTCTCGGATACTTTTTTATCATATCATACAATAATTATAAATACGTCGTTAACTGAAAGCAGAATAAATACACTACGTACATAGGTAAGGTACCTACCTACCTAGGATTATAGCCCATTTGAGGACGGGTCCAGGTCAGGTTAGGGTGGAGACTTTGTATGCTCTACATGCTCCACAACCAAGGAGAGCAGTAAGATAGGTATGAACAACAAAGTAAAATAAGTTTCCGGAATATAAATATGTCCTACATCGACACCAGACACCAGGTTCACCTCTCTTATAGTTCTCAACCGTAAAGTACCGCCGCGAACAATCTTTCAACGGTTTGAATTCAATTGAATTATATAAGCGGGGGCCGAAAAAGAAAGTCCTTTTTCACTCAGCCATTAAAATCACACCATCAACACCAACCGCCAAATTACGAATTGCCAGCACTAGCACCGCATTCCTCCTCTTTTTCTCTGCCCCGCCCGCCGCCCAAGTTGGCTTGACGCTCAACTACCTACCTGCCTACCTACCTACCTACTTACAAAGATAAGAACAAAAAGGGAGACGAGGCAGAGGAGGAATGGAAAACTTGCCCTCCGGTTCTGACTGTCTGAGAGAATCACAAGGTGTATTCGATACATGTCAAACTTGCCCGACCGCATAACCTCAGGTACCTATGAAGGTCAAAAGGTCAAGGCCCACCCATCTGCAGGACCTCATAGCAGATTTGGAATGTCTTGGTTATCGTGGCAAGTCTGGTTCATTTGGGCGGTTTCACAAGGGCCGTTGGCGTAGGCAGGGTCTACATGGCAGGATCCGCGCTGTATGAGTATGAGTGAGGAGACGAAGTGTGTTTTATCTCTCCCCTCAAAAGCTTGGTTGGCCATGTCGCAGCCGACGATTCCATCAAGTCAGGGAAACAAGTACCACCAGTAACCCCTTCTCTGATCCCAATTTTGTTGAGTTCCAATATCTCGTGAGAATGTCAAACCGCGGTCATGAGCTTTCAACCTCCACCTCTACTCAAGCAATAGTCAAGTAACACGAGAAGCAATCCTTGATACCTCCAACATTACGTCAATTAGATCCTATCTTCTACCTGTCATGATATGACATGACACACATCCAAAGCTCGCAAGATATGCTAATCCCAAACGCCAATCGCTTGCTTGACCCCTGAACAAAAGCAGACAAACACAAAACTGCTAATGTCTGACGACACGCTCCTCCCTTATCCCTCCTCATCCAAATCACTTTCGATAATACCCGTCATAGGTCCCTCCTGGCGGAACAGGCTGCTGGGGCGGCTGCTTTTGGTAGGGCTGTGAATACCCATCCATCTCGGGATACCGCTCATGCTGATAACCTTGAGGGGGCTGATAACCCTGCGGAGGCTGATAGTCATTGTGTCCCTGACTCCATCCCGCGTCCGACACGTCGCTGTACCCTCTCCCGTGTCCCTTGACCGGCGCATAGTGTCCATGCCCCGCATATCCTCCCGCCTCCGACAGAGGTGGGCTCGGCAGCGGTGGGCTACCTGGGGCAGGTGCGTGATAGCCCTGTTGGTAGGTAACACCGTCCCCGCCTGCCGGGCCAGCCCCTGGATGGTCGTGGTACTTCGGCTCCGTGGGTGCTGCGGCTTGGCTGTGGGGGGTGCCTTCGAGCGCACGCTTCTTGTTCCGGCGAACGCGCAGAAAGACAAAGACAGTGAAGCCGATGAGAGCAAGAGCAAAGACTCCAGCTCCAATACCGATGCCAATGGCCGCCGGACGGGACAGAGGTGGATCCGTAGGCGGACTAGTGACGTTGTAACCCATGGCCCAAGCGATGTTGACGACAGCTGACGTAGGCAACCTCGTGTCAGTAGGGTTGGCGGCAAGACCGGCGGTCAGGACTGGCGGTGTGATCTTGTCCTTGAAGGAGCTGAAGCAAGGCGTCTGGTATGCAATTCGTTTCGTAAACTTGTAGTAGCCACTGTGATCTGGTTAGCAACCGACCGATTCCCGTCAAAAGCGTACGTACTTGGGACAACACTGGCCGGAAACAGAGTAATAGTCGTCAGGACACTTCTCGAGTAGAGCCTTGACACCGTTGGCAGGAACGGGGAATTGGCCTGGTCCGCCAGCGACACGGTTCCCGTCATTTGCTGCTGCCGTTGGCGACCCGCCTTCGACCGAAACGGACCAAGGACAGCACTGGGGCCGGTTGGCATCGCAACCAACAACAGCGGCATAGTATACGACATCGTCGGCGCTCATCAAGGTATACGAGGTGCTCTTGCAGTCGGGTTCGGCAAGGAGTTGGCCGCCTCCGTTGAAGGTGCTAGTGGGCTGCACAACGACCCGGTTGCTTGAAGGCGGAATAGCCGAGGCAGGGGGCGTGACGATGTTGACGGGTGACAACTCGACCTGGACCGTGGATGGTTGCGGAAGCTGGGCCATGACCGTGGACGCCGGTGTCGTCGGACACTCGGTCCGGATCCAATTTCGCTCAAAGGCATCCCAGTCGTTGGGGAAGCCCGCAGCGTTCCAACAACTCGATGTCGCGATGGCAGCCGAGACGCAGTCGAGATAGTTTACACCGTTCGCGCAGTTGCAGGCCGAGGCCGAGGACTTGGCCAGACACGCGCCATATTCGCCCGCCGAGCTACATGTTCGAAAGCCGTTGAAAGCCTAGACAAAGCCGTGCCGTTAGCAGTGGAGACGCCGAGAAGAGGAACAGTGGGGGGAGCGTACCGCACAGTTGGGACCAGTTGTTCCGGCAGCGGTTCTTGTCGTTTGCGGCCCTGCCGTGTCTGAGGATTGCGGTCCGGCATTCGTAGTCGTCTGAGCCCCCGATGTGGTTCGCGATGTTGGGACAACGCTGATTCGCACCGATGTCGCGATGGTGCTGTTCTGGAATTGCCTGCCTAATCTGACTCCACGCGCAGCAGGAACAAAGGCGGGTCCGACAAACGCGGCGGGAGGCGGCGGAGCTGGGACCCTGGGTTGCAGGGCCGCCATGGTGATGCCGTCAGCACTCTGTCTCGCTCCGGTCGGGTCGGGTGGAGATTTTAATTTACGGCAGGGACCGGGAAAACTGATGACGGGCTCGGGTCAGAAAAGATTGCAAATCGGTGAAGAGTAAATGGCGCAAGAACGACGAAGCAGAGCCGGACGGGGACGCTGCTGAGTTTTGTGATGGATGCACACAGCCGATGACTGCTCGTGGGTGCGTGCCCAAGCCCGCTGCGGGCTTGTCCATTCACAAGGCGTTGTCGACGCCAGCAGAGCCCAAAGCAGCAAAGACTGGCGCAAGGTTTCGGACAGCGGAGTCATGCTGCTCTGCCATTTGCCAGCGACTGAACGGCGGTGGCGGAGCCCCAAAGGCCGGGCCACAACCCGCCCACTTGGGCACCACCAGCCGCAAAGCTGCCCCAAGTTGTTCTGAGCTGATGCAACACGCAGCAAACACCTGTTTGGACAACAGAATGCGAGATCGTAGCCCTATGCAGATGGAAAGTCCCAAGCCAAGATCCACAACGACTCACTGATCGCATCGTGGTTGGTAGAACTGCTTTGCTCAACTGACCAGGCCTTCAATTCTCTGCCAAAACCCAGCGGTTGCTAACCTACGTTCGCAACCACCACCTGCAACTATCGATTCCAGCTGAACACGCAATGCACGCCAAGAGGCCCAGACCTGCCACGTCTGTGGAAGGTTCCGTGTCTTCTTGGCGGCAGAACCGGGACGAGCGGGAGCAGCCTGATACGGATGGCAAAATAACTCAGGAGCAAAGGGACCCGCATGTGTTTTGCGATCCTAGTGTAGAGTTGACGTGGGAATCCTTACTTACACAAGTTCTCGCCTTTTGTGGGCAGGATTTTTGTTGACGTCGCAACGTGGTGGTGGGATGTGACGCTAAAGTTAGCACCATGGCGGAACGGTGAGTGGGTCTTGGCATCGGGGAGGACTGGGACCAATGCTCACCTCAGACCTAGCCAGTGCCAACTCGCAAAAAGCCCACCAGTTCATCGACAGTCCCTCGTCGCAAAGTGGGAGATAAGTCCCAAAATGTGCCGGACCGCAAACATGGCCCAAAGTTCGGATGCAAAACACAGATCGGCGGGCGCACGGTCGCGTAACACGGAGCAGCCAGCCACGCTGCAGAAAATGCGAAAAATCCTCCAGGACGGGGTTTCGAAGGATCGGGATTGGCGGCTTCGGTCCAACAAGCACCAAGCCCCACTCCGCACTTCACGTCCACCCCAGCATCCGAGAGATTAGGACAAAACTAACGACAGTGGCAGCCACCAGGACCGGCGCAGGCCGTAATCCCGTAATACACAAATAATAATATCATGGCTTACCACCCCAATGATGATGTCGGAAAAACGCCACCGACTCCATGGGGAGCCCTCAACTATCCTTCAGACGCATACCACACGCGCGCCTCCTGGGGCCACGGCAGGACGGGGGGCTACGACTCGCTCGAGATGACCGATCTGGACCATCCACAGCCCTCACCAGACCCGACTTCCGACAAGAGAGCGCTGCTCGACTCGGGGCCCCCCACAGCCGGACTCTACTACTCGCGGCCCGGGTCTCCCCCCATCATGGCGAGCACAAGTAGTACCAAATCCGGCAGGAAATGCGGCAATCCCTTCGCCCAGGGATGGAGGGACGACTGGGTCATGTATAGCTGCTTTGTCTTTGGCGTAGCCTGCGCCATCGGACACCACAGCTTCTACAACTCGCTCAACGGGAAGGAGGCCACGGACCAGATCTTGATGCACCGCTACGGTACACTGCTAGCATTCGGTGCCAGGGCGGGACTGAGTGCTGCCGTGGGCGCCGCATACCACCAGCGCGTATGGGCAACAGTACGGAAGCGTATTATCACTCTCGGCTCACTGGACTCACTGTTCTCTCTCACCGAGGACGTTCTTGCCTTCTTTAGCTGGGAACTGATGAAGGCCGCCAAACTGGCCATGTTGCTCGCCTTCTTTGTCTGGATATCGGGCTTGGTTGTCATTCTGACTGCCAACACACTTCAGGTCCACCTTGACCGGGTCGAGGTGAATGACCTGTGTCCCACCGTCCGGAGTCTCAACTTCACCATGGAGGAGCTGTATGATTGGCGGTCGCCAACCCGTGTCGGCCGCTATCCTTTGATTCCTGCCGTGTTCTGGAATACAACGAAACGGCCAAACGACAAGGACGACGACGATTGGTTCGACTACTACACCGCACCGGCGCCAACCCTCGACCAGACGCTGAATATCGCAGCCTTTATGGGCGGGACAGTCATCCGGAAGGACGCTCAGGCGGAGACCTGCGGACTTGGTTGGAATTGCACCTATGAAATCAAGTTCACCGCCCCCGCCTACAAGTGCACTCAACTGGCCAGCGGTGTTGGAGCCAAACCCGTCAATCTTACTCAGGAATCGGGCAGTGTCGCACCTCCCCTTTCTCCCGATATGCTCCTCCCCAAGGGCATTTTTAGTTATGTCGCCATCTCGGAAGCGGGCGAGTACTCGGTCACACAAATGAAAGACGTCGACCCGGGAGGCATTCCCAAATCCCGACGTCCCGATCCCAAGAACCTCGGCGCCTTTAGAACCGAGCCTGTCATCTGGGTTGGTCACGCGGCCCGCGCCGACCCGACTCAGCCCCTCCCCGAGAATGTCACCCGTGCTGACTGGGGCCGGCTCTACGTCCCAAGGATCTTTGCCTGTGAGAACTACGAATCCGAATACACGGTCAAATTCAACCTCAACGACGGTGGCGCCCAGTCCACCAATGTCACCAGCCTCAAGTTCCTCCGGCCTGTTGTGAATACCACCTACTTCCCCAACATCGAGTCCCGCGACGGCACTGCCGATAACATCACGGCTAGGCCCATATCCAACTACATCTTCCCGCGCGATGTCCGACGCTACCGCCTCACGGCCGCGTACCACGCCCTCGGTCTCATTGCGCGGTCCTTCATCAACGGCACCGTCTCCCTCAACCCCAACGAGCCCGATATCATGCCGCTGGTCAACACAAAAGTAATCCAGACTAATCTCCTTGACGAAGAGAATAACTATCTCCCGCACGACAACCTCATGGAGCGCCTACAGAACCTGTTTGCCGATATGATCCTCAGCATCCTGTCGAACCCCCGCTTTGCCAGCGTCGTCTGGGCCGCTCGGTCGCACGAGCAGAGTGGCCTCGGACTTGGCGGCGAAGGACTCGGATATCCCTGCCAGCGAAGCCGCATTGCCAACGTGTATCTGTACCGAAAACTCGATCTCTGGGTCGTCTACGGACTAGCCATCGTGGTGGCGCTGACCGCTGTCGTGGTCGGCCTGCTGGCCATCCGCGAGAATGGCGGTGCCAGCAAGGACACGCACTTTTCGAGCATTGTGGCAGCAACCCGGGGCCCAGCCTTGGATAAACTAGCATGGGATGATGGCACCCCGGCGGCGGGCCTACCGCTGGAATCTAAGAAAGCGAGGCTAGGTTATGGCCGGATGGGCGGGATGTCCTCAACTGCGACCATGGCCACTGGGGCAGACCTGGGGAGGCTGGGGTTCCCTCGTTTTGGGTTTACGTTGGAAGGAGACGTGGGACAGGCGCGAGGGAGGATAAGTCGGGCTCTGTAATGTGTTGTTGTTTTTCTATTTTCTATTTTCTGTCTTGTTCGAGATATATCATGATCATCTAACATACGACGTTTACGAAGTATACGCCAAAAGCAGGGGGGGATATATATATTATATATACCGATAGAGCATGTAGTTTCCTGTAAAATGTACGAAGGGAATTTTCTGTCCTCTTGAATCCAGATCCACATTTGATACGCGGTTATTGTGATTTGAACATCCATTAGTTCAGGTAGCCTGTGGTCCTCTGGTGTTCCTGGGAACAGGGTATACAAACTAGAGTCTATGGACAAAGCCAGCATCAATGGCATAGTGTACGTATGTATGCACGTACCTACCTACAGATGTTCTCACAGTTGCACAGTTGCGTGTGCTGTCGATTCCGGTGGGAGGTTTTTTTTCCTCCATAACGATTAGATAGAAACAAAGACACATCTCAAAGAAACAGTACGGAGGAGCATGGCCGGATGGATTATCATCGTCGCCACTACCAGCTGCCCGTGCCCTGTCCTGTTCCGGGCCTTGTCATCACCGTACACTGTACTCTCCACGTATGCCAAACCCCCTACCAAGTCCCTTGGGTGAATTCTCAATGACGACACATATATGATGCATCTATCCATTCACCCATTCGTCCATCTCACTTAAGTGCTTGGACATTCATAAGTGTAGTAAGGTAAGGTATTTAATTCCCAAGGGCAATGAGCACCTGCCTACGTACCTACCTACTTACCTATGCAGACGAACCGACTTTTTATAAACCTATATATATGTTATATAGGTACGTATATTGGATACCGAACAATGGCTGACATGTATGTATAAACCTTGTGTACGGTGATAGGATTATGCATCACGACAGATACGTCCCTAAGGACTAGGCTTTATTCTATAGTGTACACTCCATCCCTCACCTCCTCCCCTTCCAAAAAAAAAAAAAAAAAAA
>Ga0247765_1000108_pt1 | contig 63792 bp, 62 predicted proteins | sample UWRJL106311C6_FD_179949 | JGI IMG/M metagenome (GOLD analysis project Ga0247765, IMG submission 179949) | Plant litter microbial communities from Arlington Agricultural Research Station in Wisconsin, United States - UWRJ-L106-311C-6 | ecosystem: Environmental > Terrestrial > Plant litter >... | reverse complement strand
GGGTTGTTGTCGATTTGGAGGTTGCAAGGGATCCATCGTGGTTCCTCCTCCTCCTCCTCCTCCTCCTCCACCACCACCACCACCACCACCGGTAGGCCTACTCCCACCTCCACCTCCACCACCTTGATTACCACCTCCCTGGTTCCCACCAGCCCCCCGCGAAGTCGGTTGGTTCCCACCACCACCGCCGCCGCCACCTCCTCCTTGGTTTCTCGAGGTAGGTCTGTTCCCCCCTCCGCCGCCACCGCCTTGGTTTCCGCCTCCCTGGTTACCACCTCCTTGGTTGCCTCCACCTTGTCTTGTGGTTTGTTGAGGTGGGTCTTGTCTCCTCGTGGTAGGCTGGTTTCCACCTCCTCCTCCTTGATTTCCACCCCCTTGTCTTGTTGTCTGCTGCGGGGGATCTTGTCTCCTGGTGGTAGGTTGATTTCCACCTCCACCTCCTCCTCCTCCTTCCCGACGAGTAGTAGGTTGGTTTCCGCCACCTCCTCCTCCACCCTCGCGGCGAGTGGTAGGCTGGTTACCACCACCTCCTCCTCCGCCACCGCGAATGGTAGTCGTGAAAATCCCCGGAGTAGTAGGCTGTTGAGTCCGCCTTGTTGTGGGCGGGTCCTCACGACGAGTGGTAGGTTGCTGCTGAGTTGTCCTCCTCGTTGTCGGGGGATCTTCGCGCCGTGTAGTAGGAGGGTCTTCACGACGGGTTGTGCGTCGAGTTGTGGGTGGATCTTCCCGACGCGTCGTGGGTTGATTGCCACCTCCGCGGATAGTGGTGGTGAAGATGCCGGGTGTGGTTTGTTGGGTGGTTCTCCTCGTGGTTGGGGGATCATCCCGACGGGTTGTCGGAGGCTGCTGGGTTGTCCTCCTGGTTGTGGGAGGATCCTCTCGGGTCGTTCTTCTGGTTGTGGGAGGATCCTCTCGGGTCGTTCTTCTGGTTGTGGGAGGATCCTCTCGGGTCGTTCTTCTGGTTGTGGGCGGCTCCTCTCGAGTCGTCCTCCTGGTTGTAGGGGGATCCTCGCGAGTGGTTCTTCTGGTTGTCGGAGGATCATCTCGGCGCGTCGTGGGTAGCTCGGTCCGTCTGGTGCTGATGATCGTGCGCGTCGTGATGGGTGGGTTGTTTGTTGTTCGCCGGGTAGTCGGAGGGTCTTGGGTGCGCCGTGTCGTTGGGCGAACCGTAAAAGTCTCGGGAGGCTGCGAAGTAGTCCGGCGAGTGGTCGGGCGGCGCGTGACGGTCGTGATCTGAGGTTGAGACGTTGTCCGACGGGTCGTGGTAGGACGCAGAGTCGTGATGACTGTCACAATCGGTGGTCGGCTTGTGCGGCTTGTCCGACGTGTGGTAGAAGGAGGCTGACGCGTTGTCCAGGTTCTCCACGTTGTTGTCGGATTATACGTCGTCCGAGTAGGTCGAGGGGAGTCCTTTGTGGTTGACGGCCAGTGGCAGTATGCCCACTTGGTGACCGTGTTCTGGTAGTATTGGGTCTGCACACCCACGGTCGACCAGCGTGAGATGGTCTGGACGTAGTATGTTGTCGCTCCTGGGAGATACGAGACAATAACATTGGTGGGGAGATAGCAGTCTTCGGTGATGTAGTCTGGCTCCCCGTAGATTGTCTCGATCTCTTCTATCCACTGCGTCTCGGCTGGAAACGTGTCAGCCTATCACATCTATGTCCTCAGTGAAGGACTTACTTGTCCCAAGGACCGTGCTGGTCACGCCAATGGTCACCGTGGGCGTTATCTGCTTCCAATCAATTGCTGCTCTCGTGTGTGGATTTCTGGTTCCATACCGTCACAACGACAGTAGTGGCTTGTCCTCCTGCCGTGAGATTAAACTCGCGCTGGACAACAAAGTCATGCTGGGGTGCCTGCACGACAATTGCCCAGCTGCCATCACCCATGTCAGCATAAGCGATCTCGCACGAGGACACCTGCTCCGACGTGATTTTCGACTCGATTGGTGAGCAGAGATAGCCATATCCTTCGGGCGAGATGAGGATGGGGACGATTGTTTCATCGAAACATGCACCTGCCTGCCGTCAGAACCAAGCCTGGGGAGGTTCAGTAGCAGAACTGACCTTCAAACAAAGACGTGAAGCTGAACTTGACGTCCGAGTTACCATCTATCAGGTAAGAACCGCCGTTTGTGTAGTCCAAACCGTAGCAGCTACATCCAGCATCATCAGTGCCTTGAGCCCATGCTCCGGTGGCAAAGCCGGCCAACAAGGCCCAGAGAGACCCTGCAGGATACATGGTTCTGTCCGCCTCTGGGCAGGGTCGAATGGAAAGACTGCAGACTTCACGATCCAAGCCCTCAGTTCAAGAAAGAACCGGGGTAGGTGACACAGATATATCCTTGTCCCAGGTCTGCATCCTCACTTTCATCGGTTTTATAACGAGTGGCAACCCAGGGGGCAACAAATTTCCGCCTGTTCTTCTCTCTTTCGCTTCCCAATGACCGGGTCATGGGATAGTCAAGCACCTAAGTCTAAATAGATTAATGGCGGGGAGAGTTGTGCGCGGTACGATATAAGGGTCCTCTATTCAGCCAAGCTAGCGGTCCCGAATGGGCAGTATCCGCCGTGCAAAAGAACTGCCCAACTTTCAACTAGGGAGGGGCGATGTCTCGGCCAGACAGACTGCCCGGCCTTGGCATCTCTGATGACCCGGAAGTCCGACAGTGTGCCTGCATGGTGTCATCATGGTTGTATGCTTCACCACGAGGTGGTGTTGGGGCCATTCCTCCATCGTTGGCCATGTTGTATAAAAATGACCGCAAAGGGGAAAACACGGCTTCGCTAAATGAAAGTCAGTGGTCAACGGTTTAGCTAATAATAGCTACAAACAAGCATTTAATCCGGGGTGCCGTCGCCCGCAGGTTGCACGAACCTGAGTGGTTCCGTGACACGGCAGGACAGAACATTGAATAGCCGCATACACCAATGGAGAGTGGCGGATATATCAACCTTGATTATCGTCATGTATTTTGCCTAAGCTGCGTATCGCGTGTGAGCAGCGCGCACACCATAACTTAGACATCACCGTCTCCATCCCGCCATGATCAGACACTCTCCATGTATCATATATTATTGTGGCGGGCTGCGTGCGTGGGGTCGTCGTGGGTGGCCGGAGCGAATTCAGCCTCGATTGCAATGACATGGCCGCCAGTATCAGGATAGCGTCGGGGACTTGATACCCCCTTTTTTGAGAACCCGGTTTTGTAGGCGAAAGACGGAAGTGATCGTCGTCGCCTTTTATTTATGGTCCTAAGCTCGGTTAATCATCAAGCTCGTGAGCATAACTCGTCGTGAGGGTTCTTGGACGGGTGGTGTGCCGTGCCTGTTCCTGGCTAGAATGGTTAGGGTGGTATTCCCTGCCGCACGAAGATGCTGAACGAGTAGGAAGGAATGAATATTCTCTGACTTACAAGAGAGTATTCCGTCCAGTGGAGAATGCTCAGGGACAAGCGGTGTGCCGGTCGGTGCTCAAAAGACAATCCAATCCCTTGACTGTTGGCGGGAAATCCGTGCGGGGAGATGTAGGACTTGGCGAACCGGGAGGATTTCTAGTTCGCTTCGGCCCTTGGCCACAGCTAGAAACCGTCAGTTAAGACGTGAGCCGCTGGGCCGGGTCTGTAGGTAGTGGCCTGGGTCCTGTTCTCCGAGGCTCTAAAGCGGGCCTTGGAGACTGAGCAGTTTGGATGCTTGTGTCGGCGTCGAAGAGGCTTATCACCTTAACTGGTCTTGTCAGCCAATCACGGCAGCCAGGGAAAGGAAATTTTCGGCCGATGCGAGTTCGGGCAAACGGCAGAGACGGGCCGGCAGAAGGTGATCCTCACCGAGCGGCTCGGTCGCTCATGATGATCCCGGCATACGATGATACCCTATCTCCCGAAACAGACAGTAAGATCCAGGGCGACGTCAAAGTGGGTGAATAGATCGTGTTGTTTCGCTAGCTGCGATTCTGGAGGAAAATTTCACGTTGGGCAGGGTCGTGCTTGCCTTGCACAACCCGACCTCCGGCTGTTTGCTCCAGGTGGACACTCCCCCAACCGAAAGCTGGTGGCCGACACCTGGCACTGACATAATTCCACCTTGAGAGTTGATTCTCTGCAATCTGCATCGAAGACCAACAATCATCGGAATTTAAAGGATTGCGTTTGAATGTAAATCCAGTCAACGAAGACCCGTCAACATGACGAGTATTAGCAGCTACGCGGGAATGATATCGGGATCAAATGGATGTCAAGCCGGTCACGGCCGCTTCGAAATACAAAATCCCCTTGGGCCGTCACGAGGCTTCAGGGCCCTCCTCCCGTCATCCATGGTCGACTATAAATGCCTGCCTCAGCCACCTCTCTTGCCCACGATCTTTCAACCTAGGCGCCACATCATGTACTGGGTAGCTTCAAAATCCAGCCTGAACGAGCTCAACACGGATATTTCCAATTCCAACTACCACGACCCTTGAAATCATCGACATGCACTCCGGGGTCATCCTCGCTCTCCCGGCGCTTGCCGGGCTTGCCCACGCTCGCGAATGTGAATGCACCAAAACTGCCATCCCAGTTGGTAATAGCACAGTGACCACCACCGAAAAAAACACGATCACGATGACGGAGACTGTGACGGAAACCGTGCACTCAGCCGTTAGGATTCCGTCACGGGAAACCTCTGGCACAACGACCTCGAACATTGCTGCTTCTCAAGTTCCAGAGAGGTCATTCACCATCACAGGGTTCTTATCGCACACGGAAGGCTTCTCTTCGTCATCACCGTCATCATCATCGTCGTCGTCATCGCAGGGTGCGTCACACAGCGATTCCGCTTCGGCCCCTGGCAGATTCACAACCGTCACCCACTTTCTGAACGATACGACTACCGCCACCTCAACCGTGAAGCAAATTCCGCCGTCTACCGTCACCCTGATAATACCATCCTCCACGAAAACAACGCCGTCAAAAGCCTCGTCAAGAATAACGCCGACAGTACTGCCGACAACGCTGCCGACTCCGTCCCCAACCACGAACCCTACATCTACCAACGATGGAAGACACTGCGGTCCTCCAAATTCCAGAAATACCTCGAGTCCCGGCAGCATCATCGATGTGATTCTTGTGTGCGATGGCACAGGGAGCCTCAGCTTCTACACAAGCCCTACCGAGACAACTACAACGTTCGCAACAGTCACTTCCAACTTCAGTACGACCACCGGTAACACGTCATTTTCAAAAAGCAAGGGTGGCCCTCTGAAGGGACGGTGTAAAAATAACGGCGACTTCAACTGCGTTGGCAAGGTTAATGGAGCATTCCAACAATGTCTTGGCAACGAGTGGTGGCAGCTACAGCCTGTTCCTGAGGGCATGGAGTGCGTCGATCATCAGGGTATCTACTACACGGAAGAGATAAATACTGATCCTGAAAATGAGGGGAGGGCACGTAAACTGGCTCGGTTTAGGGTGGGCTAAGCTCTAGCTTAGGTCTGCCACGTGCACTGTGCTGGATATGGGTGGAGAGGAGTGGGATGTCAGACAGATGCATTTTGGGCTTGCCCATGTTGGATTCGACCATCTGCTAGAGTTTGGGAGGTCTCGATCTACTGCTATATTGTAAATCCAATCAGCGCAACCACGTAATATAATTTTTTGGGCAAGTCGTAGGCAGCCCGTCATGAACTTTAAAGCCGTTCGTTCTCGGCTTGCAATGACAAACCAGCCCCTCAGGCTAGATCAGGCTAGACTCGGCCCACCAGATCTTGTGCACGAATATTTAGCATGACGTAGTGGATTATTCTTCTCAAACTACCTAGAATAAGAGATTCCTTGGCCTGGCGTAGAACTCCCGGGTGTTCCCGCACGCAACCATAGACTGTATGATCGCAGTGCTGTCAGGGTTCTGGCTGCCCTCATCTATGCACTGTATACATGTATGGACTGCACACATGTAGGGAGACTGCCATTCAACTATAGTATCCAACCTCTGAACCACATGTCCTCGTCAGCGTCGGTTCGGTCTTGGTGCAATGAATTATTAGACTACTTCCTACGATTCTGAGATGGTAGGTGCAAGGGTACCGTACCACCAATCTTCCACTGGTTGAAATTTATGTGGATAAAATTCCTTACCTGGAATTTCTCTTGTTCATAAACACTTCTTCTTCGTGCTGTTCGTTGCTCATCGCCAAAGGGGTGGATCCAATAGTGATGGGGTGTGTTTAGCAGAGTGGCACGTGCGCACTGCAATGCGCAGCAGTTCATCCAAGGCAATCCAACTTCAAAAAAAAAAACGCCGCGACAAAACTTCGTGGTAACTTCATCAATTCGCGCCAGCAACACCCCGGCGCGTTGTACAGTCCTACTGTGCAACTACTAGCCCTCCAGATTTGGCTCCTTATAACCATCATTATTTCCATGAGTCAACGTCTCTGAATTCCCTCTCGGGGAATCCTTGTCTCGACGACTTCCGGCGACAACGGACATTTCCTTGTCTCGCCATCCGCTCCTTCCTCCGACCGCAGTCTCAACTGCGGCCCCTCCGACGCCATGGGCAATTGCGCTTCCTGTATCGGCGACCGCCGCCGCGATTCTTTTGACGAGGTCCGTTTCTCTGCCCCTGTCCGCGAAATCCCACCCCGCGCCCGCAGATGGATCGTGTATTTGCGAACAGTCAAAATGCTGACCCCCACAATCTCGCGTAGGATGACGAAGCCCAGCGTCTCTTCGACGAAAATAATATAGGCTACGGGAGTTTTGACGGACAACACATGACAGGCGTGGAGGATCCACAGGAGGTTCAAAGAGAGATTGAGGCTCTGCAGCGGGTTGTCGCACGCACGTCAGAGTACGTTCCAATCTCCCCCCCCTCCCCCCTTCCCCCAGGTCCACGGCAACGGAACAAAAACAGGGCTGACCAGCTGCACAGCAACATGGTTGACATCTACGACATCGTACCCCAAGACAAGGCTGTGCATGCTGCCGCCCCCACTCCATATGCGTATGCCGGCCAGGAGCCTCACTTGGCCCGCTACCAGACGCTGCTGTCCAAGCTGTCGTCCCACGATGACCTCACCTCTGTGGCGCGCGTTGATTGGGGTGTCCCTGACGATGGCACCGTTGAGATGCAGCAGACTGCTGCCCCCATCAAGCTTGACGACGGCGAAGCACTTGTCGGCAACTTTGCCGACGCTGCAGCGGCCATGCGTTGAACACGACATGAACTGCCTGCGTCCGCACTGGCAGGCCACCCACCACGCCCGCCATCCACCTGTCCGTCCCGCCAGCGAGCAGGCCAAAACGAACGGCTGGTCGACCAACCAGCCAGGCAGCTAGGCAGCCAGAGGGTCATCCGTCCACCCCTCATGACTTTGTAGCGGCACCGGGTCCGAGGGCGCCTGTTGTTTGGTCGAGGAATCGGACCTGCTGACGCTCTGCGCCCCGCGCCGATGTCATCCCCCATCATGGCGATACCCCCGCTTCCCCCCCTCCACTGTCCTCCACCATCCTTGGTTATTTATCCCTCGGGGCTAGGCAATTCGTGTTATGAAGGTTCGGCGAAGGTGCGGCATTCGGCCAATATGGCCAGGTGGGACGGCCCGCGGTGGTTGCTTGATACCCATGGGGGCGGGATAGCCCCCCCCGATTTTGCTCTTGCTGCTTTTGTTTGATCAATTTCTCATCAAAGGAGGGTGTGGAGGGCTCGGGTTATGGAGGGATGCGCTGTACCGCACAAAATCAATCGAATGCTTCCTTTTGTTGGTAACTGGCTCCCCCCGAATGAGTGTCCAACCAATCATGGGGCCAACATACTGGCTCCTCTGTGAGGCAGGGTGCCCAGGAGATGCGCACCCATTTAGACGCAGCCACGTGCGCAACGCTTGCTTTGAGGTGGAGTCCGTGGTATAAATTCGCAGCGTCTGGCCTGCTTCGACTGTGTTCTAGATCTGTCAGCTGCCCTAAATCCGCTCGGAGCGCTCCGTCTTCGGCAAGGCCCTAATGACTGGAAAAAGCCGGCGGAAACGGCGCCGGGTTCCTAAGCTGCACCAAACGGAACTACACCATCAGCCACGCAAACCCTAATCACAAAACAGCGGACAACACCTAACATCCGCAAAGCGACAACACATCACGTTAACAGCACAGCACCGCGACCACAGGACGATAAGCACTTGCGGGGAGCAAGCAAGTGTGATTCGACTCTTGGTGGCTTGGCTTACTTCCCCCCCCCCTGCTGCAGGTCGCAGGTGGCTATCGATGCTGGTCGAAGGAGGGGAGACCGAGCTGTGCGTGGGGAATGGGATGGGTAGGAGAGGGGGAGGGGGGGGGGGCGACGGACATCGGACCAGGAAATGGGAGGTGGGCTGCGGGTGGTCGCCAGTGAGGCGGCCAGAAGCAGCAGAGCGCCCGAGGTGCAGAATGAGGCGGGATCAGAGGTACGCACAGCGAAGTACGTCACGTCACTCAGCGCATTGCTCCGCTGCCACCCAAAGCCACTCCGGAAACCACCGCCCTCTTCTCTCTCGGCTACGGCCCACGGTGGCTCCCCTTCCCCCATCCTATGGAGCCAGCTTTCTTGACTAACACACGACGTTGGGCTGCCCAATCCACCGGATTGCGGGACGACTCTCTTGGCCCGCTTGCTTTTCTGCCCAAACCTCCTTGTCCGCTCTTAGCGGGCGGCGAGACGCGCTTGGTTTGAAATTCCCATGATTTCTCGTGCATGTCGGGTATGGAACCGAGGGAGGAACCCGGCCGAGAAATCAAAGGGGCGGGAAAAGGAGGGATGTGGAGGAAAAGAAAATATCGGGGCGTCGGTCACGTCTCACTCACAAGCGAGCCCGCCGCGCCCTTAGACACGCACCAGAATTTCCATCTCCTTCTCTCGCTCTCCCTTCCTACCAGCCCTCAGCATTCGTCTGTGAGACATTGGCTGCGCGAGCTCGCATGCAAGCCAGACCGCCCGCGCCGGTCTTTCTCTCGCCCCGTCTCCTATTCGTCCAGCCGGGCCGTCCATCGGTTCCCCGGTTCCCTTTTCACTCAGACCTACAGCACACCTACATGACAACGGAGCCTACTATTCGAGGGAGAGGCAGCAAAATCTGCACAAAGCTCCAGCACCACCCACACTAAACACACGGCATACCGCTCACTACATACCGTGTACCACATAACGCATGCCAGACGAGCCAGATAAGCCAAGCCAGCCAAAGATGACGCTCCCTTCCCCAGACGGGTGCTTGCTCGCTCCGACACACCCCGAGCGAGTTTCAGTCTGGATCTCATCCCCTACCCCTACCGCCTGTACTCCGTGCCTACCCATCCTACCTACCTAGGTATCTGCCATGATTCTCCTGCCGAAGGACCCGGCTTCTGGGGTTATCAAACCGGGAAATACAGCCAGTAGGAATACTCCCCGACCTGCCTGTCCACCTACCTTTTCTGCAGTGAGGAACTTTCCTCTCTCATCCTTGCCCCCTTGGTCTTTTTTTTGCTACGCTATGGTTCGGTGCACCTTCGGCAGTCACATCTGCGAGCCTTCCTGCGCAGATCAGGAGAACGGAAAGCAGAGCAAAGGGGGAGAGATTCTGAGCAAGTTTTTTTCCCCTCAAGACACACGTCAGTATCCATCCATCCACTGCGCCTAGAACAGAGGGGTAAGGGGGTAGATGGATGCATAGGAGGGTCCAATAAAGGGGGCAGAAAAGAGGGAAGAGAAGAAGAAAAAAAGTACCGGGCAGTAGCGTACCGTTGGGTACCTATTCCACTTTCAGGCCCCAGATTCCTGTCTGGTCTATCCCTCCCCAGTCCACAGTCTCCAGTCCGATCTCCAGTCCCGCCCCCGGTGCCCGGTTCAGATCCCGCTTCGTTCAAACTCGCTCGCTTCGCTCCACTTGTTGCCACTCATGCACACATCCAAGCCATACAGCCAACGCACAACGGACTAGCTACCTAGCTACTACTGACTGCCGATGTTGGTCTTGGCTGCGTTCACCTCCTACCTGGCTAGCTGTAGTTACTTTTTTTTCTCCGAGGCTGTCTGGTCCCGTCTTGTGTCTCGTCGGGCAGCAAGATCGGACGCGAGCGTGCCAGCCAGCCAGTGAAACCAGCCAGCCAACTGCCAACCGCCAACAGCCAACAACAGGCTGTGTGTGGATTCCCTCCAGATTCGGTTAGAAGAGGAGACAAAAAAAAAAGGAAGAAAAAGAAGAAACGGGTTGAGAAAATGGATCACTTTACCTGGTACTAGATATCTGGGATCTGGGGGGGGCCGGGGGTTCAGAGAAATAAAATCTTATTTTCCCTATTCTTTCTTCCTTCTTCTTTTTTCGTTGCAAACTGTCTCAAGCAAGACAGAGTGTGTAAAAATGAAAATGCATTCATCCAACCCCCCTCCCCATCCCTTCTCGATTCCCGCCATTCCCTGCCCGTTTCCCGTATCCGTCATGACCAAACAACAGTCTCAAGCGGGGGAGTGAAAAGCGAAAGAGAAAGATAGCCCTGTGTTTTTTTTTCACACAATTTACACACAAGACACCCAAGCTAAGAGCTCATTTCCTTCATTCATTGCGTTCAATTCATCCCCAAGAAGAAAAATTCATTCGCATTCCTTTCCAGTTGCCATTATCTGCCCTGTGCCTGTCCGTCCCGTTCCATGGGAATGCCAAAGAAATACCGAGAGACGGTGTAAAAAACAAAGGAAGAAGAAAAAACAAGAGACTTTTCCCAATTGAGAAAGCATCGGGAACCAGAAACGGCAATATCCGAAATGGGAATGAAAAATTGAAAGCATGCGCACTCCGCACCCCCCTGTCCCACCATTCTCCTCATTCCCCCCCTTCTCACCCCTCTCTTTCAGTTCCACATGTGGAGCTGACCGCTAGATGCCCGAGCCTGACGTGCATGCTGCGTGCCGATGGTGACTTGAGTTGTTGGAGGAAGGAAGAGGGGAAAGCAAAGAGAGGGTGGCCGGAACCAGCCAGTCGGCGAAGGCAGAGGGGGAAAAAAGTGAAGAGAAACAAGGAGGAAAAAAAAAGAACGCCGGTCAGTTTTCGTCTAACTTTCCCTCTTTATTCCCAGTCCCCAACCAAGATCAGTCCAGTTCAGCCCAGTCCAGCCCAACATCTCTCCCCAGCACAAGCCATCCACCACTGATTTGTCTCTTCCCCTCTTTGTCTGAGAGCATCCACACCCTCCCTCGTGTCTTCGGTATGTGCTGTGGCGCATACCGACCATGCCACGGGATGAGGGTAAGGGGAAGGGTGCCAGAAAAGGAGAACGCCGAAACAGAACCAAGGTCACCACATCCGATGAAGCTCGGGCTAGGCAGGCCCGGCTGGCTCAGCTCCTGCTGGAGACGAACCGGACACAGGTAACACGTCGCCCTCCATCTCCTTTTCTCTCACCCCTGGGCCAGGCGCAGGGACAGCACGTCAGAGCTGTTTCTGCTTCTGGTCATGCTGTTTCCAGAGATCCCGGATCTGGTCCTCAATCTCTGCAATGTCATTTCTCGTCTTCTCAATGGTAGCCCGGCGGTTCCCCTCACGGTACCACCTATCGATATCCTCGCTCATTTTCCTTATGCGGCGTTCCTTCTTGCTCATCTGATCACACAGTTTACAGGGCTGAGGTTGAAAGCTGGTGTTGTAGACCAGTTTCAGGCCACACGTCTCGCCGGTGCGGTATTCCTTGTTGCACTGCTGGCGGAAGTTCCCCCACTTCCAGTACCCACAAGTCCACCGTGTCTGGTCAAAGTAGCACATGTTGTGGGTGTTGTTGGCGTTGGTGACGACGCGGAGTGGGTGTTGGAGACCGGCAAGTGCGACTCTCGGGAGTTAGATATAGTTTGGGTGCAGGTTCTTTCGGTTCTTCTGGTGCTTGTCACCGCAGTCGATTCGAACTAACCCAATAGTTGCAGTTAGCCTCGAGCTCGGTTACCCTGTCTGTCCTGGGACCGCCATGGTGGCGACCCCCTCCAGTGTACCACAGCAACAGGGGCGGCTTACCCACCCACCCACACGCACACACAGGGCAAGGACAAGGGCAAGGGCAGGGACAAGGAGGGGTCTCACTAACAACGGCAGCAGATCTTGGGAAGCTGGTGGGGTTGTGGAGGTAGGTCCGGTTTCGTTTCTGGTTGCCCTAGCTGCTCTTGTCGATGCAATTGGCTTTGTCGCTAGGTCTCAATGCTTCGCGGCGATAATGGGCGTGGCGATGTCGAAGCTGGTGGAGCTTGTTGTCGGCGTAGGGGTCCTTGTTGATGATGTTGTGTTTGGTGACAAGACTACCTTCAAACCAAGCGTCGAGGGAGAGGGTGGCACCCAGACCGTACTTATACTTTCGTCATGCTATGCTTTCTTTTTGCTCCCAAGCGGGTGGGACACTCCTCACCCGTCGCGGCGACCACGACAGAGATGCATCAAGCGGTGTCAGGTATGGACGTGCGGATGGGCGAGGCTTTCCGCACAGTGCTTCCCTTTTTTTTTTCCTTTTCTCAGACCACTTGGCTGTGCTCCCTATACCCTGGTCCGGCTTTTACTTCCCCCCCTGGTCCACATCGTTGAACCAGCGTCGCGATCACACGTTGGTGAGGAAAGGGGAGTGTCTCTCGGGGCTTGGGGGGTGTGTGATGTGTCTGCGATGCACCCTTGTCCTGCCGTCAAATTAGCCCGTTTGCTGTCCCGCGCAGGTCCCTCTGAATGGACTGGCCCTCATAGGAGCCACGTCGTTCATGGCTCATTTACCACCGTTTTTGCACACGCCATCCCCACCACGCCATGAACTCTTGCTTGACTTGGGCAAGGTGCGGTGGCCAAAACCAGGGACCATCTATTGGCGGGGAGGGGTAGAGGGGCAAACACCTTTTTTCCTTAATTGCAAGCCGTCTGCAATTGGCTATGATACCCACTGGCCGTTTGTTGAGAGGGAAGCTTTTCTCTTCCTTCGTTCCCCCTTCTCCCCCCTCCCTTCCGAGTCCCGCGTGGTGCTTGTATGCATACACGCGGGCCCCACTCGATGGTCATGTTATTGCGACCTGGGCGGGAAGGAAGACACTGGAACCCAACAAGAAATCACAGTAAACTCGGGGGCGGAGGGAGCGGGCCAATGGCCGGACCCCTGTTGTCGGTCGCTGTTGTTAGGTGTAAGTGGCCCCCCCTGCCCCTTTTGTCGCACCCCACCCTCGAGCCTCTCACCAGCCCTTGCGTGGTCGATGGGAGAGGATCTTCCCGCTTCCAGCTTGGGACACTGGTCAAGGGGTCTCTTCCGGGTCGGCCCACATGTCGACGACAAGTGTTCGGCTAGCGTGGGGTCAAGTTGGCCGCGACCAGGACAAGGGGGCCCCGACGGCCAGGGCCAAGGACCGCCACAAAAACAGAAACCTTCCACAGCGTGTTCCTTTTTAGCCTCCTTTTCGTTCTACGGTCTGGGCGTGCGCGGATCCGCCTGAGCCTACCCGACTGGGCATCAGCATCAAGGGGGGCGGGGGGACGGGGTCTTCCTGGCATCATGAGATTCGCCAGACGCTGGGCCAGACCTGCGAACATGTTTGAAAATCCGGATGATAGCACATGGCTTGCTCGCAAACCGCCCCAAATCGTTTTGACTGGAGCAAACACGCACCTGCGTGGCTGGTCAGGACGTACCGGCTTTCAGCATCTCTGGGTGATTTGTTCTCGGGACTGCATATGCTCTATCGCCTTCCATTTCAAGACCCTGATGTGATTGGTTTTGTGAGAGCCACTCGGAAGAGATTAGCCCATAACGCGGTGGCGGTCGGAACATGTAGCGTGCAGTCACGGGTGGTCACTGTACTCGTCGAACAAGCGTGGCGGCCACCCATACCTCCAAGTAAGTGCCGGGGAACAAATCCCCAAATCCCCAAATCTTCAGGACCAGAGCCAGAGCTAACCGTGGCATGTACAGATTCGTCTTTTCTCAAGGGGCGTTTCGCCTTCTGCCGATTGCCCGCGGACATATTCCGGTCCAGACTCTTGTCTGGGTACCGCCATCAGCGGAGGCCCAGGAACCTTTAGCGTCACGGAGCCTTGCGGCCAGCACTGCGGCCACGCTGACGGCGCCGATAGGGGCGAGGGCATTTGTCGGTTGCTAAGCAGCGCACGCACGCAGGAGGTCGCTCTCACATGAACTGCCGTCGGTTTCTCCAAGGACGCGACCCCGCCGTTTGACCGTTCCATGGTTTAGCCAGACCATCCCGACGGCGAGACGAGATCTTCATGAAGGTAGCGGGTGGTTGGGGATCCGAGGGTGCGACGTGGCAAGCCTTGACTAGCTCGTCTGCCTCGCCCACTTTGTACCCTTGCCCCTCCCTCCATCTAGAAGGGCATAGCGGGACATGTACCGTCAAGCTCAGGTTATGCTTGCTTGCTGAGTACCTATTGTTCCGGCTGCCTCTGAGGAGAGAGCGGCTCAAAGCCCCCCAACCACGGGACAGGATACTCCGTGAGACTTTGGATCTTTAGTACGAGGAATCTGGGCCGGCCTCACTTATGGCCTGGACTATGGGCTACAGCGGGAATGCCTTGCCGGTATCCTCTAGGCCGTGTAGCGGGGGGGTGGTAATGACTGCCCCGCTAGCGAGAATGGAGCAGGAAGCCGGTATCAATGACGCACTGGAGAGCGCGTTAGATGAACACCGGGATGATCGGGGACACGGCCATGGCGGGAGAGGCCAGCAGGACGAGAAGAGCAGGGGTGACAAGATGAATCAATGACCAATTCGGTATGGCGCTTCAGCCTGTTATGGGTTGCCCAACAATGAATGGCAGCGCCTTGGGGATGCAGAACAAGCTGGCCGGGTTGGCCTGCGGTGGGAGAAGGTGACTTACACCTCACCTTGCCTGTTGTGGGGTGATACACGCAGGTTTGATGACACCAAGCTGTTGCGGAACTGCGAGATATAGGCTGCACATAGCAATATCCGGCGATGGTTCCGGAAATTCCGTGCTTCGCTGTCAAACTTTTGCTCATCAAACTTGGGTCGGATCGATGGCCGCGGCAGGTGGGGGTGGTGCTCGCAGATGTGCTTTAGGGGGCATTCCCTTTTGCCGTCGATACGGAGCGGTCGAAGGGCGGCTCTAGGACAAGCGAAGGCTGGATTGCTGAACCTTGCATGTGAGAAAGGGGGAGATAAGCCCAGAAAGGCAGCCAGGGTGAGGGATTGATGAGTTGTACACCGATCCACATGGGCAAAAGCCGACATTCTCGGCAGGCATTGTTTGAACGCGGCGGGATGTCGATTTTGGCGCCATTTGTTTGAAAACAGCAAAACGGGAAGCGGAAAAATGGCTGCGAGGAATCAATGTTGTGGCGGCCGCGGTCGGGGAGGCCTAGCGGAGTCAGAGGCGATGAGGGGAGGTGAGGTAAACATGGCCGTCTTTAACGGCCGGGTGGTGTTGTTATGGTCGGTCTGGAGACTTTAAGCGCCGCATCGTTTAAGTCGCCTCCCCAGCAAAAAGGATGGCTATGCCTCTTTTTCCCCTAGCCGGTCAATCCACGACCGAGCAACAGGCCGGGATGAGCAAGGAGCGGGCCGTTCCCTTGGGGTGAAATCGTGAAGTCGATGCCATCGCATCAGCGTAAACGCGGGTTCCGTGGCCTGCAGTGGACTGCCAACACGCTAAAAGAAGCTAAACGAGGTGTTTGGTGGCAAACCCGGTTGCTGGTTGCTTTGTTGCCAGCTTGACAGGCGAAACGACTTTCAAGCAAGCACGCTTTCCGGGCAGCTTTTGGGGGAGCCGGCTGCGAATCACGATGGCGGAACAAAATGCAAATTGGTTGATTCGATGCTCAATGGATGCAGGGCGCTGTGTGGCGAATGGCGGCCGGGACGGGTCAATGGAAGCAGGCCCAGGCTTCTAGAACACTCAAGGGATTGGTCAATTGCACAATTCGGTCCCGAACATGAGGCTGGGGCGGAGCCTTGCTGGCGGCTTGCCCAGTCTCCTGGCCTAGGTTACCGTAGCTCACATCTAGAAGAAGACGTCCTACAAGTCGACCGTCGTCGTCTGGCGGGTACCAAGGTACATTTACCGGTTGCGCACTAGTACCACGAGGCGGCCGAAAGCGATCGAGTCAGAGCCAGCAGCAGGGGTATGACGGGTCACCTTTCGGGAACAACGGGTGACGGAGCGACGTGTTTTGGAGACAGCCGCAACGGACCCTCCTACGGCATGCCATTGGCTGGCCCTAATCGGGGGTGCGACGAGGGGGTCATGATATGGTGGGAGCGGGCGGGCCCCAATATCCGGCCCGATGCTACGACACCCGCAATTGAAGGCGTAATTCCACGGCTCATCGAGTGTCATTACATCCTGATTCCTGTTGCCGGCCATCCTCGCGTGCTGCTCGGTTGTGTCCAGGCAGAGAGGGTAACCGTAGCAGTGATTCGTGGCAGCCGTGGCAGAGGTGTTTCGGTGATGTAAACTGCAGTTAACCCATGGCCTCGTTGTGCACGAGCTGAATGAAATCCGTTGTTTTCGGAGCTGGGATACACCTGCGTGACATGTCGGAGGTGTTTCCTGTGCGATCTGTCTTGCCTTGCATGCGCAGGCGAATGCAATGCGCCGGTCGTGGTTGCAGCTGCAGCTCTGCAACAGGCCCTTTTGTGGAGAGAATTGCGGCGTCGTCTCTCATGTTGGCAACGACGGCGAAACCGTTCGACATCAACTTGCCGAAGATGTCGCCGCCCCTCAATGCCGTGCTGCGAATTTCGTACACGTTTCTTGCGTCCATGTCGCTCCGGAGGCAGCCATTGACGACCCCAGGCCGAAACGGGCAACACGGCGGGCGGTGATATGGTGTTGACGGCCGCATCGACAGAGGCCAACTCCACCAAACACGTCACGTACCGCGATCAGACCGAGCGACTCTGAAGTGGTTTTACACGAGATGCGCGTTGGGCGCCAATTCAGCGAAGATCAAGAGCAACTTGGACCCTGTAGTTTGTCACGTCAGCCCTGGATGCACAAAGCAAAAAAGTGAGAACTGACATGAGCAAAAAACCTGGTGTGTACAGGGCTCCACTGGTCCCAAGTGTCTTTGGTCGAGTCTTGCAGTGCTGCACCTGTCTTGCAGCAGAGCCCGGTGGTGGTTCCCGAAGGCCCTGTCAACCCCTGCAGGCCCCGATGTATCCACCCACCAAGCAACCTGAGCGAGAGCTGCGAGACCGTGCTGTTTGCGGATGAGACTGGGAACTGGGAAGTGACGGGCACCGTGACAGCGCAGGATTGGTTCTTCTGACGTGGAATTGAGCGTAAATTGCCCTTTCTCCACTTCCCCGCGTTCGCGTTCGACCGCTGGTGTCTGGGAGTGCAGTGGTTAACGTTATCACAGCTTATCACCGGGGACTTTGCTGGCCAGTTGATTTTCCGTTTGTCGCCGTTTCTCTTTCGCCATCGGCAACACAAACAGGTCGGGGGCGCCACGAGGCATAACAGCACCGATAATTCCCATTGTAGTCTGGTATTGATGAGCTGTACAAGCCGATGTTTCCATGGGGCCAAAAAAAATTACTGCATGGCAGATGACTTCCCTGCCGTCGAGGGAAGGTACCTGCCTGGGGTTACAGGGGTGAAGGTGCGGTAGTTAGGTACCTGCCTCTCCCCCGCCCGATTCCAAATGTCCCCTCTGCCCCTCTGGTGCCCCTCATCTCCGCATTACAGCGACCGACAGGGATGGGGGAGGGGGAGACAGGCAACACAGAAGACACTCACAGGCCGCGAGGTGTGTGACGACACACGTCTCAACCTGCAGCACTGAGCGTGCACCGTGCCAGGCCCCGTGACAGGACGGTGTGGAACGCGCAATTCGGGTCAGCGAAGGCATCGACCTGCGCTTTGCTATCTCCATTAGAGACAGGAAACGCATCTAGGACTATGCGGAGGCAGCTCGCCTCATCCCGATGCGAGGGCTGCACGCAGCGCGAACCACCAAAGTACTACGAGAGGTGCTGCATCCGGCAGTACGCAAGCTGGAGCAAGCAGCAGCGATTGACCTCTGACGCAAGGATCGAGTGTCCGATCCATCCCTCCCTCTCCTTCCCTTGACCGAGACGGGTCCTTAACACATCACCAAGCATACGCCTGCACACCGTACGCACACCTCGACCCAGAGCGCGCCATCGATCGGTCCGCAGCATTCCTGGCCACGGCCCAGCCACCAGCCACCAGCCTTTCACTCGACGACCAACTTGGCGACCACCCTCCTATTCCACTTCCACGCTTCTCGCTCCACGCTCACTGACGCCCCCTTTAGCCGCACGGGAGAGGCAGAGGAGAAGGAGGAGGAGGACTTTGTCGAAACTTTGCCCGCCGTGTCCTAGCTCGCCGTGTCCTGCCGGCAGAATATTGTCCGTCCCGCGATTGGCAACCAGAGACAACATCTCTGCACGAGCAAGGGGAAAAAGCAAGACGACCGCGGATGGTACATTATACGGCGATACATTGGCAATTCTATGGTGTGCTGTACGTCCTGCACGGCAAGCCCGACAGCTGTCAGCTCTTCTACCTGCTCATCCCCTTTTTGGCGTTTCCCTCGGCGACTCGGCCAGTACAGCCCCGGCAGACGGGCGTTTTCTCTTCGTAAAGTGCACCGCAAGAGGGCTATTAGGTTCCCCAAAGTGTCACCAGGTCGAGGAGGACAGGGCCACGAGGTGCTGCCAAATCATCGAGCAGAAGCCCATGGCACGCAGGTCGCCACATTCAGTAATGATGGAGGAGGCACAATGTGAATCTAGGCCTTCATGCCGGCATGGTTTGTCGCCACCATCGGAAACCGGTGAGGGAACTGGCTCTGGTGTCGCTCCTGACCCGGCCACTGCAGCGGCAGTCCAACTAGCAAGTCGGGCGAGCCACCTCACACTATCAAGTTCTGAAATCAAGGCCGACTTGACCAGAACTGGTCGCACCCGCATGGACGCCACCACTGCCATGATCCAGTCTCCGGCGATGCCATCATCTCCTACTTCTGATGCCCAACCTTGTCTAGAAATAGTTCAAAACGGGAACATGGACAAGTGGCGACATGAAGAGGCTATCAACACGCCCGGGGGAGTGTCTGCATCAACTACATGCTCATCTTTGGAGTTGGAGTCTGGAACAAGGATCGCGGAAACACATGCTGCTGCCGTCCATGCCACAGACCCTCAGCCCTTCCAGCCTATCTCTGCTGGCAATGCAGCGAGACAGTTGCTGGACCTACCAAACGAAGTGCTGCTCCAGATATTGAGTAATCTGGACGTCTGTGATCTGTTGGCGACCTCAAGGGTGAGCGCCGAGTTCTATCCCTCCTTGCCCTGATCCGAAGCCTCGGCCTTGCTCCCCCCCATGGTTGCAAACCCCCTGCCCCGAAGTGTCCTCCTCATCTCTCGTGAACTATGGGAGAGGCATGGTTGCTGACAGTGCCTGCCCCTCTTTTCGTCGTGCTCCTTTTTGGTCCCATCCCCTTCCCACCATTCCACGCTCACAGCTCCCCAAAACTTCAGCATAGACCGAACAGAACAGACCGGTTCCTCTTCGTTCCATGCCGCTCAAAGAACAAGCCAAACCGGCGGGAAAACAGGGCTAACTCCCTTCCACAGACATCGTACCACCTTCGCCGCCTCTCCCTCAGCCCCATCCTCCAACGCCAGCGTCTCCAGCGTACCCGCGCTGTGCTCCCCCCGCTCCTGACCTCCCCTTCCCGCCCTTCCCTCGCCGACCTCATCCGTCGCTCCATCTTTCTCACCAACACCACCGTCGTCTCCCGTAAGCTGGCCCGTTCCCTGGTCGCTATCCGTCTCCAGCGCCGTCTTGCCGCCCGCCCTTCCCCTGAATCTCTTGTCGCTCGCGCTGTCCTCCCGCCAGAGTGTCTTCCCCGTGGATGTCATGGGGTTGCCAACACTGGTTCTGGGCGGGGAGCCGGAGTAGGAGTAGGAGTAGGAGCGGGAGCGGGAGGGGGAGCGGGAGGGATTACGGTGGCGCCGGCGCTGGTGGCGAGACGGAGGGCGGTGGAGCGGGAGAAAGTTAAAGATGGGTTAAGGGGATGGGTGGGTTCGGTGTGGAAGGGGGAGGTGAAGAATCGTGCCGAGGGAGTCAGGAGGTGGGAAGAACGGGCGGGCGTAGGTAGGGTATGGAGGCTGAGGAAGTTTTGGGAAAGGCTTGCAAACGGGGAGGGTCAGAGTCGTGCTTGACTCCCCGGTAGGGTAGGTAGGGTACGGTGTTTTGTATCATCACATAGCTTTTTGGTTTGTCTTGGTGTTGTCTTCTGTTTCTGCTCCGGGCCGTTCTGTTCCGTTTTCTTGTGTTCCGGGTTTCTCCAGTCCGGGTTTCAGAGCGCGGCTGGGGAGGCAGGTAGCTGTACAACAGTTCATACTTTGTCAGGCAAAGGTGCTTGCCGTTCAGTATAGCATTAGCGTAGTTTGTCACAGTATACGCACGCATATATCTTACCCAAAGTTGTTTGTTGTCTAGGTGCCAAGGTAGGTAGTTGTCGGCATCGAATTCGAAAGATCTATACTAGTTCCGGTTCCGGCTCGTGTTCCCCTGTTTCTTTCTTGCTCGTTAACATTACTAGGATTTAGGTCCCCTTGAGGTTGTATATCCGGGATCTGAGAACATCAAAGGAAGGCCTTGGGAGTTGATGTTGAACATATGTCTCGCCCTCACTTCAGAATCGCATGCTCGAGTAGGTATTGTCAGGGGCCAGATAGTTCGCTACAGCATAGCATCGTAGTCATGTTGGGTAATGTTGGTCAAGTGTTGCCATTATCATCAGCTCAGCGAAAAGGCTGGCTACGGACGACAAAAAAGGAACTGGGCTACATACCTTGCAATGGAAGCCAGTAACACTTCGGCCCTGGAATCGACTCTTCATAGACCTTTCCCCCCCACGTCATTGCGATACGGTGGAATCGTTCGGCGTGCGTCCCCGCGCCTCCATGATTGCTCCCAGGACACTAGGCCACCATGGAATTTGCACTCCTGCCGGATCAAAGTCGCCACATTCCAGTGGCAGTATCGCGTATGTATTATACAGGGTAAATATAAATACAAGGTGATCAATCTCACCGAAAACCCAAGCGTTTCCACGACCATGGGACAAAATGGTTATTCCAAGTATGGATCACGAAGGCCCACTCGGCTCTCCCAAGCCCCTATGCCCGAAACCTGAAGCCGACCCAGTCATCTTCAGTCTCGTCATCGTCATCATCGTCATCCTCTTCCAAAACTGCGTTTTCTTTGCCACGGGCGACGGCCTTCTCGGCCTTGGCGCCGCTAGCTGATGCCGCTACTCCGGAGGAGCCACTCTCGCCGCGCTGTATCCGCAACGCTTCTCGTCTCTCGCGTAGCTTCCTGGCGCGCGCCTCTAGTTCCTCCATGACTTCAAACTCAGTCTCGAGTGCGCGTGTAGCATCTTCCCGTTCATCCTCAATCTGGATATCTACAAGCGCCCGTCGCTTCGCCTGTTCCTCCTCCTTGGACTTGGCCGCTGCTTCAGCGGCGGTCATTGCTGGTGCGGAGATCACGGCATCGTTGGCGAATCCAGCGACACTTGGTCTCTTTGTACCAGTTCCTGCTGTCCCATGCACTAAATCTGCCTCGAAGGCCGCCCAGACATCATCGTCGACAGGCGCGGTTACCGGTGCCGTGGCTGTCCGCGCCTGGGTTTGTTCGGTCAAAGCGCTTGGTCGCGGAGGCAGCGCCGCAACGCCTGGTTCTTGTGGTATTAACGGCGAGCGACCGAGGGGCGCGTTTTTCGGTGTCGTGGCAGTTGATGCGCCGCTTCCACTACCCTGGTTGCTCGCACTCTCTCGAAGCGCGACGGGGGTTGCTGGCCGTGACGGAATCTGCATCTCAACGCCAATGGTTGGTGTCCCAGACTGACGGCGTGTCAGAGGCGGTGTCAATGGCTTGGCTCCGTTGCCTGACTTGGTGTCTTCTTTGCTCGGCTGCTGGGCGAGAGTCATGTCGGGCTTGCTGCGCTTCTTGCGAACGGCTTCGTCTACTACATCGTCGGTCATCTCCTCGTCTTCGTTGAGTTTCCGTTTATGACCGGCCGTTCCATTGGCACTCCTAAGCAGCTCGCCATTTGCATTTGAGGCGTTGGTAGGTTGGGCCTCCACTCGCTGGCGGTGGGCGGCACCGCGGATGTGTGGTTCCCATAGGGTCTCGGTTTTGACGTGTTCGTGGCAAACTAGACAGAGGAGTTTCCCAGCCTCCGAGTAGGCAGCATGTGGGTGCTCTATCCTGCGTGCCGTACGCTGTTGGCGCAATAGAGCGCGGACGTCGGCCATCGTAGGCAAGGCGAGGCTTTGGGCGTGACGGGAAAGGACGAAAGCGGTAAAAGCGCGGGGTCGCCTCACTGTCGCGAACGAGCAATTGGTGTTCACTAGATTGCCCCTGTAGGCTGACAAGAGGTTGGCCTAAACTCCGTGGAGAAGAATGAGTCAATGGCTATTCGCCGTCGACCGTTGGGGTGCTCTCCGTCGTGCGCTGCTTTGAATCCTCGAGAAATCGAGGCGCTGACTTGAAAGGTTAGGCCTCCGCGGGACCAGCCACACCTGCCGAGACCCGCTCCTGCCGCTCTAGCCACAGCTGCGGGTTCCCTGAATCGCGGGGTCGGTGGAGAGCTTCCGCCACGATCGTTCTTGGCAACAAGCTCCGCGACATTATGCAATCCGTCCCAGACACGCTCTGAATGGATACAGTATCTGTCCCATAGTTAATTGGTACATACACTAAAGTTGCAGACCTTTACGTATTAACAATCATTAGATTGATTAGGCACCCCCCACACAATTCACGCCGCAACCGATCCAGAGACTTCGCGAGGCCATCCCCTCATTCCCGCCATCACGGTCCGATCGCCTTAACCATCAACACATTCCCAAGCTAAGCTTGATGCGCAATGGCAGACCTTGAAGACGATTCGACGAAAGTAACTTCGCTATACCCTGATCCGCCATACTTCTGGAGAGCGTTCACCCCCGAGAACATTGCGCGCTTCGAGACACTCAAACAAACCCATGCCGACAAGAATGGTCTAGACGTCGCCGACGTCATACGAATACCAGAAATCCCGGATGACTTGTGCTACCTCCAGCCACCAGCCGAGCCAGTGGATGGGAAATGGAGGTTATATGGCGAACAGCTGAGCGTGAGTCAGATCCGTCTGGGCTCGTCACTATACCGTCCACCTTACTAACTACCCATTGGGAACAGCTTGACGATGAACTGCAGAGTCTAGAAGCAGCAGGCATTCAGCGCCTAGTGCCAGAAGGGCTCAATCAGGATGGAACACATATTGATAGGGCGTTTGAGTTGAAGCGGCTCGCAAAGTCACTGCTACTGAACTTCCTAGAACTGGTCGGCATCATGAGCCACAACCCGTCGCAAGTAGGGTCACCTACACCGTTCCCCAATTCAAGCTAACCGAGCTATACAGGGCGAAGAAAAGGTCCAAGACCTCAAGACGGTCTTGCTCAATTTCCACCACATACTCAACGAGTACCGACCACACCAAGCACGCGAGCAGTTGATTCAGTTGATGCAGGACACTCTGGATAGTAAGCGAGCAGAAACAGCAGCCATACGAAGCGTAGTTGACAAGGCAAAACGGATGCTGGAAGGCTTGGGTAGTATGGACGTACCCGTTGTCGAGGCAAAAGAAGGAGACTCATCTGAGTCCAAGAGGTTGTCGGACCCAGAAATACGTCTCGACGAGATATGGGAGTCTACAGATACGTTTTCTGTGGACTAAGCAGATCCAATTGCCAAATGAAATATGGGATGGAAACATTGTTTTACCCCAGACAGAGCTTGGAGCTCCAGCAGGGGAAACCGATAGAGTCTTATTCTTTTCAGTGTTCAAGCGGTACAACTAGCGTCAATATACAGTTCACATAGCCCCTAAAGATTGCTCGCGTGGCATTTACTTCTTAGCAGCACTGTACTAAAGTGCTCAGGGATAACCCAACATGGGCATTCCAGTCCCATTCGACCTGGCCACTTTGCTAACCCATCAAGTCCCATGGCAACAACTTTAAAGGGTAAAGGTTGCATCACGATTCGCAATGCGCCCCGTTGATGAACGGCACTAGCCTCGCAAGGCTCAACAGCAGAATCTCCACCTGGGCGGGTCACTCAGCCCTGTCCATAACACTAACGAAAGGACCCATTTACGCCATTCTGGGGTTGTTGATGTAAAGTGGATCTTGCTCATGGCGGATCACCGCCCACCTAACTATAATTGATGGCATAAAGTCTGTCTTGTTGCGGTTCAAACACTCGAAACGATGGTTCATATGATGGCGCTCTCAACGCAGCAGGGGCTCGAAATGACAATATAAGGCCTCAGTTCTTGAACTTAGGGCACTGCTATCCATCCTTACCTACTCAACAAAACATCTTCAACCGGATCGGTAGCTGTTTGGACACAGTGAGCTGCCCTGCTCAACTTCACAAACAGGCCGTCCCGAGCGCTCGCAAGTCTAGACAATACGGATTTATTTCAATGTACAGCACCGCTACAGCTATCGGGCCATAGAAGCCGAGGCCCAAACCTGAACACATACCGAACCAACCTTGATCCTGCCACCCATTTCATCGCTCCATCTCCGATCGTTTCCCCGCCCTATGACCAAGCCGGAAAAAGAAAAAAAAGAAACCAAGGACGTGAAGAAAAATCTGGGCCTTAGAGTCAAGTCAGTAATACCCACGCCCAAACTCCAGAGGTCATTGAGAACTTTCAGGCACCCTACCCCAAGCCATCCATCCGTAGAACTGCTGAATGAAAATTGTTGCAAAACGAAACGAGAACGCAAAAGGGGAAAGGGGGGTTATATACGTCCGGCAAAAGAAGGGAGTTCTAGAGGGAAGAAAAAGTCCTCAACAGCGAATATATTCAATTTCCTTCCGCCACAACCGTGAATTGATCCCCGGGTGAGAACGACTCAGCACGAAATAATTGTTTTCCTGGCACATGTCAAAACATGACGGAGGGTTTGCAACAGTTTTGTGTTGCCGTCGTCTCGGTAAGGGTACTCTCGCCGCCATGGAGGCTTTACTTTGCTCGTCGAGCCTCCTGTTGTTGAACCCATGCCCCAACCGCTCACAAACCGGCCGCGGGTGGCCTGGCCACCGGAGTTCTAAGAACAAGACCCACCACCGCCCCGTCCTCTCACGGGCAGGCCAGGTCAAGTACGGGCCATATTCTGGCAGGTGGGAACCCGAGCCTCGAGATTGATTGGATTTGTATCACGAGCCCCAATAGCCGAAAATCCCCTTATAGCTGCAGCCACTGCGTGGCAGCTTCCTTGAGACACTGAATAGGTCAAAAGATACGCTGAGAAGCACATGGTGAGTCATATCGTGGGCGAGAGCGGGGGAGTGGTAGTTCGCGCACACGAAGTTTAGAGCAGTCGCTTCTGTCGCGGCTGTCGCGGAAGCGTCGTCGCTCTACGCGGGAGGAGCCCCGGCAGCAGCAGCCTGCGGCGGAATCGGCGGCGGCGGGATGGGTGTTTGACGCGGCGGCGTCTGCCGCGGAAGCGTTGAGGGAGTGGCGATGGGGGGGATGGGTGGAGGCGGGATGGGCGTGTTCCGGATTACGTGAGGGTGTTGGGGAGGGGGGACAGGTGTCTCGGTAGCCGGGACTTGCGCCTTGCGTCGAGACGCAGGCGTCGGTGCGGTGACGGGGTTGCTCTCTGGAGCCAACGGCACCGCACGATCAGTCATCGGCTTGTCTTCTGAGCTGCTCTCTGTCTTTTCTACGCCAGCCTCGGCTCTCGGTGCCGGCATATGCTTCTGGTCTATTTCCTCGTCAAGTCCCCCCTCCTTTTCCTCCTCTTTGCCTTCCTTTTCCAGGACCGAGCTAAGATGTGGCAAGTCCTCGCAGGTCAAGGGATCACGCTGATAGATCTTAAGAATCACCTCCCACTCCCTTCGGGTCATCTCCTGGGCTTGGGGAAGTAGAAAGCTGACCGTGGGACTAGTAATATAGGATCCCAACACCTCGCGAGCGACGGCTTCGGCAGCCAACTGAGCCTCGTCATTGCTGGGATGAAATGAAGACGGGTGCGCAGGTGCAGGTTGCATCATGCCGTTGTTCTGCGGGGTCCCGTATGGAGGGTATGTGACCTGCGGGGAGGTGGGAGAGAAGGCAGGCCCCGAGATTGAAGGTCGGCCTTGCTGAGGAAATCCCGTCTGGCCAGGTGTGGGTGTCGCTGGCGACTGCGAATAGGCGTGCTGCTGTTGAGCCAGGGACTGAAGTCGCAGGGCATTTTCGACTTCGGCGGCGCTGGCCGCGCGCTCTGCTTCGAGACGTTTCATCACTTCCTGGTCCACTCTGTAGATAAAGACACCCAAGAGAATGGGGTTTGGCCGGTTATTCGGAATGTAGTTGTCAATGAGATTCAACATGAACTCGGGGTAATTTCCTGTCCCCGCAGGTACGGGCACGAGGTATGTGTCGCGAACGTTGGCCACGCCCTTGTCCCCTATGACACCATAGCGGTCCTTAGCCAGGAAATAGTCGACGATCTGGTTGAATGTCGGTCTCATCTCCTCAGATGCAGGCTCCATGCTGGTGACGACGACATCCGTTCCGGCAGCATAGCGCATTGAGCAAAGGTAAACCATGGCTGACTGGACCTCGATTCTGCCACAAACTGACATCGTCTTGGGAATCAGTTGATCCCAAGGAAGCCCGATAGTCTCGACCAAGTTGGCGCCTCCAGCGTGTTTCGCAGTAACGTGTACTGACCCTATAGAGCTCATGTTGAGATCTCCTCTCCAAACTTCGCCGGGTCGCAAAGGCTCCTCGACTTTTGGAGAATAGGGGGGTGACTGAGTGCCGTCATCGAGAAGCCGGTCTACATCGGGGTCCACCCCGGGACCACCTGGAGGGGCAGCTGAAAGTGATGGTCGCTGGTGATGAGTGGTTTGAGTGGGCGACTTAACGCTTGAGAAGACCTTGTTGATATCGAAATCAGATCTGTTTGGTGACTGCTGTGTATCAACCACGAGGCCTTGGGCAGGGGAATTACTGTGGTCGTGCGGGCTAGGCAAGACGGGCGACTTCTGGTCCACCGATGAACGCTCGCGTGTCGGCTGCCGTGGGACAGGAGCAGATGGCACCTCGTCGATCGTCATAGATAGATCATCCCCGACGATCTCGTCGCCCTTGTGTGTCTTGCGGATGCGCGGTATATCCTCCGTGATCTTGATAGCTTGCTTCTCTGCCCTGGCTTTCATTTCAGCCGTTTCCTTCTGCAGCTCTTCTGAGGCCAGTTCCTCCGTTGCCATGGTCGCGAGAATGGTAGGAGTGAGATCGCCCGAAAGCAGGCGAGGGCAAAGCTCGGGGTTTCCTTTGAGGTTGAAGGCGAGCGTCCGAATTTGGCTCGTATATGCGCCCTGTGTCCCATGTGTGTCGTGAACCGCGCGCTCAATTTGCAACGCAAAGAGCTCAGCGCAATCTTGAGGTGCCATACCATTGTAAGCAGTATAGTTTCCCTTCTTGTCGAGATTGTTAATGGTGTGAGTGAGAGACTTAAGGAGCGCCTTCGCAGGACCTTGACGACCGGAAGGAAGTTCCGTGATCTTGGAAGGAAGGTCATCTGGCGCCGTATAGGAAGGTGCCGCCGAAGGCTGGCCTTTTGCGGTCTTGCGGAGTTTCTGTAGCAGCTGGTCAGCATCACTCGGTACACCTAGCGCAGCAATTTGCGCCAACTATGGCTTACCTTGACTTCCTTATCTTGCGCGGTGTCCGCGGCTTTACGCTTTTGGCCGGCACTCGTAGCTTTCGCCTCCTTGTCCTTCTCCTTGTCCTTATCCTTCTCCTTTTCTTTTTCCCTCTCCTTCTCCTTCTCCTTCTCCTTTTCTTTTTCCTTCTCCTTCTCCTTTTCCTTCTTTGATTCCTTGGGCTCCTTGACCGGCTTTGGTTCCGGCATTGGCGATGGTTTCGGCTTTTGGGATGACCTGGCAGTGTCAGCAGTTTTGGCATCCTTGGGGTCGCTGGCCCGCTTTCTGCCGCCTTTCTTGGACCCTTTCGTCTTCTCTTTAGACTTCTCATCGAGCCAGGCTTGCCGCCGGGCCTCCCACGGCTTTTCACCGTTGGCGATCGCAGTGAGGGTTTCTTTATGGTTCTCGGGTCGGCACAGCTCGCAGAAATACTTCTTAGGTATATCTTCGTCGTAACGACTTATGCCCATGCAGATGATGTGTTGCCAGGCGCCGCACTTGTCGCAGGCGATCCACGGTTCGCCCTCATCGTCAGCTTCGATAGCCCCGCACACACAGCGGATGGTTTCCGGCTCGTTTTCGGGTTCGGGTTCGGCGGCGGATTTCTTGCTCCTCCCTGCACCCTTACCGCGGCGCTTGGGCGCTTCGGGGGCTTGATCCAGCTGCTCGAGAGCTTTGTGCTGGCCTTTCGTGGCCCGAACGGAACGGCGGGGCTCGGGATCTGACGGCGTTGATGTCGTTAGCTGGTGCTGCTTGAGACTGCGCCTACGCGACGTTGGTGGCGTTGCGGAAGCTCCTGAGCCTTGTTGCGAAGCGCTTTGGATTGGGATACGCATCGAGCTCCGACGCGCCACTCCTCCATGCTCCTGCTGCTGCTGCTTACCAGACATGGTGGCAATTGGTCAGCGCCGGGGGCGCAATTGAGTTGTTGAAGGGGCGTATGTTCTTGCGCGCAGGCCTATGCGGGCGACTCAGATGCATGAAGAATCTTCAAGCAGGCATTTGCAAGGCAGGCAGGATGATTTTACGATTGAGCGACGCAGTAACTAGAATATGCGTCGCGCCGATGAAAGCGAGCGATCAGAATCGCAAATAACCACCCTGCTCAAAACAAGAACCAGTATTCGTTATCCTTCAACTTCTTCCGCCTGTGTGTTGTTGCTTGGATGGGAAATGGGCAGAAAGTGAGTGCAAAGCTTCGTTGCGGGGCTAGCGTCCAAGCTCCCGGCGCGCGCGGAAGCTCGCGAGCTCCGCAATGTGATCTAGAAGGTGATTACGGTCGCCGGAGAGGTATATCGCGATCGATTCCGAAGCGATAGTGAATTTCAGTGCTCCTGGGAAACGAAGCAAAAGGTTGTTGTTGGGTGGAATCCACGCCCGTCGCAGAGTGACGAATGGTGGTGGAGGTTGGAGAGGAGGAGTTTGCGCGTGGGAGTATCGCCAAGCCGATTGGGATTTGTTAAGCGGGACCAAGGTGGCCAATGTTTGATTGGGGTTTATGTAATCACCTCCAGTTAGCAGTTGTTCATGAGGTACTTGACAGCCAAAGACGTACGTAGTTCAAAACAGCTTGTCTTTTTCATTTGCTGTAAAGAGTGAAAGACTATTGAGTTTGATTCCAACCGCCATGAACCTGATGGAAAATATCAAGATATTCTTTTGATATTTCTGGCCGCTTAGAACGATTTCGATCCAGCATCTCTTGCAGCTCATGGCACCCCACCAAGTCCCGCGCTAACAATTTTTCAGCTGAAAACGCTCAGGCACACGTCGCGTGCAATGCAGCCTGCTTACTGCCTTAAACACAAGGCAGTAAGCCGCTACGCGTGCGGACGCTTGCCTGGAGCTCCAAGCACAGCGGCTGCAGAGCAATGCTGCGAGGCCTAGCATCAGCGTTCCATTCCACCATCGCAACAAACCAGCCTCGGCCCTTGATATAAACCTGTTCTGTGGCCTCGCTGCTTTCTGGTATTCCTCAAACTTTGCACCTGAACCTCGCAGAAGTGCCACCACCATGTCTCGAAGATACGATTCACGAGTAAGATGCCCGCTGAGCTGCGCTCTGCAAACACTGGACCTCCCCTAGGCCTTGAAGCTTACCCTGTGCCCAGACGACCATCTTCTCCCCCGATGGGCGCCTCTATCAGGTCGAGTATGCGCTCGAGGCCATTTCCCACGCCGGAACAGCTATCGGTATCCTCGCCAAGGACGGTATTGTACTTGCAGCCGAGCGCAAGGTGACGTCCAAGCTGCTGGAGCAAGACACATCGGCCGAGAAGCTCTACATTCTCAATGAGTAGGTCTACATACCTGGCTCGTATAATCCGGGCGTAGAGCTGACCAGTTGCTATGTACAGTAACATGATCTGCGCCGTCGCCGGCATGACAGCTGATGCCAACATTCTGATCAACTACGCCCGACAAGCCGCACAGCGCTATCTCCTCACCTACAATGAAGACATTCCTTGCGAGCAGTTGGTGCGTCGACTCTGCGATCTGAAGCAGGGCTACACACAGCACGGCGGTCTCCGGCCGTTTGGCGTGTCGTTCATCTATGCTGGCTGGGATCCGCAGCGCCAGTTCCAGCTGTACCTCAGCAACCCTTCCGGAAACTATGGTGGCTGGAAAGCGACTAGCTCAGGGGCAAATCACGCGAGCGCGCAGAGCTTGCTGAAGCAGGACTACAAAGAAGACTGCACACTGAAGGAGGCCTGCGGGATGGCGGTCAAGGTTCTTAGTAAAACGATGGATTCGACCAAGCTGAGCAGCGAAAAGAGTAAGGACACTATCAGACCGTTTGGGAGGTATTCATTTGCTCATGGCTAACTCCTAATAGTTGAGTTTGCGACGGTTGGCCAAACCAAGGACGGCAAGATCTACCACAGACTATGGAACGCAGACGAGATCACTGCGTTATTGAAGGAGCACGACCTGGCAAAGGACGAGGGCGCAGAGGATAAGTAAACCAGGATTGGAGTTACGGATGGAGCGGGAAATGAAGGCATGCTTCTCAGCGCCTGTGTACCATTTAGAGGACAATGCTATGCCAAAACAAAACGATCCAAACTCCCATGTTCCCATGCTATGCATGTGACCAGACGATCTGCAGATATGGTGTTTTTACAAGAACCACGAGGGAATTAGCGAACCTAGGGAAAGCAGCGTCAGCATTCGTGTCTAATATTCAGCTCGCTGAGCTCATAGCCTACGTTTCCTCTGGAGTTCGAACCACCACCTTCCTCTTCATCCCGGACACGACCGTACCGGAGTACATCATCATCAGCCCCAGGAGGTCCGGTGTAGGGTTCGTCGCACCGGGAACTGCTAAGCCTCGGCCAATACCGACGATAACTCCAATACGTAACTGTCCATCCAAGCAGCCCTCCGACGCAGACATCATACACATCATGCCGATAGTCCTGGCACCGACTGATGGCAATCATCAACGCCCCAAGCAGCGGCCCCAGACATACTAACGCCCGCACTAGATCGCCACGCACCAACTTCTCTGTATGTTCCCCAAACGTGGTCTCCCCGCCGCCGCTACCGCTGCCATGAGCAAAGATACGCATCTGTCCTGCGAGAAAGAGACTCAGGTAGCCCAGTCCAGCGAAGGAGAAGGAACTATGTCCGGAGGGGAAGGATCGCCACCCGTCATGTAGCCGCTGATGGTTCGTCTGCGTACACACGTCAATCGACACGAGCATGTCCCGAGGCGTTCCCGGTTTGGGGACGCAGCGAGAAATGAGATCCGGTCGAGGTCGTCCGACAGTGTTCTTGATGATGTCGGTTAAACAGATGGTCAAGGCCATGGAGATGGCAAGCCCGAGGATCGCGACATGGTGCTTGTGCTTGGACGCGTGGGTGACCGAATTGTACAGCGTTAGGATGAGGATGGGAACGAGGACCGCGTAGATGAGATCGAGGGCTATGAAAGAGTTTCTACGGTCAGCAAGGGGTTGGGACTACCTAGGTAGGGAGGCGGATTGGAACTAGACTGGATGGACTGGATAGAACTAGAGACGCACCAATGGGAACCCGCTCAACCTCTGCATGTGGAAAGGAAATGCGCAGGTCGTTGAGGGAGAACATGCGATGAAAGGGCTCGACGAAGAAGAGGATCTAGATATAACTAGTTAAGCAACTGTGTCTGTCGCCCTGCCGATCTGAGAGGCAGGGAGACCAACGAGCATGTAGCATGTTACAAGCATGGCAAAGCCGATGTAATCGGCAGCATAAGTCCTCTGCAAAGCAAAAATGGCCTGGTTAGCTAGCGATCCCTTTCCCCCCCCCCTTCCTTTTCCATCCTTTCTCTTTTCTCTCCTTGGGGGAAAAGACTTGCATGCCAAAACCTCGAAATGGACCCTAACGTCCCAGTCGACGTCCTTGTGGGAGGCGCCATGGCAATTAGTCACCGCCTACGTATGGCTTTGAGCGCGTTTCGAATCATTGAAGGGGGGCGACGGGTAGCTTTTCGGTCGACGCTATACAAAAACTTTGAGAGGTGAGATCACGACTTGGGGAGTCTCGACTCGATTCAAGACGAGTAAGAGAGCTCCGGTCGCGTGTCCCGTCAGATTGGTCTCGCCCGCCAAAGTGGGGCTTTTCCCAAACTAACTAGGTATTCATACAGGGGGGGTTTATTGGTCAGATTTTTACCCCCCTGTGGACTGTCAAACTGTCACGGTCCACAGCTGACTCCAGCTCCCTGGATCACTCCCATCACTGTGCCCCCGAGTCAGTTGGTGTGTTTTCTTGAGAGCTGCGATTGAGAATGTCCCGGTGGAGAAGCTTCGATATGTTCCATTTCGCGGTTACGCCGGGCTTTCCGTCGCCCTTTATAGCGAAGAGCAGCACCGATGCGTACCTCTTTGTTGGAGATCACCAGGGCTGCTTGACGTATCGCAACCTACATATTGGCTGGGTGTCTTCACCCTTCGCCCTTGTGGTTCCCTGTATTGGAAAGCTGTATTATAGACAGATATAACCACTCCTGCCGCTACACCTAACAGTCTACAGCACATATAAGATGCCGTTCTCAACCTGACTTGGCTCATCAGAATCTTCTGCATCCATCCATCCCCAGGTGTCATATCTCCCACACATCTCCCGGTGCCAGAATATCCGCTCTTATTGACCATGAGCCCTCGCTGCCCCCTTCTCCCGGCGCTTCTGGCTCTAGCACTTCCCGTTCACGCCGCTCGCTTTCCAGCGCTGCTGGCGCGGGACGTAGAATATCGACCCTGCTCCGAGTCAAGGCCCACCGTGACAGTTACAGTGCCCCTTTCACCTTCAACCTTCATCAAGACGGTTACAGTTTCACCTTCCGCGCCGTCGCCTTACACCCGAGTTGTGACCGTCACCGTACCCGGATCTTCCGTCACTGTCAGACCCCCAGAAATCCAGACGGTAACCGTGACGCCTCCAAACCATGGCCCACTCGGATGGAAACCACCGGCCAGAGAGTTCGTCACCGTGACTGTAACGCAGTCTGCTCCCACCGTTGGGACTATCAAAACCATATACGTCAGCGACAGCACCACCATCGCGCCTCTAACCGTTACGTTGATCAAGACCTTGACCCCTTCCCACTCATCCGCGCCACATGCCAACAAGGTCTCTCAACCGCCCAGCCCGGTCACCGTAACCGTCAACCAAACCGCCATTGTACCGCCCACAACAGTTTACACCTGGGACTCTGGGAACAGGTTCCCACATCCACATATCCGCCCTGATGCCCACTCACACCCACACCCACAACTTCACCACCAACAACAACTCCAGTCTGATGGATGGCCATCCCCCTCACCCGTTGACCAAAATGAAGCCACCATAACACCACTTAACAGCTTCACCCGCACTGTAACGCCCCTCCGGCTACAGACTTCCATCTCATCCTCAGCATTAACCTCCACCCGCACCATCCGCTCAACCCACACAAGTAGAACCACCATCATCGCCACCAAGTCCCAACCAATGACCCCAACACCTGCAAATACAACCACAGAGTCTAAAAAAGCACCGGAAGCTGACATGGACGAACCCTGGAGCCAGACGTGGCCCTGGACCTGCCACGAACAATCCACCACGCGCGTGACATATTACAACACCATTACCGAAACCATCATGCCTAGCATGTCCAGTATGTCTAGCATGTCTACAAATCGCCCTAGCTCTAGCTCTACACAGAGGAGGACGCCTTCGTCAAGGCCTTCTTCGTCAAGCGTTTCCTCCTCCTCAAGTTCTCAAGTTCAATGACTGTAGTTCCAGTTTTATTTTTATTTTTTATATAATGTCCCCGTGACAGATCTTTGATCAAAGCTTGAAACATCGCATCCAAGGGGACTTGGGGCTTCATGATTAATCAAGTCAAGTACGTCATGGCCGGCTGGGATTAGATGGGAATGCCTCTCGAGGGTGGAGGCTAGGGAGGGGGGGGTTCTTATTGTAATGGTTTGCTGGCAGGCAGAGGTCTTTTGTTTGGTATGATGCCAAGGTAATGTTGCCGTGGTTATCCCGCTTGTCTCTGGTTAGACGGGTTCCCTGGTAATTTGGATTGGGAGATGGAGGAGGGATTGACTAGCGGGTTTCCTCCAAGGTTAGGAGTTTGGTCCAAAAACAGGTGCTGTATGGAGTAAAGTAGCAGGTAGCAGGTATTAGCAATGTGCCACGTCCATAAAGCTCAGCCATTGTAGCTTGCCTCGACTTCACGGGACAGTTTTAGCTGGCCCAGATGGGCTAATGGAAGAGGATCGGCCGGTCACGCAAGCCACTGGCATCATATCAAGGTAAACCATTGCCTAATTATTTGATGTCCTTGCCTAGCTCGTTAATAATTCCATGCCCATCATCCATGAAACTAAGGAGAGAGGGGGTCCTATAGACAAGATCGAGGGGACGTAGATATGTACCAATCCCACCGAGTATTATACCCCTAACACGCTAACATGCTCCCAAGTGACGTAAAGGACCAAAGAAATGTCATGACCCTTCGCCGCATACCGCGCACCCTGAGTCCCCATCCTCAGATAATTGATGTCTGTGACATCCATGATACAATGCTATGGCACTTATGCACACAGGCCCTGTTTTCACTATATAGAACTGGAAGTCATCCATCGTCACAATCATGCTTCTTCGCCGAGCAGCTGCTGTACTTCGGCCTCATTAAGAAGCTTGCGCTTGCCGAGTTCCTCCGGTGGCTTGCCGTCGCGGACGGCTCCAAAGTCGAGGATCTATGTTATAGTTAGCAAAGTCGAGACAAGATGCCACGTCTGGACAAGACTTACTTCGACATAAGTCAAGTTCCCTCGCTGCACCGCAGCAACACACCGGCGCTCGTCAAACTTGACTTGCCACACCCCACCCAGATCCGTGAGAAGATCTTGGATGCATTCGCCTGTGTGAACGTCCCACATTTTGACCGTCTTATCGCTACCAGAGATCACCTTGCGACCGTCATGCTGAAAGCAGGTAATAGCGCCCGTATGTGCCATAAGCGTGCTCTTACATTTACCCGTCTCTGGGTCCCATATTCTCAAGGTGCTGTCTGCTGCCGCCGAAACCAACCGCTCATCTCGGAGGTCGAGAAGCCCAACCAGCAAACTGTGTCCCTCCAGCGTGTAAATGCAGGCACCCGTGACAAGATCCCAAATCTTGACCAAAGAGTCCATTGATCCCGAAATGCAGCGGTTGCGCTTGTGGTCCAGTACAACCGAGTACACCTTCTGCTGGTGGCCTTGCAGGACGTGCAGTTGCTCGCCCGTGCTGATGCGCCAGACACGCACCGTGCTGTCATAACTGCCCGACACCAGGGTATCCCCGTGCGCCGAAATCGCTCGCACAGAGTGTGTGTGGCCGGCAAGAATACGTATGAAATAAGGGCACTGGTCATCATTTGCAGGCGGACCGGTCTGGATATACCGGCGTGAACCAGCCTCCGGTAAACGCCAGACCCGAAGCTGGCTGTCGCGGGAGCCGGTAATGATGAGCGGCTTGGCAGGCATCATAACTGGTTTGCCGTCCAGCACCTTGCCAGTGTCCTGCGGCATGAGAATCTGCAGGCAACGCACCGTCGATGTGTGCCCGAAAAAAGTCTGGGTGCAGATGCCTTTCTGGATATCCCACACACGGACCGACCGGTCTGTACTGCCAGACACTAATGTGTTGCCCTCGTACTGAAGCGCCCAAACGCCGCCTTCATGCCCCTCGAGCTTTGTGCGCAGCGCACCCGTCTTGGTGTCGTAGACGTTGATCAATGTGTCGTCGCTTCCAGTGATGATCTTGTCTTCGTCAAACTGAAGACAGGTAATAACGTGACGAGGATGCGCTGCAAACGCAACATGCCCAGGCTTGACCTTTCCGCTGGTCCAGCTCTGCCGTATCATGTAATGTCGGCGATATAGCGACTTGAACAGATGGAGTCTCCTCAGACTGGGCAGACCAATCTGGGGATCTGGGACGGCAAGGGCAGCGGCACTCGCCGCCGAATTAGGCCCCTCTGATTTGTGCACCTTGTTGATGCTTCCAGGTCCCTCGTCCCTAAGCAGTTCCTGTGTGCTAACACGACGCTTGGCTCTATCAGAACTCATGTGGGTCAAGCCACGCTTGCGTTTCGACACGCGAGTCTTAGCCACAGGCTCGGATTTTTCCGTCTTCATGGCAGATCGGAGAAGCTCCGATTCGCTTGATGTTAACCTGCTCTGAAGACTAAGGTCAACCTCGCAACCCTCGGGGCCAACAGGATCCTGCCATCCCCAGCCTTGTGCAATAGCCTTCTGGAGTTCACCGGGAGGAAGGACGAAGCCATCTCTGTCAAAGAGCTCCTTCCAACCCGTCTCGTTGCTATCTACGATGTTACGCCAGTGCTTGGAAACTTGGGCGGCCTTGCAGAGGTCTCGATGGTCCAGATAGGACAAGACATGATAAGCGAGCTCCAGCGGCAGTTGTTTGAGAAAGTCGCATTTCAACGCCGGATTCACCACGTCAGCCACCATGTGCAGCGTCTTTCGCGGACAGCGTCGGAGGAACTGGTACATCATCCAGGTCTTAAATTCGTTTGGCATGGCGTCGAAACTTTCCAGCATGGATCGCGGGTTTGCAAGCCCAGGCTGAGCCGCTTTGGGTCTCGAGAGTGGGGAGTCATATTGAGTTGGTGAAAGGTCCGCGATCGAGAGCTCGGGTTCACCCTCTTCTGTCGTCTGGCTTTCAGGAACCCAGGCACGTCTGCCCGTGCGTAACAGTTGGTGGTTGGAAAACTGCAGTTCATCCTCAGGGTCGTCGTCTTCCCCATGGCTCAACTGCAGCTGTGCTGCTTGAAGCGTCGGCGAAAGCCTCGGACTCGGGAGGCTGGCGTCCTGTACCGCCACCCCTGTAAGTCCAGGTCTCGAATGGAGGGAGCGGATAGTCTGCTGCAACGACTCGTCTGCATCGGCGAATGGGTGGAGGTCGGCATCGGTGACAGGTGGCGTCGCTACATTGCTAAAAGCTGTTTGCGTCTCGCTCGCAGCTGGGCTTGCGGCATCGTATGTTGACGTGGACTGGCTCGCGAAGGACTCACTGTTGTCCAGGTTCGTGAGCCGCAACCGGGATGGGCGCTCGAGGCTTCCAGGGACGACCTCGGACGTGTCAGGCGTAGCCAAATAGCCAGACTGGTGACGGCTTGTCCTGTCTGCTTCCCTGCGACCATCCCTCACCTGTGAAGTGGCGGCGCGGCGTAGCTTGTCTGCTGCCTGTGAAAGACTCGCCTGTCTCCCGGGTCTTTGTGTGTTCTTGCTAGAATATGGTGAGTATGTAGGAGATGCGGCCGCTGCGGCGGACCTTCGGGATCTTCGCAGCAAAGATGACGGCTCTGATGGAATGTCGCGCGATCGGCGGGTCACTTCGGGAATGGTGGCATCAGTACCGGGCTCGGACTTGACCTTACTGGCGTAGTCACTGCTCAGGGACCGTCGGACCTGTTTAGGCCATTATGTTAGTAGACAGTCAAATGGTTCAGAGTAATGAAGATGAGACTGACCTGAAGTTCCGGTTCCTCCTCGTCAGCCCACGCATTGTTGTCACCATCGCCGAGGTCAAAGGTAAGTCTCCGAAGATCCGGTGGTGTTGGTCTCGAAGCCAAGGGGTATTCTTTTGAGTCGAGAGAATTCAGATCCCGAGGTTCGCGAACAAAAAGGGGCGGATAAGAGCGCTTCGTTGTCGTTGTGGTCGTGACTGTCTTGGTCTCGATGCATTCCTCAGCAAACTGCATGTGCATCAGTCGATGTGCCTCGTCTTCTTCCCAGGTCATCGACACCCGTTGGCTTGATAGTGGTCGTCGGGCCTCCATGTCGATGTGTCTGGCTTAGTGTATTGAAAATGTGGTATGTGACGCAGGAAGGGGGGATGTAGAGGGGTTGAGGGAGCCTGGAGCTGGGGCCGGTGTACTGGAGTATATATCAACGAAGGAAGTCGGAATGATCGAAGATCGACGCTGGCAAAGCGAATCGGCCGCGAGACAACTTGGATGCACAAAGAAGAAAAAACCACTGTGTTGGCCAAAGTCGGGGCCGCTTGGAAGCCCTGTGTTCTTTCCGTCTGATCCAACGCGTGCCAGCCACGAGGCGTCCTTTGCCAACGCGCGTCTGTGACCGAAATCCCCCGCCAGTCGAATGCAAGCCCTAAAAGTCGGGTATCATGATGTTTCTTCGACGTCGGGAAGGTGTGCGAGGGTGCCAGATGTTGGCAAAGGAGAAGGTGCGGACGTTTGACGGTCACGGAGTCTGGGGGGCGGTGCGGAAGAGGAGCGAGCGTCGGTCAACAACGCAGGTTCAAAACCGGGATCCGAGTCATTCGGGAAAATCACGTCAAGCCCAGCATCCCACGCAGGTGGTCTCGAAGGAAAAGGAAGGCACGACGCGCTGTCGTGTTGGGATGAAAGAAATTTTGGGTTTGACCGGCGGTTTCTGGTTCCCCTTTTTTTTTGTCTCTGGCGTGACCATTGATTTCTGACAGGAGGTAGGTGGCAGTGGAAGGCCCCAACCTCGACTTGGCCTCTGTGCCACCTTCACCAGCGCTGTTGGGTGGAAGACTCGTGCCGCCGGATCTGCCTAGCCCAATGAGGAGTGTGCCGAGATCACCAGCCACAAATCGAACCCCTCTGCCGGGATACGCGACACTGGAATCTTCCCGGCTGTCACCGGGCGAGAAAAATCATCATTGCCACTCTATTCTCTGTTTTTTATTTTGTCGTCTCGGAGGCCGGCCGAGCCAGCTTTATTCGCCTCACTACCTAGTTATAGTGGTATATCGTTCAGCGACCGGCGTCTTCATAAACTTTTGAATCCCAACATTTTACAGTTGTTTTCCGCTTGTGCACGAAAGATCCACTAGGCCGGGAATGGAGGGGTAATTGCTGACAAGCCACACTCCCACCTCGATGGATAGTTAGTGCGGCTGTGGGGTGCCAAACCGCCAACGTACAGCTCTCTTTTTTTTTCTCGCAAGCCCAGCAAATATCAAAGCAGTGATACTAACGGAGAGGACGACAAAGGTGTGGCGCAGAATCGTTCTTTTGTTCTCGAAGATCAAACCGACTTCCTCTCTGTTGCTTACCAAGGCTTTTCCGAGCCCGGATCGCCAGCCAGGGATGTCAGCTAAGGTTCTGAGTACCCCGCTGTCCCGTGCATTGTACCCCTCAGTGGCGATCGGGTTTTCTTGCTGCTTGATCACCGGAGCTCGCAACCCGACATTCAGCAAGCTCTCATAGCCCCAAAGCTCGTTGGGAATGACGCATTTGTGTAGCACTTGGGATTTTTCTTATTCTAGGAGATCAAACTCCAGATCAACTGGACAAATGATCGACCTTCCCGACGCGACCCATTGCAGCGACCTGTGGAATCGATCGAGGACGCGCCGTGGCGGCCTGCACACAACCGCGCATGCTCCTTCCTCACCCTCAAAATAAACTGTCACCACTTGGAGAGCCCGAAATAGATTTACACTGATGTCACATGTATCTACATCAGGCTTACTTGCTGGAGTTGATGATTTTTTTTTTCCATCAGGACGGATTGATGTCTCGGTGATCCTGGACTGGTTGCTTTCAATAGTAGTTCATGGGGTAGCTGCTGAAGGAAAGCAGACTTCGGTTTGTGGGGCGAGGTGCTCCTGCACCTTTTCTTGGCGTCCAGGCAAACGGAGCAGGAGCCCTGGCTTCACCTGATCAGGTGCTTCCAAACAACCAATTTGTTGGGTTACACAACTTGCGCATTCATCCCTTGAAGATTGTTCTCGTGATCCCTTACAGTTTGATCGCAGTGCATTTTCCTTTCGCGGTTTACCACAGAATGCAAAGAGTATAGGCTTGCCGCCAGATTGTAGAGGAGGGCTCTGCTAAAATCCTACATCTCTGTTTTCTGACTGTTTTCTGACCCAGTGTTGAACATCTTCCCTAGTGTTGAACATCTTCCCTTCGCACACTTTGGGACAACACTCCCACTAGCCGGTTGTAAAACACGAAAACATGTACAACACCGCGTCCTGGACGTGACACGCTGACAATCATCCAGGGGTTGAACTGCCAACGTTTTCTTGCGGTCCTGGTTAAATCTTGACTTCTTTCAGGACGTGATATGTTGTTTCCGCCTGCTTGTGCATGAGAATCTCCTGTCCTGATCCGACATAAATCGCATCGCATCTATGGGACATAAAAGGAGTGGTGTGGTTTTCTGCTATGTCTTGGGCATGCACTACTTGTGGAAGCCAGGCACCCTGCCTGGTACCTTCCCTAAACGACTAATTCCGTCAATTTTCTGAGAGTTCCAGACTCGGGTTTTCGTCGTCTACTTCCAGTCAATGATGGGAATTTCCATCTCTTCCACAGCTGGGCCCATCGTTGAACTTCCTCGACTGTCACCAAGGGATTCGCGTTGAACATGTCAGAGGTACAGGCGGACCAACCCTCACCCAGCCGGGACTTTGCGTAGTGCAAGGTCATTTTGGGGGCCATAGTGAGCTTCAATCCCCCAGCGCTGCGATCTTCTCTCGAATCGTTCTGTCCTGACCGGCGTAGATGAGCCAGATCCTTTTCGCTAGACATGCTTTCCCCCCCGAGTCGTTTCAACATGTTGAACTCGATGTTCTCAGCGCTCTGCAGTTTGACGACATTGTCTCAGCTGAAGCTCAGCCCGTTACCTTCGACGAGAAACTTTTGCGAGATCGCAAACGGACCGTTTTCTTTCGCCCAAGCTGCGAAGGCTACGATCTTTGCTGCATTGTGAAAGCTATGGTAAGATTCGTATCATCTTCGGGCTTTTCGTCCTAATTTCGTATAGGAAACGGATATATCCGGCTTGGTCGGACGGGAGAAGCTCATCGAGCTTCAGTTGCTCTTCAGCAACGCCAAAGATCAGACCGCTATCTTGGAGACTTACACCATTGCCTTCCACTACGAAGCGAATGGGGGATACCACATTGGTGTGTGGAGGGCAGGCGTTGGTGAATACCTTGTGTCAACCAGCAAGTTCCAGCTATGGAATCTGGGCGACTACCTGAGCAGGCTGCCCCATTTAACTGGTAAGCACCACGTCGCATTTCAGTAGTGCGCGGAAGCTGATGCAAGACATTGTAAGGTCCCGTGAAATGCAGCATTGTATTCCTCTCTCTTCCAATACCGAAAGATCCTATAGCCGGCGATTTGAATCTTACGGACACTGCATCTGACAAGGCCAAAAGGGCATTCCGAGGAAAGTTGGGATATCGCCATGATAGAATTGCGCATTTGAAGTTCGTCTAAATCCCTAGTCCTAAGTCATCGACTGATTTGCCTCTAGGATTAAGCCCCTTCCTGGGGCAATTCTGTACCAGCGCCAGCATCCAGATGTTCTTCGCACCATTCCAATAGACACTATCCTCCAAACGGGGGACGCTTTAGTCCAAAATTCTCACGGCGCGAAGACCCAGACCCAAGACAGTGGCCTTAATCACAGCGTTGGCTACTAGGAACCGTCTGAGGCTCCAGTCTTGCCAGTCAACGGGAAGCGCAAGTCGGGGGCTGATACCAAGAAACAGCGGACAGCCGTCGAAACAAAATCCACAGCGGCACAGAGACAGCAAAGGCCTAGCAAGAAGAAGTCTCATTCCACCATCGCGACCCAAGCTCCTCCTGCGAATACCTCAACGGTTAAGGCACAGACACTTGATGAGAGCAAGAATACGATTGAGGTGAAGGTACGAACAGCCCTGAAGGGCAAAGCTGCAGTCCCCAAGAGGAAGGCCAAACCACCACTGGTATGCTTAATGTTTGTCCCCTTTTCTCTTTTTGACTTGGTACTAACCTCGAGGAGCAAATCTGGGAAGATGTAGCCTCGGATTCGGATGAGACTCAGGAAGTTGCTATTGATAGTCAGTCGCAAACCAAACGGAAAAGAAAAGAACAGGCTGAAGTGGCTACAAATTCCAATATAAAGACGGCCAAGCCGCGTGCTGACACTTATCCCTCTGTTGGTCTCGACATCATGGAGTACATGGGGCCCTCTGATGTCGCGGTACCAGAAGTTGAATCACCGACAGCCAACACTCGATCAAGTCTTCCTCGATTCCTCAATAGCGAGCTGGTCGAGGACCCCATCGAGTTGGTCTCCGATCCAGTCGTTGGTTTTGGCAATGGGGATGCCCGCCAAGAACAACAGGCAGTAGGTCGACTTAACTCGTTGTTTGGTGATGCGGCTTTTAGCGACACCAGCGACGACGAACAGATAGAACACAAAGAGAATGCAGCGGCACCTGATCAAGGAGATGAGGCCATGTTGACGCTGATCGACATGCGCGGCATCGACACTAGCGAACTAGAGGACTAAGCAGCGTCTTGCCTGGCATGCGCGCCATCGCATACCACACGGGTGCCTCACCCGTTTTGTCCAACGTTTTGACATGTAGAATGGGGATGAGGCCTGCTGTTTTTGGTCAGCGATTTACTGTATTTTTAAGTTGTGATCACCGACTCCGGATGGAGCTGATTCTATTGGTTGTCAGTGGGGTCGTCTCTCTTTGCCTCCAAGATGAAGTGTTGCGGAATCCTGCAGTCATACATGTTAGTGTAAGATCACATGTTACCTTGACGGTTGCGCATCATCGCAAGGTGGATGGGATTAGTGCTTCTGGCGAGCTGGATGATGTAACCTTGACGCTGTCGGTCCCAAGCCCCAAGCTACAAACCCAATTCATTTTCTTTTCCTTCCAGTTTCTTCTGACCAATATCTTGTGTCTTCCCACCCGACACTTCCACTGCTTGGAGGATCAGAAGCATCGTATCTGATCTCGATCCCATCATGGCAACCCGCATCGGCCTCACCCACGTCGACATTGTCGGTCCCCTCCTTCGTAAGCCCCCACCTCTGAACACCTATAGAGTACACCACCCCGACTAACACACTTCCTAGCTATCACGGGCGGGTTCGCTCTACCTTTAACCGCCTATTTTACCCTACTCTCCGTCCGTGTGGTGTTCTACCGTCTACGCAACCATGTCTCTCTTGGGGAGGACATTCTGCCCTCTAACTTAGACCACGACTCACCATCCGCATCCTCATCTCGATCTCCCTCGACAGGCCCCAACCCAACCCTGAACCCCACGCCGGATCTCGAGGCTGGGGTGAAGGAGAGTGTGATTACTGACGACGGGAAGCGTCACGACCACGACCACAACCATGATCATGACCACGATCACGATCACGACCATAAGCATAAACACAAGCATGACCACGATCACGACGGGGGCCATGACCATGATGGCCATGATCATAAACACAAACACAAACACGGCCACCACCATGATGGCGGCCATGACCATAAGCACCACAACCATCACCAAGCCCAACATGAATCCCTCCTTGTTGCCGTCCGCGCCCACGGAAACTTTTCGGAAAACGTCCCCCTGGCGCTCCTCCTCGCTGCCATTGCCGAACTGAACGGCGCGAATAAAACGGCGCTGACCCTGGTGTTGGGCAGCCTGTTGATCTCGCGCGTCGTGCATGTGGAGTTTGGTCTGCGAAGAAACGGGGCCATGGGCAGGGGGCGGGCGGTTGGGTACTATGGGACGATGGGGGTGATGGGATTTTTGGCGGCGTATGCTGCGTGGTTGGTAAAGGGGTTTTGGGTTTCTTGATGGCATTAAATTACCTTTGTAAGTTGTGATGGGATGGGTAGGTGATAGGCACGGAGAGAGGTGAAGGGATGGTTTGACGTCAACTCTCCCCCCTCACCTCTCCCCGCCCTTGGATATGGTCTGGGTAAAGTCAATGAGGTGGAGAGAGTGAGAGGGTGAGAGAGAGCTCTTTTCTACAAGTCACAATGCACAAGCTATTCTGAGACTTTTCACTCTTCTTCTTCTCGCGACGGTAAGGTACAGATTCACAACATGAAAGTGCTCATAACTTCCCATTCCCAGACCCGGAAACCTCATAGCACGCCTGACGCCGACACAGACACAGCCCCTTCCCCAGCCCCATATCTCGACATGCCTGACACTTGCGCCAAACGATGGCACTTTTATCCCAACACACAAAGTAGTGAACAGATTGCAGATCACCTCCCTGAGTACATCCATCCTGTGTGTCCCAGACCCCAAATTCGGGACCGCAGGCCGCGACAAGCATGAACAATAACAGAAAACACATATTTGGTCTCAAATTCCCGAAACAGCTCTCGTAAACCCCACCCAAAGAGAACTGGGATATACCCAATGTGACGTCAAAATCAGATGGGATTAAACGACTATCTAGAGACCCTAGAAGTTCTCATGACCCCATCTCGGCCTATTTCCTATCCAGGGAAAAGACCGTGCCATAATAGCGTTAGATTGACTCAGACGCATGTGAGATCGCCGTTAGTGGACGGCGGGGGCGGGACAGAAGATGGCGCTCTCTCAGAGACATCCATGGCGGGCGAGTCGCCGGCGATCTGCGTGCTCGAGGCTGTTTCCGGCTGGGGTGATGCCCTGAGCTCGCTGATAATACGCATCGCTGCGTTCAGGTTCGATATCTCGGTTTTCAGGCCGTGTCTCTTTTCCTCAGTCTTGGGGCCTTCAGACATGAGGTGAGTGAGGAGATTGATATCTGGAACCCTATTAGCTGCAAGAAGCGGGCTGGATTGGTTGTGAAACTCACCGGTAGGGCTCTTGCTCAAACCAAGATTGCGGCGGAGGTACTCATCGATGACTTTGGCAACCCGTGGGAACAGGCCGGACATGACATGAAGAGCGACCGTGTCAATGAAGCGGTTGGCTGCTGTCAAGTAGTATCCCCGAACGTAGGAGGCGACCTCTATCTCTGTCTCGAACGGATCGGGTTGCATCTTGGCAGCTTCCTTGTGCATGCGCTCGCTCTCCTTGATGAGGTCCTCCTCAGTCATGGACTCCATCTTACGGATTTCCTTCGGGGGAGAATCGCCAATGTGGGCGGCCCACCGGTAAATGTGACGGTGCCTCGACAAGATCCTTTTCTCGTGGGCTTTATTTCTCTCCAGCGACTGACCGTCCTTGGTGAAGAATGTCTTAGATTCGTGGTCATAGAGCTGCTTAAGCTGGACTCGGAGCTCGTTGCGGCTACTGTCCAGGAACATCTCCATGTACCTCTTCGAATCTTTGTACACGACCGTGTGGGTCAGATGCTGAAAGCTAGCATCCAAAATCTTCATCATTTCGGCTTTGAGGAAGTCGAAGGTTCGAGAGATGAATGCATCCAAAACATTGGCCCACTTGGCTGCTGCTCTGGTATAAATCGGGAGATAGACCTCGGGGGAGACGAGGTTATGCGTGCCAGGCCTTGCATGTTGTCTGATCAGCTGGCGGACGTCCATGAGGGAGAGTGCCTTAGACTTTCCCGAGGGCATGGCAACCGGTAGCATCTCAACTCGAGCAGGTGTCTCTGGCTTGACAGGCGTGGGTCGTTGACGTTTCGGTGTGCCACCCTGTCCGGTAGAGATTTGCCTCTTTCGGTTGTTTGGGGTCGAGGGCGGCGGCGAGTTATCGTCAATATGAATGATCTCAGGGCCAGCGGCAGGCCGAGAGAGAGAAGGGACAACGGGGCGGTCGACAGAAACCAAAAATCGTGGCTTCGCCGCTAAGATTTTCTCTTTGAAGTCGTCCATGATCTTTTGGTCCCACTCGCTCTGGAAGGGCTGAGCATTAAGAAGCTCCTTGACCCCTCGGCTGAACTCTTCAAGGCTCCGCATAATCTCCATCTCTGGGTTGGCGGGCGGGTCCGGATAGAATTGAAGTTGCTCCTCAAGCTCGCCAATTTTGTACCGGATCTTTTCCATGACCTGCGGCAAAACCTGGGCGAACTGCTCGCCGAGTTGCTGAGAGAGAAACGACTTGAGCTTAGGGATTCCGCACCGCTCCCTAAACGGTTCGAATGTCCGGGGCCAATCAGCCGTCGCCGCTCCTGTGCGGTTGAAGAAGGCCTCCTCCATGGCATTCTGTTTATCGAGGTCGTCGCCCTGCCGAGATGTAATAAAGTATCCTAGGCCAGTCTGGTGAGCCTCTCTCCGAAGCATGGAAAGCCAGCTGGCCGCAGATTCAGGTGGAAGCAAATCGGCTTTTGTCAACACGCCGACGCAGCGATCCGCGGCGGCCTTTTCGCGGATGAGACTGAGTGCAAATGAGTTGTCCGCATCTTGATTCATGGGGACAGCCCAGAGGATGATCGCATTGGGGCGGGCGATGTATTCGCATGCGAGATTGCGCACAACGCGCTCCAAGAACGTGTCTTCCTCTCGTTTTGCACTCATAAAAACTCCGGGAAGATCGTAAAAGCTCAGGTCCGCGAGATCGGGTCCTCTAACTTCAAGTGCAACCGTGTTGGGTGAGAACTGAGCTTCTGCTTGGAGCTCATGCTGCATGATCCGAATCCGCTGCTCCATGCGGACCTGGTCGCTCACCTCACCTTCTGATTTGGGGATGAATGTCTGGAAATTTTGCGATGGGTTCAGAATTGCAATCTGGGCAAAGCGTATCGCTGTCTCAATCTCCTGGGAGTCCAACCTATCCCGTACCGTCTTGAACTCGAGGCGCTCCGAGTACTCGAGGCGAACCCAGGGTGGGAATGGGTCACGGTTTGTCACATCCCTCCTCGTGATAGGGTTGCGGCGTTGGACATACTTGTAGTCCCTCTTGAGATAGACCCGACAAGACCACTCGTCTGCCCTCGATACGCGAATGTGGATTGGGCAGCGCGTGCACGTACCGCTGCTTCGGGGTAAGGCAAGACCGGCGATTGCCGACATTAAGCTCGACTTGCCCGATGACTGATCACCCACCAGGACCAACTCAGGAAGTGCGGCGTAGTGTTCGATGCCACGGGCCTGAAGCTCGCCAAGCCCATCGTTGATGGCCTTGAGACGTTGGCCGAAATCCTTCAGGCCTTCGGGTCCCGTGAAAGATCTTTGGGCGCCTTGAGGGTTCGCAACCATGATGACAGGCTTCACATCAACCTCCTCATGATGGGCAGTGTTAGCCACGCGGGTATCCACGCTTGCTGTAGATCTGTCAGTGTCTGTATATCATATAATGAGAGTGTTATGCTTACGGGCGGCTGATCTTGCGCCTCGCTGTTCCCCAAGTCGCACAGCATGGTTGTTCTTGGACACGCTGCCGGTGAAGTCCGTGTGTGCAGAGAACCCAGAGTACTCTGACTCTGTCCTCGGAACGCGTGGGGGCAGCATTCTATTGTTGTTGGTAGCTGTCATCGCGTCGCTCATCTCCTCATCGTCCTGAATGACCACAACTTCGCGGGTATTGCCCTTCTGTTGTTCCTGGTCTTCTTGAGATCGTGGGATAAGCATATCGTTTAGGATCTGTTTCTCATGTGTATACATGGGCATGCCCCCGCGATTGCCATGTTCCTGTTTGATGGTCGACATTTGCATTGCTTGTGCGTTTATTGCCGGGTTGTGGAGGGGTGGCTGACCAGGAGGCCGAATATTTCGGTTTGGGGGTGACATGACCACAGAACACAGGCGCGGCGCCGAGAACAAACCTGTGATCGCGAGAATGCTCAGCTCGCGGTGTTTGTGGTGTGTTGGCAAAGCCAACAAAAGGGAAATTGTGATGGAGCTGGCACCCTGAGGAAGGAAAGTGCAAGGTTTTGGGGGAGAGTAAGGAAATTGGGTGAAGGGTGAAGTAAAGGTAATGAGAAAAGGGCAAGAAGGCGAAGGGAAAAAGTGCAGACTGGCACTTGAGCTCTGTTTGTGACCTCAAGGGAAGCAAACGTTCATCTCCATCTCAACTCTTGTTGATGGTGGTTTCTGTTAGTGTCATCGCGTGTACGCCCGCAATTTTGTAAACAAATACTATCTCCCGGGAGAGAGTTGCAGGTGTGCAAAAAAGGGGCTGGGGAAAGTGGGGTTACCCAGGCGATGACCACTGAACAAGGCTGCACGCCGTACCTGCCAGTTGCAGTGCGAGCCTGTGAAAGTCGGTGAGTCGGCACTCTCAAAAATCCATGCCCCACACCGCTACCTCAGCGGTAGGCTGCACACCACCTCACTGTCAACTTGACAGTGGACTGAGGACAAGAGGTTGGAGCAGCAAATGCACTGATTGTTGTTGTTGTTGGGTGGGTTCAAAGTATTTGACCTCTCAGATTATTATGCGCGAGACTACGAAGTAGACTGACAGGATCACACTTTGGGAAGACAGGTGGTGGGCAATTTGTCAACTGCTGAAGCTAGGTGAACATCTTTCTGCGTTTGGTTGTCGGCAACTCTGCACGAGGCTGTACCTTAACTAACAGCCATGAGGGTCAAGATGGAAGAAGCAAGTGGGGGGGTTGCGCACGGGCCCTACACAACCAGCCAACCCCTCAGCTCACATAGACAAGCTAGGTATCAAGGGTCTAGTTTTTTGGGGAGTTGTCAGGCTTGTCCAGCAACATTTGTGTTTTTGACCTGAGTGTTGTGGAATAGCATCCAATTTCACACCCAACAGCCTATTCCAATATGTCTCTGCAAATTCCCCACCGCGACAAGGCCAACAGCAATACCGGCGCCACCAAGGCCGTGATTCTTGTGAGTAGCGGGTGGAGATTGGGGCGCTGAGGCTAAGTTGGACCGACGTTGTTGACTCGCCCAAGGTTGGAGGCTCCTCTCGCGGCACCCGCTTCAGACCGCTCTCGCTCGATGTTCCCAAGGTGTGAAATGTCCCACCCAATTGCCTGCCCCGCGCTGACTCTTGTGCACTGTGCAGCCCCTTTTCGATGTCGCCGGCCACCCCATCATCTGGCACTGCCTGACCGCCATCGACAAGGTTCCCTCGATCCAGGAGGTCTACCTCATCGGCTACTACGAGGAGTCTGTCTTCCGCGACTTCATTAAGGATGCGTCGACCGAATTCCCCAACTTGTCGATCAAGTATCTCCGCGAATACCAGGCCTTAGGCACTGCCGGCGGTCTGTACCACTTCCGTGATGCCATCCTCAAGGGTCGTCCCGAACACATCTTTGTCCTGAACTCGGACGTCTGCTGCAGCTTCCCCCTCAACGAGATGCTGAAGCTGGCGAACGAGAAGGATGCCGAGGCTGTCATTCTGGGAACAAGGGTCAGTGAGGACGCCGCCAACAACTTTGGCTGCATTGTGTCGGATTCGCACACCCGCCGAGTGCTGCACTACGTTGAGAAGCCTGAAAGTTACATCTCCAACCTGATCAACTGCGGTGTATACCTCTTCAGCACCGATGCCATCTTCCCCTCGATCCGTAGCGCCATCAAGCGCCGCACCGATCGCCCCGCGCGACTGGTGTCGTACCCCTCATCGGACAATCTCGAGAGCTCGTTCATGATCGACGACGACGACGAGAGCCAGAACGAAGTGATCCGCCTCGAGCAGGATATTCTCAGCGACATGGCGGATAATAAGCAGTTCTTTGTTTACGAGACTAAGGACTTTTGGCGCCAGATCAAGACTGCCGGCTCTGCCATTCCGGCCAATGCCCTCTACTTGCAGAAGGCACTGCAGAATGGATCATCGGAGCTCGCCCCTCGCTCCGAGAACATTATCCCTCCTGTATATATTCACCCCTCGGCCCAGGTGCACCCAACTGCCAAGCTGGGGCCCAACGTGTCGGTTGGGCCTCGTGTTACGATTGGCCCGGGAGCTCGTGTCAAAGAGTCGATTGTGCTGGAAGATGCCGAGATCAAGCATGATGCGTGTGTGCTGTACTCGATTATTGGTTGGAACAGCCGCGTCGGTGCTTGGGCTCGCGTCGAGGGCACACCGACGCCCGTGACGAGCCACACAACGAGCATTGTCAAGAACGGAGTCAAGGTCCAAGCGATCACCATCCTGGGCAAGGAGTGTGGGGTCGGTGATGAAATCCGGGTGCAAAATTGCATTTGCCTGCCGTTTAAGGAGCTAAAGAGGGATGTTGCCAACGAAGTCATCATGTAGGTGGCTTGACGAGACAAAAAGGATACCTTGGTGCGATGGGTGACAGATATGGCTTTTGGTTGTGAGCGTCCTGTAGAGCAGATAACCGGGGAAAATGAACTTCTGTTGGAAGTTCTACCTAGACTAATGAACCGGAGTTGTGAAAGTGGCAAGCATTACTGAAGGCTGTGAGATGTACCCAGGGATTGGTCAGGTTGTGTCCTGCTTCACCTCACCATCCGGGCCTGTGTTCGAAAGCCATGAGGTAACACCATGGACATGCTCGCCAACTCAAGCCACAGATTCTGTGTCTACAGCTGTGACGTGTACACATGATGTACGACTGTCCGTCTCTTCCAAGCCCAGCCAGTTTCTAGACACCAGACTACTTGAGTACGGGAGGGATATTGCAAGTCACCACATCGCATGCCGGGGTAGCGAGTTTTGGAAAGTCAGGCAGGGGGTGGACTAGAGGTCCTTGGAAAATATTATGTTGTATCGTATCATGTCCTGTCACGTCAACACATGTCGCATCATGTCCGGTCATGTCCCGTCCTATCATATCATGGACGTCAACACTCACACACCAGACCAGACTGTAGTCAGTCGTCTACTCTAGTATAGTCTACTCTACTCTAGTCTAGTCTACTCTAATCTAGTCCAGCTTCGGGTCGGATCGGATCTTGTGTAAGTCTGACGTCTAGCTACTAGGCGGTACCTAGGTACCTTACCTAGGTACGTAAGGTAGGCCAGGTTCAGGTGGCTTACATTTACATCCAATCGATGCTTGTGGATTTGGGCTGTCCTGGCACCTGGATGCGTTGTGCATGTGATATGAGAAACTTGTCGGTCGGGGGACATGAAGGCGCGAGCAGAAGAAGTACGTAGGTGATACCGAGTGTGAGTGGAGTAGAGAGTTAAGGGACTAGACTAGATTAGACTAGACTAGACTAGAGATGGAGAAGATGATCGAGGTGACTCAATCTTCATGTTGTGTCTGGTAGGTAGGTAGGTATATGCCGGGGTACAGGGGGAGGGTACACGGCGAATGGGACTATTAAGACCAAGCTTGCAGACTGGAGAGGATGATCTGGTTAAAAACTCGGGGCGTTGGCGTGTTGCTGCCATGGCGTTGCTGTCGGGATGTTGCCGTGACGTACCGTGATGTTGCCGTGGTGTTGTTACTATAGTGTCTAGTTGCCGGCGTAGTATTGTTGTCCGCCCAGTGGTGTTGTTATCCGTTTGGTGGTGCTGTTGGCGTGGCGTCGTTGCCATGACGTTGCTGTGGTGTTGTTATCGGCTTGGTGATGTTTTTGCCATGGGGTTTTTACCATGATGTTGTTGCCGTGGTGTCTGGTTGCTTGCACAGTAACCTGTTGGTGGCTTGGTGATGTTGATGTGAAAATGTAGAACTAGGGCACAGAGGGAGAGGGAGAGGTAGAGGGTGGAAACCAGACAGTGGGCAGCGAACGGGATAGTTGACGCAGGCAGGTCTGGTCGAAGCCTTCTTTCGTTCATTTTCTTCTTCTCTTTCTTTTTCTTGAGTAACAGATTGGATTCTAAATTCCCAAAACACTTGTTCAAAGCCCTTGCGGTGATAATGTTGTTTTGAAGAATAGGTTAGATACAAATCCCGAGACTACATGGACATTTTGTATTGTTTCCTCCTTACTCCTGAACAAGCCAAAAGTGTCCAGGTTCAATAACGTAGGTAGTTCCTATATCCTTCACTCTGACCAGACAGATCTTCTCCTTCTTCTTGAAGCCGACTGGGACAAAATGGCGCTACCACCACCACCGCATTGTCCTCCTTAGCTGGCATCCGTAGTGCTGATTTCGGACAGCTAAGTTATTCTATCTAAGCAGGGATATATGGCAAATGTGTTTTTGCGGAAGAACACGTCGCAAGCATCGCCATGTAGCGACCGTGATACTAAGCAGAGCCTGTAGAAATCTTTGCAGACAGAGAAATATCTCTCGCAGTATAGGCAGTGACTGCGTCCATGGCACAACTCGGGGTCGATATACCTGCTGCGGGATACTAGGACGTGGCTCAGGATATTGCGACGTATCTCGGTTGAGAGGTCGAAGAAGTACATCTGTCGCCTGTAATTCATCAATGTCAGTTTCGACCGTGCCAATTAGAGCTAAGTATGTTGCCGTCACGATGCATCATGTAGTAGGTTTTCGTGGGGTCAGGCAGGGGATAGTTTACTTACCTATCAGGATGGAAATGAAGTGGGAGGAAGAGGGCCAGATTTTTTGTTGCTTTGTTGCCAGGTCGAAAGGTCGAGGAATTATGTTGCGTGCGTTCAATTTGCTGTCAGTTCAGTTTTTTTATTTTATTTTAAAAATGCTTGAGATTTACAGTTTGTCCTGAGCCCTGGTGCGTTCAATCGCGTCTTGTCAGCTAGCTACCTGAGGTTTAAAAAGGAGCGCGCCTCCTCGCACCGTCAAAAGCGTCTCTTCGCACCTTAAAAAAATTTTGCCAGCCGTCAGACCCACTTTGCACCGCCAAGGCGGTGAACCACCCCCCCTTTAATTGCAATTGACATGGTCGCCACAAACGCAGTTCCATGGCAGTTAGGCCAGATTCTTCTATTTTTGTAGTCAAATCCAGACCTATAAACCTGTTTCTCATGCCTACGTAACCTGCCTACGCGCCCTGTGATTGGCTGGATTACTCCAGCGCCTCCGCACCGCTCTGACGGCCAGCTTCCAGTTCCTTAACCTGGCTGGCCAATTGGCTTGCCATCTGGCTGCTTACCTGGCGGCTGCCGCTACTAGCCGACCGTTTGGCGATGCCGCGACTTGGCTATCTTGGCGTTAAGCGATTAGCGCGGCCCCTACAGCTTCTTTAACCTCTAGCAACAGTTCCTAGACCAGAAAAGGGCGCCATTAACGTTTTTACAGCTATTTAACTACTTATAACTATTACTAATACCTACTAATTATCCCTATTGAGCTTTATACCTTTTTACTGCGAGGGCTCCCTATATATTAAGGGCCGAAGGCTGGACTATTGCGTTGAAGCCCTTAAGGTACTACTATAATTACCATAATTACTATAACTATTACGGCCGCCACAGTTACCGCGGCTACCGCGGCTAGCCTTAATAACTGGTACTAACTCCTAGGTAGCCGGAATAATTAGCTAGTTTACTGGAAAAGGAAGGGGGTTAGGTTTAGCAATAGGCTCTACCAGTTACAATACGCCGGCAATATTTATAAAAGTATTAAACCCCCTAAGCCTACTTTTAAGATTTTCGATTCGGTTAGGCTCCTAATACTGTAAATACTAATTTTTATTAAAAAGGCTCCGCTTTAGCTACTAAAACGGATAGAAATCTTCCTTTTAAAGCCGTAAATTATTAGCCTTAAATCGCTTAAGCAATTCGTAGCTATAAAGGATACTAAATTAGGCTAAAAAAGTATAGAAGTAAAATTGTAAAGCGGTAGGGCGAAGGTTACCGCTGGATTTAATAACGGCGAGTATATAACGGTATTACTTTATAATTAGGGTTAACGCTTTACGTAATATTATATAGGGAGTATTACCAAATTAAAAAACGCTAAAAAAATCGCGAAGAATTTAGTACCTTTACTTATAAAGTACCTGTTGATGAAGCTATGGGTCACAATGGTGATGGAGGCAAGTCATGGAGAAGAAGATGGATAAGTCCTTAATTCATCTATCTAAGAGAGAGCGAGCCGTGGTTATTATAGTTGTGACCCTCGGCCCATCGGCCTCTGGCAGAGGCCGAAGGCCGAGGTGCCGAGGCGCTAAAGCGCTGTGGCGTTCTTAGTGTGGTAGAATACGAGGTTTTATTGCAGGGCCTTGTTGTACTGTGCAGCGGGCTGCACAGCATTATTATGCTGCTGTATAAACATTATGCTACTGTACAGTATAAATGCTGTACAATATGTTTATTCCCAATATACCCCCGTAGACTAACGTCTAATTTATTAGGCTTAGGCTATTTCTCTTTTTGTGTTTTTGTAAAGGAAAAATTGAAAAACCTTCTTTATTTAAGGTAAATACCTTATAAAGGAAAAATTTAAAAACCTCGATTATAGAAGGAAAATCCTTATAAGTGGATAAAAAACCTTCTTTATTATACCCCCGTATTAGTATTATTAGTATTTTTCTAAGCCGATTTTTTCTTTCCATAAGGTAAAAGCGGGGCCGGCTATGGGTTTTGTAAGTAGGTCAGCTAGTTGTTCTTTTGTATTTATATATAATATTCTTATTTTGTTATTTTCAACTAATTCCCTTATATAATGGTATTTTATATCAATATGCTTAGTTCTTTTATGAAATTCTGCGTTATAACCTAGCTTTATAGCTCCTATATTATCTTCCATTATTACAAGTATATTTATAGGTATATTAAGGCCAAATGCCGTATTTAAAGAGGTTATTGTATTTTGTAGGTAGATAACTTCCTTACTACATTCTATTATAGCCATATATTCAGCTTCAGTACTTAACAAAGCAACTGATTTTTGCAGTATAACACACCAGCTTATTAGGTTATTTCCCAAGGTGGTTATATATCCTATAGTAAATCTACGGCTATCTATGCAGTTTCCCCAATCGGAATCGCTATAGGCTTTTAAAAGCAAGTTATTATTATTAATTCCGTTATAGGTTATACCAAGGTCTAGGTATTTATTTAGGTATACAAATATATTATCTACTGCTTTAAAATATAATATACCAGGATTTAAACAGTATCTTGTATAGTATTATACTAAGAATGCTATATCTGGTCTTATTTTTAAGGCAAGGTATAGTAGTAATCCTACGTATTTTTGATATATTATTATTTCAGCTTGGGTTGCTTTATTATTATTTCCTCGTAGTTTCTCAGTTAAAAGTAAAGAGTTTTTAGGATATAGGTTATTTTTATTATATTTTTCTAATATATTTCTTATATAGTTATTTTAATATATATGTAATTTTTTATTCTTATAATCTATTTTGATATTTATTCCCAAAAAGGTATTAATCTCACCAAGAGCTTGTAATTTTATATCATTTTTTGCATTATTTATTTATATTATTATTTCATCAGGGTTTGGGCCTGTTATTAATATATCATCTACATAGCAAAGGATTATACTCTTAGTTATTAGGTTTATAAATGCTCCTTCATCGTAGTTAAACACGGTATATCCCAGTTTATTTAGTATTTTAAATAGGTGTTTATACTATAGTCTAGGTGCCTATTTTAGGCCATAAAGAGCTTTTATTAATTTGCAAACTTTATTTTTATATTTATTATCTATATAAAAACCAATTGGTAATTATACGTAGATTTCTTAATCTATATATATATATATATAAAAGCATTTTTAATATTATATTATAGTATTTTCCAGTTATTAGAAATAGCTATAACAAATACTATACGGTATATTTCTAGTCGACAAACTGTAGAGAAAGTCTCTAAGTAGTCTAGGAATTCAACTTAATTAAACCCTTAAACTACCCATCTAAATTTATATTTTATAATATTATTATTATTATTATTTTTCTTTTTATATACCCATCAGCCACTTAGGGATATTCTATTTGGGGGTAGATCTACTAGCTCCTATATATATTAATTTTCGAGCTCAGTTATTTCTTTACGCATAGAAATATTCCACTCTTCTTATTCTGGTCCTATTATTGCTTATTTATACATAGAAGGCTCTTTATTTATATCTTTTATATAAAGTATATCTATAATATTTGTAATATTATTTATAAGAATTCTTTCAAATTGATTATAATATTCGTCACTTTTTCTAGGTATTTTTATAGTTATTTTGGGTGTAAAAAGGGCTATATCTCTATTAGAATTTATACTACGTATTTGGGACCTTGTTATTATTGTTCTTAATCCTATATTATTATTATTATTATTATTATTATTATTATTATTATTATTATTATTATTATTATTATTATTATTATTTATTTTATCGTTATATTCTTCTATAATAAAGCCTTGTAATTGTTCATTGGGTTCTTCAAGAAGGGGTATATTATTTATTTGTTTCTCAATAAGAAACTGTCCCTCAAATATTTTTATATCTCTTAACCAGATTATCTTTTTATATTTCAGGCTGTATATTTTATAATTATTATTATTTTCCCCGTATCCAATTAGGATACCTTTTTCAGCTTGTGCTTCTAATTTAGATCTTTTAGGACCTTTTATTTTATAATATGTTATTGAGCCCCAGATCTTTATATTATCGATATTAGGTTTTTCATTATGTTTTATTTCATATGGGGTTTTAAAATTCAGGGCACTGTGAGGTGTTCTGTTATAGATATATACAGTGGCTAGAATAGCTTCACCCCAGAGATATTTAGGTGCGTTAGATTCTATAAGCATTGCTCGCACCTTGGTCATTATAGTTCTGTGTAGATGAAGCTATGGGTCACAATGGTGATGGAGGCAAGTCATGGAGAAGAAGATGGATAAGTCCTTAATTCATCTATCTAAAAGAGAGCGAGCCGTGGTTATTATAGTTGTGACCCTCGGCCCATCGGCCTCTGGCAGAGGCTGAAGGCCGAGGTGCCGAGGCGCTAAAGCGCTGTGGCGTTCTTAGTGTGGTAGAATACGAGGTTTTATTGCAGGGCCTTGTTGTGCTGTGCAGCGGGCTGCACAGCATTGTTATGCTGCTGTATAAACATTATGCTGCTGTACAGCACTTGTGCTGTACAGTGTGTTTATTCCCAATAGTACCTTATGTTAGATTGTGTGGCCTGACTGGTCTCAGTGAGGTCCAGTATAGGAGGTTATAGGGGGTAAGTCCCCTGTAACGGGCGCAGCGGAAGGCTTTGGGAGTACGATAACTGCCCGGGACGGGGTTAAAGGAAGCTAAGATCAGCAAACCAACCTACTATAATAAGTAGAGATATAGGGGTCTATGCCCTATAATAGGGTGATTATAGTAGGCTTTGTATAAAGATTACGAAGGTTAAAAGGTTGCCCTAAGGCTATATATAAATTATTTTACTTAAGGTAAAAGAAAGGAAAAAAATTAGATATTAAAAATATAAAAGGGGAGATGGTTTTTTATAGGGCCCTTAGTAGGTATGGGTTAACCTTATAGGGGGTAAGGGCCCTAAAATACAAAAGGAAAGCCTATATTATAGAGGGAAAAGTACTTACGTTAGCGCTAGAATCTAAAGGATTTTAAGGTAATAAGTTGGTTATACTAATATAATAGTAGTAATAGGTTTACCCCTATAGGTTAAGCCTATAAATGGTGGGTCCTTGGAACTCCCCGTCGGTTTTAGTAGGTTTTAATAGGTCCAGGGGGCTTAGCAGCCCCCCTGAACCATAATACCAACTCCCCGTAGTTATAGTAACTATATTTTACCATAGTGTAATTAGTAATACTCCCAGGGTAGTAGATTAATTAGGTTATAGTACCTAAGGGTGCTATAGCTATAGGGCAATTAGGTTGTAATTTTAATACCCCCTTTACAGCCCTAAGCCCTAATACGCCTTTTAGTTCGAAATAAACCCCCTTTGGAATTTACAGGGCCTAGAAAGATTTAACAACTTAAGGAATTACTTATATTTAGCTAGGGTTAGGGCTTTTATTAACCCGTTTACCAGTATCTCCCCTATAGGTATATACGTTACAGTGATGTTGCCTTTTATAACGGTTTTTTTTATCCCCTGGTATTTTAGAAGAGTGTGCTTTATACGGTTATAGTATTTCGGGTTGTATACCGTATTTATAACGCCCTTGTTATCTCTTATTAATAAAACGGGTCCCTGTATAGGGCGTTCCAGTTTAGAAAATAGCTCCTAAAGCCAAATTACCTTTTTATTACCCTTTATAAGCCCCGTAAACTCAGCTTCTAAGGTCGAGTAGGCTATTATAAATAACCTTTTTAACTTTTAGCTAACTAATCCTTTACCTACTGTAAATAGGTAGCTGTAAGTAGATTTTGCAGTGGTTTTATACCCTGCGAAATCGCTATTAATATATCCTATAAGGGTAAGATTAGTAAAGGTACTAAAATAAATACCCTGGTTTGCGCTGGAAAATAGGTAGCTAAGGAGCTTTTTTGCTGCTTTAAGGTAGGTAATAGTAGGTTATTATAACTGGTGGGAAAGCTATTATACTGTAAACGCTATATCCGGCCTAATTTGAATTATAACGTATATAGTAGTACTGACGAGTTGCTAAAATAGCCGGATTTTAGTAGTATTTAGGGGTTTGGAAGAGGAATTAAGCCTTATAAGTTCTAAAGAGAAAGGGGTAGCCGGTCTATTGTAGTTAAGTTTGAAGTACTAAATAGCCTATTCGATATAGGCCTTTTAATTAATTTATAAAAGGCGGCGTGTCCTGTTACGGTAGATTTCGACCCTTAGGAAGTAGCGGGTAGGGCCTAGGTCCTTTATATTATATACCTAACCGAGTTGGACCTTTAGTACCTTGATTTTAGTTATAAAGGGCCCAATAAGGAGATAATTATTAACATAGGTAACTATTATAATCTTATAAACTGTACTATAATAGGTGGTTACGTTACTGGCTAGAGGGTTATAATCTAGCGTTTTTAGTAGCTTCGCGACCTTTTATTACTAAAGGTACAAGACCTGTTTTAGGTTATAAAGTCCTTTACCTAATAGTATAACTTAATCTTTAGAGGGGTCTTAACTATACCGTTTTAGAAGGTCCAATACCTTAGGATTGTTAAGACTGAACTTGTATAGGCCTTTAGGGACCTCAATATAAAGCTTTACATCTAATTTATTGTTTAAAAAGGCTTTTATAAAATCTACTTATTTAATTTCCCAATCCTTAATAGCAGCTAATACTAATATAATTTGCTAGGTTAACGGTACTGTAATAGCTGTAAAAGTTTCCCTAAAGTCGATTCCAGGAGCCTATTAGAACCCCCTAGCTACTAATTGGACCTTAAACTTAATAACCCTGCCCTGGGCATCCTTCTTTAGTTTAGTAATCAACTTAGTAGTAATAGGTAGCTTTTTGGCTTTAAACCACTTAATAAAATAAAAGGTTTTAATAGTTAATAGTTACTATATCTCCTTAAAGTATACTACTAATTACTAGTCCTTTAGGGGGTGCCTTAGGATTTGCTTAAAGAACTTAAACTCTGAGTTTTTAGTAAGTTTGGAGGGGTTATAGTAGCTATTAGGCTTGGCTTGTTTAGTAGCTTTGTTAATAAGGTAGTTAACTAAATCCGCTATGGTATTTATAGGCTTAACTTCTACTTATTCGAATTCCTTTCGCTAGGTCTTAATAGCCTGTAGGATTGGGATTTCTACTATAATAGGCTTAAGTTTATCTTTTATAGGGGACTTAAAGGGCTTAGGGGTCGCTGCGGGTAATTAAACTAATTTGCATAGTAGTACTACCAGTGGGGCGAACTTAGTAGGCGCCTCGGGGGAAGAGCCATTGTAGTTAGGGTACTGGTCCTCCGTATCTTTAGTAGTATCCGGGAGGTCCAGGGTGTTAGTTAGGCCCCGGGGCCCCTATAAGTAGGTAGATAGGTTCTCGTATAATTTAATAAAGCTAATTTAAATAACCTTCCGTTAGCTGAGCTAAATTAGGTAGGTTTGGGTGCTTAATATAACTAGTAATTTGCCTTAAACGCCCCTGGGGGTAAGCTTTTGGGACTGGATACGTTTCTCAGGGGGGATTAACACCATATAATCGGCGCTTATAGCCCTGTAATTGGAGAGGTCCGGGATATAAGGGGCTTATAGGGGTATTAACTTATCGAGGAAGAGCTAGTATAGGGTAAGCTCCTTAGTAGTATTTACTATTCTATTAACTAGCTTAACTATAGGGCCTATAACGTATCCTTATAGGGAAAATAGAAGCCCTAAAGCAACTATTACAGCCTTAAGGCGTTCTAAAACCACCCGTATAGTACGTTTAGCCAGGCTGTTTTGGTTATACGTGTAGGGGCTAGACTTTGAGAAAATAATACCCTTTTTACGTAAGTAAGGCCTAAGCCTACTAATTTCCTTACCTCTATTATAGTATAGGTATACTAGGTACCGTTTAAAAGTATTATTAATCTCCTTTATAGCAGCCTTTGCTTCTGTAATAACCTTATCTTTGGACTTTATAAGCTTAATAATCTTAAAACGGGTTTTCCGGTCTACTAAAATAAGCCCATAGGGTTTATTATTTAGGGGTATAGGGCGGATTACGAATATATTCCCCTTTATCCGCCCTAACGCGTTAGGAGGGTTAATAATAGCTTTAGAGGAGGGTCGGCGTAATAATTTAACGGTATTATAGCTTTTACAGGTTATATATTTAGGGCGTATACTGTTAAAATCGGGTATCCCTTTAGTAACTAGGGCGGTTTTCCTTAAAAGGTCCAGCTCTATATAGCCCAAACGAATGTACCAGAGTCTAGCCGCCTTAATTATTACCGCTAAGGGACCCCTTTGGGCCCTGTTGTAGTATGCTAAGAAGGGGGTTACCCCCTTTGTAATAGGTAGTATTACAGTAGGGGCTTTAGGTTAGTCTCTGGATAGGTGGTAGTATCAGATGCTTTTATGGTTTTATTAAGTATAGTTGGTTTTAGGGGGTTATAACCCCCGTAACCGGATATAAAAGCCTGAACCTTTGAAGTCCAACAGGGTAATAAGCTTCCTGAAGGTGCTATAAAGCTTATTTTTAATAAGTATACCCCCTGAATTATAAAGGCGGTGGCTACTGATGATATTGACGAAAAAGGTTGGAATATAAAGGCACTTTTTTAGTACGATAGTACTGTACTAAGGCTTACCCCTAATAGTACCAGTATAGGGCTTAAATTTAATTATCCCAATGCCCTAAAACTATACTAGGCTACCTTTAGTACGTACCATAGCCAGTTTTCCAGTACGTAGCTCTGCAAATAGGGCCTTATTAATGTAAATATATACTGTAAAACCGGTATTAAAGAGCTACTATTTAATAGGATTACCCCCTGTAGAAAGGTTAACCGCAAGGGGCTTAGGGGGGTTACTAATAGGGGGTTTAAGGTTTATTAAGGTATTTGGTTCACTAAAGGTATCGTTAAGGTTGGTAGGTTCAGCGCTGAATATAGTACCTTAATCAAGGTTGTAGTAAATAGGGAAGGCCTTTTTTACAGTAACTGGCTCCCCCTAATTACTAGAAATAGTACTAGTCTCGTAGGTTTTATTAACACCTTCAAGGGTATCTTCCGTACTAAAGGCATTACTATTGTACGCCCTCCTACTACTAAAACTGCCCTATTTTTTCGAATTCCTGACTTCCCTAGGCCTAAAATTGCCTTGCGAGGCTCCTGACTTGCCCTGTTATTAGCCTTTACCTCCTTTGGAACCTTATTTAGGCTTCCTAAACTTCTTCTAGTTGGCCTATAGTGTAGCTAAGGTACGTACTAAAGAGGTACTAGGGTTCCGGGTTTCAGCAAATAGGTCCTCCTGAAAATATAAGAAGGTAAGGGTGCTAAATGGTCTTTAGAACCCAGTGTTAGCGTTTGTAATCCACTGATCTCGTCGCAGTAGTACCCTGGAACGCTTAGCCTACTGCGGGAACTGGGGTTTTAAAATATTGAAATAGTAGTTGATTTGGTTTTGCTCCACAATTACAACTCCCTAAGCACTGAGACGGCCTACTAAGGTATTAAAAATAGCGTTAAAGTCCATTATAGTAGTACTGCTATCGAAGGTTAGGGAGTGGTATTAGTAGTAGAGTTCGTTGCGGAGATTAGTCTAAGTTGGGGCGTATTGTTAGCGGAGCTGACTAAAGGTAGATCTAGGGTCCTCCTTGTAGGCTATAGTGGCAAGGGGGCCTTCCTTTAGTATATTCCGGAAAGTTAATAGGAGGGCGGCTTTCTAAGGGTTACTAAAGCGCTCTGTAACCGCCTATAGGTTGTAGAGGAAATTAGGGATCTGGAGGGCCCTGAACTGAATCGATAAAGCCTGGAACTACTGTTAATAGTTTTTAGGTCCTAATAGGCGTTGTTTTTCGGGTAAGGAGAGAGATTATTTGGCTAGTTTTTTAATTGTAAGGGTGCTAAATTTGTCCCTAACGGCTGGAATTACTAAAGGATAGGTGGTTCTAGGGGCTTTAGTAGTTGCCGTTAAGTTATTACCCCCCTTCTGGGAGGCCCCGGAAGTGTTTGTATCTAGTATGTTCCGGGCCTGTTACTGTTGTTCCAGTACTACTAGTAACCTGTCAAAGCGCTAAGTAAGCTTGGAAACTTGCTATGTTAGGCCCTGAATAGGTGGGACTTCTTCGGGCTACTGGCCTTAGCCTACAAAGGCTATATTTAGGTTATCATCAGCTATTGTATCGTACCTGATTTCCGATCGGAATTCTAATTACGTAACGGAATCGCCTCTCCCGTACGTACTACTGTAACTAGGTTAATGGGTTCTTAAGGGAGCCGGGGGATCGCAAGTAGGTAACTAGAGGTGTGCTATACGTTAGGGTCAACCCACTATATAGGTTACGTACCTACTATACAAATGGTATATTTAGTAGCAATAATTACTGTAGGGGGTTGAATTTTAGTAGGCGTAGGTATTCTTCAGGGGGTGGTTCTCCTGAATACGTTTGGAATTAGGGGGTATTGTTCCCCTGGGGGATCGAGGTATAGTGGTCTTACGGGGACCTGACCTACTAATTATAATAGGTAGTACCGGTAGCGTAAACAGAGGGTTGGTAATCAATACGAGGATCACAATACTACTCACGGGGGCAACTCTAGCCGGCGTAAGGGCTTTTCAGAAGGGTTGGTGACTAATACAGGGGTTATAGTACCACCTACGGAGGCAACTATAGCCGGCGTAAGGGCTTTTCAGTAGGGTTGGTGGCCATATTGAGGGCAACTTTAGCCGGCGTGTGGGCTTTTCCGGAGGGCAGACAATATAGCCTGCGGAGGGCGTGGAAGCGCTGTAGGGATGGTTACCAATTATAGGTAACGAGGCGAGGTCGGCCGAGGGTTGTAAAGTCCGGGCTTATAACTTATTAGATTATATGGCCTGACTAGTCTTAGTAAGGTCCAGTATAGGAGGTTACAGGGGGTAAGTCCCCTGTAACGGGCGTAGCGGAAGGCTTTGGAAATACGATAATTGCTCGGGATGGGGTTAAAGGAAGCTAAGATCAGCAAACCAACCTGCTGTAATAAGTAGAGATACAGGGGTCTATACCCTGTAACAGGGTGACTACAGTGGGCTTTGCACAGAGATTACAAAGGTCAAAAGGTTGCCCTGAGGCTATATATAAACTATCTTGCTTGAGGTAGAAGAAAGGAAAAGAATTAGACACCAGAAACACAGGAGGGGAGATGGTTCTTTATAGGGCCCTTAGTGGGTGTGGGTTAACCTTACAGGGGGTGAGGGCTTTAAAACACAAAAGGAAAGCCTATACTATAGAGGGAAAAGTGCTTACGTTGGCGCTGGAATCTAAAGGATTCCAGGGCAACGAGTTGGCTGTGCTGACGTAACAGTGGTGGTGGGTCTACCCCTGTAGGCCAAGCCTACAGGTGGTGGGTCCTCGGAACTCCCTGTCGGTTCTAGTGGGTTCCAGTGGGTCCAGGGGGCTTGGCAGCCCCCCTGAACCACAACACCAACTCCCCGTGGTTGTGGTGACTGCACTTTGCCATAGTGCAGTCGGCAGCACTCCCAGGGCAG
>Ga0247765_1000107_pt1 | contig 63839 bp, 66 predicted proteins | sample UWRJL106311C6_FD_179949 | JGI IMG/M metagenome (GOLD analysis project Ga0247765, IMG submission 179949) | Plant litter microbial communities from Arlington Agricultural Research Station in Wisconsin, United States - UWRJ-L106-311C-6 | ecosystem: Environmental > Terrestrial > Plant litter >... | reverse complement strand
CAGGCAAAAGCCCAAAAAGGGGGGGGGGGGGGGTACACCCAGGTGAGATTTGGAGAACACAGCCCATTCTTACCAGCAGCTTTCAGACGTACCATGAACATTCGAGCCACGCACCCCCACCAGAAAAAGAAAAAAATTATAGATGAGTGGGATTGTATATCATCCACCCTCTCTCTATTCCGCCATTACCGCTGCCAGCGTGTAAAAATACGACAACTTGGAGCTGATAAGCGTTTGCTGAATACATACTGTTCCTGATCCAAAACTGATCAACATACCTGACGGATGAATGGACATCCATCCAATTCCATGTCCATTTCCCCAAAGCCTCAAACCCATAAACATCTCGCTCACCGGGGGTGTACAATACATACTGAACTATCTATCATCAATAAAATATCACCCATCCATTCACTTGCTCATTCACCCAGGCCGTTAAGTCCAACAAGTCGAACCCCGTACAACGCCCTTAAACACAGCGGCGGTATGCCTCCGTAGAACGGAATCACAAGGCGCCGGAAACATAAAATCTCCCTCAAGCGGAGAAAAGGGAAATAACAAAGATATCCTATGGTATATGCAAGACATGTAGCAACACAGAGGGACAGCAAACACTAGCACACGCACCTTAGGTGTACATGCACGTGTTACGTATTGCTATCCCACCCGAGGTCCATCGTGTCCATTGTACCCATAGCCAAGATGGAGCGCAGAACACTCTGTGCCCCGGGTGTCATACCCTGTTGGTTTGACATCTCAGGCCACTCTGGGGGCATGGAGAACGTCCCGGGAGTCTCGGGCATGCTGAAGGCTGGTTGTGGAGTCATGCCGGTAGACACGCCTGGGGCGATGTCAAAGGTGGATGGGTCGGTGAAGAATGTGTTCATGGCGTTTGCGCTGCCTTCAATATCGCCCTGACTGGTACCGGGCATGCCCAGGTCCGGCACAATCGGGCTTGCCTCGAATGAGCTCCGACCGGAGCGATTAAGGTGTGGTGGTTGTGCGGGTGCGAGGTGATCCGAAGCCGTGCTGGAATTGGGTGTTGGTCTGCCTGACGGACCGTCTGGAGAGGTGCCCGACATCTCATTACCGCTTAGCGCGTCCATCTCGGGAGGAGGAGGATAGGTAGACAAGGAGGCGCCTGGGGCCATCATTCCGTGCATGGGTATATATGACCCATTGCTGCGCTCGCGTGTTGGTAGCGAGCCGTTTTGTTCCGTTCCAGACCAGCTCTGTGTGCCCCTAGCACCCGAGCTGGCTGTCTGGGAGTTGCTGTTGTTGTTCTGATTGCTATTGTCTGGTTCTACAATGTCCGGTGCATTTGCCGGGTTGCCATCGTCTTCGGTGGTCTTGATAAAGTGACATTCATTCCGATAATTGTGGTTGGGGATACCGCGCCCACTTTCCGTTGGCTTGGAAGTCGCTGGCGTAGGCTGCAAGGGGTCAGGACATTATCGTCATCACTGTTGACCTAAGGTGTAGGACTCACACTATCAGTGCTTCGAGGGAATGCCGATTTCAACTTTGGAATGCGCATCCCGAGCGCCTCAAGATCCACGTCAAGTTGGACAAGGAAGGATTCGGTGAGAGGATTGCGCCTCCTGAGCGCATTCATGGCTGAGAGCAGGAAGCGCAGGGAATCCGCCGTTTGACTGTCGTCTGGCCTGCTCTTGAGGTATTGAACAAAAACCCGAGCTGAAACGTAGAGGCAGAAGGAGATAAATGGATTCATCTAGACCAGTTAGTTGTGCTTCAAGAAGGAGCAGCTCTGACTGAACACCTACCGCTGCTAGATCTAGATGAGATATCATCCTCATAATGCTAGCGATCTCGTTTGCCGCCGTGATACACCTAACCTTGCTTTCGGAGCTGACCGAAGCTGGCAATCTGTTTTTGTCCGCCTTGAAGATGGCGGCTTGGTGGAGACAAATAGTAGACGTGTGGATACACATATTTGTAAAGACAATATTGGCGTTCGTGATGCCGGCTGGAAGCTTGAGGTGCGAGGGCAGACAGAGGGAGGTGTTGAGAAGAATGTTGTCGAGATTCCGATGCCGCTTCCAGAACTCGCCATTCAAATCGTGATCCCGGTCATCCACGTCTGGTCGGTGAAGGTGCACAAGATTGCGTCCAAACAGGCAGGCCATGAGAACAACACCGCCAAAGGATGAGAGCTTGCTGGCACCGGCGGGGCTCATTGCGTCTGCAAGAGGGGGTGTCTGCTCAGGGCGGCTCATCTCAAAAGCTTCGTCGGATGCTGGCAGGTTTGTGAGAATGTCTTTCTCATCAATGGTCATGGGCCATCCGGTCCCAATACTAGCGTATCGGTCTTTGCAAAAGGCCATCCAGAATGTTCTCCTCCTCTCTTCCTTCTCGGTCCAGTCCCGGGGCGCTGGCAAGCACTGCTTAACATCCAACCCAGCGCCGTCAAGGCGATGGAGGCCAATCCTGCCAAGTACTCTGATTAGACCGCGCCAATAGCTTTCGCCCAAGAATCAACTTACATCTGACATAGCCGGACAGCAGATCCGGTGCTCATCCAGGCGCGGGGAAAGTACATCCACTTGAACTCGTACGACGCAAGTAACGTGTGCGTCTGAGCGTGCGCGACCGAAATCATGTGCTCTCCGTAGCCCCTGATATAATCTGATTCGACATACTTCCTGGCTCGTTGATAGAAGAGATCTTTGAGGTCGATATACTTTTCTGTTACAGAACATGCTAGGGTCCACATGGCATAGCGAAGACAGACGGGTGGCCGCTGATTTGGGGCCCTGAATGCATACGGTCAACGGTCTGCTGGGTCTTCATCTTGTCCGGGCAAGGGTCACTTACAAATTCATAGCGGCTAGGTATCTGTATTTGTGGATCATAGGGATAGACGGGTGGATCTTCTCAAAGTATATTTGGTGGCTGCACGGCAGCATGTGGGTCAGAACTGTTTCCTTCTGGTTGCACAAAGGCAAGCGGCGTGATTCATGCTTACAGTTCATCAATCGTTTCCTGTGGTGGGAGAGGCTCCTCCAGACCTAAACCGATCATCTCCCAGGTAAAGTTGCTGTCAACGTGGCCGATGTTCATGCCCATATTGCTGTTGAAGTTGAAGTCGTCTATTGGTCGGTTGGGGGACTCTGCGTTGAAGTGCCAGCGGTCCATGTCGCTGTTCGCCATTGCGATCGAGGGATCTGGGACGCCGAAGTTTGCGGGAGCAGCGGGGCGCTGGTTTCGCTGCTGCTTCGCGGATGTGTCAACCGGTATCGGGTGCGTTTTGCTGCCATCTGGGCTCGTTGACGAGCTGTCCTGCGTCTTTAGCAGCGTCTCTACCTGTTCTGCAGCAAGCCGATTAGCGGGGGTGGCGCTCGGTGAAGCAAGGGGAGGGGTTCGCGCGTACTCAATCGCTCCTCCAGAGCCTTCACGTAGCCCCTCTTGGGACCACTTTTCCTCCGTACCTCATCGTACGCGCAGGTATGCCCGAGTCGCGAACATGTACTGCAGCTCGGCTTGATGCCATCGCACTTGAGCTTTCGCTTTCTGCAAATCATGCAGGCTAGTCGCTTAGGCTTGGGCACGCTCGAGTTGCCCCGGGCTGGATCCGGACCTGACCCTTGGTCTGCGCGGGTTTCGGCGCCGGGATCCGACACCATTATGGTGTCGGACGGCGAGTTCGACGACGACGACGACGACATGTTATTTTCGGCCGCGCGGGGCCGCGCGTGCCAGCACAGTGGGCGTGGGGAAAACGGTCGGTGGTTGCCGGTGGACAGCGGTCAGCGGTCAGTCAGCGATAGGTGTCGCGGTCGTATAATCAACAGCCTCCCCGGTCTGTATTCGGACACCGATCGACTCGGCTTTGTCGGGTTTAGCACCCGTTTCCGGCGTGGGTGCGCGGAAGCGATGATGTGGAGAGGACAGGATGAACAGCGTGGGAGCAGCCGAAAGAAGTAAGGGGGTTGCGGAGTTGAGACTGGGACTCTGTTGGGCGGACTTGGTTAAGAAAAAAATGCGAGGGGAACGGAGCACGCGGGAAGCGAGTTGGGGACTGTGCCGGTGAAGGGGTCAAAGGCCGCATTCCCACCTCAGCGGAATGGGACGCCTTTCAGCCGACACACCTTTCCGTGCCTGCGTGGTGTTGGACGTCACCCCATGGGCCATGGCATGGAACACGGGGAATACGCGCACCCAAAGGCTACCTACCTGCCGACCCTTTCAGCTGCTGTTGCTCGCTCCTGGGCACTCTACCGTCGCGATGGCGAGCCGTTGTGGCCCATCGTTATTAGCTCTTCTATAGACCTGCCTTACAGGGCCGCCCGAGTGGTGGGTCGAGACTCGAGACTGGAGATTTGATACCAACCCCTCCCGCCCGCGCCCACCCACCACCAACCTCCAGAAGGCAGCAGCCCCACAGCGTAATGAATTCCGCCTGCTGTTGGTGATCTGTTTCTCATGCTTGGAATTATATCGTCAGTGCAGCTTCACCGCCGCTTGCAGACAACAAGTGCTTCCCAGTTCACAGGTTTTCGTGTAGCAACTACACTGCTAACCTTCGTATCGGTGTGATTCCCAGTCACACGTCCCACGAGGCAGTGTCTTCAATCTTGCCGATGATTTTCGCATCGATGGGGTTCTATCAAAGTCATAGAGGTTGATTGGTCAACTGCCAAGTAATTAAGTATCATCTCCCCAATGCTTTGTCGTTTGGTTGCGCAACAAGCCGCTCAGAGACGTCGCATCCGTCGGTTCCATGGCATGGGGCCCTCAAAAGTGCCATTGAGTATATTATTAATAGAAGACCCCTCTTTTCCCTGGCCTGGCAGCCTCCCACCTGTCTGCAGCTGTGTGGTGGGATTGTTTGTTGCGCTCATCCTGTTTCCAGGGCACATCCTTGCCCAGCCGGGGATACCATCGGGGTGACTCGGCGATTCGCTGGCACTGGAGATGCTCGAATTGTAGTATAGAAAAGCCCGTTCTCGAATTGATGCCAATCGGACCAATCTTTGCCTATTGCATGCCGTGATCGATTTTAAACCGCCATTCCGAGGGACGTAGCTGCGCCTGGCAGCACAGCCACGGGGGTATAGCGGCGATGGTGCAGACCCGAGCGTCAGGCCGGTGTGAAGTTAGGCCGACCTAAGCTGATGGCAACACGTGACCAATCACATGATCATCTCATATACCTCGCAGACCATTGGTCTCCCCCTCTGTCCCAGTTTTCCAGTTCCTCAGTCGTATCAATAATGCGGATACGATCAGGATCGTCCTACTTCCTGTCCATATCGTGCCCAATAATACGCAAAATCCCGAGATCGCTATAAGCCAGGATGTATTTCGTGGGAGCCCATGCTAACGCCTCGCATGGTCCGGCTGTCTTGAAGGTGTGAAGCATATCGCCAGTATCCGTTTGGAAAACATGTATCCCGGAATCTGCAAACCGAATTAGTACTGAATCTGGTCTTGGCTTCTAAATCGGATCACTCACCATCTTCACAGCCCCCTACAACATAGCACCCATCAAAAGTGAAACCTGAACTGAAAGTTAGTTCCGTGGCTAAGATTGGAGAGAAGCTGCCCCACTGATGCTCCGAACTGGGCCATCCATTGACGACAATGTGCGCTGACAGAGCCAATCCTTGGTATCAAAGATAGCGATCATCGAGTCTGCTCCTCCTGTAGCGAGGTGTTTGCCTGTAGGAGACAGTTCTACTGTTAGACATGAGGCAGTGTGGCCCTTGAGCATGAACTCGGCCGATTGCCCCTGCTCGACTTGATAGTTCAAGTGCACCGAGGGCTCCAGTTCTGGATATGACAGGATCCGAACCCGCCCATCACGAGTAGGCACAAATATCTTCGACCCGCTCCAGCAAAACGCCATTTGGTTGCTCTCCAATGGCTGCGGATGTGTCGAGATGAAGCTTGACTGGGATGGCGACAATTGGAATAAGGTGCCACTCTAACGGCAGACTGCAGTCAGTGATATTACTGAAACACCCCCCAGGGTGAAAGGAAGGTGTAAACGCACTCTATTTCCGACCAGCAACGACGCACCGTCGGGGGCCCAGGTGAGCGCGTTGGCACTCCCCATTCCCTTGACTTCATTGACACAAGCCTTGGTGCGTACATCCCATATCTTGACAACGCCATCATTACTGAGGCTAGCAAGCTCTGCATCCTTCATAGGGTTAAAAGCAACCTTTTCTATTGCAGCTGCATGACCCTTGAGTTCGGTTGAGAAACGCACATTGGGCTTCTCGGGGTTCCCTGGGAAGGGAAACATCAGATGAGCAGGTCCTTGTGAGTTTACTCAGAGTGGACTTACAAACGCGGAGGGTTTTGTCGGCAGCTCCTGTGGCGACCAGTGATCCTAAGGGGTTCCATGCAATTGAGCGAAGGCTGCGGCAACGTACATTGTTAGTTGGCAAATCCTCCGGGTGAGCAGTCCAAAAAGTCAAGATAGTACCTGTGATGGCTTGTGCTAGAATTTCTACTGCCAATTCCGATATCGCTATAGGGTTGGCTTTTCAGGGGCGCAAAGTAAGAGGAGAACTTCTCCTTGGGAAGCGTCTGTTTTGGCCGAAGCCAGGAAGGCGGCATTCTGGTGAACAACAAACCTGAAACCTTGATGGAAAAAGAAAAGTTAGACTGTTTTTTAATTTTTTCTTCTTAATAAAGAAACGAGCCAGAGAGAGAAGGAGGAGGAGAAGCAGTGCACACTGTATTCAATGGTGCAGGTTGGCCAATGGCTTGGCCAGTGAATGTCAGAATCGAAATGTCCTGGAGATAGATCCTTGTTCCGGGTGCTAGTGGCGAAGCGACGTGGTTCCTCGACGCATGGGCCAACGGTAACCCATACAATGGGTACCATTGTATAGCGGGTGGCTACTGCGTTGCGCCGTGATCCGCACAGGAACACCCTCACCTCCCGTCTCGATCCTCTCCTGCAGTTGTCCCTATCGGCTTCCCACGGCGCACCCCCGACGCATGCGCCCAGATGCGATCGAGATAGAGGATTCTAGAAATGAATTGACCGCGGTTGAGGGATTCAAGGTCGCCGATCGGCTCTGATTCACTGTTTCGCCGTTCGCTGCCGTTCGTTGAGCCATGTATTGGCCCCTTGGAACCCCACGGGTCTATGCGGTAACCAATGGCCGCCTGGCCGCCTCCCGCCAGCTCCATTCTCATGATGGCCTCGCACCCCCAGAAAACCACGCAAGTGAACAGGCATACGACAAACAGGCCCTCCTCTCGCCCTCTTCTGTCCACGAGTCGTCGCTCGGCCCCACGCCCACCCCCCTTTCTCCTACCACGCCGTTGACACCTATAACACCCGCCATCAAGTCCGTCGAGTATGGCGAACACGACGAAGGTAGCTTGGGCGTCTCATCGAGTCCTTCACCCACCGGCCTTCCGCCCAGGGAACCCGTGCTCGCCCTCCAGGTTGCGCGCGCTGGCCATATCTTTGCCATCATCACTGCAACTTCCATCACTATCTGGCAGACTAAGGTGCGACCGCCTTTATATTCTGCCCTCGGCATGTAACTCTTCTCTAACATTGCCCTTTTCTTAGCCAACTGTTGTGCTAGCAATTGTCGTGCGATCCGAGGCATCGCTCAAGTCTTATGGTACCAACATCGACCTCCTTCTTCGACCGGATTCAGCCATCTTCGTGGTCCACACTAGCTTGGGCTACTTGATAACTTATTCCCTCGCTACGGATGCCAAATCACAAGTCTACAAACCGCATTTTGCCAGTCACACCAATGTCCAGAGGAGGCGCCAAAGTCATGTCGGCGGCCCCGGCCACAACGCCCCCGACCAGATGCTCTGGGGACCTGGCGAGGGCCCAGGCATAAGGGATATCAGTGTGCGATTCCGCATGGTGATCAAGGTTGACGCGGGTATTGAGAGCGTGCTGGCTCTGGACGACGAGCTGGTCGTGGCAACCCACAAGCCGGGCGCAGTCCAATGCATCCGCTGGACACCCGACAGCTCAGGCAACCAAACATCCACTGAGCTATTGAGCCGCATGAGCTGGGTTGATAAGAAAGTGACGGTCAAGGAGATGACCCATGACAGACCCATGAGTTTGTCAACGTGGGTTACAAGCGATGGGAGGGCCTATGCCGTGCAGCGAATGTCTGCTGCCAGTCGGCAGGGCAAGGATCCCGATGAGGCGGCAGATCCCAAGAAACTTTTTAAGGGTTATTGTTTCCACACACCCCAGAACGAACAGCAGCACGCAAGAAAATGCGTTGTCAATGCGCGTTTCTCGCTAATTGCTGTCGGTTGTGCTGATGGAAATATTCACGTCTATTCGGCAAGGGACTACTCGGGAAACATCCCGCCATCTCATATGCACAGTCTCCCTGCATCTAAGAGCATGTGCGGAGAGCTCACTTGCCTCAGTTACTCCCCTGACGGATATTGCTTGTTCGCTGGGTTCGAGAATGGCTGGGCAACTTGGAGTGTCTACGGGAAACCCCTGTGTAATACCTTTGGGTCAAATCGTTCCCTGTCTTCCTTGAATAGCGAGAAGTGGGTGAATGGTGTGACCAACTCTGCCTGGATTGGTGGTGGCTGCGAGCTGCTCCTTGTTGGCCGTTCGCACGAAGCTGTATGGGTTCTGGAGATGGCTCGCAGCGCCGTGACGGGATGCTACAGCTCGGCAAATCTCTTCCGAACCGTGCTCCAGACCACTTCCAGCGTCATGATATACAGAGGTTATGACTTGCCAGATCTAATATCAATCTCTGCAGAGCCATCGCTTTGGCATACAGCCGGCATCCCCGCCACTTATCTCTTGAACCAGTGGCCCATCAGGTGTACCGCAATCTCGAGCGACGGGAGATATGTCGCGGTAGCCGGACGAAGGGGGCTAGCGCACTATAGCATCAACAGCGGCCGATGGAAAACATTCACCAACGAGGCAGCGGAAAACGAGTTCCAGGTCCGAGGCGGGCTTTGCTGGTACCAAAACATCCTAGTGGCGGCGGTGGAAGCCAACAAGTCCTTTGAGCTTCGCCTCTACTCCAGAGAGGCCGCACTCGACAGCACAACGGCTGCGTATGTGCACGATATGCATGCGCCCGTCGTGCTGATAACGCCATCTGGCGAGGACTCCCTTCTCGTCTACACTTACGACAACCTCCTCTACCACTTCTTGTTTGCACCTGTGTCGGGGTCTGTCAAGCTGGTGCAGGTGGGCCACATAGCCTTCCATGGCATCGTGCGATCCCCGGCTCGCGTCAGGGGCCTCAGTTGGGTCCTTCCTGAGAGCCAGATGCAGGAAGGAGACCCATTGCAGGATGTAGCTCACGCTTCCGTTTTGTTTCTAGTGGATGGGAAACTCGTACTTTTGCGACCATCTTTCCAGGATGACCAGCTGAAGTACGACATGCGTGTGATCGTCCAAAACGTCGAATACTACGTCAGCATGAGAGACCAGCCATTCTTAGGCTCGAGGTTGCGGCAGCATATCCAAATGACGGGGCAGACGCCAGAAGAAAGCCTGCAGAACTCGCTCTGGATTTTCGATGGCACAGAACTCAAAACTTGGGCGGACATGGAACCTATCCTGAAGGCAATATCAGGAGAACTTGCACGAGACCTGCCAACCATGATTTCCATCCCGGTCGATTTTTACCCACTCTCTACTCTGCTCGGGAAAGCCATCGTGCTCGGGGTCGAGTCGGACCTCATCCAGCGCCGAGACGTTAGCTTCTCATTTTTCCGCTTCTCAATCAGGGTACGTCTTGTTTCCATGCCGTGCTGTTTTCTTTCAGGCACTGACGGCTTGCCCCTCGTTCCACAGACACACCTATTCCTGCCCGACATCTTGGGCTCCTACCTGCACGCGAACAAACCGGCCGAGGCTCTCAAGCTAGCACAGCGTTATGAGGACCTCGAATATTTTGCACACGGCCTTGAGATTCTTCTTCACCATGTATTAGACGAGGAAGTCGATGCCAACCCGCCGCCTGCTCCTGACCAGGCAGTTTTGCCACGCGTGCTCTCTCTTCTTTCCTCATTCAAGCAATACCTAGATATTGTGGTGCAATGCACAAGAAAGACGGAGGTCCGCTCCTGGCGTACTCTCTTTGATTACCTACCACCGCCCCAGGAGCTGTTTGAAGAGAGCCTCCAGCGCGGTAGCCTTAAAACGGCCGGGGGATACTTGCTTATCCTGCACACGTTCGACGAATTAGCAACAGCAAGCGAACAGAGCGTGCGGCTGCTGAGCCGCGCAATGCACGAGGAAGACTGGGAGCTGTGCAAGGAGCTGGCCCGGTTTTTGGCGGCTTTGGACGAGACGGGCGAGACCCTTCGCGAGGCGTTGGAGATGGCCAACATCCGTATCAGACAGGGGACCGAAGAGGGTGGGGGTGGCTTCGTTGCGAGACTTGTCGTTCCACGCCGAGGGGCTCCCAGCTCAGTTGTCGATGCGGCTTCAATGGGGCGGGCGAAGAGACTTGCGGGGAGTGACTCAGAGTTAGACACACGGTCGGCTAGCGACGCCGGGAGCGTGACAAGTGGCAGTCGGTCAGAAACCAAGGATGATTGAGGGTGCCAATTAGGGGCACGTAGTTGGAATAGATGTGATACCTGTGGTTGGATACGGATCTCTAGACTCGGAAAACTAGATGTGGGGAGTTGAGATACCCAAAATATCATATCCAATGCGTGAAAATGAATGTATGGCCGGTTGTTGTTGATTTAGCCCCTGAGGCTAAGCTCCAGCTGGAAATCCGTTGCAGCAGTTTTCGATTGCACCTGAACTCACAAGCACCTACCGCAGTATGAGTTGACCTGCAGTGATCTGTTGTCACTTCATTGCCTCAACAGATGGACATTGGTCAAATCTCCTCCGGAGACCACCGGATCATATGACATCATCGAATCGATACACTTTGCTTTGGTTTTCTTGTGTGGAAAAAGTACACCATGAATGCTAGGTTGAAATGTCTTAACGATGGAATGTTGATGTCCGTTGTGATCCGTTCGCGGGGCAAATCGTTCCCCTCTTTGCGCAGCCTCCCCCACCGAAAACATGGTCAACGACCACAAAAAACCAACAGCAAATATAAAACTGGCCAGCCTTCACCCACGTTTCGTTGCAGCCCCCTCCTGCATCGTTCTCCCTTCTGGGACCCGGTAGCTGCGAATAGAATACACCCGCAACCGCTCCCCGAATAGCGGTCTCCGCTTTCGCCTCCGTTTTATCGGGCCGCGACGCGCAGAACGACCCCTCTCTTCCCTGTCCCTGCGACCTGGGCCTCGCCCCCGTCATCCGGCTCCGGCTCCCCTCGACACCCGACAGCCGCTCACCTTCGAGTGGGTTCCAGCCCCCATCCTGGCCTTGTTTTCCGGGACGTTTATGCCGCCGTCGGTGTGAATCTCGACCCGCGAACATGATGGAAGAATACAGCGAGTCCGACAGTGACTACACCAGCTATTGGCGGGATTGGGTAAGTCACCCGTCTCCTGCTTGCGTTTTCTTGTGTCTAGGTGTTGGAAAGTGCGCTGACAGCTGTGGTCCTTCCGTTTGCATAGTTCATCTCGTCTAGGGGCAATGAGTATTTCTGCGAAATCGATGAGGACTACCTGACGGACCGCTTCAACCTTACTGGCCTCAACACTGAGGTCCAATACTACCAATATGCGCTCGACCTGGTCACGGACGTCTTCGACCTAGACTGCGACGATGAGATGCGCGAGACCATCGAAAAATCGGCGAGGCACCTGTACGGCCTTGTCCATGCTCGGTATATTGTGACGACTAGGGGACTCGGAAAGATGGTTGGTCTTTCCCATGATCCTCCCACGTCTTTGTCAAACTAACCACTCTGCGTTCAACCCAGCTCGAGAAGTACAAAAAGGCCGACTTTGGAAAATGCCCTCGCGTCATGTGCCACTCGCACCCGCTTCTGCCAATGGGCCTCTCAGACATCGCGTCCAGCAAAGCTGTCAAGCTGTACTGCGCGCGCTGCGAGGACATTTACAACCCCAAGTCATCTCGTCATGCTTCCATTGACGGCGCATACTTCGGCACCTCATTCCACAATATCATCTTCCAAGTCTATCCTGCCCTTATCCCAGCTAAAAGCGCTGAGCGCTACATTCCCCGTTGCTACGGCTTCAAAGTTCATGCGGCGGCAGCACTCGTGCGCTGGCAGAACAATAAGCGTGATGACATGCGTCGGCGCCTGCGAAAGATGGAGGTGGAAAGCGGATTTAAGGATGGCGATGACTCCATGGAGGAGGGAGATGACGACGAGGTAGATGAAGACGAAGATATCGGGATAGACGAATACCATGAAGCCGGCCCCAGCGGTGTTGCCGGCTTTATTGAAGGTGGCGAAATGGGGACGGTGGCTTAGAATGATTTAGATCTGCCATTTCCCTCCCTTCAGCTCTAGGACTATGGGCGTCTTAGATGGCCTTGAGCTCTTGCCTATCTACCTCTCAACCTTTCGGCCCACACTTCCCCCTCTGACTTCTTTGAATCCATGGCTTACCTACTTCAGGGACATTTGGGAATCTTGGCGCGTGTGCCGGTTGTTGGCGTTTTAAGAGGTGGACCAATCGTTGGCTGGCTGGATGGTCGGGCGAAGGGGATGGGCGAATGGGTGATGATAATCTATTTCTTCTCTCCCTCAGACCTAGGTTGAGGGAAATCCGTGGCTTGGCGAGGAACTGGTGGATGGACCAGTGAACTGGGCTGTTGCAACGGTTGTAGCAAGGACTTTACGGTTAAGGGGCCCGGAAGGAGGTAACGTTTGGTGTGCCCGCGCCTGGATTTAGCTTTGAAGACTAGGGTATAATTGTATAAGCGGAGAGGTGCGGCGAGCGATAGGGTCAAGACAAGGCAATGCAAGGCGCGGCTGGAAATGATAGACACGAATGAAGATGGTGAGATGATACCACGAAATGAACTTTAGCAACGGAGGGGGGACTCAATAAATGTTGCAGAAATCGGTTGGTAGTTCGGTAGGCAGGTAGATCGGTCAAGTCAAGCACGTCGTTCTACCAAGTAGGGCTAGGTACCTAAATCTTTGAAGAGGGCGTACTGCGGATAGTCGTGAGAAAGTTGCAGCTGCTTGGTCGTCCCACCGTTGTTCAGACAGACTGAACGTGATGAATTTTCCCTCGAGGCAGTCAAGAACACAACTCAAGAATAACGCAAAGCAAATAAAATCCATCAATTTTTAAACCCGTCTTCCCAAACTCATATACCCATCAAAAAGAGAAGTGCCATCCAACGCCAGTATGAACAGCAGAGACAAGTACGGCAGAGCGGATTAAATGCCCCGTCACATAAGAAGACCCTAAATATCCCAGCCTATACTTAAATCATCATCCCCGCATTATCTTTGTACTACACCTCAAACCCCCGAGCGCCCCCTGTATTCTGTATCGCCGACAGGCTCCTCCATTGTCGGTGTTTTTCTCACGGAAGGAGTTACGCCGTTGTCGAGCCCAGATCCAGTTCCCAGGTGCCGGGGAGGATATTCATAGCTCACACTCCCCAGTGCCTCTTCTTCATCACCATGTCGGTAGCTGCTCTCCATGTGGTTGGTGGCGTAGCTATAGCTACCCACACCGGCCCAGAACGCCTTGTCAACACTACGAGGTCCCCATGCCCAGCCAGCTCCCTGGGAGATGGGCAGATGGTAGTAGTAGAAAGCAAAAAAAGATGTGGCGGTGCCAATCAAGAAACCGAACAAGATGTCGAAGCCGTGGTGTCGGAAATCGAACCAGCGCGAGCTGGAAATGAAAACGGCCCCAAAGAAGGGAAGGATCGCAATAAGCAAAAGATAGAGGGGTGGCGCCGCGGCCTGGCGGCGAATCGCCCCTATAGTTCGACGCTGGTTCGCTATATGCTTCTGAAGAGATGGTTCCACCGGCGACGAAGATGTACCGCGATTCTGGAGCTCGTACGACTCTTCGGTGGATTTTGTGCTACCAAGCCGCGTGCGGGAAGGGAATGCAGCCGACGCCGCAGATGCCTCGGCGGTGCCTGGCGAGTAATACGGAATCACGATGGCGAACTTGCTGGCAATAAAGAGGGAGAGATAAATTAGTCCTATGATGTTGTTAGTGGACGCTATGTCTTGCGCTTTACTACATACCTGCAGCAGAGGAGCTTGCGTGGCCACTGGGATAGCTCCTGAAGCCGTCATCAAGAATTGCCTTGTCGGGTTGTCGGCAGATTCCGACTGTGACAAGTTGCCCGTTCATGCTGAAGTTTTGAAACCCCCCAACCACGTATTCGTCGAATCTCGAGACATCAGGTCGGCACCGGGAGAGGAGGTCAGGTCGCGGCTTTCCGAACATGTTCTTCATGCCATTAGTAATAAACCAGGCGGCCACGACGGAGAGGGCAAGGCCCAGAAGTCCTGTGTGGAGTTCCCATAGCTTTCGCTTCCAGATGAGCGTCTTTGGTGTTCCGCGGGGAACAGTCGATCCGGGTACAAAGATCAAGCAAATGATGGCGATAATACCAGCCGGCGCGATAGTGTTAACAACAAATGCAAGCCAGGCGGGGACGGTTTCTTTATCTTCAAAGGGAAATCTGTGCTGCGGTCAACATCAAAGAAAAGAAGGTATCGGGTAGGGCTGCGTCAGGCTGTCAATTGACGTACGAGATATTGGGATCGGTCAGAGAGAACGGCCTCATGTTCGGCGAGACGTGACCCATAACATAACCGATGCCGGCGGTGATGAGCAAAATGATCCAGTCGGTTGCGTAAGATAGCCAGATAATCCATTGTTTGCCCTTCTTGCCGCCGCCAGCGCTGCTGACGGGCCCCGGATCCTCCATGTTGTGGGACCTCGAGGAAAATGTTGGTTCCGGCGTGATTGAGGCGCGACTGGCAAAGTGGGAGGGCGGGATCAAGGGCACGACGGACTCGTCAGGCATCGGGTCTCCCTAGGGAGCGTTAGAGATGGATGGGGTTGCGAAGGCGTGCGCGCCAGCGGGAAGCAAGCACCTTCAAAAGTGGTGATGAAAGAAGCAGGTTGCCTAGTTGCGTGGCGCCGCCCAAGCGTTTCGAGGGAGCCTGTGGTGCAGCAGTGTTTCGCTGCAGCAGACCAGCGCCTCCACTATCGCCTCAAATTGGTAACGGATCGGCCCTTTGCCCAGCAGAGCCCCGAGTCGTCGTAAGCGCAAAAAAGGGCAAGTGGAAGCAGGGGCAATCCACTCCGATCCCAGGCCCAGGCCTCCCCAGTCACAGCTGAAGCAGTAATTGGTCTCGTGTGAGGCTGAGCGGCTAATGCGAGGGCGGTCTTAGCCCAAAACGGTAAATCGGGCTCGTCCGGCAGCGGCAGAGAGTTGAGAGTTTGGCGGTTGAGTGCAACGCTGGCGTTTTGATGCAAAAAGCTTCCAGCAAAGGTCGGGAAAGAAGTCGTGGGCAGGTGAGAACGACAAAGGAGCTGCGACACCATCATTTGTATCCTAGTCGGTGTGATCCAATTCTGTATCCGTCTCACTGCCACCGCGGATCTAGAGCCAGCCACTGCAGCGCCATTTTCCGACGCAAGCGCTCACTGGCGCTATTCAGTGAGAGAGGATTGCGGCAGCGCTGAGATAAGCTCGGGGACAATGGGTCCAGGTCCATCTCAACGCTGCACTGCCACCCCTGAGCCGTGCATTATAACGGTGCCTCCATATAGCGTAGACAATGTCATGTATTTCTGGACTTCGGCCTGTCCCGCATGGATTGTGTTTGGCTGAAGAGTTGGGACGGAAATGAAACATCTAGACGATTGTTTCGGCTTAGAGTTCTGATGACATGGCGGAAACGGCAAAGAACTTTGAACGACACACCCACACTTTGTGCTCGGGCTGTGCAGCCTAAGGCAAGGAACACTCGCACTCGGAAAATCGGAAAACGCGGACCGCGTCAGTGGGTGTCCGATGATCCTCCTCAAAGAGTGAGCCTCAAGTGTCGCACATCAGCGACTGCAAGGTCGTTGGCTCTCCCACAGGAGATTGAAACCAAAAATCCCAGATCCTTCAAGGCTACGGTAGGTTGCAGGACCTTGAGAGAGAACCCCAACACCGCACGGCTAATTTCCCCATAGCTTACACATAGAGTCCGACTCACAGGTAGTGGTGTGAGTTGCTGTCAGAGCCAGAAACTCGCTCCAGAAGACTGCTCTGGCTCAGCAATTGACAGCTCTCTATCCATATGACAGTTCTACAGTAATGTACATCGTGGGATGATGATATATGTTACAACTACAACTTCTTATTTCTGCGCTTGCCCATATTCCGTACACGCGGCGTGATCACCCATTTGTTGATATTGTGCGTTCTGCGCGTCTTGTAGCCGCTCTTGGTCTGTAGATGGACGGTGAGCACTAACAAACATGATACAGAGCGAGAAGGCTTACCGGTTTGCCCCATGGACTCATCGGGTTCCTGTTTCCCTTCGACTTGCCACGACCACCACCATGGGGATGCTCAACTTCGGTGGTGTCAGTCTTCTCACCCCAGCACATTGTCGGGGTTACGGGCTTCACTTACATGCGTTCATGGCCACACCTCTCACGGTAGGTCTGATATTCAGCCAACGACTTCTTCCAGCCTTGCCCAGCTGTCTGTATTGGTGATGAATGTTACTGGCGACGCCGATGGTTGCGCAAGCATCTTTGCTGATTTTTCTGACCTCTCCGCTCTGCAGCCGGACGATGACATACTTTCCAGTCATAACTCTGGTACCATCATCGCGCGTTTCCTCCTCTTTAGACATTATAGTGGCATAAGTGCCAGCGCTTCTGCAGAAGACAGCACCACCTTTCGACCTGGAGCCGACGTTGTACACCACGGTCCCCACAGGAATCATGTGCACCGGCAAGCAGTTTCCTCTCCAACATGTTTTGGACGCAAGGACACCAGGGTCTACCACACCGCCCATACTTTCCAAGAGATCTCTAGGAATACCAGAGCGATAGCTTTGCACAACATCTCCAGCCCTCATACCATCTGCTGCCACGATGTAGCTTTTCGCTCCCGATATCTGATGTGTCAATAGAGCGATGTGGGCACTACGTCCGGGGTCGTACTCGATACGATCAACTGTGTGAGGACCGGGTGCCCATCGCTCGAAATCGACAGTGCGGATTCTCCGTTTGGCACCGCCGCCGCGATGCCTAACTGTGATAGAGCCACTGTTATTCCGACCACCTTTAGCTTGACCTTTCTTGGGGAAGGTCAAAGGGAGGTATGGTCTGCCTTTCCACAAATGGTCGTTTATAGGTCGCTTGAGATGCCGAAGACCAGGAGTCCGCGGCTTGTATGTTCTCATCAAAGTTGTTTCGGTCTTAGTATTCGAAGCTGCAGCCACAACTGCCTTGTTCTCCTTCTTTCCCTTCCGTGCCTGCACGGCGTAGCCACGGACGATACTGAGACCAAGTGCATTATGGCAGAGGGAAACCGTCCGCGAGACCAGGGGTCGGAGCTGCATGGCGAATGATGCGAACTCTCGCGGGAGCTGAGAATCGATGATCGGTTGTCGCTACTATCGAAACATTGAGCGTCGATAGCAATCCAATCGTGCCACGCGACAGATTTCGGAGGTATAAAGGGGTCAATTGGCCAAGAAGACTGGCGAACTCGTGGTTTTGTCACCAGCTTCACAAGCTCGACGTCGGTTGCTCCCTGGCGATGATCCACAAGAGATTTTTTGCAACTTTGAAAGTTACTTGGGACCGAGCTCTAGACTGCTTCCGGTGTGGCTTGTGGGACTCGTTGGGGCTTGCGTGCACGTTAAGCCACAGTTTCAGCGCGAAAAACGCGGGCGCGGGTAGAATGCAGGACGACGTGCAGGGGGTTCAGACGCCGCTCGGCGTGGTGGGGCAAGTCGCTACGAATCAGCGGTGCGTTGCCCCGCGGTTGCCACTGTTGACTGTGGGTTTCTACAAGGAGTGGGGCTTGGCCGAACGTTCCTCAATCGCGTTCCCTTGGTCGGTTTCTGTACCTTTTGATTGTGCTACAACATCTTCGCGCCTCGCAACTGCAACATCAAGCTTTTCCTACTACCTGCTTTTGTCTTCAACAGAGTCACTCTCGCATCCCAAAGCCTTATAAGCTATACCAGACGGATTACTCCTACTTTCAGATACCTGCACCTCCATATTTGCCTTGACGCGTCTCGGACAGGTCGCGCCAAACTGGTCACAGCGCCCACATTTTCGATGGTGTGCTAGCGAGCGGTACCTGTCGCTAGTCCAACACGTCCAAGTTGGTACTTTGATTGTCCCACACGTCCTCTCTTCCCACTCTTCCTCCACTACACCTCTTAAAAACAAGAGCTTCCTCTGCACGACAACATCCTCCTCCAGACAAGACGCCCTTCAACCTCCATACCTTTGATCATTGGTGCTTGCCATCACCTGGTGGCAGACCTTTAACGATCAAGTCCGTCTTGATCTTGCGGAGGACGCGTCTCTGCTCGCGGTCAGCAATTGTCTTCTCGTCTCGATCCGCTGTCGAACTAGCCACGCACGAGTCCGATATTCGATATCCTACAACGCAGCACGACTCCGCAGCTATTGAAACTTCTAATACCCCAACCTTTTTGGTGAGTGTTCTCTTCAATTCCCGACAAACTCACGTCCGAGCTGCCGTTTGTCGCGTCAGATCTTCAACCGAAAGCGTCCCCACGCCCCGCATGCCTCTTTTTCTTTTTCCACAACGACGCGTTCTCGCTGACCTTTCTTAGCTGTCTCAGTTCCGTTGCTCTAATATCCACAACTCCAGCAACGGTCAATATGCCTGTCGTAAGTATTCCTGGGACCGCGTTCGACCAGCCCCGCATCGCATCGCGTGGTTTACCGCGTGTTCATGCCGTCCAAGCATACTAAATATTGTCTTTAGCGGACGAGAAACCCGCGTTCGGTGACGAACGAGAACGATGAGAACAGTACCGGCTCGACGCGTTTGACGCGAGCCAAGGCCGCAACACTGCACGTAGATGAGCTTTCGATGCCGACGAAAGGACTCCAGTCGAAGAAGACAACAACGGCAGCCGCCAATCCGTCACGGAAGCGTGCGGCGCTGGGCGATGTCAGCAACGTTACCAAGATCGAGGTTGCTGGTAGCAAGAAAGCCGCTGGCAAGACAGTAATGGTTTCAAAGCCTTCCCAGGCCAATGGGATTCAGAAGAAGGGAACTACCCGGACGGCACCTCTGGGCCCCAAAGATCCGAATAAGAAGACGGTCGACAGGAAAGCCAGTGGTTCCGGCACCATTGGCGTCGCCAAACGCAAGATTTCAGACTCGACCACCAATTCCGAGGTCAAGGAGAATATTCTCGAGGAAGGGGAGCCCGCTCGCAAGAAGCCACATGCTGTCGACGTGGATAAGAAGGTCAAGGCAGAGCCGAAACAGCAGAAGGTTTCGCAGGAATTCTACGACGATGAGGCGCCGCCGCTCGGGGAGCACGAGTATCCTCCGGGTGTGGAAAACTTGGACAGCGAGGATCTTGACGACCCGCTCATGGTTGCCGAGTACGCCACCGAGATCTTTGAATATCTGCGCGATCTTGAGTGCAAGTCGGTCCCCAACCCCCAGTACATGTCTCACCAAGACGAGCTGGAGTGGAAGACGCGAGGCATCCTCGTCGATTGGCTCATTGAGGTTCACACTCGTTTCCACCTGCTGCCAGAGACCCTTTTTTTGGCAGTCAACATCATCGATCGTTTTCTATCCGAAAAGGTAGTCCAGCTCGATCGTCTTCAACTTGTTGGCATCACCGCAATGTTCATCGCGTCCAAGTATGAGGAAGTTCTCTCGCCCCATATCGCCAATTTCCGTCATGTCGCCGATGATGGTTTCAGCGAGTCCGAAATTTTGAGCGCCGAGCGCTTCATTCTCTCTACCCTTAATTATGACCTCAGCTACCCGAATCCCATGAACTTCCTTCGCCGTATCTCCAAGGCCGATAACTACGATATTCAGTCCCGCACCATCGGAAAGTACCTGATGGAGATCAGTCTTCTTGACCACCGCTTCATGGCCTATCGTCCCAGTCACGTCGCCGCTGCTGCCATGTACCTGTCAAGAGTGATCCTGGACCGTGGCGAGTGGGTGAGTAGATCGATATGATATGCGAATGACACATCGAACTAACTGTTTGCAGGATGCAACCATTGAGTACTACGCTGGATACTCTGAGGAGGAAATTGAGCCTGTTTTCCACCTGATGATTGATTATCTGGCGAGGCCCATCGTCCACGAGGCCTTTGTCAAGAAATACGCTGGCAAGAAGTTTTTGAAGGGTAGAGTACTCCGAGACTCCTGCAGAGGCAATGGATCTAACAATATCACAGCATCTATCTTGACACGTCAGTGGGCGAAGAAGAACGCTCATTACTACGGTATCGTTGATACCGATCTTCCCCTGGATCAGATTTCGTGAGGGTCGCGATCTTCACGTCACAAACGCTTCTATCAGCACTTCATGTCTCAGTCAGTAGAGTCTCAGGATACGGCACGAATGCGGTTGGTTTGTTGGGTCCACATTGGCCATGATACCTCACGAAGTATACATCAACGCATCTCGCCCTCGAATTACCGGAAACCTCGTACCGGTTCTCCCACAGCATCTTATCTCGATACCAACTTGTTGGGGAGCTGGCGCCATGACAAGTCAGGGTCGGTTGGTCGTTTTGTCTGAGCTTTATTCAGGCAGGTCATATTGTGGCATCGGCAGGGTTTCATTGTTTTCTTTTTGGTCGCAGCGGCGCCAGGTGTCTGGGTGGGCGGACGGCGTATGGGTTGGCTTTGTGGCTCTCCCTCAGGACCTCGGCTGTCCTTGGTGTTTAAGAGTATTTTTGGTTGCTCTCGCTCGCTGTTGCTGGCTTACAGTCAATGATCTCCTCGTGGGATATCCAATGTCCTACTTGTTGGGGGCGTGGGAGCATAATGTCGGACACGGGGCGCGGTTGGTATGCATGGGAAAAAGTCTTGGGGAGAAGGGACTTCCACAGAAATCTGTCCTCAGGAGAAGGTATGGCGGGATTGCCGGCGTGTGTGTGTGCGTGTGTGTGTGTGTGTGTGGGTATATATACTATTGTGGGTTTAGGTGATGATTGCTCCGTATTTCGGAATGAAACATGGTATTGGAACAAATCAAATCCTTGGTGGGTGAATTATGACAAGTTGTGTTGATTCATTCCGTTGCAAAACATTACAATCCAACCCCCAAAAAGGTTGTTCGCCCGGTTCTTGGAGCATTGGGACTCCGGTCTAACCCTTGAAACCTGGATTTTTATATCACAAAATAAGCGAGTCCAACACAGAAAATTTAACAGAATGATGACAAGTCCGCGCGCATCTGGTAGAAATTCGCAATCCCTTGAAAACCTTGTGTGTGTGGTGGTGAAAATACTGAGGTTTGAGAATGCCAAGCCTTGGCGGTATCACGCAAACAAACTTTCAGGGGTTGGACTGTCATGTAGACGCTCTTGGGGAGGTTTTGGTGGCTGGGAGCCGGACACCGCCCTTCCCATCGTGTCCCGACTCTGCCTATATACTATTCGTATTCTTGCCACGTTATTCTCATCCCCATGATTATTGCTCTGTCCGTCTCTCGTACACGAGCAATCCAGTGTTGGTCGTCACGAGGATGCGGCGTCGGTCGTTGTGCCGAGATAGGCTTTCACCCGTATTCCCACTATGACTGACTAACTAGGTGTTTGACCAGTCTTTTGACAGGCTGGGTTGAACTGGGTGGGTGCTGAATATGACTTTCGCTCAGAGGCAGGGAAAGCAAGCAAGCAGAAGCATGCGATGCCGTTCGGGTCAAATGAGTACAGCGTTTGCTTGTTGTTAGTATCCCACTACCTGACAAGTATGGCTGGCGGGGGCTCAACCTGTTGCTAGATATTACCGCACATGCATGATAATACATACAACTGCTCCTCCATGAACAGGCCAGTACGGGGCTCTTAAGAAAGTTCTGACCTTTGTAGGTACTATCCTGACCGAGTGGGCGAGCAGCAAGCTCAGGATACGTCACAGATCGTGGTCTTACCACGAGCAAGTAATCAAGCAAACAAACGACACGGTTGATCATGGTCGTGACGTAGAGCAGAAAGACCGATCGCATTTAAGGGGTATCATAAACCAGAACTAAAAACCTCTCTGCCTAGCGCCATGCCTCAACATCCCACGGTGTCGCCCATTACCATGCGAGAAATATTCCTCTTCCCTCGCACGACTCCCGCCGTCCCAAAAAAAAACCCCCCCGGGAAATGCTACGCTGTCTATGCCTGTGTGGGTGTACCCTCTTCCAATCCCTTGCCAACTGGGCCACCAGTTGGTCAGTCTCTCCTTGTGCCAAAAAGAAGAAAAAAAAGTCCAGGGTGTCGTCAAAGTGAGTACACCCCTGCCGATTGTTGGCTCTGGTTGTAAAAACGTAATGGCTAAATGCCAAATTCTCTTGAGGGCTGATGTTGAATCGCCAGTAGAACTCATTCTGAGATAATACAGGTGGCGAAACCAATCTGGTACACGGGCTGGCTTGTCTGTTGTTCCCGGTAAAGTTGCGTCTTGAACATGAGAAAGGTATGCTGTGTCAGTACCACTGTTTGCGTTGGATATTGTGGCGAGAATTAAATTACTAGGCGAAGATCGTGACGTGTCGGTTAAGATAGCCAGCTCGTTGTCTGTGTCGGATACACATTGTGAATACTACTTTGATGCAGATGATCTTTCCATCTGCTATTCATTGGCGTAGTGTGCGCTGCGATCGACTCAGTTCGACGCAAAGAGCTGAGTTGGTGATGAAGGCTGAGGACTCAACAAGCCATTCCAACAGCGACACACTTCGTCGGACCTCGGCTATGTTCGGGAAAAGGGTTTCCCAGGACGTTGTTGTATTTGCGCTTGAGCTTCCCCATTGTTCTGGTTGCCGCCTTTGCCTGTGCCGCCACCGTTGAGAGTATTCGTCTAGCCGATCGCTGGGCCATGATGTCGCTGGGACTGTATGACGGGATCTGAGCGACATCAACAATGATAAACCAGTCATCGGTAGCTTGTTCGATGGATTCGGAGGGCCGATTCTTGTTGTTGCCGAGGGACTTGCTGGTGGCAATCCTTGCCCGCTTCACTACGTTGGGGAAAGGGTTGGAAAGACCAGAGAGACGCCGCTTGGGTTTGCTGGGCTGCCATGCCCCGGTCTCATTTGGGGTGCTGCTCGCCACGTTTACCAACTCCGTATCGGCGAACTCTTCAAGTGCAGTGGTTGTGACGCAGTGGCGGAGCAAGTCAGAGTTGACCTCATCTTGGGCCAAGCTGCTGTCTCTTTCCGGAGATAGCATGGCGTTGGAGACAGCCAAAAGTCCGTATTGAATCTGAGAGTTGGAGCTGTCTTGATTAGACTGTTTCTCGGCACTAAGCGTGCGGCGTTCGAGCGTGATGCAGGTGTGGTCGTCAAAGACAACAGCGCTGTCCAAGTTGCTATTCCCTTCGTCTTCATCGATCTCGGAATCGTAGTCATCGTGGAGTGTCGTGCGGAAGGTGTCCGATGTGCGGCTAGCGAGGACAGGAGGGACAACTCCCAGGAGCTGAGTGCTTCGCAAAGTCATCTCGGGCAAATCCATAGCGACTGCTCTATTTGGTGTGCGAATCCTTGATTTCTTCAGCAGCGAAGTAAGTGACGGCCGCTGGGCCTGAACGTAGTGAGATCTGCTGTAAGACGTCGTGATTCGTCAGGAGCTGGTCGAAGCAAAAATGAGGCAGGAGATCAAGATGAAGGCTCAGGTGTGTTGACCGGGAAGGAAGGAAGAATGTGGATAAGTTGGCGCTCGTGCAAACTAAATAGAGTCGCCGGTGATCTAGTACTTTGGCCGAGCGAGCCTCAATGAGTTTAATGAACAGTGTTGCCCGTTTTTTGTCCTTTGGCTGGCGCACAAGTGGGCACGGTGAATGAAGGGCCCCGGGGTCATGATGAGCAAACGCAACAAACTTTGCCCCCTTAAAGATTCTCTGACACGCGCCTCTAGAAAGAATCTTATTTGGCCCGAGGGAAAGCGGAAGTCACGCTGTGCCCGGCGGTGAATATGCAGGAATGGAGGCGAACAAAAAGACAAACAAGGGGTGAATTCCAGGAGTAATCAACACAAAGAGAAACCGACTCACCTTAGACCTGCTCCTTGCGTTTTCCGTTTCGGTGACGCACTTTTCCTTGCACTGGGCTCCCAGAGGAGGAGCCAGAACTTGCTGGCCATGAGATCACCAGAAGTGGATGTCGCTGAGGAGTTTACGGTGGAGCTGCCGTATGTGGTTGTTGCGATCATATCATCGTTCTGCAGAAAGAAAGTAGAACTGTTGCAGGGCAAGCCAGGTCCGGGCGGAAAGAACCTCTGAGAATTCAGCACAGTGCAGGCCTAGGTGCAAGTGATGCAAAGCAAGGGGGCAAGCCTTTTTGAGAGGAATAAAACCCGGAGCAGCAGTTGCCGTGGAATTGGATGGCTAAGCTGGTTAACTGCGTACCGAGCTGGAAACAGCAGGCTAGCTCATGGCTCATTCCATCATCCATTGGCACACAATGGCTTGGTGCCCGATCTCAGTCTCTCTGCCTTTTATTTCCAGGCCTAGTATGCCAGCGAAGGTGGGTGTTCGTCATCAAGCCAAGGCTGTTGGGAAAGCTGCCACATGTCATACGGAGGACGTTGCTGGCGAATCACTGCCTCGCCCCGTTGCTGCGCTGGCCCGTCAGGCTGAATATTGAATTACTACGAATAGGAAGGGCTGAGCGGGGCAACACACACACACCCAGCCGCTGACATCACATTCGCTCCACTTAGCTCACTATCGCTTATCGATTGTTATCTTATCATTCATTCGTTTATGGACCCTGAAACTAGTTGAGACATGAGACATTGTTTCAACAGGTTGTCGAGAAATCTGCAACACCAAGATTCGGCACAAGATGAACCAACATGGGAAGACTTTTTTATCAGTGGAGTCACAAGAATACAAATAGTGTTTGTGACGTGACGGGAAATATATCAATCTCTCAACTTGAGTTTCTCTGTCAACTCGAATTTTGGCTACTCGTTCAGTTGGGAATCTCTCGCTTGATATTGGGCTGCCCGCGAAACATCCGTGATCTACACTAGATCAAAAAGCAAGATGTAGAAAGGTAAAATTGCCTCGGAGGGCAATGAAAAGAACTGTAGGATATGTTTCCCCCGCCAAAAAAAAAAAAAACAAGAATGTCCCAGGCTTTTCAAGTTCAGGACACGTCCACAAAAAAACGCCAATTGCCCCCCCGGACCAGAAAAACCGTCTGTACCCAGAATTTCCCGTGTAGCCGAATCGCCCCGTTTCCTTCGTCTTGTTGATTGTACTTCGTTCCGCTCGCATTATTAGCTCGTTCGTTAGAAGAGGCGTCCTCGTCCCAAGCAGCACCAGGCCATGGTTGGAAAGATAACAATCATTGCCTGGCCCGCAGTGCTCTCGTCGTTTGCTCATTGTCGTGTTGTCTCCTACCCCCCCGGTGTTGTTAAAAAAATTGGGGCTTTCCCGTCCCAAAAGCCAGTGAAGACTTCGGACACGAAAGAAAGAATATAAAAGCTGGACCACCGGTGTCTCTCTCCCTTCCTCGTCCAGGATGAGGGATCTGTCTAGAAAGAACCCATCCTCTCTTCCAAGCTGCAGAAGTAGACAGCTGGGCTCGGTTCGAGGATGTTCAACTCCCGACGCTCTTCCTCGTCATCCAGATTCATCATGGACTTCTGACGGAAGACGATGCTGTTGATGGTGCTAACGGGAGAGCTCGCGTTGGAGATGAACGAGTCCCTGTCAGTGCTAGCCCGCGACGATGCGGATGACGACCGACGAAACGAGGTCCGGAGGTTGTGGGGGTTGAAGCGGGCGGCGATGGAGTGGAAGCGTGAAGACTGCATTCTGGATGAGAGAAGAATGGTTGTGTGTTTTGAAGTGAATGTATAAAGAGGCTCAGCCTGGTGATGGAAGGCGGTTTCTTAACGAGGACCGGTATGAAGGTGAAGATGAGAGCGAATGTAGGAGGTTGGTTGAGTTTTGAAGCGAAAGGTTGAGTTTTGGTAATGATAATTATTAGAATAAAAAAGATTGGAGGTATCGACCCGGTTGCGAGCAGAGGGCGGAAATGCACAGGCACGTCGTCTTCAACACCGGAGCTCGGGCTGGAGGGAAACAAGAGTTCGGTCAAGATGTCCGAGGGCGGGAGTGAGCCTTAAGTAAGAGATGATATGCCCTTCATTCTGTGTCTCGGGGGGGATGGAAGAAGTGATGGTGCCAGGATGATGCCAGGGGATCGGACACGGGGGTAGCCTCTGCAGGAAGGAAACAAGGAGTGCAGGAGCAGCAGGAGCAACAGTAACAACGTGCTGCCCAGCCCGGACAGGAGGGATAAAAATTACCAAAAAGGAAGCACCTGGGACAAAGGGAACAATCGGGAAGGGTCTGCAGAACATGCCCTCATGCGACAAACGTCGGCTGGGGGGGAGAATGCTAGGGGAACATTCATGCCATGGCCGCCATGGCCCACAGCAACCTTCGCTTCTGCAGGCCCGTCTCCAGGCCCGGTTGCGCATCACAAGTCTGCGACGGTGCACCAAACCAAGTCGGGAACTGCAAAACGGACGAGCGAACTAGAATGCAAGGGCACTGACAGGCCCTGTTTGGGTCTTGTTTATCTGTCGAGGCCAAAATTGCCCCACAGGCGAGCTGGAAATCTGTGGTGAAACGCTCGACACCTGGCCCCTCTTTCCCCCTTCGAAACGAAGACCCCAGAATGCCCCCCGTAAACGTCGCGGGCGAGTTCGATACGGGGGGCACGGGCCAGAGAATGGGTTTCGCAGGTGGGTTGGGACAGCCGGATCAAGGAGGTAGAGACCATGAGAGAATTCGACGGTACAATTAGATACGAGGCGATGCATCACTTCACAATTGCTATTTTAGAGGGGGAAATCCATGGCCTTGTTTTTGTTGGCGCAGACAATGCATCACTGCAAGAAAGCCTCTGTTTTGGCCACGAACAGAAAGCACACTACAAACGGTGCTGTACCTGCATCTTATCAGGCGGTCGAGGTGGGGACTTTTGGAGGGAGAAGCGACAGTGGACCATGCCCGCCGTTGCCGTTGTGTGTGATCGTCGTCCAGGTCACCCCAGTTCGAGCCACTAACACGCCGCGCCTGTTTCGATGCGGCACGTCTGTTAGCGGCAGAACAGGGGCAAGGGGACCAGGGCGTGTGTGCGCGGCAGTTTCACATCAACCGTCCCTCGCTCCGCCAATATAACGAAGACAGTCTTGTGACGAGCAATCGACAAGCAGTGGGTCCAAAATAGCTGGAGATGATTATGCGATGGAGTGGGAAGACTTTCGGAACGCTTCACCTCAGTTGGCAAAGATTTGCATGATTGTGAAAACTCGATAACCTGGGAGCTGAGGATTCCATCTGCCCCACTAGGTCCGAATATTGTCCTGAAAAAACCTCCTTTGGCTTCGTTCCTCGCTGTACACTAATAAAATCACAGCCATGGGTGCGAATGATAGAGAGACTTCCATGTGCTGGAGGAAACTGGGGAGGAAGGGGCTTCTCAACACTGCCACTGTGATCTGAACTCAGGAGGACCCCGTATCGCCGACTGCGCATGATTTGATCGCCAGTAGGTCCCGATGGGAAGGGATTCCAGCCGGGTAGAAATCGTTGCAATTTTAAGCTGGCCCATGGTCGATAACATATCCTATCCAGCAAGACGTGCCGACTGTCTCCCTTCCCTCACTAAAGTCAAGCGTAGACGTCAAGGGGACGTGGGTTAAGGTGCGTCGTGGCACCGTCTTTCGTGCTATCATACAGGACGCAAGCCACCGGAAATAGAATAATCCTTACACTTCTATCCAGCCCCCGTATGCGCACAAAAACAACAGAAAACGACCAACAGAGAGTCTAGCCCCCAAACCGTCTTATCAGAGCGCCACATCCGGTAGAGGCCGTTACAAATGTCCAACAACATGCAAGCCAAGCCCCCAGGTCCCCCCCCCATCATTGATCGTGCAAACCAGATCCGACCCTGGTGAAAGACAACGCCAAACCCCGTCAACGCCCGCTAAAACGGTGAATGTAGCCATGTCCAGAAAGGGGGACAGAGGGAAATACAAACGGTCCTCTCCCTAGTTATCCATTAAGCCGCCTCATTCCTCATCAATATCCGCCCTGTCCACCCCAATTGTTCCTCGTGCTATTATTCCTCTTCATGGTCGCGCTCCTCCTGATGCTGGTCATCCAAGCCGATCCATCCAGCATCTCCCTGACCTGATCAGGGCTTACTGAACTGCCGCGCTGGCCCATTCGGGTAGCCTCGTCATCGCCACCCCTCTCATCTATCGGCTCGTGTAGCTCGAAGCTAAATGCGCTCGCGTGATTGCGGTGACCATGCGTTGCAAGGCCGCTGGCCCGAGGGCTCGCCAACGGATGTCCGTATGAGGTATCAAATGAAGAAAGGTCGGCGCTCATGCCCGACCAGCTGCGATGGTGTGTGGGCGTGTCCACCGGCGAGAGGAGATCTGGGGCCATGGAGCTGGTAGCCACCGCCGTGTCGATCTTGGCAGACTTGAGCTCTGCCCTATCCTCCTCGTTGTCGACCAAGATCTCGGGAACATCAAGCTGTGGGATTGCGGTCATCCGTGCTGACTTCTTGAGTTCCATCCGACGCTTGAATTGCCGCGAATAGTAGAGCATGTCGAAGAAGCCGAGCACGATTCGCCGTCGTACCTCTTCTTCAACACGCTGGAGCCGTGCTCGGCGGCGGAGAAACTCTTCAAGCCTAACACGACATTGAGTTAACATTGTCCGCATGAAGGGAAGGGGAACTTGACCTACCGCAGGCTCTTGCTGTCGCTAATGATGTTGTAATGCGCCAAAATCATCAGTACTGTCGTGAACGAGATACCTCTCTCTGGGTCGGCTGAGACCATGACTTCCTCGAAGAAGATGTTGAAGCGGCGTCTGCGTTCCCGCACCTCAGCCACGTTGATCTTCGAGAGACGCTCGTTGAGTCGCTTCAGATCGATGCCAATCTGGTACTGGCTGCTGCTGACAATGGATGCGTGTCGAAGGCTGGTTGCGTCGCTGCCACGTATGTCCTCGAGAATCGAACGCACCGAGTCGTTTGCATCGTAGATGCGCATCTCGAAGACGCCGGAGAGCTCGCCCAGGAGTCGTGGAAATGCCTCCTTGGTGATAAAGCCGGTGCCAGATGGGTCGACGCTGCGCCATGCCTCCTTGAAGCGGCGGATCTCGTCGCGGTCGACCACAGCGAGGCCGCTTGTCCGTTGGTACACGTACGAGAAGCTCTCATAGATGAGCGAAACGAATAGACTGACAAAGAGATACATGCTGATAATGTTCCAGGCAACGAACAAAACTCTAGCCCAAGCCGTGCTGCCGCAATCGCTTTCATAGAAGTCGTTACTCTCTACACAGAGAGGCGGTTTTATCTGGGCAAAATCCTCCATGACTGAGTTCCAGCCTTCGCCGCAACTGAACCTAAAGAGCAGAATCAAGGCCTGAGGAACCGTCCGGAAGTTGATATTGGCGTCTTCTTCACTTCCGAAGCGTGTAAGGCTGAATGTCTGTGTCAAGGCGATTGCAAACACCAAGAAGAACACTAGCCACGTCGCTAATAGACTGCCGATGGTCCTGAGACTAGCGGCTGCCGTCTTGAAGAGCTGGTCCAGAGCGTCGTTCCTAGGGATAAGGAGGAGAACAAGCGCCACTAAGAAGAACTTGTGGAGTTGGATATACGTGTCTTGCATCGTGTTCGTCAGGAAGAGAACCGACGTGGCGAGGGCGCCAGTAACAGCCACGAGTGAGAACAAATCCCATGAGCTCTTGCGGAAGCGCGTCCAGCCAAGGCCAAAAATACGGACAAGGATGTTTGCGATGTAGATGAGCGTGAAGAGTAGGAATAGGAAATCTCGGACACGCGTCCACCACTGAGGCTCACCATAAAACTCAGCCAGGAGGAGTACGAGGTGAAGCACGAGCACCCCGGTAATCGCCATGTACCACTTGCCACGTTTCTCAATGGCACGCTTGTGACACCACTTTTTCCACTTGTTCTTCTTGTCATCGTAGGCGCTCTTGGAGGGCGAGATCTGGCGGAGGAGCTTGCGGAGTTCAAGCCAAGATCTTTGTTCTGCCGTCAAGAAGGCGACCCCGGTCTGCTCCGTGTAGTTTCTCATGAACACAGAGATAAACAGGGTTAGCACGAAGACCGTTGCTAGGAGGTTGAAAATGACGAAGAATAGGGCGTTTCCTTGCGCGTTGTACGGTGGCTTGTGCTGCGGTTGGAGCCCTTTGCCAGTGATGGCCTGGACGGCAAACGACACATCTACCCAGGCTTCTTGACTGACAATCTGGAACAGAATGAAGAGCGCCGATCCGAAGTCATCAAAGTTGAAAAACGGGTTGTCGGCACTTCGCGGCGAAAGAACAGGCCAGTCGTTGCTGAAGGGCGTGTTATTGTACTCTCCAAAACAGTCCACAAGATTCACGACGTTGCCCGACGTATCGTTGCAGGTGACGAGTTTCCCGCTGAAGAGATTGACACCGTATAGCGCAAAGGGAATCAGCAGTGAGATTGAGACAAAGGCAGCGCTGATGATCTTCCATCCGCCAACAATCAAGAGTGAATGGAACGTCTCCCTGGCGCTGTCGCTGACGTTGAGCAGCCGAAGAGCTCTGAGGGCTTTGAAGGCACCCACAGCCCGGGACACTGCACCATCGTTCGTAAAGAGGGTAACAACGTTGATCCACAGAGTGATGAGCACGATGGCATCGATAACGCCCCAAGTACTTCGAAAATAGGCATTTGGCGTCCAGAAAAAGCCGTCGGCGATGATCTTGATAAAGGCCTCAAGCGTGAAGATGATTGCGAAGGCGGTGTCAGTCCAGACGAACCAGTTGAAGATACCAAACTTGTGATCTTTAAAGTACTCCTTCTGATAGAGCGGCGTTGTGATGCAGGCAAGAATCACCATGGCCACAATTGCGGCGTAGATGAGCGCCGAAAAGGTGTACCACGCGTATTTGTTTGGCTGCACCCCATCCACGCGTTCGGAACCCCGGGCCGGGCCCACAATCTGCTGACAAAGACGCCGGATTGGGTTTCGGGGCCTGAAGATGAACAGGGAATTGTTGTAATTGGGATGGCGAAGGAGATACTCTCTTTGAGCCTTCCGTCGAGAGGCGGTAGCGTGGACGGCTTGGCGAGCCATCTGCCTCGGGTCAAGGTTGTCGCGGGGCCCATCGAAGCGGACATTTGAGTAAAAGGGGTTGGGGTCCCGGCTGCTGACCTTTGCAACTATCCTTCCCCAGAGCGAAGAGAGCGTCCCGGCCCTGACCTCTGTGCTCGGCCCCATCGTGGGAGCCGATTGGAGGCCAGTGGGGGATTCTTGCAAGGGATCCATCGAGTCATCGAGAAACTCACGCACCACCGCTTCTTTGAGCAGCATCTCGGCCATGGCGGGGCCATAGTCTAGAGGGTCCTGGCGCATCTTTGATCTTCCAAAGGCAAATACTTTGGACAGGGCGAGATTGCCCGAACCGTTGCCGAGTTCCTTCCGCTGGAGGAAAGCCCTGACCTGCTCAAGCCGCTTCATGTCCTCGCCGACATCGAAGTTCTCTTGGATGACAGCAATGAACATATTGATCAGAATGAAGTAAGAAAGGATGAACCACCCAATCAGAAACACAGCACCCACCCACGCCGTGTTCAGTTCTGTTGTAAAGGCCGTGACGCTATAGAGGATCTCTGTCCAGTTCTCACTGGAAAGAACTTGGTACATGCCGAGAAAGGCGTTATATATGGTGTTGAATGGTATTCGGACATACTCTCCATCTCCGTCTTGGGCTGGGATTTGACCCCTGAAAAGCTGCACCGCGAAAATGGCCATCAAAAATGTGATCAGGAAAACAAAGAGCATCAGGTTTCCGATACCCGTGACGTTGCCAAGTACAAGCTGAATCAGCTTCCGCGTCATGGGAATGGCTAGAACCAAGCGGTAGACACGAAGAATTTGGAAGATTGTGAGCCAGTTGTAAAGTTGTCCTGAATTACGGATTGGCGGGATCAGGAGGATGCTCGTGATAACAGCAAGGCCAAGATCAAACAGGTTTTGGATCTTGCGGTGGAATCCACGGGGGTCGGCAGCGAATCTGAAGATGATCTCGACGGCCAGAATGATCGTGACCGCAAGCTCCGACCTGTCGATAAATTCCTCCTGATTTCTACTCATGGATGCGCTCCGAAAGGCCATGACTAAAAGACCATAGGCAATAACTATGACCCAAAGCCATGACGTTTTGTTGTAGATCTTTTGGAGGGCCGATGGGCGCCAAACATTCTCCTCGCTGTGCGAAGGCATAAAGCTGGATTCCTCCGCCGAGAACGCGCTGGCTTTGGATTCTTCCCTGATGACTTGAAAAGATGCCGTGATGACAGCAATGAGCAAGTTAGTCATCCAAAGCATCATAATGATGATCCCGGCACCAAAAAATAGGGCGGCAGGCAGAAAGTCGGAGCTGACAGTGTAGTACATCAGGTCGGTGAAGGTATTCGCACTCATGATCACAAAGACCAGTTCAAGCGAATGGCCAATATCATCGAAGTTGACCGTCCCATTGTAAGGGTTTCCCTGCTGAAGGCAGATTGATCCCCGGGGGCAGATGAATCCCTTGGCCGTCTGCGCGCCAGGCACCAAATCCGCCACAGCCATACTCCCGGACGGAGAGGAGACCCACGGCTGCGTCTGGCCAGTTGTGGCGTTCAAAAAGCCTCCACAGAAAGACATGCTTGGAGTGAAGGTGGCTGAGAAGTTTGTTGGGTCGTCGGGGTTGATCCACGTGCATTGTCGACTCAGGCTTGACTTGAAGCTCTGTACGCCGATGATGGCAAACAGTAACCAGAAAAAGCCCATCAGAAACGAGACTCTGACGAGAAGCGGCGCAGCTTTCTTGAGACTCCTGAGGATTATCTGCACATTAAATTAGCAAGGGTAGTCCCTATGACGCTGGGACGGAACTCACGAGGTTGCCTTTTGTGAGCGCGAGAAGACGAACAATCCGCAGGCAACTCAACATTCGGAAGACGTATATGTGATACTTGCTCTCCAAACCAGAGACACTGAGGACGAAGGAAATCCAGAATGAGACAACGGCCACAAAGTCAAGTCGATTGAAACCATGCCGGAGAAATGCTCTGCGTGCCAAATGCAGTCGCAGCTGTTCCTCCAATGTGCCATGGGCATTTGGACCGTGCATCATGGTGAATGATCTCGCAAAGGTGGGTGCTGTGAATTCGTCATTCCGGGGCTGGCGGATAGATCTATGGCGCTGAGGTTGGAATATGATCCGATACTGCTCGGCGATTCTCTCCCTAATCCGGCGTTTGCTGCTGACTGGGGCGTATTCCTGCGCATTGACGATGAAGCCAGATACAATGATCCTAGCCACAATCTCCAAAGTAAAAACAACAAAAAGACTGAATATGGCCCAGTCAATAGCCGTCTGGCCCCAGCGTTGCGGCCGGCCGTTTCCCTCAAGGAACACATCCGGCGCTGCCTCTACGGCCAACAGGACGGCTTGGAGAATAATCAAAATCAAGATCAGGGGTTCGACCCAGGGGCTAACAAGGATATCACAGAGACGCTTTCGTAGTGGATTTTCGGGTGTGAAGATACCCAAGGATTTTCCTTTCAATGGGTTTGGCATCGGGTTCCGGGGTCGGGACATAAAGGCCGGCTGTTCTTCATGGTAGACGGTTTCAGGATCAACCCTCTTCTCCGAGGGCGTCCGAAATATTTGTGAAGGGTATGAGGTGTCAGTGAGCATGGGGACCGAGACGTGGCCAGGCCGACGACCATCCACGGTTGGGGATCGCGACCGTTCTCTCCGGGCCTGTTGCTCCACAAGATCGCCCTCACCACTGATCATGACAACACGCTGAGACATAGCCCTCATGATGGAGCCGGCTCTTGACAATGCGCCGCTAGTTGAAGGTGACCGAGACCGCCGATTGCCCCCAGGTGAGAGAGTGTCACCGTAACTGCGGGGCCGCGAGCTAAAGCCCGGTTCGAGGTCGAATCCTAGCATCTGTGTGTTCCTCTGCCTAGCAGGACTGTTGCCCAAGTCCGAGACCGTCTGAAAACTGTCCCGAGGAGTTGCAGCCCCTTCTGGTGGTTCCAACCCCCCCATTGGCTGTGCTGATGGCTTCAAGGGAGCCCTATCCGACTCGACCGAGTCTGTATCTGCGCGCTCCTCGTAGTAGGCGTGAGGGGGATACGGAGTGTCGGCACCGGGGGACATGTAGGACGGAACAGCTCCGGTCGATGGCTGTCGGATATCGGGAGGGAGGGCAAACTGAAGTGCCATGTCTATCGGAGAATTATTGGCACTGATGTCGTCGGGTGGCATGGGGTACGGATGTTCCCAGTACGTTGAAAGCCCCGGAAGATTGGCCGACATGGGAATCGGAGCTGGCGAGGGAGCCCGCTCTCCTCCTTGTCCTCCATTACCACCAATTCCGTCGTGATGCGACGGGCCGCCAGCGCTCTCATCGCGTCCTGCTCCCCCTCCCTGGCCATAGTCTAACCCATCTGACGACCGTTGAAGATTTCGCAGTGGTATAGATTGGGACACAGAGGCTGAAGGGTTTGAGACTCGACGAGGATCGGGCGGCGTGTGGCCACTCATTGTCGTGTCAGATGGAAACAGCGCCGAGTCCTGACAACGCTCCAAGTCTGCGCGCAATGCGCTAGCGCACTCGCAATGTGTGCCTGCAATGCCAACAAGGGAGCATGGTCTGGTTCGGAGCAGCGATAGGGCGTCGAGGCCGTGATTGTTGTAGTCGCAAGTCGAGGAAGAGACTTCTTCCTGAAGGAGCAGGTGCAGACCCAATGTCAGACAGATCTCAGCGCCGAGTTGTGCTAAAAGCCGGTTCCGAAGGGTGGGTAGGCACCTTAGCTGTAGGAATCGAGGCGAGCGGGATTTAAAAAGACACGTCCGTTTGAGGGCTGCTATCAATCTGGTCAGGCAAAGGGTGCCGTCAATGTGGAAGTAGAAAAAAAGTCCAGCGCGCTGGTTCGGACGACGAGAAAGGTGTTGATTCTCGGCTCAGCCCCCCCGCGAGCGCAGTAGGAGTGACCTCCACAGTAACGTGGCGCACGGTGCGTTCCAACGCATTGGCGCGCCAACTATAGTTATCAGCTGGTGGGGAACGGGACGTTTCTCCTCTGGAAGACAGTGTGAGAAACGGTCTTGCTTATTACTTTTATTGGATTGCATTCTTTAGGTGTTCAGCGCCAAGGCACATCCGGGCTAGGCTGTGCTAGCTGGCTTGCAGCTAAAATGCACACCTTCCTCTCAGGGGTTTCAAGTTCAAGTTAGGACGTGGTTCCAGTTCGTATTTTAAAGTTCAGACCCAGCTGGTCCAATGAAGCATTCTGCATCGTGGTCATTTAGGCCTCTTAAAGGGCATTATCAATCATTGTCAATGCTAGCACAGCTAACAGTTAGCTCTCAATGCCACTTCAACATATGTGGGAGCTGCCGGCAAGAACCGCCACCATCCTCACACCTTTCTGAAACGTCCTGCCCCAGGGTACGTTCCAGTCAGTGCTCCGAACAAATTTAAGCCGACTCGAGTCAAGTTCAATTATGACCTCAAAAAATTTTCCCAATTCAAGAAAAAATCTGTTCATTCCAAACTAAGTTCTTTTGGATTGGGCTTGCCAGATTGTCAGGTTTCTATGACCCTCGGGTCAGCGATTCGATCCTTCTCTTGGGGCGAGCGGTCACGTGGTATTCGCATTTAGTGTTCTTGAAAGTGATTAGGGTTAGGGTTCTATATGGTAGAAGCTTCCAAAAAAATAGGAGCTCAAGTCTAACATACCGAGCTAGATGACAAGTCTAAGCTAAGCTGTTAGATATCCACATTTGATAAGATTCTCCACAGGAAGGCACGTGGGTGCTGACAGTATAATCCTTGAATCTGGCTAGTCGTCGGACTGGAACGGTTCGTTCAGGTGTTAACTAAGAGATTGTCAGCTTGAGCCGCCGTGAGTCTTTTTTGAATTTTCCGTGGCGGGATATCGAACTCGTAGATCCTGCGTTATAACTCTGGGTAAGATGAGTAGGTACTTGCAGAACAGTCAGGGCAGAATAAAGTAGTGTTACTGGTCTTGAATGATGAGCTGGGTGAGGCATGAGAACAGAGCATGAGGGTTAGGGTTATATATATCGGCTGGTGGGACCGTGTTGGGTTTACGGTGAAATGTGACGAGGACGCAGAGAGACGCGTCCAAAAAGTCACGTCAAGCTTCAGACCAACAATCGGCGCGGGGAGCCTCTCACGACTTGTTGTAAGTACCCACCCCCTCGCTGCCTCGCAACCCTTGCACACTTGCTATGAATTTCGATTTCGGTCCCCTCAACGCACGAAGCGCTTGAATCGTAGGAACTCATCGCTCGTCTTCAATCGCATTTCGCCGTTGCATGTGTCCAAGAAATTCACTTCGCAACACTATCACCAAAATGACTGCGGCGCGAAAGCGGGCGCTGCAGGAGGCGGACTCTGCGGTTGCCGAATCTGCCCAACCTCCCTCGACGCTCCAACGGATCCGAAGCATGTGGCAATTTGCCAATCTCTTTCAATTCATACTTCTGTTCGGCAAGGCTCTGAAGTTGGATGACAATCTCGATATCGAGGTAGGTTCACCGCTGCACCGGATATTTCCCCCGTCAGTGCTAACACCGGGTGGCTTAGGATTTGGAAGCAGACTGCCTCAAGCCCGGGTCCACGACTCTCCAAGATATCGGCCTCGGTTTCCTGAAGTTCCTCTCCTCTCACCGCGGCTTGACGTATGTGCTCCTCCAATCCGAACCCGACGTCGCGCTGACATCGAATAGTCGCGAGTTGTTCGACGAGTACTCCAGAAGGCAGTTTCTCGCTAAAGCTCCTGAGAAGAATCCATTCGGGGATGAGACAACCCCAGCTAGATTCGCCGACTTCGATATCTTCACCAAGGTACATTCTATGCCATACACTGAGCATGGCAGTCGCTGACCATAGTGCTATATCAGATTCGAGTATTACAGCTAATGACGCAACTGATCATGATGAACCCGGAACGATTAAGAGAGAAGACAGATGAGCAGAAAGACATGGACCAAACCAACTGGGTATGTACATCCTCTTGGATAATATTTCGCAAATCGCTAAAGCCTAGCAGAGGATCGAACCTTACGGTTGGGACAATGATGATCGCACGTATTACGTCCTGGATGACAACCGAATTTATCGTCTCACTGAAGCACCTTCACCGCCGTCAAAGCCCAAAAAGAATACCAAGAAGGCGAAGGCGGCCCAGAGAGCGAGCAAAAGGCGGCGGGTATCCGCAGCGCAGTCAAGCGATGCCGACGATGCTGGAGACGAAGACTCAGAGAAGGGAGCTCCGGCAGAACCCGAAGATGACGGACTCGGTGGAATGAGATGGGAATGTGTGGCTGTTACACTAGGGGAAGTTCGCCAGTTCTTGGCAGGCCTGCGAAAATCCAAGTCTGGGAACGAGAGAGTGTTGCGAGACCAGATTGAGCAGCATCTTGTCCCGATTCTCGAGAAACAGGAAGAATCTAGGCTGAGAAAACAACAACAGCGAGAGAAGGAGCTACTCAACCTGGAGAAGATGGCGCATGCAAAGCGATCTAGCCGTATCGCTGGCAAACTTGAACAGCAGAGAGCGCTCGAGCAGGTCCGTGAAGAGGAGCGAAAGAAACAAGAAGAGGAGGCTGCAAGAAGGGAGGAGGGGGCAAAGCGAGCCAAGATGGAGCACGAAAGGGATAGGCGCCTAATGTCGAGAGAGCAACGATTGAAGGAGCGTGAGATCCGTCGCCTCCAGCATGAAGAGGAGTTGGCCCAGCTCTCTGAGGAAAGCAAATCAACTGGCACAGGGCTTGGGAGGATGTCAGAACGGCGCCGACTGGCTGAGATCGAGAAGAACAAGCAAGCCCTGAAGGAGCTGGAGGAGGAGGAAGACGACTGGACTTTCGATTGCGTTTGTGGCTTCTATGGTCAAGTTGATGACGGTACGCACAGTGTAGCGTGCGAGCGATGCAACGTTTGGCAGCATAGCAAGTGCCTGGGCATCGCCGAGGAAGAGGCCGAGAAGGACGACTTCCATTTCATATGTGATCCGTGTCTGAAGAACGAACAGGCACTCCGGGAGCAGCGACCAAAGATCATCAAGATTAAGGTAAACCGTCCAGATTCCTCTCAGTTGTTGACTCCACAGAAGCCAAGCGGCGATAGCCCACCAGCACAGCGGCCACACCATGCCCAGCCTGTTGCTGACTTCGCCCATCGACCACCATCGAACATGACACAAAATCAACAAACTACCAACCAAGCCCCTACGAGCTTGAATCAAGACTTGAGGCCGCACCAGGCTGGACAACCCAACAACGGATCTGCCGAGATTCCACTCCAATCTGGAACACAGAATTTATCTCCGAGGCCTTCGCCTAAAAGACTAGACAACCCGTTCTCTTCGCCGCATCCAAACTTGACTCCGCCAGTTTCTTTTGATGAGTCGAGACCATCCTCCAAGAATCTGGTCAACACGCGAGAGTTGAGTCTAGCCAACGGCGGGGCACCTTCACATGGTGCCATTTTGGGATTGACCGGAAGCGGAAATGGTCCTTTGCCGTTCAAGCAACCACAGCGGCCCTTGTCGCCCCCCTCAACAAAGATGTCGCCAGCCGCGTCCACCGAGGCAGGTGCCGTCTCCGCGACTTTGCCACAGTTCACTCCCGCCCACCCGACTTCGCATCATGAGTGTCAACACAATGGCTCACCGCTGTTACCTACTCACGGCGGAATATCTCCTATCAAACATTCGCCTCCGCCAAGGCAAGTCAACGGCGTTGCTCGCAGCACCATTACTGCTTTGGCGACGGTATTCCCCTCGGGAGCTGCACAGCTGTCCCCGACTCCGCAGCCGCAAATTCTGACGCCGCCTGTCAAGGCGGCTGAGCCAGCCAGACACCAGCCTCAGGAGAGCATAAACAAGTACGCCTCATAGAATTTTTTCCTTTAATCGCCTCCGTAAGGGGCACGTGTATCGCTTGCTACATCTGGGCTGTGAGATGAAATTTGACATTTTCCACGTTACTGGTGCATTTGGCATTTGCAGGACTGGGCAGGAAACGGCTGGGTGTCAGCCGTGTTGGTATTTCCGTATTGAGTTGCCTAGAATCAGCAGGCTTCGAGATAGGCGCTATAGATATCAGTCTGATAGATGTACATATAATCACCCGCATGAGGATATCATTGAATACACGTGTTTACTCTTTTCTGTTCATGATCTGAACCAGCCGGGGAGACGATCAGGGGGTGCAAAGTACTGCTGCTGACCCAGTACACGGGACCCGGTCCTCATGTTCTATTCCCTCCCACGACGAGCTGGCCAAAACGTGGCAATCCCTAGTTACTAAGAAAAATTAAATTCTTCGGGCTCATCCCATCCCAACTGTTGTTTGTGCATCAAGGTGCTCGTTTGGTCCCCAGAACATCGGCGAGCAAGAAGCCCCTCTGTCTCGCTCTCCCAGTCCTTAATCTCTCGGTTTGCAGCAATGAAATGGCGGAATTCACTCTCACTGGTCAGTCCAGAGTACAATTGGTTAGCAAGACACAGGCGGACAGACAGGCAGGTAGACACAAACGCACACCGGCAAGCCAAATGATATATTAGAAACGATAAAAAGCAAGTGAGGCGAGGCCGGGGAAGAGAAGCGGTAGGACAAGAGACAGTGAGAGCGAGCAAGACAGTCAGAAGGTGAGGAAGAGAGAGTCGGGAACGGTGGGGTTGAAAATATGATATCTGAGTTATCATCTGCCCGTCCCGACCACTCGCACGAACCAGTGGCCTGAGCTTGAGACACAAAACACACATACGTTCTGGAGGCGGTGGGCGCATGGCGTTTTCCCGCGCTGCGCGTTGCTGACCTCTCTGTCCTGGAACTGGGTCGGAACGTTGAACCAGACGTGGATGCTGGTATGACTGACCCAGTCTGCACCCCAGCTTGGCCGATCGAGCCAACAATAGTTGCCTACTGTTGCCTACTGGTAAGAAGTAGGGTGGGCAAGAAACATGCCCTATTCCCTAGATACTTATCTACCTCTGGCTAGCGGACTTCCTCACTCCCGTGAGCTGTGCCAGAGCGTTACATTAAGTGTGGTTATGTTCTTGCACGGTCTGGTTCGGTACAATCTGGTGGCCTCCACCCCGGAGACGAAGGAGCTGTCTGATATTCAAATATTCCAAGAGAAGAGAGCTCGAGGGACAGCGAGGGAGAGTGTGCAGAGGCAGAGACAGACCGTAGAAACTCGGGTCTAGATGCCTGCCGATGAAATGAGAAATCGAAAGACCAGACGGACTCACAAGTCGGTGAAATGAGACGGCGTGGGCTGTGGATAACGAGGTACGAACAGGGTTCATGGTAGGGAGCGATGCCAGGCGAGGCCCAGTCCAGGCCAGCGAGAAATTAGCCATGTGCAAACATCGAGGCTCCGTGAGAGACCCAAGACAAACAGGTCCCTAGCTTCGTTGGCTCTGTGTAGCTGGCCTCGTTGATCGAAATGCGTGTGGGCCGCTGGCGTGTGGGCGGCCATACCAGATCTGACCGACCGACCGACATTCGGTGGCTGCAAACGCTTTTGGATGGAGGGCAACTGGAAGCTTGAGCACGCCCATCCCGTCCCGCCCCTCCATCTCGCCCCATCGCATCACATCACATCACATTTGTGGCGATTGTATTGCATAATCACTGGGAGGGTGGGAGAGCAATTGTTTGGCTGTAGATTTGCTTGCTCGCCGCATCTGAGGTAGGCAGCCTATCCCTCATCCGGTGTCCGCATAGCTGCGGCTGTGCGAGAGCGGCAGGCCCAGGACTGCCTCGCGCTTTCCCGGTCTGGCCTATTAGAGCCCTTCTGCACCATTGCAAGAGTGAGTGAGTTCACACATTCGTAGTCGTAATGCAGGGGACGGCTTCGACAGGGATCATCATTAATGATCTCCCCATCACCACCAGCTTCTCTTACCCCGTTCTTGAGAGTGTCTATGCCGTGGGACCGGACAGTTCCGCAGCAGCCCCCCCTTGCTGCTACCGAAACAGCTTTGGCCTGTCTCGCTCCCCCCTGCCTTAGTCAAGTTGGAGAAGGTACTTCACGCATCTCCATAGGCCGCGCATGGTTCAGCGGTCATCTGCCACGCGCGGGAAGATACTCACAGCCAGATGGCAAATTTTGAGTCTCTGCAGCTAGTACCGAAAATCCGGATTGAGGGGCGACTCACTCAATCAAAGGAATGCCGAGATGAACGAGCCGCGCTTGTAGCAAACCAGCCAATACCAGCACGGTGTGACCGTTTCCGGGAGCAGCCGACCACATTCCAGTCGCACCTAGGTACCTCACTTGACGAGCCCGCGGGCCGTTCTATCTCGTAGGGCTGCCAAGAAACCAGTTGGGAGCAGCTGGCGGAGGGAGGGAGCAGGGACCGGACCAGTTCTTACCAGCCGTTCGAGAAGACGGGACGACAACCACGTCGCCTACCTACATGAACTGGTGGAGTGTTGCCGCTGGGGCTTGTGAAGGAATGAAGCCCATCAGAGGCCATGTCCGTACCTTGCAGCATCCATGTCTCACTGCTGCCCGCCGTGCCCGAGTGGAGGTGCGTCAGAGGGACCCTCTGATGTCGGTTTGCCCACGAGGAAAATGGAGAACATCGGGCCTCCTCCTCACTTACACTGGCCGGCTCGAATCTTCTAGCCAGTATCAGGGTCCGAGACCTGGGCAAACTGAAGACGGACGCCAGAGACGAAGATGTTTGGGCAGCCCTCGAGGTTTCCTAGCTCAGAGTTGCGCTTCCGCACACGCTCCTCTAGACTAGGTTGCTTGTTCCGAAAGCGGCATGCTTCAGACTCCGGTCTGCCGCGCCCGTGGTCTAAGGCCCACGAATAAAGAACGTGCAAATATATGGCGGCGTGCCCTCTCTTCCTTTTTCTCTCCAGTCATCCAGAATTCTTGCCCAAGACAAAGGCTGCCTGGCACACTCATTGAAGTGCCAAAGCATGCTCATCTCGCAGCAGCCACTTCTGCGATTCCATTCCCCTCTGCCGCTGAATCCGGAACAAAGAAGCAAAAGGCGCTCACTACCCCTCTGTCAGACGGTGCCTGAGATACTGAGCTATCACATCAGAGGGTGCTCGGCAACCACCACGCGCGCGCCCAAGAGGGCCTCAGGTTCGGACAACTGGTCTTGGGCTGCGACGACACTGCATCCCTGTCAAGACCTGCAAGGCGGTCATCTCGCAAAGAAACCTGCCACCGCCATTGCGGCTTGCACATCTGTACCAACAAGAGTCGCAGTCTCCCTGACACGCTTTGCTGCACAAGTCTCCGACGAGGCGGTATTGGTTCACCTATGCAGAGCACCTGCAGCTGGAGACGGTCCCTCGCGAGTCGGAACTTTTCCAGAAGCTTTGGAGGCCACCTCCCGCTTGGAAGCCGGTTTCCTCTTCACGGATTCCCTCCCCGGAGACCGCTGGTTCTGTGATAACAACACGGCTGGATGTTTGACACGTCTTGTCGCTTGCCGAAGATCCTGCCTTACAGCGCCTGTGCCTAGTCCTTCGCAGCTTGGGTAACGACCTGCCCGACAGGACCCCCGAGTAATATTTGAAGACCCGTGGCGCCACGATTCTCAACCACTCTACCGGGGCACCAACACCCGGCGTGTTCCCTATCCCCCTTTCGAAGAAAAGCGAAAACGCAAAGTCCCACACGGACAACCCTCGACCATAGGGGCTTCAAGAGTCCTCCAAGACGCGAAGATGGATCACAATGTTCCGCTCTCGCCGGCGCCTTCCAAGTCCGAAGTATATCCACCAAGCTACCATGACTTGTCCCAGCACAATACCACCACATCCCATCCTCGCGATGCAATGGGGATGAACCAGACTCAGTCCCACTCACAACCGGTATCGAGACACGGAACACCGGTCCGCACGCTGCATGGTCAGGGATATGACCATCACCTCCATCAGCGCGGCGGTGGCGACCACTTGGTAAGAGAAAACACAGGGCCACAAGAGCTAATGGCTGACCTTTTGTGTAGCAGAACTACCACCAGTCCATTTATTCATACGACAGTAGCCCATATGGACCCATCCCAGAGGTGAGTTGCCTCCGTGCTAGCTGCCGGATGTACAAGGGACTAACGTAAGCAACACAAGGCACCGCAGCCGTACAGTACCCCAGCAACATCGCCGCCCACCCCGTCACGCGCTTCGGACGTCATGACAACCCGAAGCGGCAGTGTGATCCAGAGAGGAGCCAACTCTAAAGTACTGGGGCCTAAGGGTGCTAGGGTCGAAAAGTCCACCTCGCGGAAGAATAAAAAGGATCGAAAGCCAATCAAAAACATGCCGACACTCGACAAGCCCATGAGCGAACTGACACGGGACAGCCAGATCCCCGTGGCTGACATTGACTCGTATGTGAACCGGTCTGTTGAGATACGCCGACAAGAGGTCGAAACTGGAAAGAATCCTGGTCGGGTCAAGAGACCAATGAATGCCTTCATGCTGTATCGAAAGGCATACCAGCAACGTGCCAAGGAATGGGCATCACAACACAACCACCAGATCGTGTCACGAGTCTGCGGCCTGAGCTGGCCGCTGGAGCCTGAGCCCATTCGCCAACAGTTCAAGGACTGGGCCGACATGGAGCGAGACAACCATCAAAAGGCACACCCGGACTACAAGTTCACCCCATCTAAGCCGCAGAAGATTCGGTACGGTAGCAAGGGAGGGGGGTTTGACAGCGAGGGCTCGGATCTTGACGACTATGACTTCCGACCCAGTACTCAGAATCGTGCATTGTCCAACACGCCGGGTGATCCAGATGACGATTATGTCCCGCCACGCTCCACCCATGGGGTGACCATGTATCCATACCAAGGCATGTACGGGATGTCGGCTTTGAACCCAAATCGGTCGGCTTTCGAGTATTCGAATCCTGGAAAGGCGGTGCCAGCGCCTTACGACAGACGGGAGCTCTCCGGGCAGTACTATGAGACTCGTATTCACAACCAGCAGCGGTCGTTACACCAGGGTACTGTTGAGGATGTTGTAATGCGTAAGACTCCATCCCCGAGCTACGGGTACCAGTCACGTTCGATGCACTCGCATTATGATCCCGGGCATTACTCGTCGCACTCCCCCTATCCGTCGCATTCGCCTCTGATGGAGCCCCAGCCGCCGCCGCCTCCTCCCTTGGCGCAGCCCCAACGTTTGGAGCATCGCATTGACCCGTCGTTACTTCCGGGGGAGGGGAGCATATACGACCCAAACAACTTGAACCTCTTCCTCGAGAGCGGGCTGCCGGCGGGCCAGCACACGTGGCCTTCGTCGCACCTGCCCTCCAACACCGAGCCCGAGGGGCAATTCAACGAGGCCTTCATGGGGCTCGAAGACACGTTGTCGATCGAACAGCAGGCACAGTTCCTTAGAGGTGCCGACGAATGGCAAATAGAGCCGCTGGCCGAGGGAGCGCACTTCGACACGAGCTGGGTTGAGTCGTCGCACAAGGCTGAGTCGTGATGAGAGAAGAAGCTGTATCTGAGTTAGCTATTTTGTATTTACATTTGATTTTGGAGTTGAGGAGCTGCCGACGCGGGAGATGACAGGTTCAGGATAACTACATCTTGTAGACGGCGCTACAGGGTTGGGCCTTGAGGTGTTTGAACATCGATTTCGCGGCGCTAGGACATCGTCGCGTATCCGAGTGGTCGCTTGTGTTTGGATGCATGGATGGAAAACGGACAAACTTCGAGGGATTCTCGTAGCATCAAAGGAGTATTTAATCGACCGCGGTTTTTGGAGCCTCTTTGATGTTGGATAGTATCTTAGATCCCAGGTCGTTGCTGGGGCTAGGCGTTGACAACAATCGGCTTGACAAAGTCATTGTGCCTAGCCATTGTGCAGGATAGGCCGAAGGATGGGTCATGGACAATTATCGACAGACGAAAGGCTTTGTTGATGCAAGATAAGTCTGGGGAGCTCCGGATCGCGTAGACATCCTTTGACATTGACGGCAATGAGACGGTACTAGGTTTGAAAAAGGATATGAAAATCCTCAAAATGACGAGTGATGAGGAAAGGAGGAATGTCTAAAGCGATCACCGTTTTGCCACATCGCTTGCTGACAAGGCAGGTAACGTACCTACTCTGTGGATGTTGTGCACCCACATTCCCACAAGGAAAGATTCGAACAACAACTCATGAAAATGGCATTATATGACACATCCTTGCACGAAAAGCATCAAGGAAACTGGAAACACCGAAAGAATCTGATCTCATCCAGCTGTGGTGACCTGACCAGAGCAACTCTGGTGGTGCATGAGGATGACGCATCTGATTGGGCGTCGCGCTGAAGTGGGTCTTGCGATCACTCTTGCCCTGTCGCCTTTAAACTCCGCTGACGGCAAGGCTTCCACAAACTGCCATCCGCATCCAGCTCCAACAACCATCGCCATGACCTGGATATCCAAAGCAATCACCCTCTTTGGCGGCCTTCTGCTTGCCCACGCGTAGGGATTCCCCTTTCCCGAAAACCTAGTGACGCTAACGTCTCGATCAGCTGCTATTCGGCCCAGGAGCACTCAGCCCTTCAATCATTCAGAGTCACTGCGTCTACACTAACCTCATCGAACCCAACCACGCCTACCTTGCCCGTCGATATTGCAATTGAGGCTGTTATCGCGACATTCATCATTACCATGGGACTGGTGCTGGGAACCCGCCCGCTACGACCGATCCAATGGAATGTCTGGGCTGGAAAGCTTGAGCGCGAGGGGCAGGAGGGTTTCTTGGATAATGAGGGAGAGGTTAACAAGGATTACGTGGGAAATCCCTTCAAGATACTGGAAACGAGGCCTGGTTTTGTCGACATTCGGAAACAGCGCAAGGAGTTCGCCGAATGGGTCAAAAGCGGCAGCAACCTGGATGAGAGCCGATAGCCAGCCAAGCGTGTTTGCATGTCGGCAGAGTGAAAAGAAAGTAAAACCACCAACATGGGCCATGAACTGGAAATGATCATCCAGCAGATTCTTAAGGCGGTATTCGTCAACTTGCGACGCCGGAGTGGGGGTCGAGAGAGCACAAGTCTTTTCTTAACCCTCCAACTGCATCATTGCTCCTTCCCATCACGTCAGCACGCCTGGTCGATTGGCCTAGGTATCCATCCCCACCGGAGGAAGCCAACTAGCTTGCTCTCATGTTCTAATTATCTGTCGACTCATGAAATGGAATGGCTAAACATCAGCTTAGAACACGGCGGCGGAGTGCGACCCGTAAGCCAGTTCTAGGCCGCGTGGACTTAGACATCATGTGTTGGTGAATATCTTTGTCAAAGGTTAAGTGACCATCGAAAATGCCTCGCGCCCGCAGCAACGCCCGGAGCGTCTATTCGAACGCATCGCACCTTCTCTCCCCCACGAGTGTCGAGTCAGATGCGTCTTCGCGAACTCGGCGAGACCCCTCGTCGACCCCTAGCGATACCTCTTTTGCCGCTTCGTTTTCCCCCTCCATCCAGTCTCTGGAGTCTCATTCGATTGCCCCATCAATATTCCCTTCAGCATCAACGTCGGTATTCGGCACGATCCCGCCATCGAGGACCTCTTCTGCGTCCACTTCGGTGTATTTCCCGACAAACCCAGCGGCAACATCCTCGAAGCCACCATCTACTAGAACCTTTATATCTCCCTCCTCAAGAGCACCCCCGATCTCAGTTTCGACACACCAGTCCGTTCCGTATTCGCCACCTACTTCTTTGCGCTCCGCATTATCGTCCATTGAACACTCGGAAACTCTTTCCACCTCCCGGTCAAATAATCGGGTACCGCAAAGACGCGCCCAAACTCCTTTTGTACGAATAGGCGCGTCGACGCGAAGCTCCCTTCCTTCACTAAAATCGAAGACCAGCTCTGGCTATGCCCCGTCTACACCAACGCCGAACCCTCGACCCTGGGCACCCTGTCAGCTACCGACTCGTAATTCTCAATCCAGTTGTGGCTCTAAGGCGTCGCGTACCTCTGGAACCTCCCGCACCCGGTTTGTCTCAACCTCTCGTGCATCTGAGAGATTCGATCGGGGAGCATCTACCTCCGCGGCTCGAAGCTCTGGGAACAAGACCGACTGTGCAAGTAGTCACAGCAATACCGCCGCCGATCACGATGCGCTCAGCGAGATTATCATGGCTGTCGATATGGACAAGAATGGGAGGGTGGGCTGTGCTTACTATGTTGGAATTGACGAAGCACTACATCTCGAGGACGATTGGATCATGGGCGGTGTCGAAGCCGTGGGTACGCTACTCCTTCGAATCCAACCCACAACCGTCCTTGTCCCAAACAGAGCAACTTTTGCTTTGGTGCAAGTGCTTGAGAGAGATGCGCTTCGTATGGACGACGAAGATCCCAATCAGGAGAGGGGCTCATATATTCTTCGTCATCTAGTCTCTTCAGAGTTCGATCTCGACGGCGCAAAAGAGAAACTAGCTGAAACGAACCCACAGGAATCGTGTCCGAATTCCCTCCGGTTGATTTCAGAAGATGACCAGGATCCTCAGGACAACGGTTCTCTGACGCAAAAAAAGATCGCGGCCCTCAACGAGTTGGTTAATTTCGACAGTCGCCTCTCTATAGGATGCGCTGGTGCCGTTTTAGGAGATCTCGATCGTCGAAGGGCAGCAGAACACGCCCTGTTTGATACCGAACTGCAGTCGAAGTTCCGAATCTCCTCAGTTGAAATGGACACACCCAGCGATCTCATGTCAGTGACTGCAGACACCCTGGTATCGCTTCAGATTCTACACTCAGAGCTTCACCCCAATCCCCAATCGGAGTATTCCAGCAGCCTGGGAGAGAAATCTAAAGAGAGCCTCTCGATATACGGACTGTTCCAGGCGTTGGCATGCACGGCTCAGGGAAAAGCCAGACTCCGACAAATGCTCTTTAGGCCGAGCACTAACCTCGATGTGATACAGGAGAGGCAGAAAACAATCGCTATGTTTTTACGCCCTGAAAACCGAGAAGTGCTTGTCTCCATTCGGGAACTTCTGAGGAAGGTCAAGAGTTCCAGGGCTTTATTGCGTCATGTGAGGACTGGTGTTGATCGGGTACGAGGCCGCTTATCTCTCAGACTCGCAGAGTGGCTGTCGTTGGTCCGGTTCCTAGCAGTGGCTACTAGACTGAAGGAGGCAGTCACATCGATTTCGGGGCACGAAGGGGTCCTTGTCCTTTTAAATGTAAGCGGGTGACCTCGTGGTCGTCGCTGACTTCAAATTCCTTTCGCAACTGCTGATTTTTGCTAGGTTTCCAACCGTATTGATCCCGTAGTGTTTTTCTCGATCGGAAAGTTGATATTATCGACGATCGACTTCCAACTGTCCAAGGAGAGTGGTCATACCGTAATTCAGTCCGGAATAAGCAAGAGGCTGGACGAGCTCAGAAATCTGTACCACGAGGTGCTTAATTGGCTTCCATTACTGAACGATGATGTACGGAAAGGCGTACCGTTTTGGGCGAAGCGCCACATTCAGTACTGTACCCTTCTCCCTGACATAGGATTTCTCATCGCTGTCACTCTTGACCCAGAAAACATGGAGGGACTTTATGGGGGCGAAGATTCCCCAGATGGGCCGTGGCAGCTGGAATTCGTCAACGATGATGCGGCTTATTACAAAGACGCTGTCATGCTGGAACTGGACGAGCGGCACGGAGACTTGCCCTCCGAGATTACCAGTGAGTTTTTAATTTTTTTTTTTTCATCAAACGCATGATGCCACATAAGAGACCGCTAACCAGCCCTGAGATGAAGAAATTGACGTCGTAATGAAACTTGCGGCTGCGGTTATACAACACGAACAATTGATAACTAGCGCCTCGGATATCTTTGGCGAGCTAGACAGTCTTCTTGCGCTTGCATGGGCCGCTGAAAAATACCGATGGGTGGCCCCAGAGATGACTTGTTGCAACGTGCTTGATATCACCGAGGGTCGCCATCCCCTCCAAGAGTTGCTTGTGCCGGCCTTCATCCCCAATGACTGCTCTCTTGTGGGAGGAGTTGGTGATCTGGAGAACGGCTCGCAAAATCTTGAGGATTCCAACGCAGACGACGAGTTGAGCAGTCTTCGGGATAATATCACCGACGGCAGTAAAAGCTCGCGGAGCTCGGGCTCGGACAGCAGCGGCGATATGTCGACGGACTCTTCAAACTACGACTCAGACTGGGAGAGCGAGAGCAATGAATCCGATATCGCAGATGAGGAGAATTATCTGGGCTACGGCAGTGGCTCAGAAGTTTCAGAGGGCAATCTTGACAGTGATGTGATTGACCCAGATGAGCAAACCGAGTCTGGAGAAACAAGCAGCTCGAGCGGTTACACCGTCTCCGAGGATGAGTTCGGCATGGACTTCTCAGTGAGTGACGTACAAGCAAAAGAAAGAATTGAAGAACAGCCATCGATGCTGATTCTTACGGGACCGAATAATTCTGGGAAAAGTGTGTACATGAGACAGGTCGGTCTTATTGTGTTCCTTGCACACATAGGGAGTTATGTACCGGCCACGAGGGCAATTATCGGGGTGACGGACCGCATACTCACCCGGATTGCAACTCGAGAAACAGCTTTGGATGACGAGAGCGCGTTTATGGTCGATGTGAAACAGGCCGCCTTCACAATGAACTTCGCAACTCGCCGTAGTCTGGTTTTAGCCGATGAGTTTGGCAAAGGGACATCGGCCGAAGATGGGTCAGCGCTGTTCGCCGCGTACGTCGAAAATTTCCTCAGACTCGGAGTCAATCGGCCAAAGGTGATTGTCGGCACCCATTTCCACGGCGTTTTCAGTAATGGTCTTCTTGAGCATCAGGATTGCGTGCGCTTCGCTCATATGAATACGCGCCTGAATCCAGATGCTCAAGAGGCTCGCGAGCAGGTTGTATACCTCTTCCGACTGCATCCAGGCCTGGAAAGTTCAAGTTTGGGGATCTCATGCGCTTCGATGAACAGCATCGAGGATAGAGTGCTCGACCGAGCTCAACACTTTGTGTCTTTGCTGGAAAACGACGAAGACCTCCGACTGGCCTATGAAGTGATATCCGACAAAGAAAGACGGGCGATGGAGCAAGTGGAGGAGATAACAAGACGTTTTTTGGCCGCAGAGATCCCAAAAACTCACGAGGTCAGGGCGGACGGAGACGCTGTGCGAGACATGATATGGGACGTACTTGGTCCACAAGAGGAAGAAAGTGGTGGTATAGGAGGATATAATGAAGAGGATGTACATATGCAAAGTTTGTTTGATGATCACGAACTATTAGCTTGAGGTTGCCAATGGTGCGGCAGTCGAGGTTCTGGACCATGAGCTTCAAAACCACGTTCAGGGGTCGAAAACACCAATTTTTCAAGCCACAAAACCAGATGGAACCAGCCGCAGAGCCAGTCGGGCTCTTGCCGATGTGAAAAATCCGAGATCAAGCCAAAGACGGCTTGGATTGAGCGCTGGTATTTTGCGGGGTTCAGGGGGTGATGTTTTGGTGGTACCTTATCTAGCCCGAAAGAAATTGCGATAAGCCAAAAAGTTTGGAGGCAGAAAAACGTGCAAAGGGACCCCGCTGAACACCCCCGTTGTGCCGTGATTCAGACAAACATCATCGCAGCTCAAAGCTCCAGCTCGCCAGCACCCACCGTCAGTGATGGCTCCGACAAAACCACAATCCAAGTCCAAGGATAAAGCGAGAGATCGGCTTCGGGCGAAGGCGGCATCTAACCAGACCCCGACGCTCAAGACTCGAGAACTCTTGGCGAATGCCGCCGCATTCCTCGAGGCGGGCGACCCCAAATCCGCCAAAACGAACGCCGAACTCGCCTTTGAACAAATTGGCAGCAATGGAAGACAGGCTGGCGCGGTGCTATCTCTGCTGGGACAAATATACGTCGAGGTAGGCGATATCGACAAGGCGCGCAACGTCTTTTCCCAGGCCGTGAAGATCGACGAGCACGGCACACTCCCCGAGGAAGAGGGCGGAGGCCCTGAAAAGTTCCTCTGGCTTGCACAGCTGAGCGAAGATGGCGGAAAGGATAGCGTTTCGTGGTTCGAGCGCGGCGCCGCCGCCCTGCGCACGCAGATTCAGACCTTAACAGAGAAGCTAGGCTCGCTACCACATACGAGAGACGAGCAGGAGGCAGTGATTGCAGAGAAGCGACGGAAACTGGCAGAGACCTTGTGCGCTGTTTCAGAGGTGTATATGACAGATCTAAGCTGGGAGGAAGATGCGGAGCAGCGATGTGAGGTGTTGATCACGGAGGCGATCATGCTTGCACCAGAGGTGGCAGATACGTGGCAGACGGTTGCGAGCGTCCGCATCTCGCAGTCACGAACAGAGGAGGCGCAAGAAGCGCTGAAGAGGAGTCTCGGGTTGTGGACAGACTTACCACCTGGAGACCCAGCGGTGCCTGAGTTCCCCGTGCGCGTTAGTCTGGTCAGGCTCCTCATCGAGGTGGGCTTGGAGGAAGAGGCTATTGAGGTCGCAGAGCGTCTCGTCGACGAGGACGACGAGAGCGTTGAGGCGTGGTATCTCGGCGGTTACGGAAGGTACATCAGGGGCGAGAAGCTTAAGCAAGAAACACCGGCGGACATAGAGAAGTGGAAAGCGGCATGGCGTTCGTCGAGTAAGTGGCTGTCGCAGTGCATGAGAGTCTTCAAAGATGAGGAATATGAAGACGAGCGGCTGGGCCAACACGTTCAAGAGCTCCTCGAGTCGATTACAAATGAAATTGGAGAGGCTCCTGAAGACGACGTGCTTTGGGAGGATACGGACGACGAAGAAGGCGAAGGCGACGGAGATGCTGAAATGCAGTAAAATGAGATATGTTTTGCTTCCGAGGAAAAACAAAGCTCGGCGTTGGTTGGTATGGTATTTTCGGTTGAAGCATGTCATGGAGTCAGGGAGGGGTAAATCCAGGGTTGCTTTCAGAGAACCGGTGATCATAGGGCACCTCGAGTGGATATCACATAGCGACTTTCAATCATCGTGGAGCATCGAGGCCATTCAGGCTGATCAAATTGGTGATCTAGTAGCAATTTACTCATCCCCAACTTTGACCTTGCGCATTTCATCTACAGGGAGTCCATCTTCCTCGCCCTCCTCTTCAGCCGATGCACCAGCGAGACCACGTTCCCAGAGTTGCCTCCCTGTTAGCCTCGCTGGCTCTTTTATCCTGGCTTTCTTCATCTCCGCGGCTTTCTCCTCTTCCTCCCTAATCCTGACCTCTTCCATCTCCTTCATAAATGATTCCCTCCACGCAAGGAACGTCTCCCTGTTGACTGGTGTCCCATGAAACTTCTTGTTCTCCTCCCTCTCTGCCTCAAGGAGAGCTTCTTCATGCACCGTAGCAGCCGCTTCTTTTCGATCCTGCACCAGCTGCTCGGCGGCATCCTTGAGGGTAGAAACGAGTGTGAACACCATAGCCATGCCAAGGTTCTCCTCAATCGTGGCCTGCAGGCCTTCCAGCAGCTGGGTCTTGTCACTGGCGAGGTTTAGGTGCGTATGCGGGGCTATCCCTGGCGCGGCGGCCAGCTCAAGATGTGGCGCCTTGTCGGGATAATCCTCCGGATATCGCACCGTCAGGACCATGACTGGGGACTCTTCTTCGTCATCAGGGATGTCTATGGTGATTGATATCCTGAACTCGTGCTCTGAGATATCTGCCGTGACGAGCTTTGTTAGTGGCGCTGGACGAGCGGCATGTTTTCTTATGAATAGGGAGGCCGAGATACCTGTAATCTCATCGGGAAAGATCGAGTCGAGGACCTCCCGCTCTTCAATTTGTTCTTCCCGCCCCATCTTTGAGCCCGGGATGAAATATCCGGTTTAAGTAGATCGTGACACCAAAAATGACTGCGGTGGACTAGGCCTTTCACCACTGAGGGGCAGATCTCAGCAACGCGGTCGCATTCAAAGCCTGCAAGGTGGGGTTGCTGGAGCACGCCGACCCGCTTTGGGCGCTCACCGCCCGGCAAGAAAAGAGGGATCCACTAAAAAATTCAATTGACGGGGGGTTTCTGGAGCTTTTTTCCTTTGCGGTCTGGCACACGGTTTGACCAGCACCTCCGGCTGACACTCACAATTTCCATCTTGTTTGTGTATACATCGGCCCAGGGCATTATTTATTATGGCACCTAAAGCGCCCACGGCGGCTTCCAATGGGAAAAGAAAGGCGAGCTTGGGCGAGAAAACCAGCGACAAGCGATTTAAGAAAGTGAAGATTGCTCCGGCAAAGAAGCGCCCGACTAGAGAAGAGAAGGATACTGAGTCTGACAGCAGCAGCGATTCCGACGTGGAGGATGGAGGAGCTGCGCTTGCTTCGAGGCCAAAGAGCGAAGCTACAGAGTCGAAGGCGCATGGTGCTGGTCCCGGCAAGGCTGCTGACGATCGAGGTTCGTTGAACTTGCAAGCCTGCTGCCCTGCATTTATCTGACACATCCTATAGCTCAAACATCTCGGGAATCACATGCGAAGCAGAAGCAGCTCGCCCAAGAACGTAAGGCGGCAAAGCCCCTGGCAGACGAGGTGCAAAGGACGAAGAAGCTCTGGGAGAGGCTACGCCGCAAGTCCCACGTGCCCAAAGAAGAGCGCCAGCAGCTGGTTGACGAGTTGTACTGTATAATTACGGGGCGAGTCAAAGACTTTGTCCTCAAGCATGATGCCGTGCGCGCCGTGCAGACCGCCATCAAGTACTCGACCCCAACCCAGCGTAAGCAGATCGCCAAGGAGCTCACGGGAGCCTACTGCCAGCTTGCTGAGAGCAGATATGCAAAGTTCCTCCTGGGGAAGCTACTGGTTCAGAACGACGAAGAGATCCGGGATCTAATCATTCCGGAGTTCTACGGCAAGGTGCGGAAGCTCATCCACCATGCTGAGGCATCTTGGATTTTGGACGACATCTACCGCGGTGCAGCAACCAAAGCACAGAAGGCTAAGCTCTTACGGGAGTGGTATGGGCAGGAGTTTGCCCTGTTCAAAGATGGTGAGAGTGCCGAGACCTCTAATCTTGAAGAAATTCTCGCCAAAGAGCCCAGCAAGAGGGCAACATCACTAAAGTACCTTTTCGACATGATCAATGGGCTCATTCAGAAGAAGCTGACGGGCTTCACAATGCTTCACGACGCCATGCTGCAGTACTTTCTCAACCTCAAGCCTCAGAGCGACGAGCTCAAGGAATTTATTGAGATTGTCAAGCAGGATGACAATGGCGACTTACTCAAGAACATGGCCTTCACCAAGTCTGGCGCTCGTCTAGTGTGCCTTCTTCTGGCCTATGGGACTGCCAAGGATCGGAAGCAGATCCTGAAGACATTCAAAGACACATTCCAGCTGATGTGTGGAGATCCCTATGCCCATATGGTGATCTTAGCGGCCTACGACCTCGTTGACGATACAGTTTTGACGTCGAAGTCTATCTTCCCAGAGATTTTGGGCAAGAACGAGGAGAAGGATGTCGAGAACATCATATTTCTTGCCAATGACCTCAATGCTCGGATCACAGCCCAGTATCTATTTGAAGGGCAGTCAAAATCACTCTTCACAGCCAGTCATACTAATGACCTGGACATTTTGGCCGAGATTCACGAGATCCGAAAGAACACAAGCAAGAAGGACCCTGAGGTCCGACGCAAAGAGCTGGTGGCAGCTATGTCTCCGCAACTGCTTGCCGCTGTTGCAACATCACCCAAAGAGTTGGTTGCAACATCTTTTGGGTGCCAGTTTGTCACAGATGTGCTGCTTTCTGCTGCAGGCGATAAGTCAAGTGCGCTCGAGGCCATTGCCTCCACTACCACTGAAGACCCAACCCCAGTGACGATGGAGGATGTATACCCTCCGCCACCACCTCACATCTCCCTTACTCCGCATGGTGGAAAGATGCTGAAAACTCTCCTTGCGGGTGGAAGGTTTGACAAGAAGGCGGGTGCTGTGCAGCGGATTGACCCGCCACTCAACTTTGCCGACATACTGTATCCCGCGATAAAGGAGCACATCCTACAATGGGCAACCGGACCGAGTTCTTTTACAGTGTTGGCGTTAGTGGAATCCCCTGATTTTTCTTCTTTGGCAGAACTTTCAAAGACTATGCGTTCGCACAAAAAAGTACTTCAAAAGGCAGCAAAACAGGGCGCAGCTAGGGAAAGTGAGAAGGGTGAAGCGGCGCCCAAGAAGTCCAAGGGAGGAGAAAAGAAGAACAAAGAGGCAACAACCAGGGTTGGCGGAAACCGAGGCACAGCCCTCCTGCTGGAAAAGTTGAGCATTTGAGCGATCGAGTTGGCGGGTTCGAATACAGAACGTCGAGCCGAAAACAAGCACAAGAAGCCGGACCGTATGTGTCTCCAATCCAGCGGTCGTAACATAGCCAAGAATCAGTGAATGGGTATTGTGCAACGTCTCAATGTCATCGCCGTTAAACTGCGGTCTTGCCATCCAAGCCATGAGCATGCCTCTCGGCAGCCCGCACAATGCCTGCTGGGAACGTTGAACCGTAGATGATCACCGTGCTATGCCAGCCAGAGGAACAAACTGTTTTGTGGCTGCTGTTGGAACGGAGCTAGCTATCGAATCTACCAAGGTAGCTATACTGTGCGTCTGGCAGTAGGTGACCCAACGACATGTAGGAATCTGGTGCAAGTCTTAAAGATGACAGCAACGCTGTGACAACTGGTGGCGGGAGCTAGCACAATGTGGTCCGCACAATGATGTGAGCAGGGCGTAGTCTTGCTAATCCAATGGGTGCTGCAGCAGTGGTGGTATCCTGGGGGTTCTTAAAAAGGAAGAGAGGAAAAGAACGACACATCGCCCTCCCACTGGCACCATGTCCAAATTGGAAACTGCCCGCAAGTCCTCCTGATTGGGGCCTGGTCCTCTTGCTTCTTTCTCAAGCCGCTTCAGTATTGAGACGAAGCTGCCCACTTCAATGGAGTAGAAATATTTTAGGTCTAACTCCGATATTGTTTGGGTGATCCCTTTCTCATCCCATTTTTACGCGCTACAAAGGACCATGTCGATGTCGCCGGTGAAAAATAATTGTGTATAGTAAGTTTTCGTGGCATATATACATGTAGTCGTCGCTCTAAACGCCACAGAAGACTGACGATTATGTATATTGTCTACAGCTAAAATGCTCAGGACCAGAATGTGGAGGATCAAGACCGTAGAAACAAGGATACCTGGACCACTAACATAGTCACACTTCAGGGCGACACCATGCTTAAGTTGGATCCAAAGGCCCATTCGTGGTGAGCTGGATGCCGTCTTGGCGCTATGAGATGGAGCATTAGAGCTAGAGAGTGTGCGTTCTGGACCGACATAGCAGTCCCACCACGGCGAAGAGCTGCGGGCGACACTCTCTGCAACTGACGGCGCGACAGGGCCGGAGACGTACCCAAACAGTTGGACCAAGTATGGTGACGTCCATGTTTGAACAAGGACCAAGAAGACTGAACCAGAAATGATGTCAACAGAGTTTTGATATTGTCCTAGAATTGTGCTTTGGCCCTGTAATCAGATTGAGGAGAGTGAAAGACATTTTGGCAACGCCTTTCACCGAGAGTGAGGGGAGGGCGGGCTGAGCTCATGGGAGATACGTGTTCTCATTATGAAAATGTAGACGGCAACGCATGGCCGCTGGGTATAGCGTAATCAATGAGAGCCTTCCCTACCGCCGAAACGCCGTGCCATGCTGAACCCTATTTTTCTACCAATTACGGCCAAGTGTGGGTGAAAAGGTGACCTCTACCGTGACCATTCCCGTTGCCATGAAAACTCAAGGTTCACAACAGGCCAAGTAACCGCTCCGAAAGTGCAATCAAACGAGAATCAAGATTAGCAAAGGAACGTGGGTGCAGCCTGTGTTCTCCACTCATGCGCTCATGAGCTTTGCCATCTCGTCCAACAGTTCTTGGAGATCCTCATCCGAGATCTTGTCGGTAAGAGAAGGAATAAGAGTCTTGCACTCGTCAGCGCTGTCGCAGCAAAGAGAGCCTGAGATTGGGGCGCTCAAGGTCAGCATCGTATTACATCACAATCACTTCTCCCGACTCCCCCAGAGAAGGGAAAGGATTTACCAATCTGCGCCCGTTCAAATTTTGTCAACTCCTTATGCGTGCTCAGCAGCCTCTCTACCGCCTCGACGTTCTCCTTTTGCTTGAACCGCGCAAACGCATCCAGGTAATCAAGCGTCTTGTTGAGCACCTCTGTCTCGTTACGGTCTTTCCGATCCTTGCGACGCTTCGCCATGAGCGCGTTGATGACTAGCGAAGCTTCAGACAGAGTAAGGGTGTCAACGTCCTCAAATTCGCCGAGGCGGAGCATCGCGCCAGCTTCTTCCTCGCCAGGCGGGGGAGGCTTGGCTCGCGCGGTGGGCGCGTGGCCTTGGTCGGACATTGTGTTCTTTTGGACAATGGGAGACGCGGAAGCTGCGGTTGTCTTTTTGTCTTTCAGCGTTGCGCTAGTTGGGTCGGCGAAAAGTGATTCAATCGGTTGTGCTGAGTCTAACTTTGGGGTCTCAATTGCTGAACTTTGGGATTGCGAAAAGGATTGTTCTAGAAGGATTGTTCGCGATGTTGATCAAAGAGCACGGTCAAAGGTGGGCCTGAGTTCCGGATAATTGCATAAGAGCTTTCCAATTCCGTCGAGCTTGACTTCCCCGCTGAAACAATGCGGCTCAACAACCGGCACCCACTCGGATGAACAGCTGCCCCACTTTTCACCAACCATGAAGCACAAAAAAACATGGCCCTGAATTTGCGGAGCGCAGGCCGATGACACCAAAAACAGCCCTTGTCACCATGGGTATCACCCCACCGGAGTCAAGCAGCGCTCAGTCAAACCGTGAATTCCATCTAATCAACTGACGCTGAGGCGCCCCCAAGCTGCCTTTGCTTTCTCACAATTGTCGCCCACAGTGTGGCCTGGCGTCACATAATGACTTGAGTCACCCTTCTGCCTTCCTCCCAGTCATGCACCTCTTGAACTCCCGCGTCTACTGCCGCTCATCGTAACCCGCGTCTTCAAGTTCCCCGAACATGTGCCAGTACAGCAAAGACTGTAATCAGCCGCTGCATCGAACTGTCGCTCCGCAATGCTGCCATGGTCTACCATCCCAAACATCCTGTCGTTTGCCCTTAGCTGTTCCCGCATGTGTTTCCCTTTGTACCACTAGGCCCTCCAGCAGCAATGATGCGTGCGCGTGTGTGTGAGTACAGTAGTATATACGTACCCGCTTCCACGCCCATACTCCGCTTGTGGGGCACAGTGACGCAGGAATGGCCCTGGATCTGGTCCTTTGGTGCGGGACCTATCTATCTACAAAGCAGAAAAGACGAAGAGCTGGGAGGGCATATGTTAGCGAAACTTCCCGGCAGGATATAGCCCAAACTTACATTATTAGTCGCTGCAATAGCGATGCTGTCCTCAAATGGATGCCAGCTCATGTGCAAAATCTTCTTGTTGAAGTCGATCTGGTCGGCATCCGTCTCCTTTCGCATTCGTTGACCCTGACCTGCTCCCGCGGGACTTCCCGCCCTTGAGCCACCCTTCTTGCCCCCGTTGGCAGTGGGACTCGTGGATGAATTGATGGGTGTTGGTACGCCCACCTTCTTGGCCTTGAAAGCAGACTTGTCCGCTTGCAAAACAACCTCGACCTCTTTCTCGGGATCCGATGGGTAGATCATGAAGTTGTTGTTATAGCTGCCTGTCATGACATTCTTCGCATCACCCGAGAATACAACTTCAAACTTGTCAAAGATGCTGTCGTTCTCATACGTGTCGCACAGTCTGGGTCTCAGATGCTCATGAATCGGAATTGTCTTGACCGGTTGCCGTTCCATGTTGACATCCCAGATCTTGACCGTGAGGTAGTCACGCGAGAGGATATATCTACCATCATATGAGAAGCGGACATCTGAGATTGACGAGATAATCTCCGAGAAAAAGGAGCGGGAGGAGGGATCCTCCTCTTGCTCAAACACTTGATATTGGTGACAAAGTCAGCAAATATGTTCCCCCACGGCTTATGGGCAGCAGACTTACTCTTTGCATGCTGATCACACAGAGCGCTCTCTCGCATATCTGCGAGCTTGATGGTTCCCTTGGAGCTGGCATACATGAACCAGTTGCAGCTCTGGGGATGAAACTCGGCGGCCGTGATAACCTCGGTAAGTTCCTCCATGTTTGCAGGCTTGATATCCACAATGTTGAAGCTCTGGTCCTGGATGTTCAGGTTCCACAAGTTTATGCGCAAATCATCACTACTGATGAACGTCTCTCCGTCACTGTTGACCGAAATGCTGTTGATGTGGTAGGCATGAGCATTGGCGTACGTCCTGCGCGGCACTGCAGCAACTACTGTGTCGTGGTGCGTGAGCCTAGGCAACTTGAGATCGCCCGCATTGCGGAAATGCTGCGGCAAGGCGCGGGGCGCACCCCCGCCACCAGCTGCATTCGAAGGTGTTAGGTCGTGGGAAAGATTGTTCTCGGCGACAACCTTCAGTGATTTCTCAAAGACTTTCCATAGCTTAATAGTCTTGTCGTTGGTAGAAAGCAGATAATGCGACGCATTTTGCCGCCGGCACCACTTGATCTTGTTGATCTTCTCTTCGATCTCGAGTGACTTCAGGTAGTCAAATTCAGGCTCGTGGGACTGGAACTCGGTATGGAACTTATACTCGCATGTTTTTTTCTGTCCCTTGGTCAGCAAGAGACTCAAGCTTGAGGCAGGATGCTAGACGGGGAGAAGTGGGAGGAATTCACGCTTACGGTTTCGTTCCGCTCAAAGAGCACCACTCGCCCGCCCTTATCACCCGTCGCGAGATAGTTGCCGGTGTGATCGAACTCGACAGTGGAAATGATATCCGCTAGGAAAAGTGATGTCAGCGAAGGAAGCGCGCCGAGGCTAGAGCTAACAGCGTCGCCGAGAACCAGATAACCCGTGAAGGGGAGAGGCCCCGCCTTACCTTCGGTAATATCCTCAACATCTCCTTTGTCACCAAAGCATCTAAGACCGAGTATCAGCACAGACAGTTTGCACAGCAACGAGAACCCCGCAAACAGACCAGCGTGAGTGCACAAGAGAATGTGGAGAGGAGCGCGACAGCGAGAGCGGGGCAAGGGGATGACTTACTGGGTGAACTTCCAAGTCGGCGAGTTTGCTTCTGTGTCTACCATCGTTGAGGTCCAGAGACGCAGGTGGAAGTTCTCTTCCACGCTGCTCAAGTGTGTAAAGGAGAGAGCGGGCGGCTACGCCTGGTATTATGGCTATGGCGGGTGGAGGGCAAAATCGCGGTTCGACACGCAGGATCGGGATCGCGGGGCGGGAGGCACGATGCGGATAATAGGCAGCACAGGAGAAATGTGTATCTCGAATGCCACGGCTCTAGACGAGGCTAGAATGACGCGAAAGCTGACGGCACGAAGATGTCGGGCAAGTGAAAGGAAGGGGTGCGGCTCGGGGCTCCAACGGCTCGTGGTCGCTGGGAGAGGGGGGGTGGGAAGGAACGCGGAGACGATGCTGCCGCGGGGAAGCACGCCTTTGCCAAAAGGACAAAAGAAGCTATGCAAAGATCCGTCCCGTAATTTGGACAAAATGAGTCCCTTGGATGTGGACGTATGTGGGGAATCGATGCTGTACGCGGGCGTGGTTGACGCGCGGAAGTTCGGTGGTGTTGGAAATCAGGTCGGTAGGTTAAGCTTGAAATGACGGAGTCGGTGGTGCTGGCGCAATGATTTTGGTTTGGTGACCTGGATGGGGCTGCTGGCGGAGACAGCACAGTGCGGCCTTGCCGCCTGGGCCACTCCACCGCGGCCATTGCTAGGCCCAACCTGAGTCTTTGCTGCATTGGGCATGTTCCTGGCACGTCACTTTGATAGCATGACATATCCAACCCCGTAACTGACCGATCTGGAATACCTTGAGCTACTTCCCGTCCTACGGTGCTGCTCCAGCGCCCAGTCACAACTTCAACATTTTGAAGAGGTTCGAATTACAGCTCCGCAACAGCTGTCTCCTCGTCCATGTCGGCCCGACCAAATCTGGGCAGCTAAGTCAATACACATGTAAGCTGTCTGTGGAGTCCATTGATTCATGCTGGTGCCAGTCCTTCCTGGGCAGCACGGAGTGACCCGAACGAGCTCGTTTCCTTGGGTTTTTTGGTCGCTGCCACATCACATGCACATCATCCAACCTAAACCCCTGGATTAAAGATTTCTCTCAACTTCCAACCGCCTGCAACAAACGCCTCCGTCCGCTTCACCATCATTATGGGAAACCAGGACCATGGGAACGAGCCGGGAAAGAATGCTAAAGGGAAAGAGAAAGCCCCGGACAAGCCTGACCAGGCCGAAAGCGGACAGGAGCATAGCAATTCGACACTATCCCGGATCGCAAAATCGGCAGCAGCATTACCTTCAGCATCCTTCGGGGGAGGCGTTACCGCTGACGAAATACCCCGAGTAGCTGGCAGTGAGAAGGGCAGCAGTTCGCAATATGGTGGGCGTCTCAACCGAGCAGCTCAAGCCGGTGAAAGCTCTGCTGGCCTACGACTCGGAGCAGCATCAGGCGATGCCATCAAGCCAAGGCAAACGCAACAACACATTTCTCAGGAGGAGGCTTCGTTTTCGGCTTTTCTAGACAGCACAGGCATTAACCAATCCTCGCCGTTGGAGGAACACCACAAACCGTGGCAGTCAACCTCGACCAACCCAGTTCGAATGGGGACAACAGCAGACATTCAGTCAATTGCAGAGCAGGAAGCTCGGGATGGAGAGGATGTCGTGGTGCTTTTATCCACAGGTGAAGAGCTAGAACCTGACTTTGGTCTGAGCGAGAGCATCTCAGATAGCGATTTGGCGAGCCTCCGCAAAGCCTTGTTCGCGGAAGGCTCAGGCAACAACACTTTGGCTGTGCCTTGGGACAATGTGCTCAACTTTATCCCCAGATACTTCGATCGGGTCGCATGTTCGCCCTCGGTCCAAAGGGAACATGAGCTGTCTGTGCATTTTGGGGCGGTCGATACGGACGATGCATGGCGGTCATGGGTTGACCAGTGGTCCCGTGTGCTGACCGACTATCAAGATGAAGTTTGGGGCGACCTCGAGCCTCTGGTGCTGCAAGCACGGGACGACGTCAAGCGCCTTGAGGAGGTCCAGCCTGGAGACAAACTGCCGCGGCCAACAGCCCTTCTCCGGCTCCGCGCAATCCTTGGACATCTTCGAGGTCCGGGACTATCGTGAAAAACATGTAACTTGCCGGCAGGCCTGCTGTACTTCACGTGATGTGCACGCGACCCGGTGCCCCGCGCCGGCAAGTCCCAGCTCCCTGCGATTTACCCCGCCGAAGGTGACAAGGGTGGGCAGGTTGCCGTGCCAGCCAATGACATCATGCAGGCTTGTGGAACTTCCCATCCCCCACTGCCAGCCACTTGGTGTGCTGATGGCTGCAGGCCCAGCCATCCAACCTCTGTCCCCGGAGGTCCTTTCAGTCACTGACCGGCCCATTTGTGTATACTGGAAAAGGCCACTTGCAGCCTAGTGAATCGTATTTTCAATTTACTGCTGGATGGCGCTCTGACTGCTCCTGATCGTGCGGGTTTTTTTTATCACCGTGCCCAACTGTTATCATCCGATCTCGTCTTCCAAACCTCGACCGAGTTCACACCGTTCGCCGATCCCGAAACTCAATCGAATCGGTCCGCTAGAGATCCGACGTTGAACAATCCGCTCAGAGAACAATCAAGCATGAGAAACAAATACCCATCCCCGTCGCTCCCCGGAACGTGCAGCATCTTCCTTTGTGCTACAGCCCTTGTCTCCTCTGTCTGCGCTCTGCAACAACCCTTCCAACCGGTGGAGACCGCCCGCGCTCTTGTCAAGAGGCAGGGAGGCTGTATACCGAATTATTACAGCTGTGCGAACCAAGGCGCTGTTTTTGGCGACACATGTTGTCAGAACGGGCAGTCATGTAAGGACATCTCAGCGTGGTTACCAGTTTTTTCGCGCTATCATATTCTGATAACTTGGACGCAGGCCGCCTTGATGCGAACAACAACCCAGCGTGCTGCCCAAGCGAGTAAGTCTAGATACAACCCATCACTTATCTAGGTAAATGTGTGATGGAGCGTGGCGGGGGCTAACAATGGCGTCAGGGCCGTTTGCACTGGTGTCGTCCAGGGAAACTTTGCGCCAAGCCCAACCGTCTCCTGGGTTGAAAACCCCTATTTCTCGTTCCCTTTTGTTGCTACATCGTTTGCCGGCCCAGGCGCGTGCTACCAAGCTATCAATCAATGCAGTGATAACTATGGTGCATGCACAGCGCAGCTCGGTGGGCAGTCCGGGGCTGGCTTTCAGGTCACGGTTGTTGTCCCCGATGGCAGCGCTGGGAGAACGGTGGTTGGGGGTATGGGCGTGACGCTACCTGTTGCGAGTGCGACCAGTATATGTAAGAAATTTTTGTTTTGTCCTGCCCACGTAAAGCGCTGCTGCTGAGGTTCTGGTTCCCGAGGGCACTGTTAACATAGGTTGTGTGCAGGTAGTAGCTTATCGAGTCGAGCTTGTGGAAACCTCCAAGCAGGCATATGGTAAGTTGCCAATAATGACAAATTCTTATTCCGTCAATTTTTTT